>OLVX01000016.1_pt1 | contig 160195 bp, 152 predicted proteins | sample 1673271 | NCBI WGS metagenome assembly OLVX01 (sample SAMEA3178939, study PRJEB25190) | human gut metagenome | biome: human gut; feature: human-associated habitat; material: faeces | place: Austria | collected 2013
TTAAACTGGAATTATACAGGTTTAGGTCAGTCAGGTAATGACTGGTACTATATTGTAGGTGGTCGTGTCAATTGGGGCTATACAGGTCTTGTTCAGCGTGGTAATGAATGGTTCTATATTGAAAATGGTAAGTTGAATTGGAATCATTCAGGAATTGTGGAATACAATAATCAGTGGTTCTATGTTGAAAGAGGACGCTTAAACTGGAATTATACAGGTTTAGGTCAGTCAGGTAATGACTGGTACTATATTGAACGTGGACGTGTCAATTGGGGCTATACAGGTCTTGTTCAGAAAGGCAATGAATGGTTCTTTGTTCGTAATGGTCGTTTAGACTGGGGTTATACAGGTCTTGCTTGCAATGGTGAATATTATTTCTATGTTAAGAATGGACGTTTAGACTGGAACTATTCTGGTTATGCACAGATTGATGGTCAGGGCGAATATTATGAAGTAAGAAATGGTAGACTCGTTGGTGGCACTTTAACTTTAGCTAAGATGCATGGTGTTGCGAATAATCAAGATAGCCCTACAAACTATATTGTTATTGTAGATAGAGCAGCACATCGTGTAGGTGTATTTAAAGGAAGTAAGTATAATTGGGCAGATGCAAAGTATTATAAATGTTGTGTTGGTAAACCTTCTACTCCTACTATAAGTGGTACTTACTATATCAAATCTAGAGGTAAATACTTTGATACAGGTACTAAAGGTAGATGCTGGTATTTTACTCAGATTAATGGTAACTATTTATTCCATTCAGTGATTTATGATAGACAGAATTCTCCAAAGAGAATTATTGATAACTCAATGGATGCAGCTGTATCTCATGGCTGTGTAAGATTAGATCTAGAAAACGCAAAATGGATCTATGACAACATTCCTAAGAATACTAAAGTTATTATTTATTAACAATGAGGTTCCTCCTATTTGGGAGGACCTTTTTTTATGCATAAAAAAAAGGATGTGATTAATCACATCCTGTCTAACATTCTTCTGAAACGATGAACTTAGGTCTTCCTTTGATTTCATCATAAATCTGTGCAATGTAGTAACCAATAATACCAAGACAGATCATGATAATACTACTAGAGAATAACTGAAGTAGAATAACTGTAGTAAAACCTCCTAAAGCTGTACCATTCACATACTGTACAATTGAGTTAATACCAAATACTACAGAGATAAGTAACATGATAAAACCACAAATAGTGACAATCTGCATAGGTGCAGAAGAGAAAGAAGTAATATTAAGTATTGCATACTTAATGAGTGATTTAGTAGACCACTTTGATTCCCCTGCTTCTCTTTCGGCAACTCTAAATGGAATCTGTGTTGTCTTAAATCCTACCCATGAAGATAAAGCTCTAAAGAAAGAATTCTTTTCCTTCATGTTAAGTAGTACCAACATGACTTTTCTATCAAGAAGCTTGAAGTCTGATGCATTCATCATATCGATATTAGTCAACTTAGAGATAATCTTATAGAAAGTATTAGCCATAAATCTATGGATACCTGATTCTTCTCCTCTATCCTCTTTGACAGCTTCTACAACTTCATATCCTTCCTGCCATAATTTATACATTTCTACAATTTTAATTGGTGGATGCTGTAAATCACAGTCCATGACAACACAACAATCACCCTTTGCATATGTTAAATCTGCAGTAATTGCAGATTCTTTACCGAAGTTTCTAGAGAAATGAACACCTCTTACATGTTCATGTTTCTTTGATGCTGCTTGGATTCTATTCCAAGTATCATCCTTAGAACCATCATCCACAAATAAGATTTCATAAGGAATCTTATGTTCTGTCATGATATCTACTACTACATTTGCGGTATTATCAATTAATAGTCCTTCATTATAAGATGGTATTATAATACTTAATAAACCTTCCATTTTAGTTCTCCTTACAATATTTTTTTCTATAAACTGCACTTATGATTATAAACAATATTGCCCCCGCTGTTAAGCCAATACCGAGTTTTTGGTGCTTTGTATGATATCTCATAGTAATTTTATTAGTACCAGAATGAAGCTTGATGGCATATAAGCAGTTTCCTAATGACTTTACTTCTGCTTTTTCATTATTCACTAATACATTCCAACCATCATCTACAGGAACAGATAAATATAAATAACTATCTTCATCTTCTGCATTAACTGTTGTATCAATAGAACCATTCTTCATTGAGATGTTTACTTCATTTTTACGTGCTGTTTTAGCACACTGATCTAATACACTTAAATCTAATGCATAGAAATAGGCATTATCATAATTGAAATTAGAATCTGCAGATTCAACTCTTAGCTTTGTTTTTGAACTATCTGTTTCAATATGGAATACAGTTGGTGATAACCAGCATGCATACTTTGTAATCATATTTTTACCGTTATAAACATAAGATTCAGAATCTGAATTCCAAGGGATAAAACCATAATAAACCATGTTCTTATGGTTAGAAGTATTCAATTTAATCTCTGTATTTGAATCATCCTTCTTCACTACTGAATATTTAATCGGTTTATAAATATCTTTTGAAGTATTGAATAACTGTTTAAATAATAAGTTCTGATAATCAAATGGGTTCAAATAGCCTCCTTCATTTTTAATTGCGTCAAAGTTATTACATGTAAATGCGAGAGGCATATAATATGGATTTGTATATGTATAATTACCATTTAACTTAGTATTGTTTTTCTTTACTAGACCAGTGTAGTTTTCTGAAGTTAATACATATTTCACACCAAGTAATGAATCAATACCTAACATAGATGTATTTGTGACAGTTAAACAATCTGCATAAGTAGGATAACCACACTTATTTAAGAACTCTAACTGTGTACCATCTGGTGAAGAAGTATATCCACTTGTAGACATATATCTATAAGATAATGGTTCATCATAGTTGGCAGTTAGATTACCTTCATACATAACTCTGTTAGATGTCTGAGTGATTCTATAGTTAGACTGATCATCATTCTGTATATTGCGGATGATCTTTTCTTGATTCTTTCTATATGATGTATATTCCAAATCATTCATACATAAAGAATTCGCAAGAAGACCAGAGTTGATACCTAAATCAATAGAACCAACAATAAGTAATAATACAAGAAGTAACTGTTTTGTCTTTTGTTTAGTGATTAACTGACTAGAGATATATAAAGCAGTTAAGACAATGATCATAGCTACAGTTAAACAAGCATAAATCTTTTCCTGGTGTGTATAATGACGTGTTAATACAATGTTTAATATTGAGAATACAATTGCGACTACACCAGTCTTCACAATATTATTCTTCTCTTTTGCATATACACAATTGTATGCAGCTAAGAATAGAATAAAGAATTCAACTAGGAATGAATATCTATAGTTATAGCTTCCTACAAATTTAAAGAGTGAGAATACTAAATAAAGAGGATGCCAATAAAGACATAGAAGTATTCCAAATAAGAATACACCAAGTACAATCTTTACTTTTACTTTGATTTGTTTGTTGAAGAATACTGATAAAGCAAGTACTATCGCAAGTCCTCCACAAAATAATGCCGCAAATCCTAATTCACTATGAGCCCCATAGCTATACTTAGGAATAACGCTTAACATATTACCGACAAAAGAGAAGTCTAAAATATCTCTTAATGAGAGACTTCCTCTAGGACCGTTCGTTAAAGCGCCAATAGTTGGTAAGAATAAGATTGCACTTACCATAACACCTAGAATCATGGCAAACACATATCTAATACCAGTCTTAATAAACTGAATAAATGTCATTTTCTTTTCTACGGCATATAAACAACATTCTAATAAGAACCAGATACCAGTAAAGACACAGCTGATTCCAGCCATATACCAGTTAAAGATAATAGCTAAACCTACCGCAATAGAAAGATTCCAGTTCTTCTTCCCCTGCACAATATAATAAACCTGTAATAACATGAAAGGTAACATATACATGCCATCTAACCACATGATATTACTTGCCTGGAAGAAGCTATATTGACATAAACCATAACCACAGGAAAGTAGAATAAAGAGAATACTATTGTCTTTATAAGATGCTTCAAATCTATTTGTGACAAAGTACGCAAAGGCGATAGACGCCAATGTAAGCTTTAATGCGACTACGATATTAAAGAATGTATAGAGATTCGCATTAGAGAAAAACAATAATAATAGATTAAATGGTGAAGATAAATAATAGCTAAATACAGCTACATTTGATCCACCCAGAGTTTTCCCAAAGCTATAAGTAATGGAGTTCTTTCCTGCAATAACATCTTTTAGATAAGAGAAGAAATCAATATACTGAATATTTGCATCCATTACAGCTAATGTTTTAGTGCCAAATGGTGCAAATCCATTTAATGCATAAATACATAAAATAATGAGTAAAGTAATAAGTCCGGATAGAAATATAATTTTACTTTTTTCTTTTTTATTCATAAGAACCCCCTTGAATTCAGACACAATAATTATAACATACCCTACTATATAATTCGATGTGATAGTTATGATATTACATTAATCGAAGGTATATGTATCAAATTATTTTCTGAAATTCTCTATTTTTTTTGATGTGTACAGTTAAATAGAATATAATGATTACGTATGTGACGAAAAAACAAATAAGGAGAGTTTTATGAAAAAAGATAAAGATATATTTGATAGAATCATGGAGTGGAAGATCCTTAGTATCTTTAATCCGTTTTATAAGAAATATAAAGAAGTATTATTATATTTATTCTTTGGAGGTCTAACAACAGTTATTAGTATTGGTTCTTATGCCTTCTTTGATATAAGTATGCATATGGATCCGATGATTGCGAATATCTTCTCTTGGATACTTGCAGTATTATTTGCCTATGTGACAAATCGTATCTGGGTATTTGATAGTAATGCGGAAGGTATGAAGGGTATTATCCAGGAAATGGTTTCTTTCTTTGGAGGACGTGTTGCCACTCTTTTAATGGAAGAAGTTATTTTATATGTGGGTATTAATTTGTTAGGTATGAATAGTATTGGTGTGAAGGTTGCAGCACAGATTCTTGTGCTTGTCGGGAACTATTTAATTAGTAAATTGTTTGTCTTTAAGAGTTAATAATACATAATTTCACAGAAATTCCACATAGATAGCGCTGTAATAAGGTATAATAACGCCAATGAAGTGAATTATAGACTATTTTGTGGTATAGTAATTTATGTATGAACTAAAAAATAAGGATGTGAAAAAAAGATGTATAAAAGGAAATTAAGAGGATGGGCGAAGCATTTAGACTTCTTAATTGCGGACCTTATCTGTCTACAGTTAGCTCTATTTCTAGCTTACTACATGCGTCATGGAATACTTGATATATATACAAGATCATTGTATGTCAATATTGCGATAGTCATGACACTATTAGATATGTTAATTATTATATTCTTTAATATTTTAAAGAATATTTTGAAGCGTAATAATATTACAGAAATGATTAAAGTAATAGAGAAGTCATTATTATTAATGGTTGTTTCTACTGCTTATATTTTCTATGCGCAAAAAGATGATGTATCACGTTTAACTTTAGGTTTTACATGTGTATTTGATGCAATGTTTACTTATATTGTACATTGTGTTATGAAACCAATTGTAAGACGTAGAAGAAAGAATAATAAAAAGTCTCTTATCGTGATTACAGAGTCTGAATTTATTGATTCTATTACAGAGAATAAGAAAACATTTGGTTTGGATGAATACCAGAGTGTTGGTTTTGCGGTTCTAGATAAGAATATGGAAGGTCAGAAATCAAATGGTTGGTCTATTGTGGCGTCTCAGGATACTGTTATAGATTATGTATTAAGACAATGGATGGATGAAGCTTTAGTGATTCTTCCTAGGGAAGATGTTTTCTCTACTTCTTTAGTTAAAGATTTAGCTGAAATGGGACTCGCAGTTCATGTAGAAATCAGTGAATATAACTCATTAAAGGGATATCGCAAACAGTTTGAAAGAATGGGTGAAAACCAGGTATTAACTGTCAGTATGAACTCTATTAATGAATATGATTGGATTGCCAAGAGAATACTAGATATTATTGGTGGTTTAGTAGGATGCTTGATTACTCTTATTTTAACTATCTTCTTAGGCCCAGCTATCTTTATTGCCTCTCCAGGACCAATCTTCTTTAAACAGAAGAGAGTTGGTAGAAATGGTAAAGTGTTCAATATGTATAAGTTTAGAAGTATGTATATGGATGCTGAAGAGCGTAAGAAAGAGCTTATGGCTCAAAATAGAGTTAAAGATGGTATGATGTTCAAACTTGAATATGACCCTCGTATTATTGGCTGTAAAAAGAAAGCCGATGGTACTATTAAGAAGGGTGTTGGTAATTTCATTAGAGATTGGTCTCTTGATGAATTCCCACAGTTCTTTAATGTATTAAAGGGTGATATGAGTTTAGTAGGTACTAGACCCCCTACTCTTGATGAATGGAATAAGTATGAATTACGTCATAGAGCACGTCTTGCATTTAAGCCAGGTATTACAGGTTTATGGCAGGTAAGTGGTAGAAGTAATATCACTGACTTTGAAGAAATCGCAAGATTAGATAAAGAATATATCAAGAACTGGAGATTCAGTCATGATATTCAGATCTTATTGAAAACAGTACAGGTTGTTTTCAAAAAAGAAGGATCAATGTAAAGGAGTTATGAATATGCCATCAGTAAAGATTATTATTGCGACACATAAGAAGTATCGTATGCCTGATGATGAGATGTATATTCCTGTACAGGTTGGTGCAGAAGGTAAGGATGATCTTGGATATACACGTGATAATACAGGTGATAATATTTCTAATTTAAATTCACAGTATTGTGAATTGACAGGATTATATTGGGCTTGGAAGAACCTAGATGCAGATTATGTAGGTTTAGCCCATTATCGTAGACATTTTAGAGTAAAGAACAAGACAAAGGATCCTTTTGATTGTGTACTTACTTCTAAAGAAGCAGAAGAACTATTAAAGGATAATGATATTCTAGTTACTAAGAGACGTAATTATTATATTGAAACAATTTATGATCATTATGTTCATACACTTTATCCTGAACCATTAGATGAAACAAGAAAGATTATTGAAGAGAAGTGTCCAGAATATTTACCTGCTTTTGATAAGCATATGAAAGGTAAAACAATGCATGCTTTTAATATGTTTGTGATGAAGAAAGAATATTTTGATGCTTATTGTGAATGGTTATTTGATATTCTATTTGAACTTACTAAAAGATTTGAAGGTACCGAATATAATAGCTTCCATGCACGTTATCCAGGTAGAATTAGTGAAGTATTATTAGATGTCTGGATGAATGAGAACGGCTATGCTTACAAAGAAGTTCCATTTGTATATATGGAAAAGATCGATATGTTTAAAAAGGGAATGGGTTTCTTAAAGGCTAAGTTCTTACATAAGAAGTATGGGGAGAGTTTTTAATGAATTTATTTAAGAAAATAGTAACACTTGTACTCGCAATGAGTTTGATGACAGGCTGTTCTTTGACTAATAATGCGGATTCACAGAAGGTATTTAATTTTGCGGATTCTAGTTATGTGACATCTTTAGATGCATCAAAGGCTATTGATGAAACATCTACAAATGTGATTCAGGCATTTGGCGATGGTTTATATGCCTATAATGTGAAGAGTAAGCTTAAGCCAGCTATTGCGAAGAGTAAAGAAGTGAGTGAGGATGGCAAAACATATACTTTTGAAATCAGAAAGAACGTGAAGTGGTCTAATGGAGATCCAGTGACTGCAGAAGACTTTGTTTATGCATGGAAGAGAGCCTTATCTATGCGTTCTGAAGCATCTAAGCTATTAACATCTTATGGTGCAGCGATTGCAGGTGCTGATGATATTTATAAAGGTTTAAAGCCTGCAGATACTTTAGGTGTTTACGTAAAGAATAAGAAACTGGTTGTACATCTTCAATATAAGACAACACGTTTTATGGATTTAGTGACTCAGCCAGTCTTCTTCCCATTAAATCAGAAGTTTGTGGAAGAACAGGGAGACAAGTATGCGACTTCTCCTAAGACATTATTATCATGTGGGACATATAAAGTATCTTCTATTTCTAAAGACAAGATTGTATTAAAGAAGAATAAGACATGTTATTTCGCAAAGAAATCAAATATTGATCAAGTTAATATGCTTTTTGGAATCAGTAATGATGAAAAAATCAAATTATTTGATGAAGGTAAGATTGATTTTGCATCAGTAACTGGTGAAAAAGCGAAGAAGTATGATGAAAAAGATTCAAGTACTGCAGATAATGACAGTGTAATGTGGGATTTGGTGCCTAATTTCAAGGATCAGTATTTATCAGACTTAAGAGTACGTGAAGCAATGTCTTCATTACTTAGAAGAAATAAATACGATAAAAATGTATTGAATGACGGAACTCAGAAGGCTGAAGGTTTACTTCCTATGGGAATCTGTTTCAACTCACAGAAGCAGTTTATGAGAGATGCTTGTAAATATAAATTGAAGTATAAGAAGAAAGATGCAAAGAAGTCCTTAAAGAAGCTTCTTAAAGAATATAAGTTAAAGAAATTTACATTTACTTTAACTTATACTAAAGACTATCCACAGGCTAAAATTATTGCGAGAGAAATTAAAAAAGACCTTGAATCAACAAAACAATTCAAGGTGTACTTAAAAGAAGTAAATACAGTGGATTATGAACAGGCAGAATTATCTTTATTACGTATTAAAGGTACATGTAATGATGCCTATGATTATTTAGCCCCTCTTGCAGTCAATAACCAGGGTATTAATCATTATGCAAGTAATGAATTTAATAACTTCTTTACAACTGCAACCAACGCACAAAGTCAGGATGAACGTTATTATGCATTCCTAAATGCAGAAAGAGTCGCAATGCGTGATTATGCATTCATTCCTGTTATTCATCAGGGACAGAGATACGTAATTAATGTGAGTGTCACTGGTCTTATTTGTAACTTTAGTGGCGCACCATATAGCTTTAGATATATGAGTATGCATTAATTGAGGGGGTATTCAATGATCAATAAAGTAAAGACATTTATACAAAAGTTAACGACAACACAAATGGGTTTAGTCGTATTAGCTATTTATTATTTTACATTATTTTTAGATATCACTACTTTAAGCTATAGTTTTTCTAAGGCAGCCACTTTATGTAAGCTGTTGAGATATGTTTGTTATGTGTATTTCTTGTTTGTAATATACAAAAAATTAAGAACTTTAGACTTAAAGAGTTATATAAACAAAATTAAGAATTTTGATAAGAAACAATATTTTGTGGCAGGTGTTGTAATACTCGCATTATTCAGTATTGTAATGAACTTATTACTCACTAAAAACAAGGCTTGGGTTTTCTTATTATTTACACTTATTTATGCAAGCTGTTTTGATTTTGAAGACGTATTAAATACAATCTTCTCTGCACAGTTTATTTCATTAATTCTTATTACGACATTAAGTTCATTTGGACTTATGCATGATTATGTCAATATGAGAGCTGATGGGACAATGAGACATTCTTTAGGATTTGGTTATCCTACTTATTTATCTCAGTTTCTCCTATTTATGATTCTCTATTATTCATATAAGAAGAACTTTAAGATCAGTCCTGAAAAGCTAGGCTTATATCAGCTTCTTATTGTATTTTCTTATTTCTTAACTGATTCCAGAACAGAAATGTTGATATCAGAATGTATTCTTATTGGCATCTTTATGAATTCTGTAGGTATTCTTGATAAATTCAAGAATGTAGTTGAATTCTTTAAAAAAGCCTATGCGACATGCTTTCCATTATTCCCAATTGGAAGCTATATTCTTGTGATGTTATATGGATTCATCTTCAATACAATGAATGTGAATGGTATTATCTTCAAGATTGCACAGAAATTCAATCATGTATTCTCAAATAGACTTTATCAGACATTCTATGATTTTAAACGTTATGGTTTAAGCTTATTTGGTTCAAATATTGATTTAGTTGGTTATTTCCTAACTAAAGAGAATGAGGGAACTATTATTAGAAGTAACTTCATTGATAATGAATATATGAGAATCTTATTTGAAAATGGATGGATCTTCTTTATCGCATTCTTTGCGATTATTTCAATAGTGATCTGGCATCTTTATAAAACTAAGAAAGATGGGTTACTATTTATTTCATTTGTGATTACAACATCTAGTTTAATAAATCCTAGATTATTTACTATCACAGTTTCAGTTATCAGTTTTATGATTATTCCAGTATTACATGATTTACTATTTAACCAAGGAGGACACTTAGATGAGTAAATATGATTATCTAGTAGTAGGATCAGGTCTTTATGGCGCAATCTTTGCGCATGAAGCCAATAAGAGAGGAAAGAAGGTTCTTGTCATTGATAAGAGACCTAATATTGCCGGAAACATCTATACAGAAGAAGTAGAAGGCATCAACGTACATAAGTATGGTGCACATATCTTCCATACAAATAATAAGGAAGTATGGCAGTATATTACTCAGTTTGCAGAGTTCAATAGATTCACTAACTCACCCGTTGCAAACTATAAGGGAGAACTTTATTCTCTTCCATTCAATATGTATACATTCAATAAGATGTGGGGAGTAGTGACTCCAGAAGAAGCAGCTGCCAAGATTGAAGAACAGAGACAGGAAATCCAGGGAGAACCAAAGAACCTTGAAGAACAGGCTATTTCATTAGTTGGTAGAGATATCTATGAAAAGCTCATTAAAGGTTATACAGAAAAACAATGGGGAAGACCATGTAATGAACTTCCATCATTCATCATCAAGAGATTACCAGTAAGACTTACTTTTGATAATAACTACTTCAATGCGTTATATCAGGGTATTCCAATGGGTGGATATACAAAGATGGTAGAAAACATGCTTGAAGGTATTGAAGTAAGATTGAATACAGATTATCTAGAAAACAAGGAAGAACTAGATAGCTTAGCAGATAAGGTTGTTTATACAGGACCTATCGATGCATACTTCAACTATAAGCTAGGAACACTAGAATACAGATCAGTCAGATTTGAAACAGAAGTATTAGATAAGCCAAATTTCCAGGGAAATGCGGCAGTAAACTATACAGATGCCCAGACACCTTGGACAAGAATCATTGAACATAAATGGTTTGAATTCGGTACACAGCCAAAGACTGTTATCAGTAGAGAATACAGCTCTGAATGGAAGCTAGGAGATGAACCATATTATCCAGTCAATGATGAAAAGAATGGTGCCTTATATGCAGAATATAAGAAGCTAGGCGATGCAGAAACTAAAGTGATCTTTGGTGGAAGACTTGGAGAATATAAGTATTATGATATGGATGCAGTTATTGCAGCTGCATTAGACAGAGTTAAAAAGGAATTTAATTAATCATTAAGGCAAAGATTTAAGATCTTTGCCTTAATACAAATGGAGGCTTATTATGAAGAGTGTATTGATTATTGGAATGACACCTAATCCTGGTGGCATAGAAAGCTTTTTAATGACATACTTTAGAAAATTAAAAGACACCTTTAAAATAGATTTCCTTACTACATTTGAGACATGTGCTTACAGTCAGGAGATTCTAGATAATAATTCTAGAATTTATACAATTAAATCAAGTCAGTTTAAACAGGCTAAAGAATTTAAACAGGAATTGACTTACTTCTTTCAACATCATCATTACGATATCATCTGGTTTAATGCCTGTGATTTAGGTAATTTTGGTTTATTGAAATATGCACAGTTATGTTCTCCTGAAAAAGTGATTGTACATGCACACAATAATGATTTCATGATGAAAGGTAAGAAAGCACTCTTCTATAAGTTCATGCATTATAAGAATAAAAAGAAAGTAAAACAGTATGCCACTGATTACTGGGCCTGCTCAGAACTTGCGGGAGAATTCTTCTTTGAAGATGATGTAAGACAAAGTTCTCGTTATCATGTCATTAATAATGCGATAGATACAGATCGTTTTAAATATGACAGAGAGGTCAGAGCAGCTTATCGTAAAGATCTCCACGCTGAAGATAAGATTGTCGTAATGAATACTGCAAGATTCACTTATCAAAAGAACCAGTTATTCTTAATTGATATCTTTGAGGAATTAAAGAACAAGGATGATCGTTTTGAACTTGTATTAGTAGGTGATGGTGAATTAAGAGGTGAACTTGAACAGAAGATTTCTGACTTGAATCTTACTGATAGTGTACAGCTATTAGGTTTACGTAGTGATATCCCAGAATTACTATCAGCGGCTGATATATTCCTTTTCCCTTCTCGTTTTGAAGGGTTTGGTATATCATTATTAGAAGCTCAGGCTTCTGGACTGTTATCCTTTACTTCCAAGACAGTTGTCCCAGAAAGTGTAGGGATTACAGATTTACTTACATATATTTCATTAGATGAATCTCCTGTAGAATGGGCAGATGTGATTTATAGTCAATTTACTTCAAGAGACATTGATAGAAATAAATATACGGATATCATCAAAGAAAAAGGATTTGATATCGATACAGAAGCTAAGAGATTAAAATCCTACTTAGATGATTAAAGAAAGGAAAACAGTTATGAAAAAATATTATTTACAGGTCACAATTGATTCTAATCTTGATGCCAGTACAAAAGCTGTTCAGGATTGTAATAAGATTCTTCATCAGAATGGTTATGAACCATTTGAAATTAATCTTTATAAATCAGGAAACAAGTATATCAAGAAGGTACATAACTTCTTAGCCTTCAATCATTTAAACAAGATTGATGAAGGTGCTTTACTTGTAGTACCTCATCCTCTTTATGTGAATAAGAAATATATTGATATCTTAGAGAAGGTAAAACAGAAGAAACATGTTAAGCTAGCATTCCTTATTCATGACTTAGATTCATTAAGAAAGCTATTCTTAAACGCTCAGGATGATTTTGAATATATGGATCATAAGATGTATGACATCTCTGACTATATTATTGCACATAACGATTGTATGATTGACTATTTAGTCACACAGGGAGTAAACAGAGAAAAGATTCATAATCTTCATATCTTTGACTATTTATGTGAATCAAATAATACAATCAAGTTTGATCGTTCAGTAAGTATTGCAGGTAACCTAGATGAAAAGAAGAGTAACTATCTTGCAAAGCTAAAGGATATTAAAGCAGTTCATTTTGATTTATATGGTGTACATTTAAATGAAGATATTCTTGCATCTAATATTACGTATCATGGTGCTTTCCCACCTGATGAAATCAATAACCAGTTATATAGTGGTTTTGGTTTAGTATGGGATGGAAGTTCTATTGAAAAATGTGATGGTAATACAGGAGAGTATTTAAAATATAATAACCCTCATAAATTATCTTTATATCTAGTATCTGGCATTCCAGTAGTGATCTGGAAGGAAGCTGCAGAAGCTAAATTTGTAGAAGAACATGGCTTAGGTATCACAGTCAACTCTTTAGATGAACTTGGAGAAAAATTTGCAAGTCTAAGTGAAGAAGAATACTTCGAAATGGTTAAAAATGTCGCAGTTGTTTCTAATAGACTTAAAAATGGATATTACCTAACTCAGGCAATCAAAGAAATTGAAGAGGCTTAAAGCCTCTTTTTCTTCTTTAACTCTTATTATTTTTGATTTATAATATTTGCGGTTTGTAACAAGGAAAGAGAGGTCTTGTATGAAAAAACAGAAATCACTTAAGTTGAATTTCATTATGAATGCATTACTTACAATGTCTTCATTCATATTCCCACTTATTACATTCCCATATGTATCGAGAGTATTAGGGCCTACAGGAACAGGTCAGGTTAACTTTGCGACATCATTGATTACTTATTTCTCAATGTTTGCACAGTTAGGTATTCCGACATATGGTATCAAAGTATGTGCACAGGTAAGAGATGATCATGAAAAACTCACAAGAACAACACAAGAATTATTAATTATAAATCTTGTCATGACTGTAATCTCTTATGTTGCGTTTATTATTGCGTTATTCGCAGTTCCAAAGCTTGCATCTGATAAGATGTTGTATGTGATTACTAGTAGTACTATCCTACTTACTACAATAGGTATGGAATGGCTCTATAAAGCTTTAGAACAATATACATATATTACTATTCGTTCTATTATCTTCAAGTTTATTGGACTTGTTGCGATGTTCTTGTTAGTTCGTTCAAAGAACGATTATGTTATGTATGCGGGTATTACAGTATTTGCGGCAAGTGCTTCATTTATTCTTAACTTATTAAACGCCCACAAATATATTGGTTTAAAACCAGTTGGACATTATAATTTCAAGAGACATTTCAAGCCAGTCGCTATCTTCTTTGCGATGAGCTGCGCAACTACAATTTATACTAATCTAGATTCAGTTATGTTAGGTTTCATGGCTACTAATGCAGATGTTGGTTACTATGGTGCAGCTGTTAAGATTAAGAATATTTTAGTATCTATCGTTACTTCACTAGGTACTGTATTACTTCCTAGAGCGGCTTATTATATTGAACACCAGCAGATGGATGAATTTAAGAAACTAAGTAGAAAAGCATTAAACTTTGTATTCCTAGTCGCTTCACCAATGATGATTTATTTCATGCTTTTCGCAAAGCAGGGAATCTATTTCCTATCAGGTGATGCTTTTGGACCAGCCGTTGTGCCAATGCAGCTTATTATGCCTACCCTACTCCTTATTGGTATTACAAATATCTTGGGTATTCAGATTCTTGTCCCATTAGGGTATGAAAAAGCTGTACTTGTATCTGAAATAGTTGGTGCAGTGATTGACTTAGTGGTTAATGCATTATTGATTCCAGTATATCAATCAAGTGGTGCTGCAATTGGTACATTACTTGCAGAATTTGCGGTTATGGTCGTACAGTGTATTGCGTTAAAGAATGAAATCAAAACAGCCTTTAGTGATATTAAATACTTAAAGATTATTCTTGCGATTATTCTTGCATCACTTGCATCTTTCTGGGTGACTGCATTAAATCTACATGTATTCATTACACTCGTTATTTCAGCTATTTTGTTCTTTGGTGTATATGGTCTTGTACTCATTATCATGAAAGAAAAACTTGTGGTTGAAATATTGACACAAATCTTTAGTAAGTTAAAACATAAAAGCGCATAACCTGCGCTTTTTGACTTATAAAACAATAAAGGGTATACTTTTATTGTGATGACTAATGAATATGAATGATGTAAAATAATTATATTCATATGAAGGAGGAAAACAGAGATATGCCTGATAAACAGAGAATCGGTATTTTAGGAGCTGGTACTTGGGGTATGGCTCTTGCAAGAATGCTGGCTAATTGTGATAAGGAAGTAACAGTGTGGTCTGCCCTTCCACAGGAAGTGGAACAGCTAAGTACAACACATACACATCCAAAACTTCCTGGTGTTGATTTTCCTGAAACTATTCGTTATACAACAGATATAGAAGAAGCATGTACTAATCAGAATATTATTATGTTTGCGGTACCTTCTGTATTTGTAAGAAGCACAGCTGAAAAGGCTAAACCTTACATTAAAGACAATCAGATTATTGTGGATGTTGCGAAAGGTATTGAAGCAGATACATTCATGACTTTAACTGAAGTCATTGAAGATGTACTTGATAATGACACATTACATCTTGTCGCATTATCTGGTCCTACTCATGCAGAAGAAGTGGCAAGAGGATTACCTACTGCCATCGTATCAGCATGTAAGAATCTAGACGCGGCTAAATATGTACAGAAGTTTTTCAGTAGTCCTTTTATGCGTGTGTATACAAATAACGATGTAAAAGGAATTGAAATCTGTGGTGCATTAAAGAATATTATTGCGTTAGCTGCTGGTATTTCTGGTGGCTTAGGCTATGGTGATAATGCCCGTGCAGCTTTAATTACAAGAGGTCTTGCAGAAATGGAGAGACTTGGTGGTAGAATTGGCTGTACACCACATACATTTAGTGGTTTAACTGGTATGGGTGACTTGATTGTGACTTGTACAAGTGAATTCAGTAGAAACAACCAGGCAGGTCATTTGATTGGTGAAGGTAAGACACCAGCAGAGGCAGTTAAGGAAGTAGGAATGGTTGTAGAAGGTATTAATGCATTACCTGCAGCTGTTCAGCTTGCAGAAACTTATAAAGTGGATATGCCTATTGTAATGACTGTCAATAAAATCGTTAATGAAGGCTTGAATCCAAAGAATGCAGTTAATGCATTATTACAGAGAGATTTAAAATCAGAAACACCTCTTCCATCTATTAATGATGTATTTGAAGAGTCAGTATTAAGAAAGACGAGGAAAAGTGGAATGAAGAGAGTTATTACTTATGGGACTTTTGACTTATTACATTACGGTCATATTAACCTATTAAGAAGAGCTAAAGAATTAGGTGATTACTTAATCGTTGGTTTATCAACAGATGAATTCAACTGGAATGAAAAACAGAAGAAGTGTTACTTTACTTATGAACAGAGAAAACAGTTACTAGAATCAGTTAGATATGTAGATTTAGTTATTCCTGAATGTGCATGGGATCAGAAACGTAAAGATGTTCATGAATATCATGTTGATACATTTGTCATGGGAGATGACTGGAAAGGTCAGTTTGACTTCTTAGAAGAAGAAGGTGCAGAAGTAGTATACTTACCTAGAACTCCTGAAATCAGTACAACAAGAATCAAAAAAGACTTGAATAAATAGTTATATTTTACTCGTTTATGAAGATGATATGTAATTTTTGTGTAATTATCACCTTAAAGGTTTTCATTTTTTCATTTACGAGTATAATGACGAATGAACCCGAATTATAGGAGGTAGTTATGAAGTTTATTACATCACGTGCCTTGGTCCTAGGTATCCAGGCTGTTGTATCTGCAGTGCTTGCATTCTTCGTAGTTAAGATTGGAATCTTACCTACAAAGTATTTAATGGCAGCATTCGCAGTATTAGTAGTATTATGGCTATTCATGTTCTTATTGACTATGCCATCAAAGAAGAAAAAAGTTGCAAGACCTTTAATTGGTAAAATAGTGTCTCTTTTATTAAGTATCGCAATGGTATTTGGTACTAGTAAGATTATCAAAGGTGACTCATTCCTTTCATCTCTTACTAATGTAGGTACTGAAACAACTACTTATTCTTTAGTAGTATTAAAAAGCAGTGGTTATAAGAATGTTTCTTCATTAAAAGGAAAAACAATCGATTACTACGCAAACGATAAAAAGAAAGCGATGCAGGTAAAAGAAAAACTACAGAAACAGATCAGTTTCCATGGTAATGGTGAAGAAGATAATGCGAAGCTTGCATCAGACTTATATAGTGGTGATTGTGATGCAATCCTATTAAATGAAAGCTATCGTGAAATGATCAAAGAAACTTATAGTAACTTTGAATCAAAGACTAAAGTATTATGGCAGGAAAAGATTGTAGAAGAAGTAGAAAATACTGCTTCTGATGTTAATGTAACTAAGAAGCCATTCGTATGTTATATTAGTGGTGTTGACTCTCGTGGTGGTGTAAATGAAAACAGCCGTTCAGACGTTAACCTATTAGTAACTATTAATCCAAACAATGGTCAGATGTTAATGACAAGTATTCCTAGAGACTATTATGTAAAACTTGCGAACTGTGGTAAGAAAGATAAATTAACTCATTCTGCTTTATATGGTGGAACAGAAAACAGTATAAAGACTATTGAAGATTTCTTAGACATCAACATTGATTTCTATGCAAGAGTTGATTTCCAGTCAGTTATCCAGTTAGTTGATGCATTAGGTGGTATTGATATTTATTCTGATAAGGCATTTATTCCTTATACAGACCATGGTATTAAGATTCCTAAGGGAAATGTACATATGGATGGACGTATGGCCCTTGCATTCGCAAGAGAACGTTATACATACCAATCTGGTGACCAGCATAGAACTGAAAACCAGCAGGCAGTATTACAGGCTATTATCAAGAAAGCAGTATCTCCAAAGATCTTAACTAACTATAGTGAAATCTTAGATTCTATCAAAGATACATTTACAACTAATATGCCATCTTCAAGTATCAGAGCTTTAGTTAATAAGCAGTTAGATGACAACATTAAATGGGATTTCCAAAAATCATTCCTTAAGGGTGAAGGTGTGATGCAGACTGGTGGTTACTCAATGCCAAAGACTAGGTTGTGGTATAGTATCCCAGATGAAGACAGTATTGAATTAAATTCTAAATACATCAACGCTATGTGTGATGGTAAGAAGATTGATACTGAGAAGAAAATCTTTGATGTAGAAAAAGCTGAACAGGAAGCTAAAGAAGCAGAAAAGAAAACAAACTAATTAAGTGACGGGGGTTGTATGACCCTCGTTTTATTTTAGAGATTATGGTATTATTGAAGAGACGAAAGAAGGACATCAATATGAAATATGATTATCTAGTAGTAGGGTCAGGTCTTTATGGCGCAATCTTTGCGCATGAAGCCAATAAGAGAGGAAAGAAGGTTCTTGTCATTGATAAGAGACCTAATATTGCCGGAAACATCTATACAGAAGAAGTAGAAGGCATCAACGTACATAAGTATGGTGCACATATCTTCCATACAAATAATAAGGAAGTATGGCAGTATATTACTCAGTTTGCAGAGTTCAATAGATTCACTAACTCACCCGTTGCAAACTATAAGGGAGAACTTTATTCTCTTCCATTCAATATGTATACATTCAATAAGATGTGGGGAGTAGTGACTCCAGAAGAAGCAGCTGCCAAGATTGAAGAACAGAGACAGGAAATCCAGGGAGAACCAAAGAACCTTGAAGAACAGGCTATTTCATTAGTTGGTAGAGATATCTATGAAAAGCTCATTAAAGGTTATACAGAAAAACAATGGGGAAGACCATGTAATGAACTTCCATCATTCATCATCAAGAGATTACCAGTAAGACTTACTTTTGATAATAACTACTTCAATGCGTTATATCAGGGTATTCCAATGGGTGGATATACAAAGATGGTAGAAAACATGCTTGAAGGTATTGAAGTAAGATTGAATACAGATTATCTAGAAAACAAGGAAGAACTAGATAGCTTAGCAGATAAGGTTGTTTATACAGGACCTATCGATGCATACTTCAACTATAAGCTAGGAACACTAGAATACAGATCAGTCAGATTTGAAACAGAAGTATTAGATAAGCCAAATTTCCAGGGAAATGCGGCAGTAAACTATACAGATGCCCAGACACCTTGGACAAGAATCATTGAACATAAATGGTTTGAATTCGGTACACAGCCAAAGACTGTTATCAGTAGAGAATACAGCTCTGAATGGAAGCTAGGAGATGAACCATATTATCCAGTCAATGATGAAAAGAATGGTGCCTTATATGCAGAATATAAGAAGCTAGGCGATGCAGAAACTAAAGTGATCTTTGGTGGAAGACTTGGAGAATATAAGTATTATGATATGGATGCAGTTATTGCAGCTGCACTAGCTAAAGTAAAAGAGGTATTTGAATAATGAAGAATTTAATATCTATTATTATTCCTGTCTATCGTGGAAATCCTGTTTATTTCAATAAGACAATCGAAAGCTGTTTGAATCAGACTTATGATTATGTAGAAGTGATTATTATTGATAACGGATGTAATGATGAGTTGCAGGATACTTTAAGTGAATTAAATACAAAAGAGAATGTGACAGTTGTAAAGAATTCTAAGAGCGGTGTATGTTCTGGTAGAAACTTAGGTGTAAAAACAGCTAAGGGAGACTATATCATGTTCTTAGATGCAGATGACTGGATTGAAAGTAATGCCTGTGAAATACTATTAAATCATGCAGTAGAAGCAGAGGCAGATTGTGTGATCTGTAACTATAGTAGAGACTATAGTGATCATAGTGAAAAGATGCTTCACTATATAAGAGATACAATGTATAAGGGCTGGAAGGATTATTTAAAGGATCTATTAAATGTACAGGCAGGTGTAGGATTCTGTTGGGGTAAACTCATTAAAGCTTCTACTATTGAAAATGTATTATTAAATGAAGAATTAAGTCTTGCAGAAGATGCAGAATATTGTGCACGTGCCTCACAGAACTGGAATGTTATTGTAGGTGATGAACATCCTTTAGTTCATTATATATTCAATGATCAATCTGCAGTACGTAAGTTTGATACAGCTTATGCAGATAAGTTTCTCTTATCTATGAAAGCAGTAGAAGAAGACTTAAAAGATGTCATGGTAGAAGATAAGAATATAGAAACATTATTCTATAACTTTGTAAGTTATCATGTATTACTTATTCTAGTGAATTATTGTGCACATCCACAAAATAAAGATCAAGCGATGTCTTCTTTAAATACATTAATGAAGAATGATTTATTTAAACGTGCTATAAAGAACTCTAACTATAATGGTATGTCTATGACACGTAAAGTACCATTATGGTTCTTAAAACATAAAATGAATAGATTCGCATTACTTGTAGGACAAGTAAGACAGAAACAGTTTTCTAAGAGTAAATAAGGAGTAGATTATGAAAGTACTAGTATTTGGAATTACAGATAATCCAGGTGGTATGGAAGCTGTTATTATGAACTACTATCGCCATCTAGATCGTACACGTGTACAATTTGATTTCTTATGTAATACAGAAGTAGTTGCTCATGAACAAGAGATATTAAGCTTAGGTGGTACTATTTATCGTATTCCTGCAAGAAGCAAGGATAGAAAAGCTTTCTCTGAAGCTTTAGAAAACTTCTTTAAGACCCATGCTTCTGAATATAAAGCTATTTGGTTTAATACATGTTCTCTTGCGAATATTGATTACCTAAAGAAGGCTAAACAATATGGCATCCCTACACGTATTATTCATTGTCATAATGCGGCTAATGGAGATAGCTTCTTAAGAGGATGTTTACATAAGTTCAATAGAACACAGATTAGAAAATATGCGACAGACTTTTGGACATGTTCAGAAGATGCGAATGAATGGTTCTTTGGGAAGAATGCAGTATTACCAAACTATAAATTGATTAATAATGCGGTAGATGTGAACTTCTTTAAACCAAATGAAGAAATCAGACAATCTATAAGAGAAGAACTTCATGCAGGAGATAAGATTGTATTAGGTCATACAGGAAGATTCCATTTCCAGAAGAATCATCCCTATCTATTAAAGGTATTTAATGAGTTGGATCATAGATACCCTGGTAAGTATATGTTGATACTTATTGGAGATGGTGAAGATAAAGAAACACTTAAAAATCAGGTTAAAGAATATGGTATTGAAGATGATGTCAAATTCTTAGGTATTAAGAGTAATGTGAGTGATTATATCCAGGCTATGGATCAATATATCTTCCCTTCTCGTTTTGAAGGCTTAAGTGTCGCTTTATTAGAAGCAGAAGCCAATGGATTACCATGCATGATCTCTGATACTATTTCTCTAGCCTCTATTGTGAATGATAATGTGAAGATGCTTCCTATTACGGATGAAGCAGTAGACAAGTGGGTAGAAGCAATCGAAGAAGCATCTCATCAATCTAAGCATTTTAATATCGAAGCATTTGAAAAACGTAATCTAGAAATAAATACAGAAGCTAAGAAGATGCAAGATTTCTTCTTATCACTATAAACCTTCGTGAGAAGGTTTTTTTATCTCTAAATATAGCTTTTTATACTTATATATGTCATTTTATGTTACATTGGATGATTCTTTGTGTGAAATTATGTTAATATATTCTCATACTATATAAGAGGAAGGGAGATATATATGAACAAAAAGTTGATTACAGGTTTTGTAAGTGCAGCGCTTGTTTGTTCGATGGGCATGTCTGGTGTAAGCGCAGTAACTCCAGTACCAACTATGCATAACAACAATCAAGTCACTGCAACATCATTGAGTCGTTCTGTAGCTGATTACAAGAAGATTGAAGGCATTAACGATCAGACTGTATTAGGCGCAGATTTTACTCATTACCAGCAGGATTTGGAATGGGGTAAAACGTATTACAATTACAAGAGCGTCAAAATTGATAACCTATTTAAGTTTGTACAGGGACAGGGAATTAATACGATTTCTGTCAAGGTTGCAGTAAATCCGGACACATCAAGTGATAAAACTAAATGTTATACACTAGATAGTGCTATCAAAACAATTAAAGCAGCTAAAGAAGCAGGCTTAAAAACAAACATCACATTATTCTATTCTGATGATGTTACTTATGCAAATAGTCAGCAATTGCCTGCAGGATGGACTCAGGATAATGCGGTAGAAAAGGCAACAGACTATACTAAGGAAGTACTTAATACTTTAAGTAAGAATGATGCTTTACCTACTATGATGACTATTGGAAATGAAGTGAATTATAATTTCCTTGGTCTAACTGAAGGCGGAGGATGGGATGGCTTTGTCGCAATGGCTACCATCTCTAAACTTATTAATGAAAAAGGTGTTAAAACAGCTTTAAGTTTTGCAGCACCTGATGATGCTGAAGGTATTCAGTATGTGATTGAAAAGCTAGGTTATGCAGGCGTAGACTATAGCTATTTAGGTGTTAATCTTTATGCTGATCGTAATGGTATTAATGATTATGTTAAAACATTACGTGCTACAGTAAAAGAAAAGGCAGCAGATAAGCAGTTAATTGTTTCTAACATCAAGTTCCCACGTAAGAATGAAGATGAAACAGCATCTACTGAAACACAGGCAGACAGCATTTATAATTTATTAAGTGCTTCTATTAGTGATAGTAATGCAGGTGGTTTAATTTATGATGAAGCTGAATATGTAGGAAGCTGGAATGGTTTCTTTAATGAACAGGGACTTGCACAGACTTCTCTTGCAGTATTTGGTTTTGCACAGGGTTGGAATATTGATATTGATTCATACAGAGATCCTTATGAATATGGTGATGATACTGGTTTAAAGGAAAAGAATGTCACTATTAATAAGATTTCTAATATGTCTGAATCTACAATCAGAGGTGTAGATGTTGGATCATATGTAGCACTTACTAATGCAGGTGTTAAATATTATGATTATGATGGCAAAGAACAGCCATTAATGAAAATTTTAAAGGATAATGGTGTTAACTATATTCGTTTAAGAATCTGGAATGATCCATACAATGAAAAAGGTGAAACATACGGTGGTGGAGATAGCACTGTAGATAATGGATTAAAGATTGGTAAAGAAGCAACTAAGTATGGTATGAAGGTGCTTGTTGACTTCCATTATTCTGATTTCTGGGCAGATCCTGCAAAACAGATTCTACCAAAAGCATGGCAGAAGGATGCTAATGATCCAGATAAGATGTGTGAAAATATCCATGACTTCACTAAAGATACTTTACAGAAATTTAAAGATGCAGGTGTTGATGTAGGTATGGTACAGGTTGGTAATGAAATTACCAAAGGTATGGCTGGTATTCATAATAAAGACAGTAATAATTCTGTTTGGAAAAATGAATCTCAGTATTCTGTATTAGACCGTTATTTAAATGCAGGTTCTAAAGCAGTACGTGAAATTCTTCCAGATGCTTTAGTTACATTACATATTGAAACACCTAATCGTCAAATCTATTCTATGATCATGGATGCATGGGAAAAAGGAAATGTAGACTATGATGTTTTAGGTTCTTCTTATTACCCATTCTGGTGGAATACACCTGATATGTTGAGGGATGTACAGACTCTTGCAAAAGAAAGAGGAAAGCTATTTGCGGTTATGGAAACTGCATGGGTTAACAGCTATGAAGATGGTGATGGTACACCAAACTCTATCGGTTCTGATTATGGACTTTATCAGTATGAAATTGGTCCTCAGGGACAGGTAGATGAATTAACTGATATGTATAAGGTTCTTACTGAACAGGATAACGGTTTAGGTGGCTTCTATTGGGAGCCAGGATGGATTCCAGTGAAAGCTGGATGGACTAACTGGGAGTACAATAAAGAAGTCGCTGATAAGTATGGTACTGGATGGGCTTCTAAAGGTGCTGTAGGTTATGCACCAGACGATGAGATGTATTATAATGGTCAGCCTTCATGGGGGTGGATCAAGCTGGGATAACGCAACATTATTTGATATCCAGGGTAATGCACTACAGTCATTAAAGTTCTATAAAGATACAGTGTCTTTAGGTAAGGTTCAGACTACAAGAATCAATATCGTGAATAAAGAAAAAGAAGTTCTTAAGACTGAATATGTAAATGTAAATGTTGGTGATACAAAGACAATCAAACTTCCAAAAGTTAATGGTTATTATGCATCAAAAGGTAACTATAACTATACAGTAAAAGGTGATACTGATGGTGTTAAGACAGTTACAGTCACTTATAATCATTCTACAGAAGCTAATCTAGTTTACGTGGATGGTGATTGGTACTTAATGCAGGATGGACAGGTTGTACATGAAACTACTCTTGCACAGGTTAATGGAACAGGTACTTGGTATTATGTAGAAGATGGTAAACTCAACTGGAATTATACCGGTTTAGTAAAATACTATAGTACTTGGTATTATGTTCAGAATGGTGTTCTTGACTGGAACTACAATGGCTTAATCTACTACAATAATACTTGGTATTATATTGAAAACGGTAGAGTAAATACAAACTACAACAATCTAGTAAAATACAATGGTAACTGGTATTATGTTCAGAACGGTAAGATTGATTGGTCAGTGAATACATTATCACAGGTTAATGGTGAAGGAACATGGTATAAGGTGACTAATGGACAGTTAGATTGGAACTATACAGGACTAACTAAGTATTTCAGTACTCAATACTATATTCAAAATGGTGTTCTTAACTGGAACTACAATGGCTTAATCTACTACAATAATACTTGGTATTATATTGAAAACGGTAGAGTAAATACAAACTACAACAATCTAGTAAAATACAATGGTAACTGGTATTATGTTCAGAACGGTAAGATTGATTGGTCAGTGAATACATTATCACAGGTTAATGGTGAAGGAACATGGTATAAGGTGACTAATGGACAGTTAGATTGGAACTATACAGGATTAGTTAAGTATTACAGTACATGGTACTACATTCAAAATGGTATTCTTGACTGGAATTACAGTGGTTCAGTAAATTATAATGGTAAAACATACACTGTAAAGAACGGTAGAGTTCTATAACTATAAAATACACTAAAATAAAAGACAGTATGCTTTAGTGCATACTGCCTTTTCGTTTACTTAATATTATCAAATAAATTTGTAGAATAAACACCTTCATCAATTAACTTCTTAAATGATTCCTTTACAACAGGTGCATCTTCTTTGTATGTTACACCAAACCATGAATCCTGTACTTCTAATACCTTAACACTTAATTTGTTTTCTCTTAGAAGTTCACCAATATAGATAGGTAATAAGTATTCATCCTTAAGTGGATCCTTGATGTTTTCAAAGAATTCTACAAAACCATCTTTTAAAGTATTTACGAATTCAGGAGTTAATCCCCAGAAGTTCATAGATACATTTACGTTAGGATCAATTTCTTTATCTCCTACACGTGCACCAGTAGAAGTCTTTTCAATATTCTTAGTTTCTTCTACATCAGTTAAGTATCCTTCTTCATTCACTGCACAGATACCTCTTGTTACACCACCATTATCACTTAAAGTATTCTTTAAGATAAATCCTGCCATGGCAAGATGATCTGGCTTTTCAGGTGTATAGTCTAATAAGAAATCATGAATCTGTACAAATGCTTCCTTACCATAATAGTCATCTGCATTAATAACTGCGAATGGTTCATGAATTAAACCATCACAAGCAAGTACTGCCTGTCCAGTACCCCAAGGCTTAGTACGTCCTTCAGGACATTCAATTCCTTCTGGTAATGCCTTTAAATCCTGGAATGCATATGCAATTTCTACATCATACTTCTTAGCGACTTCTTCAATACGATTTCCAATAACTTCTCTGAAGTTTTCTTCAATATCCTTACGGATAATAAAGGTAATTTTGTTGAAACCAGCGGCAATGGCATCATGGATTGAATAATCCATAATGATTTCACCATTAGGTCCAACTGGTTCTAACTGCTTGATTCCTCCACCAAAACGTGAACCAATACCAGCAGCCATAATAACTAAACTTGTTTTCATTAGATACCTCCACTTTTACCTCTAGTAAAAGTATTCAATCATTTTTACCAACGCCATAATACACTATTTATATTCGAAAATCAAACTATTACAGTTAATCTACTCAATTTTATTAAGAAATTCTTAAGAAATTAGCATTTTACTAAGTAATACTAAGGAAAAGAAAAAAGCCTCACGAATGAGGCTTCAGGTTATTAGTCTAAATCTTCACCATTTGATTTAAATGCTTTAGAGATCCAATAGAATGATTTCTTAGGCACTCTTCTTAAGTCTAATAGTTCTTCATCAGTTCTATTAACATATACAAAACCATATCTCTTTGCAATCTGGCAGCTAGAAGAAGGAATATCAATAGGACCCCAAGTGATATAACCTAAGCAGTCAACACCATCTTCTAGAATCGCATTCTTCATTTCCTGGATATGATTACGATGATATTCAATTCTATAATCATCATCTACAGTATCATTTTCATTTAATGATTCTCTCGCACCCATACCATTTTCTAATACGAAGCAAGGAAGATCATATCTTTCACTTAAAGTATTCATAACCCATCTAAATCCGATGGCATCCTTTTCCCAGCCCCATTCAGTCGCTTCTAGGTGAGGGTTCTTTACAACATGCTTTTCTACAATATCATTGAAAGGTGTAGTCATATCAAATTCACCTTCAGTGAGTGTATTAGAACGATAGTAAGAGAAGCATAAATAATCACATGTATATTTTAATAACTCTTCATCGCCTTCTTCAAATACAGGGAACCAACCTCTGTTCTTTAAGTATGCTGTATAGTATCTTGGGTATTTACCATTAGCCTGTACATAGCATACCCAGTCATTGACTAAATCATAAGCCTTCTGACAGAATAAGTTATTCTTTGGTGTATCAGTTGCAGGATAGAAGTTAGTAATAGTTGTCATACCACCAAACTTAGCATCTGGTACTAATTCTCTTAAAGCCTTAACAGCCTTACAATGTGCAATCATAACATTATGTGCCACCTGATAAAGATGTTCAGCCTTAGATTTTCCTTCAGGTATAATTTCCGCATTTGAATAGATCAAGTTACATGAATGCAGGTTCTGTTCGTTAAATGACATCCAGTGTTTAACTCTATCACCAAAACGTTCCATACAAACTCTTGCATAACGTTCAAATAAATCAACAACCTTACGTGATGCAAAACCATTATATTCCTTTACTAAATGATAAGGCATATCAAAATGAACTAATGTAATCATTGGTGTAATACCATTCGCAATCAATTCATCAATTAAATTATTATAGAACTGTACGCCTTCTTCATTGATTTCATCATCACCGTTAGGAATAATACGGCTCCAGCAAATAGAGAAACGGTAGAAATTGAATCCCATTTCTTTCATTAACTGAATATCCTCTTTATAACGATGATATTCATCAATTGCCACTTTCCAGTCAGCATGTCCTTCTGGTGTAGGTCTTACATCATAGATTGATAAACCTTTTCCGCCTTCATCCCAGGCTCCTTCAGTCTGGAATGATGATACTGAACCACCCCAGAAAAAATCTTTTGGTAATTTCTTTTCCATTTATTCGTCCTCCTTAATGGTACAATAATATTTTCACATAACCATTTAGAGAAGTAAATATGTACGGATAGAGTTTTAATTTTGTTTCAAAAAAGAGTGTTAAAAATCAAGTTTATTGAAAATACGTTTCATGATATAATTGGATCAGGTGATAAACAATGAGTATAATGACACAATTAGAATTCGCATTAGATTTCACACATGCTGAAGTGGAAATTGCCCATTATATATTAAATCATGGTGAAGATGTATTGAATCTATCTATTAAGGAACTTTCAAAAAGAACATATACATCTCCCGCCACAATAGTGAGACTATGTCGTAAGCTTGGTTTAGAGGGTTATAATGACTTTAAGATTAAGTATTCAGCAGAACTACAATATACACTTACTAAAACTAAAAGAATCGATGTTAACTTCCCCTTTGGTCCAGAAGACAACTATCCACAAATTGCCTATAAACTTGGTACGATGAGCAGAGAAGTTATTGAAGATACAATTAAGCTGATAGATTTTGATGATTTGCGTAAAGCGATAGAACTTATGAATCAATATGAGTCTATAGATATATATGGAAATGGTAACTCCATGTTAGAAGCATTAAGCTTCCAGCATAAGATGACACGTATTGGACGTAACGTAAATATTCGTACATTAGAAGGAGAACAGATCTTTTTAGCTTATAACTCTTCTTCATCACATCTTGCAATGATTCTCTCTTATTCAGGAGAAACAGCTGAAATAATCCGTATTGCCCAGACATTAAAAGAGAAGGGGACAAAGATGATTGTGATTACTTCTCTTGGCGATAATCAGCTATCACATTATGGTGATGTGATATTAAGGGTTGGTTCAAGAGAGAAAATCTTTACTAAAATAGCACCCTTTGCTTCAAATCTTTCTATGGAATATATTTTAAACCTTATTTTCTCATGCATATTCCAACGTGATTATAATAGAAACTTAGAGAAAAAAGTTAATTATGATAAGACAAAGGATGCAAGACATCCGGCTCGTTCTCCAGTAAATGACATCTAGTATAGGAAAATGTAATGCTTTTCATTTACAAAAAATGAGTATATAATGGTTTTGCTGTGTAGGATATGCCCTGTGGCTACCTATTTAGGAGCTAACTTAATATTCTGCTGGCAAAACTATATTTACGTCATATTGCGTATGCAAATGACAGTGGAGGAAACAAATGAATAACAAAAAAACAAAGAATCTCACATTGCTTGCATTATTTATTGCGATTGAAGCAGTTATGGTCATGGTACCATTTTTAGGATTTATCCCTATTGGACCTTTAAGAGCAACATTGCTTCATGTTCCAGTTATTATTGCGGCTATTGTATTAGGTACTAAGCAGGGATGTTTGATTGGTCTTGTATTTGGTTTATCTTCATTATTAATGAACACAATGCAACCAACTGTTACATCTTTCGTCTTCTCACCATTTATTAGTGGATCAGTACTCAGTGCAGTTATTGCGATTGTCCCAAGAGTAATGATTGGTTTTGTATCAGGTTCTATTTATCAATTACTTAAGGATAAACAACAGACTATTGCGACTGCAGTGGCTGCATTCTTAGGTGCTTTAACTAATACTGTACTTGTATTAGGTGGTATCTGGGCATTATTTGGTACATCTTATGCAAAAGCGATTGGACAGGATGCAAGTAAGCTTGGAAGTTACTTCTTGGCTGTATCAAGCACACAGAGCCTACTTGAAGCTTTTGTAGGTGTAGTGATTGTGGTGATTGTCACAAAACCTCTCTTCGCTTTAATGAAGCGTGGATAACTTATAAATGAAAAGAGGGTATTAATAGATGAAAAAATTGATTATAGGGATTACTGGTTCTATTGCGGCATTTAAGACTGTACAGTTCATTAGTGATCTAGTGAAAGAAAAATATGAAATTGAAGTCATGCTCACTACAAGTGCAGCTAAGTTTGTCTCACCAACTTCTATTTCTGCTCTCACAAAGAAGAAAACATATATTGATGTCTTTGATGATAATCCTGGATGTATTACACATGTAGATATTGTCAAGGATGCTGATTTGTTTATGATTGTACCAGCAAGTGCAACTACAATTGCGAAATGTGCAAATGGTATAGCGGACAATATGTTAACAGCTGCTTTTTTAGCAGCCACATGTCCTAAACTTATTGCACCTGCAATGAATGTTCATATGTATGAAAATAAAGCCACTCAGCGTAATATACAGACTCTAAAGGATGATGGTGTCTTATTTGTAGAACCAGCTGTAGGACTTCTTGCCTGCGGTGACACAGGTAAAGGTAAACTTGCAGACTATGATCATCTTCATTTAATGATGGAATATGCACTTACTGATCATCCATTACAAGGTAAAAAGGTATTAGTCACTGCAGGACCAACCCAAGAATCTTTAGATCCTGTACGTTTTCTTACAAACCATTCATCAGGTAAAATGGGATACTCAATTGCCCGTGCAGCATTTATACTTGGCGCCAAGGTACGATTAATTCATGGGCCTACATCATTAAAGCCAGTACCTTATATTATCAATCAATCTATTACAAGTGCCCAGGATTTATTTGAATGTGTAAAAAGACATCATACACATTATGACTATATTATTATGTCTGCTGCAGTAGCTGACTATACACCTGTAGAAACATCTACAGAAAAGATTAAGAAAAATGACAATGAACTTATTCTTAAACTAAAAAAGAATCCAGATATTCTTGATTATATAGGGCATCATCAAGTTGAACATCAAGTGATATGTGGATTTGCGATGGAAACACAAGATTTAATTGAAAATGCATCAAAGAAATTAAATAAAAAACAATGTGATCTGATTATTGCGAACCATCTTAAAACAGAGGGTGCAGGATTTCAGGGTGATACAAATGTTGTTACTATTATTACTCAGGATTCTATGAAGGATATCGATAAGATGTCTAAATCAGATCTAAGCTATATTATCTTAAAAGAATGTATGAAAATAGGAGCTAAGAAATAAGAATGCTATTGGTTATAGATATCGGTAATACAAATATTACTATTGGTGTTTACAAAGAAGATCATTTAGTAGGTCGTTTTCGTATGACAACACGTATGGAACGTACATCAGATGAATATGGCTTACTGCTTCATTCATACCTTCAAGCATCTCACTTGAATGTAGAAGATGTGAAAGATGTTATTATTAGTTCTGTTGTACCAAAGATTAACTATTCTTTCTCAAGTTCCATTATTAAATACTTTCATATTAGACCACTATTTGTTGGCCCAGGTGTGAAAACAGGCATCAATATTCAAATTGATCATACTTCTACTCTTGGTTCAGACCGTTTGGTAGATGCAGCAGGGGCATATTATACGTATGGTGGTCCATGCTTAGTTATTGATTTTGGTACAGCGACTACTTATGATGTTATTACAGAGAAAGGTGTTTTTATTGGTGGTGTAATTGCTCCAGGCATTGGTATAGAAGCCGGTGTTCTTTCTTCTATGGCAGCTCAGCTTCCAGAAATTGAATTAGTCAAACCACAGCATATTATTGCGAAAAACACAGTCTCTGCAATGCAGGCTGGGGTTGTTTATGGTTATATTGGTAAGACTGAATATATTATCAAGAAGATTAAGGAAGAGTATGGACAGAATCTAAAAGTAGTATCTACTGGTGGTTTAGGCAAGCTTATTGCGAAAGAAACTGAATTAATTGATATTTATGATCAGGAACTTACATTTAAAGGTCTAAAGATCATATATGATAAGAACAAGAAGGATCGTCACTGATCCTTCATTTTTTTACAAAACCTTATTGACACATATATTATTATTTGATATTATAAATGAGCACTCCTCGAGTGTTAGTGAGGCCGCATTCGTATAATGGCTATTATATCTGCTTGCCATGCAGAGGACGCCGGTTCAACTCCGGCATGTGGCTCCATTGAAATCAACTAGGCTAACACCTAGTTTTTTTTCATCTTACAATACGATTTCTACAACTTAATAGGATAAGATGTTTAAATATAATCTATTATGTTATTATTTTTTTGACGGAGGAAGACTATGAAGACAAAAATTGAATTGATACCAGAAGAAAAAGTTGAAGAAACAATAATCAGATGTCATAAGATGACAGATGAAATACAAAATATAGTCTCTTATATAGAAAATGAGAAGAAAATCATTGGATATAAAAGGGGAACTGCTTATCCTTTAAATATAAATAGTATCTATTATTTTGAAATTGTAGATCAAAATGCATTTGTGTACTGTGAGAAAGAAATATATGAATCTAAAATGAAACTTTATGAATTTGAACAAGAAACAGAAGGTACATCATTCTTTCGTGCTTCTAAGTCACTTATTATTAATGCAGATAAGATTGATTCTATCAAACCTTCCTTATCAGGAAGATTTGAAGTTGTACTAAAAAACAAAGAAAAACTCATAGTATCTAGACAATATGTACGTGTACTTAAACACATGATTGGATTATAAGGAGGATGAAAAATGGATAAAAATGAAATGATACATACAATAACTATTCAATATTTTGTGATTTACACATTATCAATGTTTGCGACAATCTTGTTTTGTCATATAGATCAGCCTCAAATAAAAATGCTTTCTGTATCTTATTTAGGAGAGGTGGCAGTCTTTTCTTTTCTTGCCTGCCTTCCTACAACTATCTATTATTCTAAGTCTCAAAGTGTATTAGTGAAGACTATTCTTCATACAATACTCTTAGAAATCATTCTTTTAATTGCTGGATATCAAATTGGTATGTATGAGGATGTCTTAGGAGGATTACTTTTCTTTTTCACAATACTTGTAGTAGATTTTTTAGTCAGACTATTTAATTATTTAAATGATTGCCATCTTGCAAATGAAATCAATAAAGCTCTTAAGAGTAGAAAAGGGTGAACGTATGAACAGTATTGAAATTAAACATCTTACTAAAAGCTTTGGTGATACTAAAGCAGTAGATGACTTAAGCTTTAGTGTAGAAAAGGGGACTTTCTTCTCTTTTTTAGGTATTAATGGTGCTGGTAAGAGTACTACTATTTCTATGATATGTGGTGAACTTACAAGTGATGCAGGAGAAATATACATTGAAGGCAAAGATATTAAAACACATATGGATGAAGTAAGAACTACTATAGGTGTAGTTTATCAAACTTCTGCATTAGATGATGTACTCACAGTTTATGATAACTTAAAGTATCGTGCTGCTTTGTATGGTATTACAGGGAATTCTTTTAAGAAGAAACTAGAAGAACTCTCTATATTATTAGATTTCAAAGACTTTTTAAAGAAACCTTTAAATAAACTATCAGGAGGACAAAGAAGACGTATAGATATAGCTCGTGCTCTTATTCATGAACCAGAACTTCTTATCTTAGATGAACCAACAACTGGTTTAGATCCTCAAACAAGAAAAATATTATGGGAAGTTATTGATGATTTAAGAAAAGAAAAACATATGACTGTATTTCTTACGACTCATTATATGGAAGAAGCCGCTGAAGCAGATCAAGTTGTTATTATTGATCATGGCCGTCAAATAGCTTCTGGAACACCACATGAATTAAAACAGAAATATGCTTATGATTATTTAAATATCTATCATGTAAAAGAAGAGGATATTAAGTCTTTAGGACATCCATATACATATAATAAGGATCATTACACAATCCGTGTCAATCATCCGGGTGTTGTGAAAGAAATGATTCTTCAAAAACCGGAATTATTTAATGACTTTGAACTTGTAAAAGGAAGAATGGATGATGTCTTCTTAAATGTAACAGGAAATAAACTCCCAGGAGGTGAACAAGTGTGAAACAACTTTATCATCTTACATTAAGACATACAGTATTATTTTTTAAGGATAAAGGACGCTTCTTAACAGCTTTGATTACACCAATAGTCTTAATTGTCTTATATATGACATTTCTAGGGACTGTTTATCATGATTCGCTAGATAGTAAAGTAAAGTATTATTCTGTATCACAAAAGACTATTGATGCTTTTGTGAATGGTTATCTCTTTTCCTCATTACTTGCAGTGAGTTGTGTCACAGTATCATTCTGTTCAAATATGATTATGGTACAAGATAAAGCAGATCATAAAATAAAGGACTTACTCATAGCACCTGTCAGTAAAACAACATTAGCTCTTAGTTATTTTATTTCTACTTTACTTATCACTATGATTATTAACATAACTGCCTTACTTGCATGTTTTATTGTATTAGGTACAAGTCACTTTGTTTTACCAGTAAAAGATATATTATATTGTTTGCTAGATATTTTTTTACTTACTTTGTTTGGTGCTTCTTTATCATCTATTATTAATTATTTCCTTACAACACAAGGCCAGATTTCAGCTGTCAGTAGTGTAGTGAGTGCAGGATATGGTTTCTTATGTGGTGCTTATATGCCTATTTCTCAATTTACACCTGCAGTACGTGCTATAATTAAGTTCTTACCAGGAACCTATGGAACAGCACTTATTCGTAAGCATTTATTAAATAGTTTATTTATTAAACTAAATACAAAGGTTCCTTCTACGATCATGAATGAAATTCATCAAAGTTTTGATACATCATTTACACTTATGGGACATACAGTTACAACGAGTATGATGTATTTGATTATGATTGGAACATGTTTTATTTTACTGTTTGTATACATTTTATTGAATCAATTCAAAAAAGATATGTAAAATTGATGTAATTTGATACATAGGATTGAAAAATATGAGAAATAGTTTAAGATGTTTTTTGTGGAGGAATTATTAAGTATTACCATGAAACTCTTAAAGAAATTAATTATACTTATTGCATTAGTTATTGTTTATGTATTTTCTAATGCAGTAAGTATTTATATATATAGTTTTAAAGATGAAGCAAGAACTGCAGATGTTGCAATTGTCTTAGGTGCATCTACATACAATGGTCATGCTTCACCTGTTTATCAAGAAAGAATTAATCATGCAGTTGTTTTATACAACAAGCATCTAGTTAAGAAAATCATTACAACAGGAGGATATGGAAAAGGAAATCCTGTTAGTGATGCTTATAATGCAAAGCTTTATGCAATCAGTCAAGGTGTACCAGAAGATGACATTCTTACAGAAGACCAGTCAACAGTCACTTTAGAGAATCTCATTAATGCGAAAAAGATTATGGATGTTGAACATTATAAGACTGCATTAATAGTCAGTGATCCATTACATATGAAAAGGGCCATGCTTCAGGCAAAGGATGCAGGTATTACTGCCTATACATCACCAACACAATCTTCTAGATATCGCACAAGAGATACCAAGTTTCAATTCTTAAAACGTGAAGTAACCAATTATATCGGTTATAAATGGTATCGTCTCTTTAAATCCCTTATCAAAGTATGATAGAATAGTATTAAGGGTTGAAGGGAGCTGTTTGTCGTGTTTATGATTAATACAGGATGTATATGCTGTGCAATTCTCGCATTAACATTCTTGTTTTATTATATAATTTGTACATGTCTTAAAGGATTAGGTGTTTATCGTATTAGTGCATTTAAGAATGTACCTCGTGAAGAAAGCCATTATTATGATAAGAAAAGAATCAGCCGTGCTCAAAGAAGTGCATTCAAGAAATGGTTTATCATATTAAGTATGGGTACAATACTATCATATTATATTAGTCAGTACTTTGCTTATATTGCGATTGGACTATGGGCACTTATATTCTTTAAAGATATCTTTGTGAAAAAAGAGAACTTATTTCGTAACTATCGTATCTAATGGCCTTATAGGTCATTATTTTTTTAGGTGACATTATGGAAAAACTATTACTTGTACTTATATGTATTTTAGGTGTTGTCATCATGGTCAAAGGTTTTGTGAGTCGTTTTCAATATCGACTTAAAGCGACCCGTTGTTCTTTACAGACATCAGGAAAAATCATAGATATAAAACAAGAAGAATTAAATTTATACAGGATGACTATTCAATACTATGCAGAAGGGAAGTTTATTGAAAGAAAGCCTTCTATCACATACTTCCAGATGAAATATTTTAAAAACAATAAGAACGTCACAATAGACTATGATCCTACATCTTGTGATACATTTATTATAGAAGAAGACTTATTTCCTATACGTTTTACTAATTGTCTCATATTCAGTGGTTTTGTATTAGTATGCTGTGCTGCTTTATTTATTATCTGAGAGGTTGATTATGAAGAAAATAATATTACTGCTTCTAAGTGTACTTTTAACAGCTTGTACACCATCTTCAACTACAAATAAAAACTTTATCAATACTAAAGGTACAACCTTAGAAACACGTATTCCCACACCTAAAGGATATACACGAGAACAAAGTGATTTTGCACATTTCTTACAGACTTATCCATTAAAGGAAAATGGTAGTCCTATTCTTTTATATAACGGTAAAAAGAAGTGGAATCAAAGTGCACAAATTGCGGTATTTAAGTTACCGATAGGAAATGAAAACCTCCAACAATGTGCCGACTCAGTGATGAGAGTCTATGCAGAATATTATTGGAACACCAAACAATACGATAAGATTCAATTTCATTTAAGTGATGGATTCTTATTATCTTATATGAAATGGAGAGAAGGGTATCGTGTCGTCATTAAGAATGATCATGCATCTTATATAAAGAGTGCTTCCTATGATGATTCTTATGAATGTTTTAAAAAATACTTGCGTATTGTCTTTGCTTATTCAGGAAGTGCAAGCATGGTAAGTGAATCAACACCTATCAAACTAAATGAAATAAGAGTAGGAGATGTTTTCTTAAAAGGTGGTTCACCAGGACATGTCGTGATGATTGTAGATGTTTGTACAAATAGAGAAGGAAAGAAGGCTTTCTTAATTGCACAAGGCTATATGCCTGCTCAGGAATTTCATTTACTAAAGAATCCATCACATGATGACCCCTGGTATTATGAAGATGAAATCAAATACCCCTTCGAAACACCTGATTATACATTTGAGGAAGGCAGTTTAAGAAGATTATGTTATCGATGAATGTATATAGTGGACATAAAGTAGATCCACTTCATATTAAAAAAGAGGATATATATCTAGAAGATATCGCTCATGCATTAAGTCTATTATGTCGTGGAAATGGTCATATTAAATATTTCTATTCTGTGGCTCAACATTCTCTCAATTGCGCAAAAGAAGCGCAATTAAGAGGATATAGTAAACATGTTGTTTTATCATGTCTATTTCATGATGCAAGTGAAACTTATATGAGTGATCTCATCACTCCTATAAAAAAACAGATGAAAGAATATCAGATAATAGAAGACCAGCTTCTAGAAACAATATTTCAAGCTTTTCATATTCAATTAAAGAATGAAGAAAAAAATGTCTGGAAAGAGATGGATCACTTACTACTTGAAGCAGAATTAAAGGAGATGATGCCTTTAGAAGAAGATAGACCAACTGCCATACTGATAAGTGTCCCTGATTTAAATGAACACTATTATCGTGAGATAGAAGAAGAATTTAAGGCTTATGCGCTACAATTATTGGAGGATTTATAATGAAGATTTATGTTACATATAAGTTTTTAACTAAAGAAGACAGAGATGCTTTTTATTCAGCAATCAAAGAGAATCGTATTCAGGAATTATCTTTATCTGATGAAGGATGTCTCAAATATTTTTATACACCTAAAGATGATACTGTTCTTTATTTGCGAGAAGAATGGACATCTCAAGACTTACAGTTAAAACATTTGAATCAGTCACATATGGCTGTTTTGAAGGAATTAAAGAACCAATATTCGTGTCAAACAACAGTGCGTCATGGTACTGCTTGTTTAGAAACTGAACGTTTAATATTAAGAGAATTTATAATAGAAGACGCAGATGATATGTATCATCATTGGTCTAATGATGAAAAGGTCACTCGTTATTTGACTTGGCCACCTCATCAAAGTATAGAAGACACAAAACAGTTACTTTCTTCCTGGATTCAGTCTTATGAAAAGGGTGATTCTTATAACTGGGGCATTGTCGTAAAGGATAAGAGTACACTCATTGGAAATATTTCTGTTACAAATATTGATTATAAAACAAATACAGTAGAAATTGGCTATTGTATTGGGCAGGCTTATTGGGGTCATGGATATGTTGCAGAAGCACTTAAAGAAGTTATTTCTTACTTATTTAAGGAAGGTTATGATTTAGTACGTGCAAGACATGATAAAAATAATCCTCATTCAGGTCGAGTGATGCAAAAAGCAGGTATGAAATATGAGGGAATCCTTAGAAAATCTGCAAAAAATAATCAGGGAGTTGTAGATGATGCTGTATACTCAATTCTTCCTGAAGAATTAGAATAGGAGACTATATGGAAGTTAGAGAAATATGTTTGGCGCATGTCAAAGAGATATCGCAATTATTTAATGAAATATTCTCCAGGGAACCATGGAATGATGAATGGAATGAAGAGGATCTATCTATTTATATGCATGATTTAGTAGGGAATCGCTTATCTCTATCTATTGGTTTATATGATGGAAATCAGCTAATTGGAATTGCGTTAGGTCGTATTAAACATTGGTATAATGGCAGAGAATTCTGGATTGATGAATTTGGCATAATGACTAATGAACAGTCTAAAGGACTCGGAACTCAATTTATGGACTTAGTTGTTGATTATACGAAAAAAAGAGGAATAGACCGTATTATGTTGATTACGGAAAGAGAGTTTCCTGCTTATTACTTCTATCAGAAAAATGGATTTAAAGAACAATCATCACAGGTTGTCTTCATGAAACAATATTAAAGAGTTAAGTACGTATTTTCCATGCGTACTTTTTTGTCTTAAAAAACACATAATTTCTTCTTTTGATGACAAAATGTGACCTATAAATTGCGTATAATTACTATCATTTGTAAAATGGAAGCGCTATAATAGTAGTGGTTAAAATGTATTGTAAGGAGAGTAATAATATGAAACTATTAGAACCAATTAAAGTAGGTCCAATCACATTGAAAAACCGTATCATGTTCCCACCAATGACAACTGGCTATGAAGAACGTGACGGTTCAATTTCTAAACAGAGCTTCAACTTCTATAAACGTATTGCAGAAGGTGGAGTATCTTATATCGTACTTGGAGACGTCGCACCAGTAAATACTGTTTCTCCAACACCAAAATTATTCAAGGATGAACAGATTCCAGCTTATAAAGAATTAGCTGACGCATTACATGAATTTGATTGTAAATTAGGTATTCAGATTTTCCATCCTGAATATGATGTTCAGGCTTTAGCTGAAATGTTTAAGAAGGGTGATATGCAGGCAGCTCGTGCTAAATTACATCATGATATGCTTCATTTCACTGATGAAGTAACTCCAGAAGCATTAAATACAATTCTTAAAAAGATGGGTGAATGCGTAAGACGTGCTTATGAAGCAGGTGTAGATGTAGTAGAAGTTCATGGAGACCGTTTAGTAGGTGCTTTATGTTCTACAGTATTAAATCATCGTACAGATGAATATGGAGGAAGCTTCGAAAATAGAACACGTTTTGCATTACAGGTAGTAGAAAGCATTAAAGAACATGCCCCTCATATCTGTATTGACTATAAACTTCCAATCATCACTGATAACCCATTAAGAGGTAAAGGTGGATTAAAGATTGATGAAGCTGTTGAATTTGCGAAGAAGCTTGAAGAAGCAGGCGTTAATATGATCCATGTTGGACAGGCTAACCATACAGGTAACTTGAATGATACTATTCCAGCAATGGGTACTCAGCCATATTGTTTCATGCAGTCATATACTAAGAGAGTTAAAGATGCTGTAAGTATTCCAGTATCTGCAGTAGGACGTATCGTTACTCCACAAAATGGTGAAGCATTAATTGAGAACGGTGTATGTGATATTGTTGGTTATGGACGTTCATTGTTAGCTGATCCTGATTATGTTAAAAAGATTGAAGATGGACAGCCATGCAGAATTCGTTTATGTATGATGTGTAATAAGGGATGTACAGACTCTATCCAAAACAGAAAGTTCTTAAGCTGTGTTCTTAATGCAGAAAATGGTTATGAATATGAAAGAACTATTACTCCTGCAGATGATAAGAAGCAGGTTGTTATTGTAGGTGCAGGACCTGCAGGTTTAGAAGCTGCAAGAGTTGCTGCAGTGAAAGGTCATGACGTTATTGTTTATGACAAGGATACTCAAGTAGGTGGACAGTTAAATATTGCTTCTGTACCACCTAGAAAAGAAGAAATGAATCGTGCTATTCATTATCTCGCAAATGAAGTCAAAGTATTGGGCGTTGATTTACGTTTAGGAAAAGCTGTTACTAGCGAAGATATCTTAGCTGATCAGCCTGATGAAGTTATCGTTGCAACTGGTGCTTCTAACTTCATCTTAAATATCCCTGGTAAGGATATGCCTCATGTACAGGATGCTTGGAAAGTACTTTCTAATGAACAGTTCCCAGCAGGAAGAATCGTTGTTATCGGTGGTGGACTTGTAGGTGCTGAAACAGCTGAATACCTTGCACTTAGAGGTAATGATGTAAGTATCGTAGAAATGATGGATACTATTGCGAAAGAAGAATCAACTACAATTCGTCCAGAAATGATGGCTGATTTTGAAAAGCATGGTGTTAAACAGTTCACTAATACTAAGGTAACAGAAATTACTGCAACTACAGTAGAAGCAGAAACTGCAGAAGGTAAAGTATCACTTCCATGTGATTATGTAGTATTTGCAGTAGGTGCTCGTTCTAATGCATTTGACATGACTGCATTAGAAGAAAAGAATATCCATGTTCAGGTTGTTGGTGATGCAAATAAGGTGGCAGACATCAATTCAGCTATTGAATCTGGTTATCTTGCAGCAAACGCATTATAAGAAGCTTAAGACAGGCGGTGCCTGTCTTTTTTGTGTTATAATAAGTTTCTCAAGGAGGTGAGACTATGGCACATGTTCCAACATATCTAGCGATAGATATCAAATCATTTTATGCATCTGTAGAATGTCTAGAAAGAGGACTTGATCCACTAGATACAAATTTAGTTGTTGCAGATGCCTCACGTACAGAAAAAACAATATGTCTTGCCGTCTCTCCGAGTTTAAAAGCCTATGGCCTTCCGGGACGTGCAAGATTATTTGAAGTCATTTCTAAACTAAAAGAACTCAATCATCAAAGAGAACCACTTGAGGGAAGTTCTTTTCTTGCATCAAATCTTAATAAAAATAAACATAAAGCTATAGATTATATTATCGCAAAACCACGTATGTCCCTCTATCTTGAATATTCGACACGTATTTACTCAATCTACTTAAAGTATTTCTCTCCTGATGATATTCATGTCTATTCTATTGATGAAGTCTTTATCGATGCAACACATTATCTTGATACATATGAGTTAGATGCTTTTCATCTTGTTCAAAATATTATTCATGATATTTATAAAGAAGTGGGTATTACTGTAACGGCAGGAATAGGAACCAATCTTTATTTAGCTAAAGTGGCGATGGACATAGTTGCCAAACATAAAGAACCAGATGAAAAAGGAGCACGCATTGCATATTTAAATACTTATGCCTATAGAAAGCTTTTATGGTCTCATACGCCTCTGACTGATTTCTGGAGAGTAGGTAAAGGTATTTCTAAAAAACTCAATAACATAGGTTTATATACAATGGGAGATATCGCAAGATGCTCATTAGAAGATGAAGAAAAACTATACAATCTATTTGGAGTCAATGCAGAACTGCTTATTGATCATGCCTGGGGCTGGGAACCTTGTACCATGTCAGCCATTAAAGCCTATAAAGCACCCTCTAAAAGTATTGGAACAGGGCAGGTATTATCATGTGCTTATGATTATAAGAAAACTGAAATTATTTTAAAGGAAATGATAGAATCCTTAAGCATGGATCTCTTTGAAAAACATCTGGTGACTAATAAGCTTGTCCTTACAATTGGCTATGATATTGAGAATATGAAGGAATATCGTGGAGAAATCATGGAAGATCGTTATGGCAGAAAACTTCCAAAACACCTTCATGGTACAATCAATTTAGATTCCTATACTTCTTCTTATAAATTGATGAGTGAGGCCTTGTTACGTTTCTATTATACACATATTAATCATGCACTTACTATTAGAAGAATTCAGCTCAATGCAACACAGGTAAGAAGTGATGATGATATTCCTGTCACTTATAAACAGTTGTCTTTATTTGATGAAGAAACACCTGAAATAGATTTATCTAAAGAAAAGAAGCTGCAAGGTGTTACACTTGATATTAAGAAGAAATATGGTAAGAATGCCTTACTTAAAGGGGCTGATCTTCAGGAAGGGGCCACAACTAGAGAAAGAAACAAGATGATTGGAGGACATAATGCATGAATTTTGACGATATAATCAATATGAAACATCCTACTTCAACAAATCATCCAAGAATGTCCATGAATAATAGAGCAGCTCAGTTTGCACCCTTTGCAGCTCTTAAGACACATGTAGATAAAATAAGTGAAGCAGGAAGACTTATGACTCAAAAACGTATATTAGATGAAGATCAAAGACAAGTATTAAATAGAGTACTTAACAATCTACTTATTAATAAAAAAGAACATCCTTCTATCATGATAGATTATTTTGTAGAAGATGAGTATAAAGAGGGTGGGTCTTATGCAACAGTAAGAGGTCAGTTTAAAGATATTGATGAAATCAATAAAAGAGTGATACTATTAGATAAAACAACCATTCTCATCGACGATATTTATCATATAAGTATACTAAAGGATTAAGACTGATTTATTTCAGTCTTTTTGATTGTTTAGCACTCAAATATTGACAATGCTAATAAAGGTGTGTATACTGTCATTAGCATTTAAAATACTAGAGTGCTAAAGGAGCGTAAAAAAATGTCAGATAAGAAAGAATTTAAAGCAGAGTCTAAAAGACTCCTCGATTTAATGATTAATTCTATTTATACTCATAAGGAAATCTTCTTAAGAGAATTGATTTCGAATGCCAGTGATGCAAGTGATAAGCTTTATTATAAAGCATTACAAGAAAATATTTCTGGTTTCTCAAGAGAGGATATGGCTATCAACTTAATTGTTGATAAGGAAAACAGAACCCTTACAATTGCAGATGAAGGGATTGGTATGAATAAAGAAGAACTAGAAGAACATTTAGGTACTATCGCAAATTCTGGCTCTTTTGAATTCAAGAATGCCTTAGAAAAAGGTGTCAGTGATGTAGATATCATTGGTCAGTTCGGTGTAGGTTTCTATAGTGCCTTCATGGTGGCTGATGAAGTAGATGTTTATTCTAAGAAATATGGAGAAGATAAGGGTTACTTATGGAAGAGTGATACAAGTGATGGTTATACTGTTGAAGAAGCTGAAAAAGCAACACATGGTACAACTATTGTACTTCATTTAAAGAAAGATACTGAGGAAGAAGATTACAGTAAATATCTTGATCAGTATGAAATCGAAAGACTTGTTAAGAAATATTCAGACTATGTTCATTACCCAATCAAGATGGATGTCACTACTTCTAGAAAGAAAGAAGACAGCGATGAATATGAAGATGTTGTAGAAAACAAGACTTTAAACTCACAGGTCCCTTTATGGAAACGTCAGAAGAAAGATATTACTAAAGAGGAATATGATGAATTCTATAAGGCTAAATTCAATGATTTTGAAGCCCCTCAAAGAGTCATGCATAATACTGTAGAAGGTGCTGTCTCTTATACTTCATTATTATTTATTCCTTCTAAAACACCTATGAATTACTATTCACAGGACTATAAGAAAGGCTTACAGCTTTATTCACGTGGTGTCTTCATCATGGATCATGCAGAAGATTTAGTGCCAGAACACTTCAGATTTGTGAAAGGTTTAGTTGATTCACAGGATTTAAACTTAAACATCTCTCGTGAAATGTTACAGCATGACAGAAAGATGAAAGTCATGGCTAATAAGATTGAAAAACGTATCCAGACTGAACTTGAAAATATGTTGAAGGATGATCGTGATGAATATGTGACTTTCTTCAAGAACTTTGGTATGCAGTTGAAGTTTGGTATCTATAACAGCTATGGTATGTTGAAGGATAAGCTTCAGGACCTACTTATGTTCTATTCTTCTGATAAGAAAGAACTTATAACATTAAAGGAATATGTTGAAGCTATGCCTGAAGATCAGAAGGAAATCTATTTTGCTTCTGGTGAAACAGTAGAAAAATGTGATTTATTACCACAGGTAGAATCTGTTAAATCTAAAGGCTATGATGTTTTATATATGACTGATAATGTAGATGAATTCTGCTTACAGATGATGAGAGATTATGATTCTAAGACATTCAAGAATGTCACTCAGGGTGATTTAGACTTAGAAACAGAAGATGAAAAGAAAGAACTTGAACAGAAGACTGAAGACAATAAGCCATTACTTGAAATCGTTAAGAAGGCTTTAGGTGATAAGGTACAGGATGTTAAGTTATCTCATCGTTTAAAATCTCATCCAGTATGTCTAGCAAGTGGTGATGGTGTATCATTTGAAATGGAAAAGGTATTAAACCAGATGCCAGATGCACAGGGTGTGAAAGCAGGAAGAATTCTTGAAATCAACCCAGATCATGATTTATTTAAATCATTACAGTCTGTATATGAAAAAGAACCTGTAAAGATTGATGAATATGCATCTATTCTATTTGATCAGGCACTATTAATTGCTGGATTCTCTATTGATGATCCTGTAGAATTCTCTAATAAGATCACAAAGCTTATGATTGAGGCTTCTAAATAACAATTCAATTTGATATAATGAGAGCAGAAAAGAGGGATTTTTATGAAATTATTCTTATCTGCTCTTTATTTATGTGCGAGCGGATTATTAATATATGTTTCTTATAAATTGATTTATGCTTATACAATGATTGATCAGTTCCACGATGCATCATTAAAATGGATTGCAGCATTAAAAGAGAAGGATGAAGACTTAGAAAACATCCAGGCTATCTTATCCCAATATGAAAAACCAATTGATTTTATGTATAAAATTTTTCATAAAATACACTCATTTGTGAAATAAATCATTTAAAGTTTGCGATTAACATAAATATATATAGAAAATGTTGTTTTTATATAAAAATATGAAAAAATATCATTTTTATTGTTGACAATTAAAATCGTCTGACTATAATAAGACACATACATAAGAAAACTCAATGACAAAGAGAGTAGTTTAACTAGAAATCTAAGCGAGCTGGCGTAGGTGAGAGGTCAGTATGGAAAGTTAGATGAACCGCACTTTTGAGAGGATAATCTGAATACATAGGATTATCGGTATTCCGCCTTAAGGATAAGAGAGGATTTAGGAATAAATCAAGAAGAGTGGTACCGCGTTAATTGACGTCTCTTGCGAAAGCAAGAGGCGTTTTTGTTTTCTTAAATTAAAAAAAGGAAGGGCATATTTATGAAAAAATTATTAAGCGTAGTATTAGTTATGTTACTTGCTGTTGGAATGACTGGTTGTGGATCATCATCTAACGGTAAAACTGAATTATTAATTGGGGTATCTCCAGACTATCCACCATATGAATCTTACAACAATAAGAAAGAAGTAGTTGGATTTGACGTTGATATGACTAAAGAATTAATTAAGATCATGAATAAGAATGGTGGTAACTATTCTTACAAATTTAAACCTTTAAGCTTTGATGCTATTTCATCTTCAATCACTTCTAATCAGGTTGATTTAGGTATTTCTGGTTTCACTTATCATAAAGAATGGAAAAACATTCTTTGGTCTCATGCATATAACACTTCTGAACAGATTGCTTTAGTAAAAGGTGATTCTACTTTCTCAAAAGTATCTGATCTTGAAGGTAAAAAGATTGGTGCTCAGTTAGGTTCTACTGGTGTAGATGCTGCAAAAGATATTAAAGGTGCTCAAGTTACTACTGTACAAAATGCTAAGATCTTAGTAGAAACTTTAAAATCTGGTGGATTAGATTCAGTTGTTCTTGATGGTGCAGTTGCAGAAAACTATGTTAAGAATGCTGGCTTAAAGATGATTGATGAACCATTAATCAAAGAAGAAAACATGATCATTACTAAAAAGGGTAACGACAAGTTAATGAAAGACGTTAACAAAGCAGTTGATGAATTTGTTAAATCTGATAAATACAACGAATTAAAAACTAAATGGGGTTGCTAATTTATTAATCACATAAGTGCAGATATGTTCTGTCTGCACTTAATTTTTTATTGTTAAGGAGTCAATGCGAATGAAAACAATTATGGATATTCTTACGCCGTCTAATATTCAATTCATGATTTTCACTGGTGCAAAGTACTCTCTATTACTTGCAATAGGGGCTTTATTCTTCGGTGTTATTCTTGGAATTATTGGTGCGGCTTTAAAACTTTCAAAACATTTTGTATTAAGAGCAATTGGAAATATTTATGTAGAAATCTTCCGTGGTACACCAATGCTATTACAGATCATGTTCTTATACTTGGCAGTACCTACTGTTGTTCAGTCTATTACAGGACAAAGATTCCAGGCTGATCCATATGTATGTGGCTTAATTGCTATGAGCTTAAATAGTGGTGCTTATCAGGTAGAATTAATTAGATCTGGTATTTTAGGTGTTGATAAAGGTCAATGGGAAGCATGCGAAACAATTGGTTTAAACTATGTTCAGACTATGCGTTATGTTATTTTACCACAGGCATTTAAACGTATCATTCCACCTCTAATTAGTGAATTTATTACATTAATTAAAGACTCATCACTTATTTTCACAATTGGTGCAGTAGAACTACTTGCCACTGCAAGTGTTATTGGTGCCAATACATTTAACTATCTTGTACCTTTAACTGCAACAGGTGCTATTTATTTAGTAATGACACTTTGTATTTCAGCCATCGCAAGATATGTAGAAGGGAGATTAGCTGTCAGTGACTAACGATATCATGATCCAGGTGGATCACATTACAAAAAAATTTGGTAAATTAAAGGCTGTAGATGATGTATCTCTTACTTTAAAGAAGGGTGAAATTGTCTGCTTGATTGGCCCTTCAGGTAGTGGTAAAAGTACAGTACTTAGATGTATTGATCACTTAGAAAAGCCTGAAGCAGGTTCTATTTATATTGATGGTGCACTTTTAAAGGAAGGTACACCTGAATATAACAAGTTAAGAAGTAAAATGGGATTTGTATTCCAGCACTTTAACTTATTCCCTAATATGACTGTATTAGAAAACTTAACACTTGCACCTCTTAAGGTCATGGGTATGACAGAAGAAGAAGCCAATGCAGTGGCTATCAAGTACTTACAGAAAGTAGGTCTTGAAGATAAGAAGGATACTTATCCTAATAAGTTATCTGGTGGTCAGAAACAGAGAGTCGCAATTGCTAGATCTCTATGTTTAAATCCAGAAGTCATGCTATTTGATGAACCTACAAGTGCATTAGACCCAGAAATGGTTATTGAAGTATTAGAAGTAATGCAGGATCTTGCAAAACAGGGTATGACAATGATGGTTGTAACTCATGAAATGGGATTTGCTAGAACTGTTGCAGATCGTGTAATTTTCTTAGAAAACGGAAAGATTGTAGAAGAAAATGATTCAGAAACTTTCTTCTCTCATCCAGAAAGTGATAGAGCGAAAGATTTCTTATCTAAAGTTATGCATTAGTTATTAAAAGGAGAAAGAAGACGTGTATTTAAAGGAATTTGATGTAGAAACATGGATGACGAACCATGAACAAAATTGTCAATACAATTTAGCTGATACATGTGTATCTGATATGTCTATTCATGAATTAGAGTCATTGATTCATAAAGATCTCATGAGTGATCTTATGCATATGCGTATGGATTATGGACCAATTACAGGCTCTGATTGTTTAAAAGATGCTATTCTTTCTTTATATAAGACAGGTACAAGAGATAATATTGCCGTAGCTCATGGGGCAATAAATGCTAATGAACATGTGATGGATACTTTATTAAATAAAGGAGACCATGTCATTGCATTAACACCTTCCTATGAACAGTTCTATTCTTATCCTGCATCAATTGGATGCGAGTATGATCTAGTAGAACTTAATGAAGACAATAACTGGGAACCTGTCATAGATGATTTTAAGAAGCTTATTAAACCTGAAACAAAGATGTTTATATTAAATAGTCCTAATAATCCGACTGGTACTGTTATTAAACAATCTTTAATGGAAGAATTGATTGAACTTGCTAGAAGTCATTCTATTTATATTCTTGTTGATGAAATCTATCGTGGTATGAATAATACTCTATGTGATAGTATTTCTGATATGTATGAATTAGGTATTGCGACAGCCTCTTTATCTAAAGTCTATTCCTTTGCAGGACTTAGACTGGGATGGATCAAAGGACCTAAACAACTTATTGATGAAATCAATTTTAGAAGAGATTATACAATTATCTCTACTGGTCCATGGAATGATTATTTGGCCACAGTTGTATTACAACATAAAGATCTAATACTTGATAGAAGTAGACATATCATTCTTGAAAATAAGAAAATATTAAAAGAATGGCTTGAAAAAGAAGACTTAGTCGAATGTGTGATACCAGAAGATGGTACTGTATGTTTCTTACATTATTTATTTGATATGCCCTCAAAAGAATTATGTGAGAAATTACAGAATGACACTGGTGTATTCTTTGTGCCAGGTAAGGCATTTAATAAGAAATACCATTTACGCTTTGGTTTTACTTCAGATTCAAAAGTAATCAAGGAAGGCTTAGAAACATTCTCTTCCTGGATTCATTCGCATATTACAGAAGCAGAATAAACTGCTTCTTTTTTTTGTTACATGCAAATCATTTGCATATTCATTGACATAGGAATAAGAATCATTATAATACAATATGCAAATTATTTGCATAGGAGGTATTCTATGAAACAATATCGTACAAAATACAAAGAGTGTATTATTGAATATATGAAGAATAATGAAGATTATCGTTTATGTGCCAAAGATATTTATCAGGCATTGATTGAGCAGGGATTAAATGTGAATCTAGTCACAGTTTATCGTAATCTAGATAAACTATCACAGCAGGGACTCATACAAAAACATACACTTTCAGAAGAAGATAGTGTGTATTACCAATATGCAAGAGAAGAAAAGTGCAATCACCATCTTCACTTATTATGCAAGAGATGTGGTAAGATTGAGCATTTAGAATGTGATTTCATGGCTATCATTCGTACACATTTATTAGAGGACCATGGTTTTGAAATTGATTGTAAGGATTCTACAATTGTGGGCTTATGTAAAGAGTGCAGGGAGGCTATCCATGCTTAAAAAGATAAGTTTGTTTATTCTCTCTTTATTATTAATGACAGGTTGTACAACAGAAACTAAAAAGAAATCATTTAATATTGTTGTTACTAACTTTCCTTGTTATGATTTTGTCCGTGCCATTACTAAAAATGATCAAGATATATCTATAAAGATGCTTATTAAACCGGGTATGGATTCTCATTCTTATGAACCCTCACCACAAGATATGGTTGCGATTAAAGAGAGCGATTTATTCTTTTATGTAGGTGGAGAATCAGATGAATGGGTGGATAGCTTGCTAGCTGATATGGACTCTAAAAGAATAGTTAAAATGTTGGATCTTGTGTCTCATCTTCAGCATGAAGAACACGTTGAAGGGATGGAAGAAGAAAAACATGAAGAACATGATGAACATGAAGAAGAATATGATGAACATGTCTGGACAAGTCCTAAAAATGCAATGGAAATTGTTTCTGGCTTAAATAAGAGAATGTGTGCACTCGATCAAAAACATGCATCAAAGTTTAATGAGAATACAGAAAACTATATTAAACAGATTGCATCTGTTGATTCTAGTTTTAAGCAAATAGTCAAGCAGGCAAATAGAAAAGATATAGTTGTAGGAGATCGTTTCCCTTTGCTTTATTTTGCGAAAGAATATGGTCTTACATATAGTGCTGCATTTCCAGGATGTTCTGAACAGACTGAACCAAGTGCATCTACTATTTCCTATTTAATTGATAAGGTCAAGAAGGATCAAAATCCTGTTATCTTTAAGATTGAATTATCCAATGGACAGATTGCTCGTACTATTTCTGAAGAAACAGGTGCAAAAGTACTCACTATTCAAAGCATGCATAATGTGAGTGAAGAGGATTTTAATAATGGTGAAACATATGTTTCAATCATGCGTAAAAACGCAAAGGCAGTAAAGGAGGCACTTCAATGAAGACACTTATAAAAGTAGATCATTTGCATCTAGGTTATGATAATCAAGAAGTAATCAATGATCTCTCTTTTGATATAAATCAAGGTGATTTTATTACTGTACTAGGACAAAATGGTGCAGGTAAAAGTACCCTGATTAAGGGATTATTAGGACTTATTAAGCCAATGGACGGGCAGATTACATATTATTTGAACGAAAGAGAAATAGGTTATATGCCTCAAGAAACAAAGGTGGATCGTCATTTTCCTGCTTCAGTATATGAAATAGTCTTATCAGGCGCATTAAATAGAGTAGGGTATCGTCCTTTCTTTAATTCAAAAGAAAAGAAACTTGCAATAGAATGTTTAAAGACACTTCATATAGAAAACCTTAAAAACAATTCCTTTGGGGAATTATCTGGAGGACAAAGACAGAAGGTCTTACTAGCAAGAGCACTATGTGCAACAAGAGAATGTTTAGTACTTGATGAACCTTCTAATAACTTAGACTATGATTCTAAAGAAGAATTCTATACTGTTTTAAAAGAACTTCATCAAAAAGGTTTAACAATTATCATGATTACTCATGATTTAGCGTCTCATGAAGTGATTGGCAATAAGATTCTTCATTTAGATAAAAATAACTATAGAATGGAGGAAGTTAAATAATGAATACATTACTCCATATGTTTAACTATACATTTATTATTCGTGCTTTTATTGTTGGTTTACTTATTTCATTATGTGCTGCGATGTTAGGTGTAAATCTTGTCTTAAGAAAGAATGCGATGATCAGTGATGGACTGTCTCATGTCTCTTTTGGAAGTTTTGCGATTGCAACAGTACTAGGAGTGGCACCACTTTATTTAGCTGTACCAGTAGCAGTGATTGCGGCTGTAATGATACTAAAACTTAACAACAATCATCATATTCATGGTGATGGTGCTATTGCGGTTTTATCATCTAGTTCACTTGCGATTGGTATTATGGCTATATCACTTACAAAAGGTGTGAATACAGATATCAATAATTATTTATTTGGTAGTATTCTTTCACTTAATAATCAAGATATGATTATAAGTATTGTTTTATCTCTTATTGTACTTATTCTTTATATTTTCTCTTATCATAAGATGTTTGCATTGACGTTTGATGAAGATTTTGCGAAAAGTACAGGTATCAATGTGGAATTCTACAATATCATTATCGCAATACTTTGTTCACTTACAATAGTACTGGGTATGCGTATGATGGGAGCACTTCTTATTTCAAGTTTAACAATTTTCCCATGTCTTACATCCATGTATTTCTGCAAAGATTTCAAGCATGTAGTAATTTCTTCTGCCATCCTTTCTTCTATTTGTTTTATTGTAGGTTTATCTATTTCATACCTCTATGCAGCCCCAACTGGAGCTTCTATTGTAATTGTAAATTTAGTTGTATTATGCATTACACAGCTTATTCATTATGTCACTACAAAATCATAATTAAGTCTTTTCATCGCCTCACAATTCTTATATAATGAGTATTCGTGGGAGCGTAAGAATATGGATATGGATTTATCAAAACCGCTTCCTGATGAAGTTGTATTTATCCTTCAAGCTAAAGCCTATGAGTTTCAGAAGGATGGCGTAGAAAAGATTGTTGCAGCAGAAATTGAAGATTATCTCAGAAATGTAGTATGGAGAAATAAAATCGCCATTACTTTTTGTGATATGATTGATGATATTATGTCTTTGCAGTTCTCTACAATTTTTGAATATCTACAAGCTAAAGTCATTAAGGAAGCAGAAACTAAAAACTTAGCAGACTTTCAGAGTCTGATCATGAAATAACTTATTATTTCTATTAAAAGTGGCCTAAAAGCCACTTTTTGATTAGAACACTTATTTTGACTTTTATCTCTATATTGTTTAAGATGAATAGGTAGTAATTTTTTAAGAGGTTAATTATGAAGTATAAAACGATAGAACTAAGTCATACTAATGAAATTATACAGACTTATGGTGTTAATTCTTTGATGGCTAAAGTAATAGAAAGTAAAAAAATAGACCAAAAACAATTTAAATCCTTTATGGATCCCCATCTTATTTATCATGATTTTTCTTTATTTGAAGAAGCAGATGAAACATTAGAACGTATTGAAGAAGCAATTGCAAATAAAGAAAAAATCTGTATTTATGGAGATTATGACTGTGATGGTATTCTAGCAACCACTATTCTTGTACAAGCTTTTCATGAAAGAGGAGTAGAAGTTGGATATCATATTCCTAACCGCTTTACTGATGGTTATGGACTTAATACAACAAGAGTAGAACAGATGGCAGAGAAGGGCTACTCTCTCATTATTACTGTAGATAATGGAATCAAAGCATTTGATGCAGTAGAAAAAGCAGGGGAATTAGGTATTGATGTCATCATTACTGATCATCATGCCTTTGATGGTGAAGTTCCTGTCGCTTATTCAATCATTCATACTAAAATGTCTCCTAAATATCCATTTAAAGAGATATGTGGTGGTTTTATTGCTTATAAGCTAGCAGCGGCTCTTTTAAAGCATCATGACCCTTATTTATTCACTCTAGCTTCTATTACAACTATATCTGATATGATGCCACTACTTGATGAAAATAGAAGTCTAGTTAGACGTGGTTTACAGTTTATGAAGCAATATAAATACCCTTCTTTAGAACTATTAAAAGGGAGTAGAGACTATGATGTCACAACTATAGGTTTCACAATAGCTCCCCGTATTAATGCCTTTGGACGCTTACCAGAACTAGTGAATCCTGTATATTTAGTTAAATATTTCTTAAAAGAAGCAGCCCCTGCTTACCTAGAAAAGATTTCTAATTATGCGTCTAAAATCAACTCTAAAAGACAATCATTAACCACTTCTTTATATAAAGAAGCAGTGACTGATACATCTTCACCTTGCTTATTTTATGGCTCAGAGAATATGCATGAAGGATTAGTAGGTCTAGTGGCAGGTAAATATACAAGAGAATATGAACAGCCAGCCTTTGTCATGCATTATAATCCTAAAGAAGAAATATATAAAGGAAGTGCAAGAGGAATTGATGGCTTTAATATTTATAATTTCTTTACTCATCATGAAGATCTTTTTGTGCAATATGGAGGTCATGCAAAAGCAGGAGGTTTTACTATTACTAAGTCTAACTATCCTTTAGTCTATGATGCCCTTATGAATGATATAAAAGGATGTCATTTTGAAGCCAGTGAATCAGTTATTCCTATTACACTCACTGATACAACAATTCCTAATGTTGAGTCACTTGATTTACTTGCCCCTTTTGGTGAAGAAAACAAAGCACCATTATTTATTCTAGAAGATGTATCATGTCATCAAGTAGACCGTTTATCTGAAGGAAAACATTTAAAATTTCATTTAGGAGATGATCAGGTCTCTGCCCTTGCTTTTAATAAAGGACAATTATATGATGAACTTGTTCATAAAGATTCTATGACTCTAGTTGGTACTTTATCTATCAATGTCTTTAGAGGTAATAAATCTATTAACTTTATTGTTGAGGATATCTTATAATTTAGTTAATCTGTAAGGATTTATTTTTAAGAATTTATGTCAATCATGATTGTGTGATGATATAATAATGTATTGTATAGGAGGATTCGTTATGGATTTTAAACAGCATATTGCATCTATTCCAGGATTTCCAAAAGAAGGAATTATCTTTAGAGATGTGACACCTTTATTAGAAGATAAGGATGCATTCAAAGCTTGTATTGATGATTTAGCAGCACATGCAAAGGATTTAGGAGTTGACGTAGTTGTAGGTCCTGAATCAAGAGGATTTATCTTTGGATGTCCTGTTGCTTTAGAATTAGGATGTGGCTTTGTACCAATCAGAAAGCCAGGTAAGTTACCTAGAGAAACTGTCAGCAAGAAGTATGATTTAGAATATGGATCAAATGAAATCTTCATGCATAAAGACAGTATTAAGCCAGGTATGAAAGTATTAATCGTTGATGATTTACTTGCGACTGGTGGTACCGTAGAAGCTGCTGCTGCACTTATTGAAGAAATGGGTGGAGAAGTTGTAGGTATGGAATTCGTGATTGAATTAGAAGAATTAAAAGCTACTGAAAAACTAAGTAAATACAACATCTATTCACAGGTTAAATACTAATAGAAACTCCTTTTGGAGTTTTTTTATTTTGTTTGTATTATTCATAAACGAATAGTAAATATCAGAATAAATGAAGTGATATTTGTATTATTCCTTTCTTAGTCTCTTCATGTTAGTAGTGAATTATGTTATAATTGAGATGATACACGAGGGGGTGTTATTATGAAATATAAAGGCGCAGGGGACCCAATGAGTTACGACGACGTCCTTGCTCTTGTAAAAACATATATCACAAAAGAAGAAAGTTTAGCCTTGATTCAAAAGGCTTATGACTTTATTATGGTGAAGCATAAGGAACAGAAAAGAAGAAGTGGTGAACCTTATACAATTCATTTGATCTGGGTTGCTTATATTCTTGCAACATTACAGACTGGACCAATTACTATTGCAGCAGGACTTCTTCATGATGTTATGGAAGATTGTGATGTGCCTCGAGAAGAAATGGTTGAGAGATTTGGTGAAGAAGTTACTACTCTAGTAGAGGGTGTTACTAAGATCACTAAGATGCCTTATATGGAAGAAAGTGATTTCCATGCTGAAAATCATCGTAAGATCTATATTGCGATGGCTAAGGATATTCGTGTTATCCTGATTAAATTAGCTGATAGACTCCATAATATGCGTACGCTTCAATATATGAGACCGGATAAGCAACAGCGTATTTCTAGAGAAACATTAGAAGTCTATGCGCCAATTGCTCATCGTTTAGGTATTAATGATATTAGAGTAGAACTAGAAGATTTATGCTTATTATATCTTGATCCTAAAGCTTATAAAGAAATTGCGGCACTTCTTGATAAGAAGAAGAGTGAAAGAAAAGATTCCGTTGATGCAATGATTAAGTCAGTTGAAAAGAACTTAGAAGGAACTGGCATCAGTTATCGTATTAAGGGTCGTGCTAAGCATATTTATTCTATTTATAAAAAGATGGTTTATAAGCATAAGCGTTTTGATGAAATCTATGATTTGAATGCTTTACGTGTTATTGTACAAACTAAGAATGAATGTTATGAAGTATTAGGTATTATGCATGAGAAATATCGTGCTATTCCTGGACGTTTTAAGGATTATATTGCCATGCCTAAGCCTAATATGTATCAGTCATTACATACATCTGTGATTGGTGAAAAGGGCTATGTATTTGAAATTCAGATTCGTACTGAAGAGATGGATGAACTCGCTGAAAGAGGGGTTGCATCTCATTGGCGTTATAAAGAAGGTAAGAAGTATAATGCGAAACAGGAACAGAAGGAAATTGGAGAAAAGCTTCAGTGGATGAGTGAGTTCATTACTGTAAGTGATGAAATGAAAGATAATGAGGCTAAAGATTTTTATAATACGTTACAGCGTGATATCTTTGAAGCCAATGTTTATGCTTTAACACCTGCAGGTCGTATTGTAGAATTACCAAATGGGTCTACACCGATTGACTTTGCATATCGTGTTCATACAGAAGTTGGACATCATGCCGTTGGAGCAATTGTGAATGGTGTTATGGTTCCTTTTGATACCAAATTAAAAACAGGTGATATTGTAGAAATCAAGACCAACAAGAATTCCGGTCCAAGTGAAGGCTGGCTGAAGTTTGTAAGAACAGCGGGTGCTCGTAATAAGATTCGTCAATATATCACAAAACATGAAGAAGAAAATAAAAAACAGATTATTGAAGAAGGAAGAAGACTTCTTAGGGATGAAATCCGAGCAAGACAGCTTGATGAGAAGACTTATATGAGTCCAGATACTTATAGAACATATCTTGGCTCATTTGGTGCCAATACATTTGATGATGTACTTTTCGCATTAGGTAAGAAGCATGCGACTGCTTCTACACTTCTAGATAAGGTGGCTCCACAAAAAAGAGGATTCTTTGACAACTTGTCCCAAATCCTTCGCCACAACAACAATATTCAGGAATTAAATAAGAAACATGAAAAAAGTATTGGTGTGGCAGTCACTGGTGTAGATGGATTGAAGATGCAGTTATCTAAATGCTGTAATCCTATTCCTGGTGATAAGATTGTTGGTTTCGTATCTAAAGGACAGGGTATCAAGATTCATCGTGCGGATTGTCCAAATGTCAAGAGTGTCGCAAAAGGACGTTTGATCGATGTTTATTGGGATTATCCTAATATTGAACAGAAGCGCTTTAATGTGGATCTAGAAGTCGTTGGACTAGACCGTCCTAATTTATTAAGTGATATTGTGACATGCTTAAGTCAGGTAAAGGTCAATATTCTTAAGATTAATGCGAATATCATGGATTTAGATGCTCATATTCGTTTAACATTATCTGTAGAAAATGCAGAAATCTTACAGAATACAATTGATAACATGAATAAAGTACAAGGTGTTGCAGAAATTCGCCGTGTAATTCATTAGTGACTTGAATTAAATATACTTTTGATTTATAATCACCTTATATTCAGTGAAGAAGATTAAGTAATGGACATTGATAGAGAGGTCATGGCTGGTGGAAATGACTAATGAGAAGTTATGGGACACTTTGGAGAATGCTTTAAAAAAGCACGTTGGTAACGTTATAACTAAATAAAGTGCATGATTTATTCATGAACTAAGGTGGTACCGCGTATTAACGTCCTTAGATTGAGGACGTTTTTTTATTTTTATAAAGGAGGACTTATGAAATACAATAGACCAAGAGGGACAGTAGATATCACCCCTGAAAATTCAGAAAAATGGATTGAAATGGAACAGCTATTAAGAACTGTTGCCGCAAATTACAACGTAAAAGAAATGCGTACACCAATCTTTGAACACACAGAATTATTTAGCCGTGCAGTTGGTGATACGACAGATGTAGTAACTAAAGAAATGTATACATTTAAGGATAAGGGAGATCGTTCTCTTACTTTAAGACCAGAAGGAACTTCAGGTATTGCAAGAGCATATGTAGAAAATAAGATGTATGCTTTACCTGAAAAATTACAGAAGGTTTACTATATGGGACCAATGTTTAGATATGAACGTCCACAAAATGGTAGACAGAGACAATTCCACCAGTTCGGTGTAGAAATGTTAGGTGTTGAATCACCATACGTAGATGTTGAATGTATGTTGATGGCAGTGACTATCGTTGAAGCATTAGGTATTAAGAATATCAAATTACATATCAACTCATTAGGTGATGATGAATCAAGAACTGCATATAGAGAAGCTTTAAAGAATCATTTCAGACCAGTGCTCAATGATTTATGTGAAGATTGTCAGGCACGTTTTGAAAAGAACCCATTAAGAATTCTAGACTGTAAAGTCGATGCGAAGAATCCAGTTATGGCTTCTGCTCCTCGTACAATTGATTATTTAAGTGAAAAAGCGAAAGCACATTTCGATAAAGTCTGCAGTTTATTAGATGATTTAGAAATCGAATATGTTGTAGATACGAATTTAGTAAGAGGATTAGATTACTATTCTCATACAGTATTTGAAATCATCAGTGATGATCCAAAGTTAGGAGCTGGTTCTACTGTTGGTGGTGGAGGACGCTACAATGGTCTTGTTGAAGAACTTGGAGGTCCTGCAACTCCTGGTGTAGGCTTTGCATTTGGTATGGAAAGATTGATGCTTGCATTAGATGACGAAGAAGATGAAGAAAATGGTATTGATGTTTATGTGATGCCTCTAGGTGATGAAGCAAGAGATTTAGCAATGCAGATTATCACAATGTTAAGAGCAAACGGCTTTACTTGTGATATGGATTATGCAGGTAGAGGCTTAAAAGGACAGTTCAAGTCTAGTGACCGTTTTGGTGCACATCTTTCTATTATTATTGGTGAAGATGAAGTAAAGGGTGAATATGTTAATATTCGCTGCAATCATTCTAAAGAACAGAGTGAAGTTAAATTAGAAGATATCTTAAGTTATATTGAAAATCATTATGAAGGAGATCATGAACATGAATAGAACTCACAACAATGGAGAACTAAGAATCACTGATGTCAATAAAAAAGTAGAACTTATTGGCTGGGTAGCTAAAAAGAGAAACTTAGGTGCTTTAGTCTTTGTAGATTTAAGAGACCGTCATGGTATTACACAGGTAATCTTTGATGAATCATTTAATGAACAGTTAAAGGATGTTAAGAACGAATATATTCTTGATATCAAAGGTACTGTCGTAGAAAGAAGTTCTAAGAACCCAGATATGCCAACTGGCGATATTGAAATCCAGGCTGAAGAAGTAAAGATTGTCAACAAGGCAGCAACTACTCCTATGATTATTGCAGATGAAACTGATGCCTTAGAAGAAACAAGAATGAAATATCGTTATCTTGATTTAAGACGTCCAGCTCTTCAAAAGAACATCATGAGACGTGCTAAGATTGTTAGAGCCATTCATGAATACTTAGATAGTGAAGAATTTGTAGAAATCGAAACACCATATTTAAATAAATCTACACCAGAAGGTGCAAGAGACTTCCTAGTACCTTCACGTGTACATAATGGTTCATTTTATGCATTACCACAGTCTCCACAGTTATTTAAACAGTTATTAATGGTAGCTGGTTTTGAACGTTATTATCAGATAGCTAGATGTTTCCGTGATGAAGACTTACGTGCTGACCGTCAGCCGGAATTCACTCAGGTGGACGTAGAAATGAGTTTCATGAATACTGATCAGGTCATTGGTATTGGTGAAGGCTTAATCAAGAAGGTTATGAAGGATGTTATGAACATTGATGTTCAGTTACCATTCCCAAGAATGACATGGCATGATGCAATGGAAACTTATGGTATCGATAAGCCTGATACACGTTTTGATTTAAAGCTTGTTAACTTAAATGAAACAGTGAAGGATGTTGACTTTACGGTATTCAAGAGTGCACTCGAAGCAGGAGGACATGTAAAAGGTCTTAATGTCAAGGGTGAAGCAGATAACTATTCACGTAAGAAGATTGATGCTTTAACTGAACTTGCTAAGAAATATAAGGCTAAAGGTCTTGCTTGGTTAAAAGTGACTGATAAGGGTGTATCTGGACCTATTGCTAAGTTCTTTACTGAAGAACAGATGAGCGCTTTATTAGAAAAGATGAATGCTGAGGTAGGAGACTTATTACTATTTGTGAGTGATACTCATTACATGGTTGTATGTGATGCTCTTGCAGCAATCAGAAATCATTTAGGTAAGGAATTGAAGTTATATGATCCTCGTCAGTTCAACTTCTTATGGGTTGTTGATTTCCCAATGTTTGAATATTCTGAAGAAGATGGAAGATACTATGCAATGCATCATCCATTCACTCGTCCAAAGGATTCTGATCTAGATAAGATTGATACAGATCCAGCAAACTGCTTAGCAGATGCTTATGATATCGTCTTAAACGGTTTCGAACTTGGTGGTGGATCTCAGAGAATCTATGAAGAAGAATTACAGGATCGTGCCTTCAAGGCTTTAGGATTCACACAGGAAAGAATTGATGCACAGTTTGGCTGGTTCGTGGATGCATTTAGATACGGTGCACCACCACATGCTGGATTCGCATTAGGATTAGACCGTTTCGCAATGTTACTTTGTGGATGTGATTCTTTAAGAGACGTTATTGCCTTCCCTAAGAATACAAGTGCAACTTGTCCAATGTCAAAAGCACCTACGCCAGTAGACAATGATCAGTTAAAGGACTTAGGAATTGAGGTTACTGAATATGAATCAGAAGAGAATAAATAAAGTATTAGAAAAAATGGAAGAAAGAGGCATTGACTATCTATTAGTCACTGATCCTGTTTCTATTGATTATTTATTAGATTATGTCAATCATCCAGGTGAAAGAATGTATGTTATGGTTCTTTCTTCAAAAGGAAATCATCAGTTATTCTTCAATAACTTATTCTATGTGGGAGAAGACTTAGGTATGCCTATTACTTGGTTTGATGATACAGATAATGCTCCAGCATTACTTGCAGATTATTTAAAGGATGCAAAAGTGATTGGTGTAGATAAGAATATGCCAGCACGTTTCTTAATTCCTGTACAGGATCGCGTCAACGCTCAATATGTTTTAGGATCACTATGCGTAGATGAAGTAAGAATGCAGAAGGATGATGAAGAAAAAGCACTTATGTTTAAAGCAAGTGAAATGAATGATACAGCAATGGCTGAAGTAAAAAGATTACTTGCTACAGATAAGACTGAAATTGAAATGGATGAAGCATTACTTGCTTATTACAAGTCATTAGGTGCATCAGGTCATTCATTTAGTCCAATCATGGGTTATGGTGCCAATGGGGCTAACCCTCATCATTCATGCGATGATAGCCGTTTAAAGCCTGGAGATTCTATTATCGTTGATATGGGATGTATCTATAAAGGATATTGTTCTGATATGACAAGAACATTCTTCTATAAAGAAGTATCCCAAAAGCAGAAAGAAGTATACAATCTTGTACTAAAGGCAAATGAAGCAGCTGAAGCTGCTATCAAGCCAGGTATGAAATTATCTGAAATTGATGCAGTCGCAAGAAATATCATTACTGAAGCAGGTTATGGTAAAGAATTCAATCATCGTTTAGGTCATTTCATTGGTAAAGATGTACATGAATTTGGTGATGTATCTTCTGTCAGTGATATTATCGCAAAGCCTGGTATGATCTTCTCAATTGAACCTGGTGTTTATTTACAAGGTGATTTTGGAGTTCGTATTGAAGACTTAGTTATGGTCACTGAAGATGGCTGTAAGGTATTAAACAGTTATCCAAAGGAATTAACTGTAATTGAATAATTCATGTAGAAAGGATAGTTAGGATGTTTCCTGGCTATTCTTTTTTTGCTTGTTGAAAGATTTATTGAAAAAGTGAAATGAGTTGAATACATCGATATATATGTACATAATTAGTTATATAAAGGTTGTATATGATTATGTATTGAATATAAGGGGGTGTTTTACAATGAACAATAATCGTAGACAAGCACAATTTTTACTAAGAAGTATAACTGATGATGTCCCACAACTTTTATTAGAAGAGAATAATTTAGTTTTTAGAAATGAATTGAAACAAGATGTTTTAATTCCTTTAAGCAGTATTATAAGCATTAAGATTTTACCTATTAATAGAATCTATAATCCCTCTGTTGGACTTTTAAAAGATGGGATGAAAGGGTTCATGGCACATCGTAATGCGGGAGTATTTAGTGTCTATTTTAATTATTATGTCGATTTGAATGTTGTGACTACTACAAATACTTACTTATTTGAAAGTCTTGATCTGGAGAATGCATCTCAATTTATCTTGAAATTAGATGAAACCCTCAAAATTATTGATGATGTGAATCTTATTGATTTATTCAAAACAAAATCGATTGATGAATTGAAGGAATACATGGATCAGCATTATAAAGATTGGGCCAAAAAATATAATTTGGAAAATCCACGTACTACATTAGATGAAAACATGATAAGATTAGCACATAACAAGAACTAGTCTCTTTTTGAAAAGGAAAATAATAATGAAACAGTATGATTTCAGGTTTGACACAGAGTTGATCAAATCATTAATAGGAAAAACTTTCACAAAATACAAACATGAAGATTTCATCATTACAGATTCTGTGACAGGTATTTTGGGATTTGAGATTAATCAACAGGTATTTAAATTAGTGAACGATTATGAGGCGTTAGATTATTTTGGATTAGATGGTGAAGCAACAATACTAAGTATTTCTACATCCAATTGGACAGCAGTAGAATCAAGGTTTAATAATGATATCAAAGAAACATATATTGATGAGGTAGTACAGAAAGTCATTCTAGTCAATGATCATACTTTTTCTAAAAATTATGATATGTGGGAAACGAAAGCCATTGTCTTCTGCTTTGAAAATTTTGAAATCTGTTTTGAAAAACAGGATTGTTGGTTTTCAATGGAAATTGAAATCCATAAAGAACGTGATACGTTGAATGTGATAGATGATGGTAAAGATATATTGAATGATTTTGATGAGAATTCATCTGTCACAATAGAAAGAACAATAGTAGAAATTGTGTAATATGGGGGTCTGGATTTTTTCAGACCCTTTTTTGTGTTATGATATAAATCAGAGGGGTTAACTATGGAAATAAAAAAAGCAGATAGGGCTCATATAGTTGAAATAATGAGTCTTTATAAAGATGCAAAGATATTTATGGATAATCATGGCAATAAAGATCAGTGGCCTGTAGGTTATCCTTCAAAAGAGTTGATTACTAAAGATATAGATAAGATGTATTTATGCATGTATGAAAATCAAATTGCGGCTGTTTTCTATTATGCGATAGAAGAAGATCAAGCTTATAAGGAAATCGAGGGACAATGGCTCAATAATGCACCTTATGGTGTGGTACATCGTGTTGTTTCTGCACATATTGTGAAAGGGGCCTGCAAGTTTATCTTGAACTGGGCTTATAGTCAGATTCCTAATTTAAAGATGGATACAGGAGTCAAGAATATCCCTATGCAGAATTTATTAGAATCTTGTGGATTTAAACAGTGTGGGAAAATAGTCAATACGCAAGGAATAACATGTCTTGCATATCAAAAAGGAGAAACAAATGAAATATAAATGTTTAATACTAGATCATGATGATACGATTGTAGATAGCACACGTACAGTGAACTTTCCTGCATTTCTAGATTCATTAAGTAAGCTTCGTCCTGGTGTTACTATGACTTGTGAAGATTATTTTAAGTATAATTATAAGCCAGGATTTACTGCATTATGTTTTGATATACTAAAATTCAGTGAAGAAGAAATGCGTATTCAAGAAAATAACTGGCAGTCTTATATTCGTGGTCATGCACCAGTATGTTTTGATGGCATTCATGATTTATTATGGCGTTATGTGAATGAAGGTGGCACTATCTGTGTTATTTCTCATTCAATGAAGCATACAATTATTCGGGATTATAAGAATAATGATTTACCTGAGCCTTCTATTATATATGGCTGGGAATTACCTCCTGAAAAGCGTAAACCATCTATTTGGCCTGTTGAAAGCATTATTGAAAAACTTCGTTTAAATAAAGAAGATGTCTTACTTGTAGATGACTTATTACCAGGTATACAGATGGCACGAGATGCGCATATTGATGCATGTGGAGCTGGATGGGCTCATGATATCAAGGAAATCAAAGAAGATATCAAGAATAAATGTACTTATTATGTCGAATCTGTTAAAGAGTTAGAAGACTTATTGTTTGAGGGAGAGTAAAGATGGAATTAGACGCATTTTTATTAGTAAAAGAACCATTCAATGAAACAAGTGGTTATATTAATCAACCATTAGATGACAAAGTACGTCTTAATGCAGCTTTAAGTAACTTTATGTGGGAAGAAGCAGATGCATGTACTAAAAACCATACTGGAATGATTCATATCCATAAGACAATTGAAACTATTCAGACAGACTGTCCTTTGTTTGTAGAAGAAGTATGTTCAAATATTGATGAGAATGTTGTAGGAGTTTATATGAATGATGTTATCTATGAACCATCTTTTTATCAAACAATGGCCAAGATGATTGAACAGGATATGTTTCCTATTTATAACGTCATCTGGTTTGGTTTATATCCATTAGAAAATGGGGTAGGGGCTTATACAGATGGTCTTGAAAAGCTTGGCTATCATGAAGTAGAAGTTTCTTCTATTGGGGAACCTATGGCTGTATTAGACTTTATTAAAGACACTGCACTCTATGTTATTATGAACAATATGGTATTTAAAGATGGTGAAACTATTGGGCTCACTATTGAACAGGTTTTGACTATTCATTTGGGTGAAAGTGAGATATTTGATACACCAACTTTTAGGATAGACGATCCTTTTCTTACCAATTTATGAAAATACTTTCATTTTTAAGTGATATCTATGTAATCATTATTTAATTTGTGTTAATATATTATCGAGGTGACAAAATATATGTATTATTTTATAGGTATTAAAGGTTCAGGAATGGCTTCTCTTGCGAGAATTTTATATGATTTAGGTTATGAAGTTGCAGGAAGTGATATTGATAAGTATATCTTCCTTGAAGATGGATTAAGAGAAAGAAATATTCCTATTTATTCATTTAACAAAGATAACATTAAAGACGGTATGGATGTTATTGTAGGGAATGCATTTGACCGATCTAATGAAGAAGTGGCTGCTGCAGAAGATAATCCTAATGTAACAATTCACCACTATTATGATTTTCTAGCTAAGCTTATGGATGATCATATTACTATCGGTATTGCAGGTACACATGGTAAGACTTCTACTACAGGTATGGCTTATCATTTATTTAAAGACTATGATAAGACAAATGTATTAATTGGGGATGGTACTGGTTATGCCACTAAGGGTGCTAAGTATTTCATAGCTGAATGCTGTGAATATAAAGATCATTTCTTGTGGTATCATCCAGATTATTCTTATATCAACAACATTGAAATGGACCATGTAGACTACTTCAAGTCAATGGAACAGTATGAACAGTCTTTTGAAAAATATGCCAACCAGGCTAAAAAGGCTATTGTCATCTGGGGTGATGATCCACATCTTCCACATTTGAATTATACAAAGAGAGTTGTAAAATTCGGTGTAAAAGACGGTAATGATGTTCAGGCTAAAAATGTAATTAATAATGAAAAAGGTCTTTCATTTGATGTATATATCTATGGTGATCTTTTTGGACATTTCACTTTACCATTCTATGGTATGCATACACTTTACAACACATTAGGTGTTATTACTTTAGGTTATCTTGAAGGTATGGACTTTGATTATATGCAGAGTCAATTAAGTACATTTAAGGGAACTAAGAGACGTTATGCAGTGAAAGAAGTAGGCAATAACGTATATGTTGATGACTATGCACATCATCCAACAGCTATTAAATATGTAATTGAAGAAACAAGAACACGTTTCCCTGGCAAGCAGATTGTTGCGGTTTATCAGCCAGATAGATATTCACGTGGCTTAAGATTTGCGAAGGATTATGCACGAATCATGGATACAGTTGATCATCCATATTTTGTGGATTTCCCTAAAAATGCGCCAAAAGAACCAGGAATCGATATTGATGTCAGTGTTATTACTAAGAACCTACCTCGTTCTAAAGTGGTTACTGAAGATGAAGTAGGTGCAAAAGAATTGGCACAATATGATAATGCAGTATTCTTATTTATGAGTCCTAAGGATATTTATAAGTTAGAAGATTTAGTTATTAAGGAAAAAGAAAAGGCATAGGAGGACATCCCATGGATATCTTAACAGTTTGTCTATGTATTCTAGTGCTCGCTGGTGTGTTTGCATTAGTGTCTCTAGGAGTATTTCTTATCCATGCACTTACAACTTTAAAGGATGTCAGTCATTTGGCACAGCATTTAGAAACAACAGTTTCTAAAGTAAATGTTACAGTGGATGATATTAACTATAAAATGGATAAGCTCAATGAACCTATCAACGTGGTAAGCGGTATTTTTAATAAGAAGAGATCAAGCACAGGTATATTAGGAACGGTATTAGGCTTGAAAAATATCTTGAAGAAAAAATAGGAGGTATAATTATGAAATTCGGAAAAGTATTATTCGGAGTAGGATTAGGCGTTTTAGCAGGTTTATTATTTGCACCTAAGAAAGGTAGCGAATTAAGAGAAGACATCAAAGCGAAATCAAAATCTACTTATGACTATTTAGCAAGTCTTACTAGAGAAGATGTTGAAGCTAAATTAGGAGAAACAATTGAAAATATTAAAAAGTCAGTAGATGAATTTGATCCTGATGATTTTAAAGAAACTACTAAAGAAAAAGTAGATGAAGTACAGAAAAAGTTAGAAATTTTAGCAGAAAAAGTAAAATCTAGTGAAAAATTTGATAAGGTGAAAGGTTCAGTTGTAGAAGTAACTGGACGTGTGAATCAGAAAATCGATGAAGTGAAAACAATGATTAATGATAAGGCTGCCATGATTGATGAAGATGTGATTGATCAGCAAATTGATGATGTTGAAAAACAGCTAGATGAAATGATTGAGGAAATCAAGGACTAGTATGAAGAAGAAAGTAACAATCTATGATGTTGCAGAAGCAGCTGATGTTTCACTTGCAACAGTTTCAAGAGTAATTAATGGTTCAAATGTTGTAAAGCCTGCAACAAGAGAACGTGTACTTGAAACAATTAAACGACTCGATTTCAAGCCTAATCAGATTGCAAGAGGTCTTGCAACTAGTAAAACTACAACTATTGCGGTTGTATTCCCACAGTCACTTTTTGGACATGTAAAAGATATGATTGGTGGTATTGGAGATACTGGACGTACTTTAGACTTCAATATCATTATGTATACAACTGATGAACTTGGTTTAGGTAACCCAATTGAAGAAGTAATTGAGAAGGTTATTAAATCAAGAGCTGATGGTGTTGTATTATTTAACAATAACTGCATTGATAAAGAAATTGATCTCATTAAAAAATACCGTATTCCTGCAGTTGTTGTTGGATATAAGATTTCGGATGAAGATATCTGTTCTGTATATGTTGATGCAAAGAGTATTGCATATGATATGACTAAACAATTTATTGAACAGGGTAAAAAGGATATCTGCTTTGTAAGAGCTACTCAAAACTTAGTGGATTTAAATGATTTTGCGAAGGGTATTGAAGAAGCATTTAAAGATAGTGGTGTAACACTTCCTGAAGATTATATTGTGGATGTTTCTAACCATTATGAAGAAAGCTATCCTCAATTAAAGGAATATTTTGATACTCATAAGCATGATGTTGTTTTAACAGGCTATGACAAGGAAGCAGTCGCTGTTGTCAATGCGGCAATTGATCATGGTATCAATGTACCTGAAGATATGCAGGTTGTTGGTATGATGGATACAAGTTATGCTACTATTTGTCGTCCACCTCTTACTACTATTCATGTACCTGTATATGATATGGGTGCTATCGCAATCAGACTTCTTACAAAGATTTTAAATCATGAAGAAATTGATGAAGCAGAAGTGCCAATGCACTATGCATTCATCAAGCGTGATACAACTAAATAACGAAAGAAGGATGCTGAGGCATCCTTTTTTACTGGTTTAGATTGTGCTAAAATAGTATCGGTCATTATAATTACTGGGAGGATTATATATGCTTAAAAATCAGTCTGATACTGCAAATGTATTACGAGAAAGAAGTAAACTCAATAAGCGCTTGGCTTATGAAGGTTTACTTGTTGGTATCGTGTCAGGTGCTGTCTGCATCGTTTATCGTCTTGTTTTATCAAATGCAGAATCTATTTATTTTACTATAAGGGACTTTGTCGCACATAACGTGTCTTATTGGCCTTTGTGGATCATTGGCCTTATTGTATTAGGTCTTATTATTTCAATCTTTTTAAAGTGGGAACCTATGATTGGAGGCTCTGGTATTCCACAGCTAGAAGCAGAAGTACAGGGACGTATTGATGAATGCTGGTGGAGAGTCTTACTTGCAAAGTTCTGTGCTGGTGCACTTGCACTTGTAGGTGGCTTATCATTAGGGAGAGAAGGTCCAAGTATCCAGCTAGGTGGTATGGTTGGTAAAGCTCTTGCGAAAAAAGGAAAACGTGTAAAAACGGAAGAACGTTATTTAATGACAGCAGGTGCCGCAGCAGGCTTATCAGCCGCATTCAATGCACCTCTTGCAGGTATCATGTTTGCTTTGGAAGAAGTTCATAAGAACTTCTCTACAAGTGCACTTGTTTCTGTGATGATTGCATCTATTACTGCGGATTTCTTAAGTAGAAATATCTTTGGTTTATCACCTACTTTAGCTTTCTCAATCAAAGAAACATTCCCTTTAAAGAATTATATCTGGGTTATTATTCTCGGTATTATCGCTGGCGTATTAGGTGCTTTCTATAATAAGGTTACAATGGGAACTATTAAACTTTATAAGAAAACACCATTCTTAAAGAAACATCAAAGAGTCATTATACCTTTAGTGTTATCTGGAATTCTTGGATTCTATTGTCCACTTGTCATGGGTGGAGGACATAAACTTGTAGAATATCTCAATGAACCAAATCTTGTTTTATCTACTCTTGTCTTATTATTTATATTAAAATTACTTATTTCATGTGTTTCATTTGGATCAGGTGCTGCGGGAGGAATCTTCTTCCCACTACTCATTTTTGGAAGTCTCATTGGTGCAAGTGTAGGTAAGATTGCTATTATGTGTGGTGTTCCATCTGAGTATTTTATGAACTTCATTATTATGGCAATGGCTGCTTACTTTAGTGCTATTGTAAGAGCACCGATTACTGGTATTGTGCTTATTGCGGAAATGAGTGGAACTTTAAAGATGCTTCTACCAATTTCACTTGTGTCATTTGTTTCTTATTATGTAGCCAATCTTTTACATAGTGAACCGATTTATGAAAGTCTTTTAACAAATCTTTTAAACAATCAGCCTTATCATTCTATGGACGAATATGCAGATAGTAAGGAACTCATTGGCTATACAGTTGGTTTTGGTTCAAATGCCTGTGATCACTATATTAAAGATTTACAACTTCCACGTCGTAGCTTAATTGTTTCCGTTATTCGTGGTGGAGAAGAAATTATTCCAAAAGGGGATACAAAGCTCATATCAGGAGACCGTATTATTGTCTTAGTAGATGCATTCCATCTTGATGAAACGAAGCTGATGTTGGAAAGTGTCTTCACAAGCTGATATTGACAAACATCATGAATTCATGTAGACTTTTAATTGCGATGAAGAAGACAAGTAATTCATATGCGCTGGTTTAGAGAACTTATGGCTGGTGAAAATAAGAGCAGCAGTATGAATGAATACACTTTGGAGCTTCTAGATGCAAAGTCTAGACGGTGAGTGCACCGTTATCAACAAGAGAGCATGTCTATGACATGAATAAAGGTGGTAACGCGAGAATTCGTCCTTTGGATGGATTCTCTTTTATATTATAGGAGGAAATTATGACATTTTATGATGAATTAGTGTGGCGTGGCCTCATTAAAGATGTAAGTTCTGAAGACTTAAAAGACAAATTAAATGCAGGAGGAATGACATTCTATATTGGTACTGACCCAACTGGGGATTCTTTACATATTGGACATTTCTCATCTTTCTTAATGTCTAAGAGATTAAAGGATGCAGGTCATCACCCAATTCTTTTGGTCGGTGGTGCAACTGGACAGATTGGGGATCCAAAGCCAACAACTGAAAGACCAATGATCACAAAAGAACAGGTACAGCATAACTTTGACTGCTTAAAGAAACAGGCTGAAGACTTATTCGGTTTTGAAGTAGTTAATAACTTGGATTGGTCTAAGGATATAAATTTCATTGACTGGTTAAGAGATTATGGTAAATATTTTAATATCAACTACATGTTATCTAAGGATATTATCAAAAGAAGATTAGATGAAGGAATCACTTTTACTGAATTCTCTTATATGATTATGCAGGCAATGGACTTCTATTACCTACATGAAAACAAGGGCTGTGATTTACAGGTTGCTGGTCAGGACCAGTGGGGTAATATCACTGCAGGTATTGAATTAATTAGAAAGAAGACTGGTGATGAAGTATATGGATTCACTATGCCTTTACTTACTAAGAGTGATGGTACTAAGTTTGGTAAATCAGAAGGAAATGCAATCTGGTTAGACAGAGAAAAGACTTCACCATATGAAATGTATCAGTTCTTCATTAATAGTGAAGACAGCAAGGTTATCGATTACTTAAAATACCTTACTTTCTTATCTAAAGAAGAAATTGAAGCATTAGAAGAATCAAATAAGAATGAACCACACTTAAGAAAAGCACATAAAGCACTTGCGAAAGAAGTTATTACTTTCATTCATGGTGCAGATGCTTATGAAGAAGCTGTCAATATTTCTGAAAAATTGTTCAGTGGTGATATCAAGAGCATGACTTATGAACAGGTAAAACAGTGCTTCAATGGTGTGCCAAGTATTGATGTCACTGAAGATGAACAGATTTTAAATGTATTAGTAAAAGCAGGTGCTGCTTCTAGTAATCGTGAAGCAAGACAGTTCGTAAAAGGTGGAAGTGTTCTTGTAAATGGTGAAAAGGTCACTGATGAAAAGTTTGTTGTATCAAAAGACAATGCGTTTGGTGGTAAGGTGACTGTTATTAGAAGAGGTAAGAAGAAGTACTTCGTTATTAATCATATCTAAGCAGACAATAGTCTGCTTTTTTTAGGAAGGATGTGAGTAGATGGATGGTATTATTTTAATTAATAAACCACAGGGTATGACAAGTCATGATGTCGTTAATCGTGTAAGATGTATTATGCATACTAAAAAAGTAGGACATTGTGGGACTCTTGACCCTATGGCGACTGGTGTTTTAGTTGTTGGTATTAATAAAGCCACTAAAGCAATGCAGTTTTTAATGAGTGAAGAAAAAGAATATCGTGCGACACTTAAACTTGGCAGTGCGACAGATACATATGACGCTGAAGGGAAGGTTTTAGAAACCAAGCCTTTTACAGGCTATGAGAATCTAGAAGAAGTATTATCATCATTTAAAGGAGATTCCATGCAGAAGCCTCCAATGTATTCAGCTATTAAAATTAATGGTAAGAAGCTCTATGAATATGCTAGAGAAGGTATAGAAGTAGAAGTTCCAGAAAGACCAATTACTATTTATAAACTTGATTTAGTCAATGCACATGATGATGAAATAACTATAGATGTTAAGTGCTCTAAAGGAACATATATCCGCTCTTTATGTGTAGATATTGGAAAAGCCTTAGGTTATCCTGCCCATATGACTGCATTAGTAAGAAATCAGTCAGGTCATTTTACTATCAATCAGGCAGTGACACTTGAAGAACTAGAAGAAAACAATGGACCAGTGATGCCGTTAGAAGAAGTATTTTCTTTCTATGATTCAATGGTTGTAGATGAAAGAATTGTCATGACTGGTCAGAAAATCAAGAGTGATAAAGATCATAATGTAGCTATTTATTCAAAAGAAGGTAAATTACTTGCTATATATGGACCAGATGGAAAAGGCAATTTGAAGAGCCTCAGGGGGCTTTTCTAATGAAGGTCATAAAAATGGAAGAGGTACATTTAACAGAACCTCTTTCTCTTGCAATTGGCTTTTTTGATGGATTACATTTAGGTCATATGTCTTTGATTAATGAGGTATTGAAATATAAGGCAGAAACAAAAACAGCTGTCATGAGCTTTGATGTGCATCCTTTATGTGTCTTAAAGGGTGAAAAGAGACAATCAATTATCACTTTAGAAGAGAAAAAAGAACTTCTAGAAGAAATGGGGATTGATTATCTCCTTGTTATTCATTTTACTAAGGAAGTAGCAGCATTAAGTCCACAGGCATTTATTGATGAATACTTAAATAAGCTTCCTTTAAAAAGACTAGTATGTGGTTATGATTTCCATTTTGGAAATCATAATAGTGGCAGCATAGAAGACTTAAAGAAACAGTCATTTGAACTTATTGTGAAAAACGCTGTTATGTATAATGAAACAGCAAAAGTATCATCTACCCTTATTAAGAAACTGATGGATCAGGGAATGATTGAAGAAGTCAATACTTTACTTGATCGACCTTATAAGGTAAAGGGTACTGTCATTCATGGAAAACAGAGAGGTCGTTTGATTGGTTTCCCTACATTGAATATCGATTATGGTATGAAATACTTACCTAAAAGAGGGGTATACGGCACAATTGTAGAAATCAATCATCAATATTATATAGGCATGGCAAATATTGGGATGAATCCTACATTCAATGATATCAATCGTCTTTCATTAGAAGTCAACGTCTTTGATTTTGATGAAGATGTGTATGGTAAAGAAGTAGAGGTTACTTTCTATTTATATAAGCGTGAAGAAACTGTTTTTAATGGATTAGAAGGACTAAAAGTACAATTAACAGAAGACAGAAAATATTTAAGTCAGGTCATGAAAAAGTATTTGACTTTATATAAAAATAATGTACAATAGTCATTGCAACAATGTCTAGGATATTTGTACCTCTTACATCTAGCTTGGATATTGCGAAGAATATAATTTAGGAGGAAAACATAATGTTAACTAAAGAAGAAAAAGCTAAGATCATGGCTGAATATGGTCGCGTAGAAAAGGATACTGGTTCTCCAGAAGTTCAGATCGCATTATTAACTGCTGATATCAACAAGTTAAACGGTCACTTCAAACAGCATCCAAAGGATAATCATTCTAACAGAGGTCTTTTAAAGAAGATTGGTAAGAGAAGAGACTTATTAAAGTATCTTAAGAATGAAGATCTTGACAGATATACAGCTTTAACTGATAAGTTAGGATTAAGAAGATAAGAAATAAAAGCCCTATGGGGCTTTTTTTCATGTCTCTATCAAATAATTGTTTGTGTAATAGTTGATTTATGATATAATTTTGAAGAATATGAGGTGAATTTATGGCAAAACAAATTTTTAGTATGGATTTCTATGGTAAGAAAATCCAGGTTGAAGTCGGTGAAATGGCTAAACAGGCAAACGGCTCTTGTTTAGTAAGATATGATGATACAGTCGTTCTTTCTACAGCATGTGCTGGGAAAGAACCAAAAGATGTAGATTTCTTCCCATTAACAGTAACTTATGAAGAAAAGTTATATTCTGTAGGTAAGATTCCAGGTGGATTCTTAAAGCGTGAAGGCCGTCCTAGTGAACATGGTACATTAACTGCAAGAATGATTGACAGACCTATTCGTCCATTATTCGCAGATGGTTTCAGAAATGAAGTACAGGTTGTTAATACTGTACTATCAGTTGATCAGGAAGCAACTCCAGAAATGGCAGCAATGCTTGGTGCATCTATCGCTCTATGTATTTCTGATATTCCATTTAATGGTCCAATTGCTGGTGTTAACGTAGGTTTAATTGATGGTGAATTTACTGTCAATGCAGGACCTGAAGATATGGCTAGAAGTGAAATCAACCTTGAAGTAGCAGGTACAAAGGATGCTATTAACATGGTTGAAGCAGATGCAAAAGAAGTAGATGAAGAAACAATGTTGAATGCATTGATGTTCGGTCATGAAAAGATTAAGGAATTAATCGCTTTCCAGGAACAGATTGTAGAAGCTGTTGGTAAGGAAAAGATTGATGTTCCACTATTCGCATTAGATGAAAACATTGTGTCTAGCGTAGAAGCTATGGCTAAGGAAGAAATGATCAAAGCCATTTCTATTCCTGGTAAGCTTGAAAGATATGCTGCTATTGATGAATTAGATGCTAAGGTTGTAGAATCTTTTGAAGAAAAAGAATATGCAACTGTTGAAGAACATGATAAGACAATTAAACAGGTTAAGATGGTTCTTGGCGATCTTGAAAAAGAAGAAGTAAGACGTTTGATTACTGAAGAAAAGGTAAGACCTGATGGTCGTAAAGTAGATGAAGTACGTCCATTAGATGCACAGGTAGATTTATTACCACGTGTACATGGTTCAGCTATGTTCACTCGTGGTGAAACTCAGGTATTATCTGCCTGCACACTTGGTGCACTAGGTGAAGTACAGAAGATTGATGGTCTTGGAATGGAAGACCAGAAACGTTTCATGCATCACTATAACTTCCCACCATATTGTGTAGGTGAAACAGGAAGAATGGGTTCTCCAGGTAGAAGAGAAATTGGTCATGGCGCTTTAGGTGAAAGAGCCTTAAGACAGGTTATTCCTTCTGAAACAGAATTCCCATATACAATCAGAGTTGTTGCTGAAGTATTAGAATCTAACGGTTCTTCTTCACAGGCTTCAATTTGTGCATCAACTATGGCTTTAATGGCTGCAGGTGTTCCAATTAGTAATCCAGTGGCTGGTGTCGCTATGGGTCTAGTTAAAAAAGGCGAAAACTATACAATCTTAACTGATATCCAGGGTATGGAAGACCATCTTGGTGATATGGACTTCAAGGTTGCAGGTACAAAGAACGGTATCTGTGCATTACAGATGGATATCAAGATTGATGGTATTACTAAAGAAATTTTACAGGAAGCATTAGCTCAGGCAAAGGTTGCAAGAGGACAGATCATGGACTGCATGATGTCAGCAATCAGTGAACCTAGAGATCACTTAAGCCCATATGCTCCTAAGGTTGCTATGATGAAGATTGAACCTGAACAGATTAAAGATGTAATCGGTAAGGGTGGAGATATGATCAATAAGATTATTGCTGAAAGCGATAATGTTAAGATTGATATTGATGATGAAGGTAATGTTACTATCTACCATTACTCTCAGGAAGCGATTGACCATGCAATGGGTATGATCAAGGATTTAACTAGAAAAGTAGAAGTAGGCGAAATCTTTGATGGTAAGGCTGTAAGAGTTGAAGAAAAGTATGCATTTATTGAATTATTCCCTGGTACAAATGGATTCTTACATGTAAAAGATGTTGCTTGGGATAGAACAAATAAAGTTGGCGATGTAATCAAGCTTGGCGATACAGTAAAGGTTAAAGTAACTCAGATTACTGATAAGGGTGTGAATGTTTCTAGAAAAGCATTATTACCAAAACCAATCGTTAAACATGATGCACCTGCTGAGGAAAAGAAATAATGAAAATTATTCTTGCAAGTACTTCTCCTAGACGAAAAGAACTGCTTGAAAGAGAAGGCATTGATTTTATTATCGATGCCTCTTCTATTACTGAATATCTTGATTCTTCTCTAGAAATAGAAGAAAGACTTAAGAAACTCGCATATGATAAAGGTATTTCGATTCATGAGATATATCCTGATGATGTTGTAATCAGTGCGGATACAACAATCTATCATAATGGAAAGATTATCGGTAAAGCTCACAGTGCTCATGAAGCAAGAGAAATTCTTGAATCATTAAGTAGTGATACACATAGTGTGTTTACATCAGTGGCTGTGTTCTATAAAGATCAGGTTTGTACATTTGTAGATGAAACAAAAGTTACATTCAAGAATATCAGTGATATGATTGATGATTATCTTTCTATTGATGAGTGGCAGGGTAAAGCTGGCGCTTATGCGATTCAGGGTGTTGCAGGAAAATTCATTGAAGAAGTGCAGGGAGATATTGATAACGTCATCGGGCTCCCAGTAAAGCATGTAATAGAAGTCATTGAAACTTTGACTAAGAAGCCATTATAGGCTTCTTTTTTAGCACCTATATGTAAGCGCTTCATATTTATATTGAAAACGCTAACAGTTTAATTTATAATAGAGAGTGGGATTTACATAAGGAGGAAATATCATGAATTCAAAAGTTAAAAAAATTGCGCTATTATCTGGCGGAGGAGATTGTCCAGGCTTAAATGCGGTAATCAGAACAATCACTAAGATTGCGATTGAAAAATATAATTGGGAAGTTATTGGCTTTGTATATGGTTATCGTGGATTATATAATAATAATTATGTAGAATTAACTGTAGACAAGGTAGAGGATATATATAAGGAAGGCGGAACTATTCTTTATAGTTCTAATAAAGATAACCTATTCGATTATCTTGTAGATGATGGAAATGGTGGAAAAGTAAGAAAAGACGTCAGTGATGTAGGTGTAGAAAATCTTAAGAAAGATGGTGTTGATGTATTAGTTGTATTAGGTGGCGATGGTACATTAACAAGTGCTAGAGATTTCAGTAGAAAAGGTGTCAATGTCATTGGTGTACCAAAGACTATGGATAATGATTTAACTTCTACAGATTTAACATATGGTTTCATCAGTGCGATGAGTGTTGGTACTGAATTCATAGATCGTCTTCAGACTACTGCAAAATCACATCATCGTGTCATCTGTTGTGAATTAATGGGTAGAGAAGCTGGATGGATTTCATTATATGCAGGCCTTGCAGGTAATGCTGGTGTTGTATTGATTCCTGAAATTCCATTTACTATTGAAAATATTGCGAAAGCAGTTAAGAAACGTGATGAAGCAGGTCTTCTATATACTGTTATTGCAGTAGCTGAAGGTGCTAAGTATGCAGATGGTACAAAGTCAATCGGTAAGATTGTAGAAGATTCACCAGACCCAATTCGTTATTCTGGACTTGCTGCAAAGGTAGCTGATGATCTAGAAAAAGTCATTCCTAATCATGAAGTACGTTCTGTCAATCCGGGCCATATTCTCCGTGGTGGTGATATTGATGCATATGACAGAATCTTATCTATCAGATTTGGTAATAAGGCATGTGCTATGATTGATGAGGGCTTATTTGGAAATGTTGTATCATTAAAGGGTGGCAACATGGAATATACTTCACTTGAAGAAGTAATTGGTGATGCGAAGTTTGGTAAGCAGAAGCTTGTTGATCCAAATGGAGATCTTGTTCAGGCTGCTAAGGCTATGGGCGTATCATTTGGTGATGAATAATAAGACAAGGACCTTACATTTAGTAAGGTTTTTTAATTATATTGACAGATAGTCTAATTTTGATAAAATTGAAACTCAAGGAGGCAAACATGATAGAAGAACTTATTGAAGAAGGCCAGTATCAAGTCGCATTAAGTCGTTTGACAGATATGGATGACGAGATGACTAGATATTATCGTCTTGTATGCTTGAATGCATTAGAAGATTATCAAAGATGTATGCAGGAAGGGGCCGTTGCTAAAATGCAGGCCAATAACACTTATTATGAAGTGACTGCTTTATATTTAAATGCTTTAAAAGAACTTGAAGAATATGAACAGGCAATTAATATTCTTATTGAAGAATTATCTATGCCTTATATCCCTCAGCAGTATGAAAACTTATTCAATGCAGTTTATGATGAAATTATTCTTATGAAGCAGGAAAAAAATTACCAGCTAGAAAACAAGAGTACCATAATGTCTGCACAGGAAATTGGTCGTCTGCTTGATAGAGATGAAGTGAATGATGATTTAATTTATATGGCACTTGATCAATTACAGCAGTTAAATATCCGTATGATCATGCCTGAAGTAGGAAGATTTTTAGAAAATCCTCATAAGTCATCTTTTGCGAAGACACTTATTATGGAAATTCTGATTGATCAGCAGGTGGATGAAGAATTAACTGTTGTAAAAGGTGATGAAACATATTATTTTAATGGCTCTTATAGTCCTTTGGTATTAGAAAGAGAATGTTATACATTGATTGGTAAATCTCTTTCAAGAGTATTAGAAGATGATAATCCTACGCTTCTCTCACAATGTCTCGATTATCTGGAATATTATCTTTATACTATTTATCCTAAGGATATTATGCCAGAAGACTGTGATCTAGTAGCAGCAACACTACATTATTACGTTGCAACATTACAGAATATGCCAGTTGATCCATCTGATATAGAAATTGACTACAATTGCGATTTATCAGACGTAGAAAAAGAAATATTAGCACTCAAACAATTAGAGTGTTAAATTGTTGCATTGCATGAATCTTTCATGTATAATAGCAATTGCAAATAGTAAAGGAGATTAAGAAATGAATACAGAAGTTAAAAAACTTGAGAAATCAATGGTTGAAATCAAAGCCGTTTTCGATACAGAAGAATGGGCAGCAGCTCAGGAAAAGGCTTTAAATAAGTTAGCTGGTTCAGTTAAGTTAGATGGTTTCAGAAAGGGACATGCTCCAAAGAATTTAATCAAAGCTAAGATTGGTGCTAAGGCATTAAGAGAACAGGCTGTTGAAGAAATCTTAAGCGAAAACTATGCTAAGATCTTCGTTGACAACAATGTAACTCCAGTTGCTCAGCCAACTGCAAACATTGTTAAATCTACTGAAACTGAATTAGAAGTAACTTTCACTTGTCCAGTTAAACCTGAATTCGAATTAGGTGAATACAAAGGATTAGAAGTTAAGAAGGCTCAGGTAAGAGTAACTAAGAAAGATGTTGAAGAAAGATTAAATGACTACCAGAAGCAGTTCGCTGAATTAGTAGTTAAAGAAGAAGGAACAGTTGAAGAAGGCGATACAGCTGTTATCGATTATGAAGGTTTCAAAGATGGTGTTGCTTTTGAAGGCGGAAAAGCAGAAAACTATTCACTTGAAATCGGTTCTCACTCATTCATCCCTGGATTTGAAGAAGGTCTAGTTGGTATGGCTGCTGGTGGAGAAAAAGAAATCAACTTAACTTTCCCTAAAGAATATCATGCAGCTGATTTAGCAGGTGCTGAAGTAGTATTCAAGGTTAGGGTTCATGAAATCAAAGCAAAGGTTTTACCTGAAATTGATGATGAATTAGCTAAGGATGTTAATATCGAAGGTGTTGAAACATTAGAACAGTTACAGGAAAAGATCAAAGATCAGATCAGAACTATGAAGAAGGCTGAAGCTGAAAACAAGTTCAATGAAGAAGTAATCAAAGCTGTTGTTGCAAACAATACAATCGATGTACCAGATGCAATGGTTGATAGCGAAGTTATGAATATTATTAACGAAATCAACCAGAACTTATCTCAGCAGGGATTAAACATTGAATTATACACTCAGATGACTGGTAAGACAATGGATGATATCAAAGCTGACGTAAGAGATCAGGCTGAAGAAAGAGTTAAGTTAAACTTAATCCTTGATGAAATCGTTAAGGCTGAAAACATTGAAGTGACTGATGCAGAAATGGAAGATGAAATGAAAGAAATCGCTACATACTACAACATGCCACTTGAAGAAGTTAAGAAGGTTCTTGGTGGTCAGGAATATGTAGTAAAGGGTGATTTAACTCACAGAAAGGCTCTTCAGTTAATTAAAGATAATGTGAAATAAGACGCCTACGCGTCTTATTTTTTCTAAGAAAGGAGAAATAGGTTATGGAAAATTTAAATGTAACAGTTGATCTTCCTGTTATTTGTACGCGTGGTATGCTTGTATTTCCAGGACATGAATTATCTTTGGATGTAGGACGTACATTTTCCTTAAATGCAATGGATTTAGCTGTAAGTCAGCACGACTCTAACATTGTATTAGTGTCACAGATCCATCCTTTAGAAGAAGAAATCAATTTTGACATGGTATATCACCATGCCACACTTTGTAAGATTACAAAACGTATTAAGAAAGATAATCATGGAACAATTAAACTTACTGTAGTAGGTGAAAAGCGTGTTGAATTAGAATCACTTTATACTGAAGGTGAATGCTATTATGCAAAGGTGCGCTATTTAGAAGATATTCATGGTGATCCTAATGAAGAAACTGCGCTAGTACGTAAGTTGACTGAACAGATGCAGTCAATGAATGGTGCGAGTCAGTTATTACCTAGAGAATTAATTTCAAATATTACTCATGGTTTATCAGCAAGTGAACTCGCTGATACTATTGGTCATTATATTAATTCTGATTTAGTGGAAAGAGAAAAGATTTTAGCTGAACCAGATATTAATAAACGTCTTTTGTTAGTTCTTGCATCTATGCAGAAGGAAAAGGCTATTAATGAAATTGAAAATTCTATCAATAATCGTGTTAAGAAGAGTATTGATGAAAACCAGAAAGAATTCTATTTAAGAGAAAAGCTTAAGGCAATTAAAGAAGAATTAGGTGATACACCTAATGGTGAGGATGAAGTTGAAAGATTCCGTTCTATGATTAAGGATAATCCTTATCCACAGAATGTAAAAGACAAGCTAACTGAAGAGTTAGCACGTTATGAAATGATGCCTTCTACTTCACCAGAAGCCAATGTCGTACGTACTTATCTTGACTGGATGACTAAGCTTCCTTGGTTTGAAATGACTGAAGATAACCAGGATATTACTAAGGTAGAAAAAATTCTTGATGAAGACCATTTTGGTTTAAAGAAACCTAAAGAAAGAATTGTAGAACAGCTTGCTGTTAAACAGATGACTCAGTCTTTAAAGGCACCTATTATTTGTTTAGTAGGTCCACCAGGTGTTGGTAAGACTTCTATTTCTAAGTCTATTGCACGTGCTTTAGATCGTAAGTTTGTTAAAATTTCTCTAGGTGGTGTGACTGATGAATCAGAAATCAGAGGTCATCGTAGAACATATTTAGGTTCTATGCCAGGTCGTATCATTCAGGGTATGAAAAAAGCAGGTGTTATGAATCCTGTCTTCTTATTAGATGAAATTGATAAGATGGCAAGTGATTATAAGGGTGATCCTACAAGTGCTATGCTTGAAGTATTAGACCCTGAACAGAATTCTATGTTCTCAGATAACTATATTGAAGAACCATATGATTTATCACAGGTTTTATTTATTGCAACAGCAAATGATCTAGGTGGTATTCCTGAACCATTACGTGATAGATTAGAAATCATTGAACTATCTTCATATACAGAACAAGAAAAATTAATGATTGCGAAAGATCATTTAATTAAGAAAGAGCTTAAGAATCATGGTTTGACTGATGAACAGTTAACTATTACTGATGATGCTTTAATGTATATTATTAGACACTATACACGTGAAGCAGGTGTACGTCAGTTAGAAAGATTGATTGCTGCTATCTGTAGAAAATCAGTATTAAAGATTCTTAAGAAAACAACTGATCATGTTGCTGTGGAAGTAAACGACTTAGAAGAATTATTAGGTAAAGCACCTTTTGACCATACAAAGAAACAGCCTAAACCTCAGGTAGGTGTAGTCACTGGTTTAGCATGGACTCAGTTTGGTGGAGATATTCTTCCAATTGAAGTCAACCACTTTAAAGGCAGTGGTAAATTTATCGTCACTGGTCAGCTTGGTGATGTCATGAAAGAATCTGCTTCAATTGCGTTAGACTATCTTAAAGCACATGCTGATAAGTATAGTTTAAAAGATATTGATTTTGATAAGCAGGATATTCATATTCATGTACCAGAAGGTGCAGTAAAGAAGGATGGACCTAGTGCTGGTGTTACTTTAACAACTGCTATCTATTCAGCTTTCACACAAAAGCCTGTACGAGATGATGTCGCAATGACAGGTGAAGTGACATTAACAGGTAATGTATTACCAATTGGTGGCTTAAAAGAAAAGTCTATTTCTGCACATCGTTCTGGTATTCATACAATCATTATTCCTAAGGATAATGCGAAAGATATTGATGATATTCCAGAATCTGTAAGAAATGATTTAACTATCATCACAGCAGATCATATTGATACTGTTTTAGAAAATGCGTTGGTAAAGTAATATGTATACAATTAAAAAAGCCAAATTCATGTTATGTGCAGCCTGGCCTAGTCAGTGGCCAGATGAATCATTACCTGAAGTAGTGATGGCTGGACGCTCAAATGTAGGTAAATCAAGCTTTATCAATACAGTAACCAATGTGCAGGGACTTGCAAAGGTTAGTTCAACTCCTGGTAAAACACGTACTCTTAATTTCTTTAATATTAATGATGAAGTAAGACTTGTTGATGTACCAGGATATGGCTATGCAAAGGTACCAAAGAAGATGTTAGAGCAGTTCTCAGAAATGATTGACAATTACTTACGTAATAGAAAAAATCTAAAAGCGATGATTCTTATTGTGGATTATCGTCATAAACCTAAAGATGATGATGTGACAATGTATGATTACGCCAAGCATTTTGGTATTCCTGTTATTGTTGTCGCAACTAAAGAAGATAAACTAAAACGTAATGAACTTGTTAAAAATGAGAAGCTGATAAAAGAAACATTGGATTTTGATCCTAATGACCACTTTGTCCGTTTTTCTAGCTTAAAGAAAAAAGGTGTAAGAGAAGTCTGGGATTGTATCTTAGAATTATGCGAAGAGAGATCATAACATCTCTCTTTTTTTCTTTCTTCACAAATGTCTTATTTTAGTATATAATGTGTCGCAAGAAGGGAGTTTTTTGATGATTAAGATTTTACTATGCTGTGCATCAGGGATGAGTACAAGCTTACTTGTAGAAAAGATGAAAAGAGCAGCGACTAAACAGAATGTCGAAGCTGAAATTTGGGCAGTGAATGCTGAAAACACAGATTTAAAGGATGTAGAAGCTGATATTATTTTCCTTGGACCACAGGTTCGTTATGCAAAGGAAGAAATTCAGAAAACTGTTGGTTCTATTCCAGTATATATGATTGGTATGAAGGACTATGGTATGATGAATGGTGATTCAGTTCTTGCCCAGGCTTTAGAATATCTAGGTAAATAAGTTCATTGACTTATAGTAAAGCCTTTGGTAGAATAATAACAAGCGTTGAAGAGGAGGAGTACAGTTATTCTTCTTAAAGAGACCTCTTGGCTGGTGTGAAAGAGGAGAGTGAAGACTGGAAGGTAGCCTTGGAGCATATTTGGTGAATGAAGTAGTCAGATACGTAATACTGCGTTAAAGTAAAGAGACATACAGAGTATGTGAAATAAGGTGGTACCACGATGCAGTCGTCCTTATGCACATGCTCTTTTTTATTTAAGGAGGAATTATGGAATACAGAACACCGATATTGGTTGCTTTTACTCTATTTATAATCACATTATGTTATTTCTATTATAAGAAAACAAAAGCAATCAAAGACAAACAGATGGAAGAAGCGTTACGATTTGCGGATTTCAAAGATGAAAACAAGCATTTCACATCAGAAAAATTTGATGCATGCAGTGATAAGGATTTAGTCAATTTAATTGTTGCACTTATTGGTGATTTAGAAGATGAAGATGAAAACTTCCTAGATAAATTAAATATGGAAGAAAGAACTGTCTATGGTATCAGTCAGTTAAATGAATGTGTAAGTACTACTAAAACAATTCGTTCTTTCTTTGAAACACCTGCTTATTCAGTATATGCGGATGAATTAGAAACTTATTTCAATAATGTGCGTGAACCGCAGATTGCAGAATTAGTAAAGAGTGCAAGAAGATTGAATGAAATCATGGAAAATGGTGAAGAAGATGAAGATATGGGTGATTATTCTTCTTATAATTTCTCAGACTTCACACATGAATATATTACTATGATTGCAGGTACTGATTTTATGCCAAAGTTAACTAAGTATATTAGAGAACATAAAGAATCATTTATTGAGGGGGACGAAACAAATGAAGAAAGAGTTACCGACTAAATATGACCATTTAGCTGTAGAAAAAGGTAAATATCAGCAGTGGTTAGATAAGGAATACTTTAAAGCAGGTGATTTAACAAAGAAGCCTTATAGTATTGTTATTCCACCACCAAATGTAACTGGTAAATTACATTTAGGACATGCATGGGATACTACTATGCAGGATATGATTATCCGTTATAAGAGAATGCAGGGTTATGATGCATTATGGTTACCAGGTATGGACCATGCTGGACTTGCAACTCAGGCTAAGGTAGAAGCTAGACTTAGAGAACAGGGTATTTCTCGTTATGATTTAGGTAGAGAAAAGCTTGTTGATAAAATCTGGGAATGGAAAGAAGAATATGCAGATATCATTCGTGCACAGTGGGCTAAATTAGGTTTATCACTTGATTATTCAAAGGAAAGATTTACTTTTGATGAAGGTTTATCAGATGCTGTTAGGGAAGTCTTTGTTAGATTATATGAAAAGGGATTAATCTACCAGGGTGAAAAGATCATTAACTGGGATCCAGTACAAAGAACTGCATTATCAAATATCGAAGTATATCATGAAGATATTGAAGGTCATATGTACTACTTCAATTATCATATTGTAGGTTCTGATGATATTTTAGTCATTGCCACTACACGTCCAGAAACAATGTTTGCTGACCAGGCAATTTTCGTACATCCTGATGATGAAAGATATAAGAAATATGTTGGTATGAAGGCAATCAACCCTGCCAACGGTGATGAATTACCAATTATGGCTGATAGCTATATTGATCTTGATTTTGGTACTGCTGTTATGAAATGTACACCAGCACATGACCCAAATGACTTCCAGCTAGCAAAGAAGTACAATCTACCAATGCCTAAGTGTATGAATGAAGATGGTACTATGAATGATTTGGCTGGTAAATATAAAGGAATGGATCGTTTTGAATGCCGTGAAGCTTTATTAAAGGATTTTGAAGAAGCAGGTGTTGTAGATCATATTGAAACTATTGTCCATTCAGTAGGTCACTCAGAACGTTCTCATGCAATTGTAGAACCTTATTTATCTAAGCAGTGGTTTGTAAAGATGAAGCCATTAGCTGAAAATGCATTAAAGAATCAGGAAACTGATGATAGAGTAGATTTCGTTCCAGAAAGATTTGAAAAGACATTCTCTAACTGGATGAACAACATTGAAGACTGGTGTATTTCACGTCAGGTATGGTGGGGACATCGTATTCCTGCATGGTATAACAATGAAACAGGTGAATTATATGTAGGCAGAGAAGCACCAAAAGACGTAGAAAACTGGACTCAGGATGAAGATGTTCTTGATACATGGTTCTCAAGTGCTTTATGGCCATTCTCAACTATGGGCTGGCCTAATACAGAAGATCCAATGTTTAAGAGATATTTCCCAACTGATACATTAGTTACTGGTTATGATATTATCTTCTTCTGGGTAAGCCGTATGATGTTCCAGTCAATCGAATTTACTGGTAGAAGACCATTCAAGAATGTTTTAATTCATGGTTTAATCAGAGATGAACAGGGTCGTAAGATGTCGAAATCATTAGGTAATGGTGTTGACCCAATGGATGTTATTGATGAATATGGAGCTGACTCATTAAGATGGTTCTTATTAAATAACTCTTCACCAGGAGCTGATATGCGTTATGTACCAGCTAAATTGAAATCTACTTGGAACTTCATTAACAAGATCTGGAACAGTGCACGTTATGTATTAATGAACATTGATGAAGATCAAAAGTTAGAAGAATTAGATTATGCAACACTTAACTTAGCTGATAAGTGGATCTTGAATAGATTAAATGAAGTAATCAGAAGTGTTGATGAAAATATGGATAAGTTTGAATTTATCAATGTAGGAACTGAATTATATCGTTTCATCTGGGATGATTTCTGTTCTTGGTATATCGAATTATCTAAACTTCATTTAACAGGTGATGATGAAGTTGCTAAGAAATCTGCATTAAACACACTTGTTTATGTATTAAATACTATTGTTAGATTATTACATCCAATCATGCCATTCGTTACTGAAGAAATCTATCAGGCTATTCCACATAAAGAAGAATCTATCGTTATTTCTAAATGGCCAGAAGTAAATCCAGAATATGATAATGATACAATCAATGATCAGTTTGCTTATTTAATTGATATTATCAAGGGTGTAAGAGAAATCAGACATACTTATGTTATCAAGAATAGTATTGAAGTTGATTATACAATCACTACTAAACAGGATGATCTTGAAGCATTATTAAAGGAAATTGCACCTTATGTCAGCAAACTAGTTAACGCAACTTGTGTAGGATATAATGTTCCAACAAGTAAGAATAATGCGACTGAAGTTATCAAGGGTGGTAATACACTTAATATTGATTTAGGTCAGTATATTGATATGGAAGCCGAAAAGGCAAAGGTTGAAAAAGAAATCAAGAAGCTTGAAGGTGAAATCAAGCGTGGTGAAGGTATGTTATCTAACCCTAATTTCACATCTAAAGCGCCAGCTGCAAAAGTAGAAGCAGAAAAAGCTAAATTAGAAGATTATCGTTCTAAATATGCTGCAGCAAAAGAAAAACTTGCTAAGATGAACTAATCAAAAATCCCCATTTTGGGGATTTTTTTTAAGTAATTTCATTTCTTTAGACGTATAGATATAGTAGAGGGGGCAGAAAGGAGTAAAGATGTACGAGCTATCTACGAAAAGACAACAGCAGATTAATGGTGGAAGTGTTATGTATCGTATTATATATGCACTTCTAGGTATTGCTGGCATGAAATTGTTGAGAGCATCTTTGAGTCATCTAAGAGGTGGAAGAGTAATAAGGATGAAATAGTTCATTTGTCTCATTTACAAAATTTTAGAAAGGAGTAAATATGTACGAATTATCCGTTAGTAGCCAGGAACAAATCTGTGGTGGTAGTGCATTGACATATATTATTTATGCATTACTAGGAGTTGCTGGATTAAAACTACTTAGATCTGCTAAGGGTCGTCTCAGATTAGGTCGTCTTATCACATTAGAATGGGGAAAATAGCAAGAGAAGGGTGCGATTCGCACCCTTATTTATAAGGAAGTGAAGGAAAATGGAAACAGTTGATAGAGAAGTAAGAATTGAAATAGATATAGTTGAATGTATATTTACGATCAATGGATTAAGCATACAAAGAGTGGATGTATTAGAAAATGTTGAGAAATTAGAGAAACAATTACTGAGACAAAAGAGACGATTATCAAGAAAGGAACAAAATTCAAATAATAGTAAAGCAGTTTTAGAGAAGATAAAGAAAATAGAGAATAAATTGGATAATGTCTATAATGATTATATGAATAAATGCATTAGTGTAGTGATAAAAAGTAATCCGACTTGTGTCGTGATTGTTGAGAATAATCAAAAGTTTTTACAAAAATATTATGAGTTTGTAATAAGAATGAAAGTAAGATGTAAAATGCATGGAATTGAATTCAAGGTGTTAAATACATATGCTTAAAAGGCAAATATGAGGTGGTATTTATGATTAAGGGACTTGAACAATCTTCTCAACCAAGAGAAAAAGCACTCTTAAATGGTATAGAATCATTGACGGATGAAGAACTACTTGCATTATTATTAAGAACTGGTAACAAGGAGCAGTCAGTTTTAGATTTATCTTCTACAATATTAAGAGAAATACAGGGAATGAGTGGATTTCATTCTATAACTTTTGCAAAGTTATTATCTTTTAAGGGAATCAATAAAGCCAAAGCGATAGGGATTATGGCTGCTTTAGAATTTTCTAAAAGAATTAATATGCATACAGATATGAATGAGATATATGATAACCCAGCTAAAGTTTTCTATCATTTAGAAAACAAGATGTCCCATTTATCGCAGGAACATTTCTTGATTATGATTTTAGATAATCATAATCGTTTGATTGCGGAAAAGACATTATTTGTGGGAAGTGTCAATATGTCCATTGTTTCTGCAAGAGAAATATTTAGAGAAGCACTTGCTTTTAATGGGGTTAGTATCATTTGTGTACATAATCACCCTTCAGGTGATGCACATCCTTCTGGTGAAGATATTAATATGACACAAAAGCTTATAGAACTTGGAAAAATGATGAATGTAGATATAGTGGACCATATCATTATTGGAAGAAATCAATATTATAGTTTTAAAGCAGAGAGGGTCTATTCTTCAATCTGATAACTGTTTTTCCTTATGATTGCATTTTTCAAAAAGAGATATTATAATGTATTCACCGAGGTGATGTCATTGTATAAAAAGAAGAAAAACAAGCATACAAGAAGAATGATCGTAATCACTGTTGTATTGATTGTGACATCTGTCTATGCTCTTGTATCAGGTATTACTGAACTGCCATTTTCAAGCGTATTTCAGGATACAATCGCAAATGCTGAATATTATGTTATCAAGGCACCAGTGAATTATGTGAAAAATGTATTTACTGAATATCATGATCTTAAGCTTGTTTATCGTGAGAATAAGAAATTGAAGCGTTCACTTGATAACTATGCGAGTGAGCTTGCAATGAATGAAGTATTATCAAATGAATTGTCGGAAATGAAGAAAATTACAAACATTGAATCTTTACCTACTGACTATAAAGTTAAATATACAACTATTATTGAAAGAGATGCTGAATCTTGGAGTAATCAGGTGAAGATTAATATGGGAAGTAATTCTCAGATTCAAAAAGGTATGGCTGTTATTACTTCTAAAGGAATGATTGGAACTGTTACTAAAGTAGGTACTATTTCTTCTACTGTGACATTACTTTGTTCAGAAAATAATAGTGTTCAGCTTCCTGTTATGATTGTAGATGGAGAAAATACATATTACGGTTTGGTCAACAGCTACAATGTAAAGGCGGGCACTTATAAGGTTTCTCTCTTATCTACAGTGGACAAGATTCAAAAAGGTTTAAATGTAACTACAAGTGGTTTAGGAGGAAAAGGAAAGTCTCCTAAAGGAATACTAGTAGGTAAGGTTGTAGGATTTAATGAAGGTACGGATGCATCAGGTAAATATGTTACTGTTAAACCTTCAGTTAATTTTGATTCATTGAACTATGTAGCAGTTGTACAGAGGGTAAACTAATATGAAGAATAATCAGATTTTGAAGAATTTCCTGATTATGTTTGTCTGTTTTTTGATTGATAGTGTCATCAATTTCTTTATTCCTACTAATATCAATCGTTCAGGTCTTACATTTGTTCCATGTATTGGATTACTTATGTTTTCTTTATTAACTATCACAGTTCATGACAAATCCGAAAGATTTTTCTTTAGTGCAGCATGTGGTCTATATTATACTGTTTGTTATTCTAATTCCTTAATGGTCTATATTCTGATCTATTGTGCTATTACATTTGTGAGAACATACATTTATAGAAACGATAACATGACTTGCTTAGAATTCATTGTTTATGCGATTCTTATTGTTACATTTAAGGAATTTGTTGTTTACTGGCTGATGCTTATTTCACGTTTTACTTATATTGGAGTTATTCAATTTATTACAATGAGATATCTTCCAACGTTAGTGATGAATGTAGTATTTGCGCCAATCGTGTATCTAGTCTATAAACAATTTGATATTTATATTGAACCAAATGATTTTGATATGAAAGATATTTAAGAGAAGAGAAGGAGAGATTTTCTTCTCTTTTTTATTGTATTTTATTTAATTTTATGTTACTATGTCATGGTGTTTGAAATACACACACTATGGATTCATAGTTCGAGTGCCTTATTGGTGGGCTATGTTAGAAATAGTGGAGGAAAAAACAAAAAGGAGGAAATTACACATGTCAGTAATTTCAATGAAAAAATTATTAGAAGTTGGTGTTCACTTCGGACATCAGACAAAGAGATGGAATCCAAAAATGGCTCCATACATCTTTACATCAAGAAATGGAATCTATATCATTGACTTAAAGAAGTCTTCAGACAAATTAGATGAAGCTTACCAGGCAATGAAAGAAATCGCTGAAAAGGGCGGTAAGGTTTTATTTGTTGGTACTAAGAAACAGGCTCAGGAAGCTGTACAGACAGAAGCTGAAAGATCTGGTTCTTATTTCGTAAACTCTAGATGGTTAGGTGGAACTTTAACAAACTTCAAGACTATCCAGAAGAGAATCAAGAGACTTATCGAACTTGAAAAGATGGAAGAAGACGGAAGCTTAGAACAGTACACTAAGAAGGAAGCAGTTCTTCTTATGAAGGAAAAGGCTAAGTTAGAAAGAAACCTTGGCGGTATCAAAGAAATGAAGAAGTTACCAAATGCTTTATTCGTAGTTGATCCAAAGGTTGAACACAATGCTGTTGCTGAAGCTAAGATCTTAGGTATCCCAGTATTCGGTATCGTTGATACTAACTGTGATCCTGATGAAGTAGATTACGTAATCCCTGCAAACGATGATGCAATCAGAGCTGTTAAGTTAATCGTTGCTGCTATGGCTGATGCTATCTGCGAAGCTAAGGGTGAACCTACTACTGTAGCATTCGTTAAAGACGAAGAAGAAAAAGAAGTTACAATGAACGATGCTGTTGCAAGCGTTGAAGAAAATAAAAACAACAGAGGACCAAGATATAAGAACGGTCCTAGAAGAAATAAAGCTCCAAGAACTGACAAGACTGAAGCATAATCAAAAGGAGAAAGCATTATGCTTTCTCCTTTTTAATAAAATTTACGGAGGAAAAACAAATGGCAATTAGTGCAAAATTAGTAAAAGAATTACGTGAAAAAACTGGTGCAGGTATGATGGACTGTAAAAAGGCTTTAGATGCAACTAACGGTAACATCGAAGAAGCTTTTGACTGGTTAAGAGAAAAAGGTATCGCAAAGGCAGCTAAGAAGGCTGATAGAATTGCAGCTGAAGGTTTATCTACATTTGTAATTGATGGTGATAAAGCAGCTTTAGTAGAAGTTAACTCTGAAACTGACTTCGTTGCTAAGAACGCTGAATTCCAGGAATTAGTAGCAAATGTTGCAAAGACTATTGTTGCTAACAACCCAGCTGATGTTGAAGCAGCTTTAAAGATTGAAGTAGAAGGTAAAGATCTTGCTACTGTAATCGCAGAAAAATCAGGTAAGATTGGTGAAAAATTATCTTTAAGAAGATTTGCTGTTATGACTAAGGCTGAAAATGAAGTATTTGGTGCTTACTCTCATATGGGTGGTAAGATCACTGCTTTAGTTAAAATCGCTGATTGTGATGAAGAAAAGGCTAGAGATGTTGCTATGCACGTAGCTGCAAGTGCTCCTCAGTTCATCGATAGATCTGCAATCCCTGCTGAACATATCGCTAAGGAAACTGAAGTATTAAAGAAACAGGCTTTAGAAGAAAATGCTAAGTCAGCTAAACCAAAACCAGAAAACATCGTAGAAAAGATGATTGCTGGACGTTTAAACAAAGAATTAAAGGCTATCTGCTTAGTTGACCAGGAATTCGTTAAGAACCCTGATTTAACAGTTGCTCAGTTCTTAGGTAACGGTAAAGTTGTAGAAATGGCTAGATTCATGGTTGGTGAAGGTATGGAACATAAAGAAGAAGACTTCGCTGCTGAAGTAGCTGCTCAGATGGCTGCTGCTAAAAAATAATTATGATTCTTAGAAGAAGTACGAACAGTACTTCTTTTTTTTTACTATTTTCTTATAATAATAAATCCATTGCACAATAATCAATTACGTGTTATTATCTGAATTGTATTTTTTGTATACAAATGAGGAGGAAATATGAGTAAAGATCAAACTAGTATGTCAGAAGAACTTTTCAAATTAGACGGAAAGCCTTCTACATCACAAGCTTTACCTTTAGCACTTCAGCACGTTGTGGCTATGGTTGTCGGATGTGTTGCACCTGCTATTATTATTTCAGGAGTTGCAGGACTTTCAGCGAGTGATTCAGTTATTCTGATTCAGGCTGCACTTACAATGTCTGCTATCTCTACATTATTTCAGGTTTTTCCGTTATTAAGAGGGAAAAAACTTGCAATTGGGGCAGGATTACCTGTTATCATGGGTATTAGTTTTGCCTATTTACCTACTATGCAGGCAATTGCTGGTGAATTTGATATTGCAACCATTTTAGGCGCACAGGTTGCTGGTGGTATTGTTGCTGTTATTGTAGGACTATTTGTAAAGAAGATTAGAAAATTCTTTCCACCACTTATTACTGGTACAGTAGTATTCTCAATTGGTTTATCATTGTATCCTACAGCTATTAATTATATGGCTGGTGGTGCAGCTTCTAAGAGTTATGGTTCTTGGCAGAATTGGCTTGTTGCTTTTATTACATTAGTTGTTGTTACTTTCTTGAATCATTATGGTAAAGGAATTTTTAAATTAGCTTCTATTTTAATTGGTATTATTGTTGGTTATATTATTGCTCTCTGCTTTGGTATGATCAATTTCTCAGCTGTCGCAAATGCATCATGGTTTGCTTTACCACAATTCATGCATTTTGGTGTGAAGTTTAATCCAGCAGCATGTGTGGCAATTGCGGTATTATTCGCAATAAACTCTATTCAGGCAATTGGTGATTTCTCTGCCACTACAACAGGTGGTATGGATCGTATGCCTACTGATGAAGAATTAAATGGTGGTATTGTTGCTTATGGTTTAACTAATATCTTCTGTGCATTCTTTGGTGGTTTACCAACTGCAACTTATAGTCAGAATGTTGGTATTGTTGGTTCAACAAAAGTTGTATCTAAAAAGGTATTTGGAATTGCAGCTAGCATTATTTTAGTTGCAGGTCTTATTCCTAAGTTTTCATCACTTTTAACTACAATTCCTTACTGTGTTCTTGGAGGTGCCACTGTTTCTGTATTTGCTTCTATTGCGATGACAGGTATTAAATTAATTGCATCTCATCCAATGGATTTCAGAAATACTACAGTTGTTGGTTTAGCTGTTGCACTTGGTATGGGTGTTACTCAGGCGAATGCAGCACTTGCATCCTTCCCATCTTGGGTGACAACTATCTTTGGTAAGTCTCCAGTAGTCCTTGCTACTATTACAGCTATTGTTTTAAACTTAATCTTACCAAAAAGTACGAATTCATAGTATAATGCTTCCTGATTATTTAATCAGGAAGTTTTTGTTTGAGGAGTAAGTTTTGTGGCATCAGTTCGTTGTTGACTAAAAACTTAATTCTATTTATAATTAATTTGTAGATTTTACAGAAGGAGATCCATATGAATTATAAAAGAGTTTTATTAAAAATAAGTGGTGAAGCTTTGGCTGGTGATCAGGGCTTTGGCATTAATCCTATTGTAGTTAAAGACATTGCACAGCAGATCAAAGATGCAAAAGATCTAGGTGTTGAAATTGCGATTGTTTGTGGTGGTGGTAATATCTGGAGAGGTAAGACTGGTGCCGATATGGGTATGGAAAGAGCAAGTGCAGATTACATGGGTATGCTTGCAACTGTTATGAACGGTCTTGCTTTACAGAATGCTTTAGAATCAATTGGTCTTGAAACACGTGTTATGACTGCTATTGATATGAAAGAAGTAGCTGAACCATATATCAGAAGAAGAGCTGTACGTCATCTTGAAAAAGGTCGTATTGTTATTTTCTCAGCTGGAACAGGTAGTCCATACTTTACTACAGACACTACTGCTGCATTAAGAGCTGCTGAAATTCATGCAGATGTTATCTTGATGGCTAAGAATGGCGTTGATGGTGTTTATTCAGCTGATCCTAAGTTAGATCCAAATGCTGTTAAGTTTGATAAGTTAACTTACTTAGATGTTCTTAATAAAGATTTAAAGATCATGGATCAGACAGCTATTACTTTATGTAAAGACAACAACATTGATTTAAGTGTATTTAATATGCAGAAAGAAGGAAATATTGCGTTAGCATGTAAACAGGAAGTGGCTGGCACAATTATTTCAAAGGGAGAATAATAATGGTAGAATTAGTACTTGAAGAAGCAAAAGAAAAGATGGAGAAATCAATTGACGCTTTCTCTAATGAATTAGTTAATATTAGAACTGGACGTGCTAATCCAAGCATGCTTGATAGAGTTATGGTTGAATATTATGGTTCACCAACTCCACTTAATCAGGTTGCTGGTATTTCAGTTGTAGAAGGTCGTCAGTTAGTGATTAAGCCTTATGATAAGAATTCTATGAAGGATATTGAACATGGTATTTACCAGGCCGATTTAGGTTTAACTCCACAGAATGATGGAACAGTAATCCGTATTGTGATTCCACCTCTAACTGAAGAAAGAAGAAAAGAAATGGTTAAGCAGGTAAATAAGCTTGCTGAAGAAGCTAAGGTTGCTTTAAGAAATATCAGAAGAAATGCGAATGCTGATGTTGAAAAGACTGGCGAAACTGAAGATGAAGTAAAAGCAGGTAAGGAAGATGTTCAGGATTTAACAAATGAATTTGTTAAGAAGATTGAACAGATTGCTAAAGAAAAAGAAAAGGATTTAATGACAGTTTAATGTCATTTTAGGAGGATTATGAAATCCTCCTTTTTTTGTCTGTTTGAAAATGGAGTGCACTATGTTATAATACGGTTTATGAGGTGATTATTATGCTTTTTAAAAGAAAAGAAAAATATACATTAGATATGAATCGAATTCCAGCTCATATCGCATTTATCATGGATGGAAATGGAAGATGGGCTAAGAAAAGAAAAATGCCTAGAACATATGGTCATCATGAAGGAACTAAAACAATAAGAAATCTTGCTTTAGAAGCCAACAACTTAGGTGTAAAAGCAATGACTGTTTATGCATTCTCTACTGAAAACTTTAAAAGAGAACAGAGTGAAGTAGAATATATCTTTAAGTTACCTAAAGAGTTCTTCTCTTTATATTTTCAGGAACTAATGGATAATAATGTACGTATTATGACAATTGGTCATCTAGAACTCGCACCACAGGAAACTCAAGACATTATTAATGATGCTATTAATAAAACTAAAGATAATACTGGATTAAAGCTTGTCTTTGCATTCATCTATGGTGGACGTGATGAAATCGTTGAAGCCACTAAAGCGATTTGTGAAGAATATAAAGAAGGTAAGATTGACTTAGATAATATTACAGAAGATTATTTTGAATCTCATTTAATGACTAAGGAATTACCGCCTGTTGATTTAATGATTCGCTCAAGTGGTGAATGTCGTTTATCTAACTTCTTATTATGGCAGTTAAGTTATGCTGAATTTATTTTTGATGAAGCATATTGGCCAGATTTTAATGCGGAAAAATTACATGAATGCATATGGAAATATCAGAATAGAGATCGTCGTTATGGAGGAGTGAAGAAATGAAGCAAAGGGTCATAACAGCGATTGTATTAGTAGTTTTATTTTTACCGTGTGTTATTGTAAGTGGTATTCCTTTTAAAATCCTTATAGCTTTTATTGGGGCTATGGCTACATATGAATTACTATCTATTACAAAAGAACCTAAGCCGCATTTTTATTTATATGGAGTACTAGGTGTTTATATTCTAGGTTCATTATTCTTTTCAAAAGGATTACTTGTATCTAATATGTTTATTGTAATTTACATGGTTATATTATTAACTTGTGGAATCTTTGATGCAGGTATGCCTTTCTTGAGAATTTCATATTACTTTACAAGTGCGACTTTAGTAGCTCTTGGTCTTCATGCTATTTATTATTTTAGAACAGCCTTAGATATCAGATATGTTATCTTCTTAGCACTTGCGACTTTAGGCGCTGATACATTTGCTTATTTTGTGGGACGTGCAATTGGTAAACGTAAACTTAATCCTCGTCTTTCACCTAAGAAGACAATTGAAGGCTCTATTGGTGGTATAGTATGTGGTGGCTTATTAGGTTTAGCTTATGCTTATTGTGTTCAGATTCCCTATTCACTTCCTTATCTTGCCTTAATGAGCTTTGTACTTGCAACAACAGGTCAGATTGGTGATTTGACATTTAGCTCTATTAAGAGAACTTTTGAAGTAAAGGACTATTCTCAGATTTTCCCTGGTCATGGTGGTGTGTTGGATCGTTTTGATTCTATCATCTTTAATTCTATGATTTTAGGATTCTTACTTACATTACTCTAATGAAGGAGGCAATCTATGAAAAAAATTACAGTACTTGGTGTGACTGGTTCTATTGGAACGCAGACAATTGATGTTGTGACTGGACATCCTGATGAATTTGAAATTGTTGCAATGTCAGCAGGACACAATATCAAGAAATTAGAAGAAATTATGAATCAGCTTCCTGTTCCACATATTTGTGTACTAGAACAGAAAGATTATGATTATTTAAGTGAAAAATATCCAGATCGTCATTTTTATCTTGGACAGGAAGGACTTATTCAAATTAGTACTCTTGAAGAGACAGAAATAGTTCTTAATGCGATTGTAGGATTTGCAGGATTATTACCAACTATAGAAGCAATTAAAGCAGGTAAGGATATTGCACTTGCAAACAAAGAAACTCTAGTGGTTGCAGGACATATTATTATTCCTCTCGCAAAAAAATATGGCATTCAGCTTTTACCTGTAGATAGTGAACATAGTGCTATTTTCCAATCAATGCATGGAGAGTATCCAAGAGAAATTTCAAAAATACTTTTAACATGTAGTGGTGGAAGTTTCCGTGATAAATCATTAGATGAATTAAAGGATGCTACTGTTGAACAGGCATTAAATCATCCTAACTGGAGCATGGGGGCAAAGATCACTATTGATAGTGCAACTTTAGTTAATAAAGGTTTAGAGGTGATGGAAGCCAAATGGCTTTTTGATGTAGATTATGATGATATTGAAGTATTGATTCATCCTGAAAGTGTTGTACATTCTATGATTGAATGTACAGATACTGCAGTAATTGGACAATTAGGTACTCCAGATATGCGTTTGCCTATTCAATATGCTTTAACATATCCTCATAGAATACCACTTATTAATAGTAAGAGACTTTCTTTATCAGATATTGGAACACTTCATTTCTATAAGCCTGATACTGAAAGATTTAAGGCACTACCTCTTGCTTATCGTGCAGGAAGAATAGGGGGCAGTATGCCTTGTGTCTTCAATGGCGCAAATGAAGAAGCCAATCAGTTATTCCGTGATGGAAAGATTAAATTCCTAGAAATCGTTGATTTAATTGAAGAAGCCATGAATGCACATACTGTTGTTGACAATCCGTCTCTTGACGAATTGATCAAGATAGATGCGGAAGCAAGAGCTTTTGTAAGAAAGAGAGTAGGTTTATAAGATGCAGACTTTATTGAATATACTCGTTTTCCTGCTTATTCTTACAGGAATTATTGTCATACATGAATTAGGACATTTTGTAACTGCTAAGTTTTTCAAGGTTTATTGTGGCGCATTTAGTATTGGTATGGGTCCTAAAATTTATGGAAAAAAAGGAAAAGAAACAGAATTCCAGATTCGTGCTTTACCAATAGGTGGTTTTGTCTCTATGGCAGGTGAAGCGGATCAGGAAGACAATGAAGAACTTAAGGATGTTCCAGTAGAACGTACATTAAAGGGTAAGAAGACATATCAAAAGATTATTATTATGCTTGCAGGTGTCTTTATGAATTTCATGCTTGCACTTGTCATTATGTTATCTGCAAACTTAATGGGTGGTCAGGTAAATGTCAATCGTTGTGAAGTAGGAACACTTGTAGAAAATGGTTCTGCGACAAAATATGGATTTAAAAAAGGTGACATTATAACTAATATTGAATGTAAGCAGACTGGTGTGTCTTATGCAGTCGCAAGTTATGAAGATCTTCATAGTGATATGACTAAGAAAGCATTAAAGATTAATTCTAGAAATGCGACATTAGATATTACTGTCAGACGTGGTAAAAATAGTATTGTGGTCAAGGCAGTGAGTCCATATAATGAAGAACAGGGACGTTATGTTCTTGGCTTTATGCAGGTGACTCGAAGAATGAGTGTCACTGAAGCATTCAGCTATACATTTAAAGAATTATGTGAGATGTCTACTGCAATCTTTAATGCATTGGGACAGCTTATTGTGAATTTTGCGTCTACTATTAAGCAGATGTCAGGACCAGTGGGAATTTATAAAGTCACTTCACAGGTAAGAGAATCTGGTTCTATGACAACACTTCTATATTTAGTTGCGATGTTGTCAGTAAATATTGGAATCTTAAACTTATTACCTATTCCGGGGTTAGATGGCTATCAGGCTATTCTTTCTTTAATTGAAGGTATTATCCATAGAGAAGTACCTGTGAAGGTGAAATATGCATTGCAGGTTCTTGGACTTGCACTTGTATTTGGTCTCATGGTTGCAGTTACTTATCAGGATCTGCTGCGATTTTTTAAATAAAGGAACTTCGGTTCCTTTTTAAAAGGTGATTTTATGAATAAACTAAGTATTTTATTACAACAATTACATATAGATACAAATCAGGCGTTTTCGCAGGCTGATATTACAAAAGTAGTTGTCCATCATGATAGCCGTTATACTTTTTATATCAGTTCACCAGAATTAATGCCTCTTAGTAATGTGAAGGCTTTAAAAGAAGCCCAGCATTTATTCCCTTATCCATGTGAATTCCTCTTTGAAACAACGTCTAATCATTTTAGAGAGGAAGATGTCATTGAATATAGTGATTATATTATGCATCATGTATTAGGCAATGTACCTGAAATGCAGAGTATGACAAGAGATGATATGGATTTAAAGGACAATATTTTGACATTACATACTGTTAATCATATTCAATGTGATTCTATTAAGACTCAACTTAATGAAATGCGTACATTATTATCTGGCTTTGGTATTAATATTGATTTAAGAGCTGAAGTAGATGCAGATAATCATGAATATCAACAGACTATTGCAAAGATGGAAGAAAATAAAGGTGTTCATATAGATTTAAGTGCACTTGAAAAATATAATGAAGCGATGAATGAGGCACCTTCTGCTTATTCAAAGCCAGCAGGTAATTATAAACGTTATAAGAAAGAATATGTCATGACGCAGATTAGTCAATTAGATAATACAATGCGTGAAGTAGCTGTACAGGGGTATTGTTTCCAGGAAGAAACAACACAGACTAAAAGTGGTAAACATATTCAGACACTTCTTGTCACTGATTATTCTGATAGTATTATGGTCAAGAGATTTGAGAATAAGAATCGTAATACATTAGAAGAAATGGAACAATTAAAAAAAGGTGGTAAATGGATTCGTGTCAAAGGTACCTTTGAATATGATAGCTTTGCCCGTGAACAGGTGATTATTGCGACTGAAATAGAAATTATTCCTGCGCCTAAGCCACGTATTGATAAGGCGGAAAAGAAGCGTGTAGAACTACATTGCCATTCTAATATGTCTACTATGGATGGTATTGCGACTGTTGGTTCTTATATTAAAAGAGCAACAGAATGGGGTATGAGTGCTATTGCAGTAACTGATCATGGTAACGTACAGTCCTTCCCTGATGCACAGGCAGCAGCAGGAGACAAGCTGAAGATGATCTATGGTGTTGAAATGAACATGATTGATACAAACTTTGATTGTGTTTTCAATGCGAATGGATTAAAGCTTAATGATTTAACTTATGTTTCTTTTGACTTAGAAACAACAGGTTTATCTCAGATAGACGATCATATTACTGAAATTGGTGCAGTAAAGATAAAAAATGGGTTAGAGGTTGGAAGATTACAGACATTTATTAAATCTCCTAAACCTATTTCTAAGAAGATTACTGAATTAACATCTATTACGAATGAAGATATTAGAAATGCGCCTACAATTGAAGAATTCATGCCTAAATTAATGGAATTCTTTGGAGATAATCTTCTCATTGCGCATAATGGTCGTTTCGATATTGGTATGTTAGATAAGGCATTAGAGAGAATGGGAAAAGAACATATTAAAAATCCTTGGATTGATACATTGCCTTTATCTAGACGTCTCATACCATTAATGCGTTCTTATCGATTAGGTGCTGTCTGTCGTTTTTATCATATTCCTTATGATACAGAAGCGGCTCACCGTGCTGACTATGATGCTGAAGTATTAAGTCATTCATTTAATGTCATGCTTCAGGATTTAATTAAGAGAGGTTTTAAGACGATTGATGAAATCAATGATATCGAAATAGAAGATGCTTATAAGCATGCTTTCCCTTATCATATGTGTGTTCTTGCGAAAACACCTGAAGGTTTAAAGAACATATTTAGACTTGTATCTATTGCGAATACAAAGAAGGAATTATAGTAGGTTCTGCTTGTGAAGCTGGAGAAGTATTTAAGGCAGTTAAAGAAAATAAAAGTGAAGAAGAATTAGAAAGAATAATTTCTCTTTATGATTATATTGAAGTTATGCCAATTGACAATAATAGATTTATGATTGAAAAAGGCGAAGTAGAAGATGAAGAAGAATTAAGAGAAGAAATACGATTCTATGATTATGTAGAAATACAGCCTTTAGAAGATGCAATGTATTTGGTAGATCGTGGTAAGTATGATTCTATTGATGATATAGAAAGAATATACAAGCGTATTATTAAGATTGCGAAAGAAGAAAATAAACTTATCTGTGCGACAGGTGATGTTCATTTTCTAGATAAGAGAGATAAGGTATACCGTGAAGTATTTATTACTAACTCTAAGATTCAGATTAATGGTAAACCTCATCCACTCCTTGTAAGAAATAATCCTCGTGCTTTAACACCTGATGTTTATTTAAGAACAACAGATGAAATGTTGGAATGCTTCCCTTATTTAAGTGATGAAGATACATATGAATATGTTGTTACTAATACAAATAAGATTGCAGATATGATTGGTGATGATATTATTGTCACAAAAGAAGGATTATATCCACCTTCAATTGAAAACGTAGATAAGAAACTTAGAGAATTATGTCATAAGAATGCGCATGAGACATATGGTGAAGTATTACCAGAGATTGTATCAGCAAGACTTGAAAAAGAGTTATCCAACATCATCAAGCATGGCTTCGCAGTTATTTATTTTATCGCTTCAGAACTTGTAAGAGTTTCTAATGAAGCAGGTTACCTAGTAGGATCTCGAGGATCAGTTGGCTCATCTTTCGTAGCCACTATGGCTGGTATTTCAGAAGTAAATCCTCTTGCACCACATTATATATGTCCTCATTGTAAACATAATGAATTCTTAGAAGAAGGAGTTATTTCTGATGGTTATGATTTGCCTGATAAGAACTGTCCAGTATGTGGACATAAGATGAAAGGTGAAGGACATAACATTCCATTTGAAACCTTCTTAGGGTTCAATGCGGATAAGGTTCCAGATATCGACTTAAACTTCTCAGGTGAATATCAGCCTAAAGCGCATGCTTATACTAAAACAATCTTTGGTGAAGACCATGTCTTTAGAGCCGGTACTATTTCTACTGTTGCAGAAAAGACAGCTTATGGTTATGCAAGAGCATATGCTGAAAACTTAGGTTTAGAAGATCACATCCGTAGTGCTGAATTGCAAAGACTTGCTAATGGATGTACGGGGGTTAAACGTACTACCGGTCAACATCCGGGTGGTATTATCGTTATTCCTAATGACATGGAAGTATTTGACTTTACACCTTATCAGTATCCTGCAGATGATGTGAATGCTGAATGGCGTACAACTCACTTCGATTTCCATAAGATTCATGATAACGTATTAAAATTTGATATCTTAGGACATGTTGATCCTACTGTTATTCGTATGCTTCAGGATATGACAGGTGTTGATCCAAAGTCTATTCCTACAAATGACCAGAAGGTTATGAGCTTATTTAATAGTTCTAAAGCATTAGGCTGCGATCTATCTTTCTTAAACTGTAAGACAGGTGCCTTAGGGTTACCAGAATTTGGTACAAAGTTTGTCCGTGGCATGCTTGAACAGACACATCCAAAAAGCTTTAATGAATTAGTTATTATCTCTGGATTGTCTCATGGGACTGACGTATATCTAGGCAATGCGGAGACATTGATCAAGTCAGGTACTTGTACATTACAGCAGGTTATCGGATGTCGTGATGATATCATGGTTTACTTAATTGAAAAGGGACTTCCTAATAAGGATGCTTTTGATATCATGGAATGTGTACGTAAAGGTAAGTCACCTAAAGTATTCCCTCAAAAGGGTTATGTTGAACTCATGAAGAAACATAATGTGCCACAATGGTATATTGATTCATGCTTAAAGATTAAATACATGTTCCCTAAAGCCCATGCCGTCGCTTATGTATTAAGTGCCATACGTGTAGCTTGGTGGAAATTATATTATCCAAGAGAATATTACGCTGTATACTTTACAACTAGATGTGATTTCTATGATATTGAAACGCTCATTGCTGGAAAAGAAGCAGTATATGATAAATATCAGGAATGTTTAAAGTTAAAGGCTGAACATAAAGCATCTAATAAAGAAGAAGGTTTGATTACTGTGTTTGAGGTTGCTTTAGAAATGTTTGAAAGAGGTCTAAAGTTTAGTAAGATTTCTCTTGATCAATCTGATTCTAGAAAGTTTATTTGTCATCCGGATGATCCAACAGCTATTATTCCTCCTTTTACTTCTATTGATGGATTAGGTGATGCCGTTGGTGACTCAGTAGTAGAAGCAAGAAAGGAGAGACCTTTCACTTCTATTGAAGACATTAAAAAGAGAACACGTCTTTCAGGAACACATATTGAGACACTGCAGAAGATGGGTGTTTTAAATGGTTTTTCTGAAAGTGATCAGCTTACAATTTTTGATTTATAGTTTTTTTACGTGTTTTTCAACATTATTTGACTTATACATTTAACTGTGCTATACTCGATTTAGCAAAAGACGAGAGGGGAGACCCTCTCGTTATTTATTGAATAGGAGGTTCTATGCTAGAGAAAATTAAAGAAGGCTTATTGCCTATTATTGCTTCATTTGAATGCCATCTTGATTCAATGGAATATGTAAAGGAAAAAGGGGAATGGTATTTACGTGTCTTCATTGAAAAGAATGATGGAAATCTTGACATGGATACTTGTGTTGCAGTCAGTGAAGCTGTGAGTGAAAAGTTAGATGAACTTGATTTAATCAAGGACGAGTATTATCTTGAAGTATCTTCTCCAGGAATTGAAAAGCCATTAAAGACTTTTGAGCAGGTAGAAGCTCATGTTGGCTCATATGTTCATATTGATTTGAAGAATCCAAAGAATGGAATTGATTCTCTAGAAGGAACATTAGCCTCTATTGATGGCCAGGAATTATTGATCCAGTATATGGTGAAAGCTGTAAGAAAGAAAATGACTATAAACTATGATGATATTAAATTCATCAGACTCGCTGTAAAGTTCTAGGAGGTAAAAAACGTGGCGAAAAAGGATAAAGGTTACAAATCAGCTCTTGAAAATCTTATTGAAGATAAAGGGCTAGATAGTGCTATTGTAATTGAAGCATTGACTGAAGCACTTGCTAAGTCATATAAGAAAAACTATAGTGGGGCAGAATCAATCGTTGATTGTAAGATTGATGATGATGGAAAAATCAGAATCTTTACAACTCATTATGTTGTAGATGATGTAAATGATGAAGATTTTGAATATTCTATTGAAGAAGCACAGGAAATTGATCCAAAATATCAGGTTGGAGATGAAGTTGTTGAAGAAGCTGATATTTCTGAATTTGGTCGTTTAGCTGCAATTCAAACTAAACAGTTATTAAGACAGAAAATCAGAGAAGCTGAAAAAGAAGCTTTATATAATGAGTATATCAATAAACTTGATGAAATCATTAATGGTACTGTTGATCGTGTAGAAGAAAGATTCGCAATCATCAACATTGGTAAGACAGGTGCACTTCTTTCATCTAAAGACCAGATTCCTGGTGAAACTCTAGTTGAAGGTGAACATGTTAAGGTTTATGTGAGTGAAGTAGAACGTACTACTAAAGGTACTCATATCAGCGTATCTCGTACTCATGAAGGATTAGTAAAGCGTTTATTTGAAATGGAAGTTCCTGAAATCTTCGAGGGAACTGTTGAAATCAAATCAGTATCTAGAGAAGCAGGTGAACGTTCTAAGATTGCTGTCTATACAGCAAATCCTGATATTGATCCTATTGGTGCATGTGTTGGTCCAAAGGGAAATCGTGTTAGAAATGTTGTTGAAGAATTAAATGGTGAAATGATCGATATTATTGAATGGTCTGAAGATCCTGTAACATTCATTTCTCATGCTCTTTCTCCAGCTAAGGTTGAAAGAGTGAAATTAAATCATTCTAAGAACAGTGCTTTAGTTGTTGTACCTGATGATCAGTTATCACTTGCTATTGGTAAGCGTGGTCAAAATGCAAGACTTGCAGTTAAATTAACAAACTGGAAGATTGATATTAAATCAGTATCTGAAATCTTAGAAGAAGGTATTGATTTAGATGCACCTGAAGTAGATATGGAACTTCTTGAAAAGATGAAGAAATCTATGGAAGAACATGAAGCAGATGATGAAAAAGAATCTATCATTTTAACTCTAGATGAAGATGAAAATGAAGAAGATAAGGTAGAAGAAGACTTCGGTGATGATGAATCATTTGATGATGAAGATGATTCAGAAGAACCAGATCATGATCCTAAATATGATGAAGATATTGATTATGATCAGTATGATGAATATTATGAAGACTAGAGGTGATCTTTTATGAAGAAAGTGCCTTTAAGAAAGTGTGTGGCAACTGGTGAACAGCTGCCAAAGAAAGAACTTATTCGTATTGTGAAAAATAAAGAAGGAGAAGTTTCTGTCGATCCAACAGGTAAAAAGAACGGTCGTGGAGCTTATTTAAAACGTTCCTTGGATGCAATTGAACTTGCAAAAAAGAAAAAGATTTTAAATAGAGTTCTTGATACTGAAATTCCTGAAGAAATCTATGAGGAGCTTAAGACTTATGCTTAATAAGCAGGTGGCTTCTTTATTAGGTCTTGCGATGCGTGCAAGAAAGCTTGCGACTGGAGAGAGTGCTTTAAAGGCTGTCCAGTCACAGCAGGCTCATCTTGTATTTATTGCGAGTGATGCAAGTGACAATACGAAGAAGAAATATATTGATAAGTGTACATATTATCATGTAGATTATTATGTTGCTAGCACAAGTGAAGAGCTATCTAATTCTGTTGGTAAAATAAATAGAATGGCAATTGCGGTACTTGATGCTGGTTTTGCGAAAAGTATGAAATCTAAGTTAGGAGGGTAATTTATGGCAAAAAAGAAGAAAAACATAAAAAACAAAGGGAATGACAAGAAGAAAATGATCTCAAACTTTCCTAGCAAGAAAGAAGAAAAAGCTGTTGTAGATGGCGTTGTTGAATATGAAGAAGGCATCACTGTTGATGAACTTTCTCAAAAGATTGGTCAGACACCAGCAAATGTAATCAAGGTTTTATTCATGTTAGGTACAATGGTGACAATCAACTCATCATTAGATGATGAACAGGTTGAACTTATTTGTATGGAATATGGTCTTGAATGTAAAAAGGTTGTTCCTGTAAGTGAAGTAAACTTTGAAGATTTAGAAGTTGTGGATGATCCTAAAGATTTAGAGCCAAGACCTCCAGTTATTACTATCATGGGTCACGTTGACCATGGTAAGACAACATTGCTTGACCATATTAGAAAGTCAAGAGTTGCTGAAGGTGAATTTGGTGGTATTACACAGCATATCGGTGCCTATCAGGTATCAGTAAAAGGTAAGAAGATTACTTTCCTTGATACACCAGGTCATGAAGCATTTACTGCAATGCGTGCACGTGGTGCAATGATTACTGATATTGTTATTATTGTAGTTGCTGCTGATGATGGTGTTATGCCTCAGACTAGAGAAGCAGTAGACCATGCTTTAGCTGCAAATGTACCTATTATTGTAGCTATTAATAAGATTGATAAACCAGGTGCTGATCCTCAGCGTATTATGACTGAAGTATCTGAACTTGGACTTATGCCTGAAGAATGGGGTGGAGATGTTCCTTATGTAAACATTTCAGCTAAACAGGGTATTGGTATCGATGAATTATTAGAAACAGTTACAGTTGTAGCTGAACTTGCTGAATTAAAAGCAAATCCAAAGCGTTTGGCTTATGGTAGTGTTATTGAAGGGCGTCTTGATAAGGGTAGAGGACCAGTTGCGACTTTATTAATTCAGAATGGTACTTTAAGAAGTGGTAACCCAATTGTTGTTGGTGCGACTTATGGTCGTGTTAGACAGTTAGTTGATGATCGTGGACGTGAAATTAAATCTGCTGGTCCTGCAACTCCAGTAGAAATCACTGGTTTAAATGATGTACCTGAAGCAGGTGATAAGTTCATGGTATTTGAAACTGAAAAAGAAGCGAGACATGTTGGTGAAGAACGTGCTCAGAAGAAGATTGAAGAAGAAAGAAACTCTACTTCAGCAATGAGTCTTGATGACTTATTCTCACAGATGAAGTCTGGTGAAGTCGTTGACTTAAACATCATTGTTAAAGCTGATGTAAATGGTACTGCAGAAGCAGTTAAGAGTTCATTGGAAAAGATTGATGTAGAAGGTGCAAGAGTGAACGTTATCCGTTCTACTGTTGGTGCTATTTCTGAATCTGATATCCTTCTTGCAAGTGCTTCTAAGGCAATCATTTATGGTTTCAATGTAAGACCAGATGCTAATGTACGTCGTAAAGCAGATGAAGAAGGTGTAGAAATCCGTTTACACCAGGTAATCTATAAGATGGTTGAAGAAATTGAAGCAGCCATGAAGGGTATGCTTGCTCCTGAAATGGAAGAAGTTGTTACTGGTCAGGCTGAAATAAGACATATTTATAAGGTTTCTAAGATTGGTAATATCGCTGGATGTTATGTAACAGATGGTTCTATTAAGAGAGATTGTGGTATCAGATTAATTCGTGAAGGTATCATTGTTTATGAAGGTAAGCTTGCTTCATTAAAGCGTTTCAAGGATGATGCGAAGGAAGTTAACCAGGGCTATGAATGTGGTTTAACTATCGAAAACTATAACGATATCAAAGAAGGCGACATCGTTGAAGGATATGTTATGCAGGAAGTTGAAGGTTAATTTATGGCTTCATTAAAAGTTGATAAAATGAATCATTATATCATGAAGGAATTATCATTAATTCTTCGTGATGAAGTAAAAGATCCAGCTTTACGTATGTGTACTGTTACTTCAGTAAGCTGTACAAACGATATGTCTGTCGCAAAAGTTTATGTGACATTCATGAAGAATCAGGGTAAAGGTCTTCAGGCATTAGAAAGATGTAAAGGTTTTATCCGTTCACAGCTTGCTAGAAGATTAAAAATCAGAAAATGTCCTGAATTAATCTTCAAGGTAGACGAATCATTAGAATATGGTAATCGTATTGAAGAATTAATTAAGAACTTACACTAAGAGTCTCTATCAAGAGGCTCTTTTTTTACATTAAAGTCAAAATATATACGTATAAAAATTTGTATAATTTCATTATACGATAAATATGTGCTATAATAGAGAAAGGAGGATTTCAATATGAAAAACGTTATTATAAATGGTAAAGTGATTTTAGAAGATTCTATTAAAGAATTAAATGTATTTTTTGAAAATGGAAAGATTACAGAAGTCAGTAACCGTGTACCTACTGATGAAACAGTAATAGATGCAAAGGGCTTATATGTTGCGCCTGGTATGATTGATGTGCATACTCATGGACGTAATGGTAGCGATACAATGTATGCAACTTTTAAAGATTTAAATAATATTTCTGTATCAGAATTAAAGACAGGTGTAACTAGCTTTTTACCTACAACTATGACTATGCCGTCTGTTGATATTAAAAAGGCTATTGCAGCAGGCTATGATAATAAGGATAAGGTAGAAGGTGCTAAAATCTTAGGTATGCACCTAGAAGGACCTTTCTTTAGTGTGAAATATAAAGGTGCTCAGCCAGAAGAATGTATGATTGCACCTACTGTAGAAAACTACTTATCTTTTGCAGGTGATCATCCTGATTTTGTAAAGAAGATTTCTTTAGCACCTGAAATTGAAGGTGCAGTAGATCTGATTAAATATTTAAGAGAACAGAACGTTGTTGTTTCTATGGGACATACTGATGCGACTTATGAAGAAGCAGTGAAAGCTATTGAAGCAGGTGCGACTTCAGGTACTCATACTTATAATGCGATGACTCCTTTAAAACATAGAGAGCCAGGTGTTGTAGGTGCTGTAATGCTTCATGATGAAGTATATGCAGAACTTATTCTTGATGGTATTCATGTATCATTCCCAGCAGCTAAGATTTTATCTAAGATGAAAGGTGCAGATAAATTAATTTTAATTACGGATTCATTAGAGGCTGCTATGCTTCCAGATGGCACTTATGAATTAGGTAATCAGAAGGTTTATGTAAAGGATGGTCAGGCACGCTTGAAGTCAGGCAATCTTGCTGGTTCTACTGCAAACCTTAATCAGTGTGTAAGAAATGCTTATAAACATCTTGATTTGCCATTATATGAAGCTATTGGTTATGCGACTAAGAATCCTGCAGATCATCTAGGTTTAAAGGATTATGGACGTATTAAAGAAGGATGCGTAGCTGATATGATTCTTATTGATGATGAAATTGATATTAAGAGAGTCATTTTAAATGGTGAAACTAAAATTGGAGGGTAGACATGATTACAATTAAAAATGATTATTTAGAAGCACAATTTGATCCTAAAGGTGCTGAAATCTCAAAGCTTATTGGGATGCAGGATGGCCTCAACTATATGTGGAAGCAGGATCCTTGTTTATGGGGACATAGTGCGCCTGTACTTTTCCCAATTGTAGGTGCATTAAAGAATGGAACATGTCGAATTGATGGCAAGGAATATCATATGAATCAGCATGGTTTCTCTAGAAATACTGAATACGAAGTATATGAACATGATGATACACATGTAGTGTTCCATTTATCTTCTAGTGATGAAATCAAGAAAATGTATCCTTATGAATTTGATTTATATGTGACTTATACATTAGTAGACAATAAATTAAAAGCTGAATTTAGAGTAGAAAATCATAATGAAGATGTAATCTATTTCCAGATTGGTGGTCATCCAGCATTTGCCTGCCCATTTATTGAAGGTGAAGATGCGAATGATTATTATATTGAATTTGAACAGAATGAAACGGTAGATCAGAAAATTATTGATGTAGAAAGAAAAGGTATGTCTCATGAAACAAAACGTTTATTTGATAATGAACGTCATTTCTTTGTACGTCAGGCTATGTTTGATAATGATGCAGTTGTAGTGCCTCATTTTAAATCTCGCTATGTTTCATTAAAGTCACTTACTAATAATAAGAGTTTGAACTTCTACATGAAGGGCTTTGATCATTTAGGACTTTGGACAAGCAAGCATGTGGGTGGGTTACTTGCCATTGAACCTTGGGTTGGACATACTGATTATGTTGACTTTGAAGGAGATTTCAAAGATAAGGAAAGTGCTGTGGCACTTAATAAGGGTGAAACATTTAATTGCGAATTTGCAGTTGAAATTTTCCAGTAAGAAGACAAGAAATTGTCTTCTTTTTTTATCATTGTATTTACGTTCTATAGATGAGAATGTTATATTTTTCAAATAGGAGGCAGTTTGTATGAAGAAGTTGTTGGTGGTTTTGCTTTGTTTATTTATCACAGCATGTGGAGCAAATACAAAAGATTCAGATATTTCAGATAGCGTATTAAAAAAATATAAAGAAGATTTGTCATATATCAAAAAAACTACGAAATTCGATAATGCTTCTGATAAAATGAATATAAAATTGTATTATACAGAAATAAATGAAGGATATCGATATGAATTAGTCATTGATGAACCAAAAGAGAACATGTACAATATTAAGGCTATTTCATATAGTTCATCATGTTTAGATGATTACCAGCCGACTATTGGATATTTTGATAAGGAAACATATTCTATGGTTCCTGGAGTCGTTGATAAAAAGAAAAATATTTATAAAGGTATTTCTTTATCAGGAAGAGTAAAGAAGAAAGATACGCTTAAGGTTTTTGTTCATTATGATCAAAATGAATCAGATTCTGATGAAAGTTATAGTTATTGTTTTGAGGTGAAGAATGAGAATTGATAAATTATTAGCACATTGTGGATATGGCTCAAGAAAAGATGTGAAGCAGCTTTTAAAAGATGGAGTTGTTGTTTCTAATGGTAAGAAGATTAAATCATCTGGGGCTCATGTTGATCCTGAAAAAGATGAGATTTATGTAGATGGTGAAAAGATTGTTTATTCAAAGTATGTTTATTATATGTTGAATAAGCCAGATGGTTATGTGAGTGCAACAGAAGATAATCTTTATCCTACGGTTATTGATTTGATTAAAGAATATCATCCTGGATTATTCCCGGTAGGAAGACTTGATGTAGATACAGAAGGTCTTTTGCTTATCACTAATGATGGGCAGCTAGCACATCGTCTTCTTTCTCCTAGAACACATGTTCCAAAGACTTATTATGTTAAAGTGAAGGGAAGACTTGGAATAGGTGATATCAACGCATTTACTAAAGGTATTCCTTTAGAAGATTTCACATGTATGCCAGCTTTTTTGAATATTATTAAGAGCGATGAAATTAGTGAGTGTGAAGTGACTATTTATGAAGGCAAGTTTCATCAGGTTAAAAGAATGTTTCAAGCGTGTGGTAAAGAGGTTGTTTATTTGAAGCGTATCAGCATGGGAGAACTTAAACTTGATGAAAGTCTTAAATTGGGTCATTACAGACCACTTACAGATGAGGAAATTAATAGCATACTATAACGTTTTATGATATAATAACAATGATATGGAGGTTTTATGAGATTAAGAAATAATCCTGATGCGATGCCTTTTTTACAAGAGCATGCAGATTTAGTTTTTATTAATCCACGTGACCGCTTAGGTAAGTGGCATGAGGTATTCGGAAATAACAATCCTATTGCGATTGAAATCGGAATGGGAAAAGGCGATTTCATTATCGAAAATGCGAGAAGAAATCCAAATATCAACTTTATTGGTATTGAAAAATATTCAACAGTTCTAACTATTGCGGTAAAGAAATCTTTAGAAATGGAAACTTTACCAAATCTTCGCTTTATGAAGGAAGATGCTGCAGTTTTAGGTGAAGTATTTGCGGAAGGTGAGATTGATACAGTTTATTTAAACTTCAGTGATCCTTGGCCTAAAAAGAGACATTCAAAGAGAAGATTGACTTATTCTTCATTCTTGGATGTTTATAAGAGTATTTTAAAGAATGAAGGTCATTTGATTTTTAAGACAGATAACCGCCCGTTCTTTGAATTCTCACTTGTTTCTATGAATAATTATGGAGCACGTTTCCATGATATATGTTTAGATCTTCATCATAGTGAAGGATATGAAGATAATGTGATGACTGAATATGAAAAGAAGTTCTCACCATTTGGCCCTATTTATAGAATCGATATTGATTTTGGTGATATGAATGGATAAGCTCATTCAATTGCATTCTTTAGAAGAGTTTAAAGAAGCTATCCAGAATAAATGTATTATCGTATTTTCTACAGATTGGTGTCCAGATTGTCTTTATATGAAAACCTATATAGAACATGTTGTTGAAAACAATCCAGCATATCAATTCTATTATGTGAATCGTGACGATATGCTTGATTTATGTATTGAATTAAATATCTTAGGTATTCCTTCTTTTATCGCATATGATAAGGGACAGGAACTAGGACGATTGGTATCGAAATTAAGAAAGACAGAGGAGGAAGTTCAGTCTTTCATTGATTCAATTTAAAAAAGAAAGTGTGGGTTGAATATGAAAATTACAGATTGGATTATGGGTAAAGATATGGATTTTGAAGATACTGTAAAGAAAGAGGAGCCACCACATGTGGATCCTGTGATTGAACAGCGTCGCAAAGAAAAATTCAGCGAACCTATGATTTATAACGAAGAAAAAAAAGTTGAAGAACAAAAAGTCGAAGTAAAGGTTCCTGTAGTAAAGAAAAAAGAAGAACCTAAAAAGCCTAAAAAGCAAGAATATGTCATGAGTCAGATCATCTCTCCAATGAACGGAGTGCAGGAATCTAATAACCCTGTGCCACAAAAAAAGCTAGCAGTTAAGAAAAAAATAAAAAGACGTGAGGATGATGTGGTACAGGTATTAAGTCCTTTTTATGGCGCTCAAGGAATTGAGGAAGAAAAGCCTGTTGTGAAAAAGGCAAAGAAGGTAGAGAAAGTAGTCAAGAAGGAAAGCAGTGAAGTGATTGATTCTGTAGAAAACCGCTTGAAGAATTTATCTACTTTAACACTTGAATCACAAGAAGACCTCAAAATTGTTGAAGAGAGAACTGGTAAGTTCAAACATGACATGGAGAATGAAGATCCTTTGATTGAAGAAATCAATGATGATATGAGCTATGATGAACTCATGAATCTTTATGAAAAGAAGTTTGAAGATTAATGGGAATTGGTGTTGATATCGTTGAACTTTCTCGCTTAGATATTGAAAATGAAAGATTTGTCCGTCATATTTTGTCAGATGAAGAATATGAGATATTTCAATCATTCCCTACTAAAAAGCGTAAGAGAGAGTATCTAGGTGGTCGTTTTGCAGCCAAGGAGGCTTATCTGAAAGCAAATCACCTAGGTATTGGTGGTATTTCATTTCATGATATTGTCATTTTGAATCATGAAGACGGAAGTCCTTATCTCAATGATGAGGATGCAGACATTTCTATTGCACATGATGGCGGCATTGCGATCGCTTTTGTAAATAAGAAATAATTTTATTTAACCCGTATTCACCTTCTTCTTAAAACTAGTCTTTTGGAGGAGGTGATTTTTATATGTATAATCAAGTATTTCTTGTGGGTAGACTTGCTCAGATGCCTGATTATGAAATTATTAATAATTATCGAAAGGATGCTTTGATCCATATTATGGTTTATCGTCCTTTTGATGAAGTGAAAGGATGTAGGGATTATGATTTGGTTCCTATTATCTTGTGGAGAGGTTTAGCGGAAATGATTAATGATACATGTCATGTTGGCAGTGTCATTGCAGTAAAAGGAAGATTGAATGATCTTGAAGACAAGCCCGATTATCAAGGATATCGTGTCATGTCTGTACGTGCAGAGTCTTTCGAGGTTCTTGATGAGAAGCTCAAAGAACTTCAGAAACCGCTGACTATGTAGAAATAAGGAGGTTTATTTATGGTTGATCAGTCACTTATTAGAAACTTTTCAATTATCGCACATATTGACCATGGTAAGAGTACCCTTGCCGATAGAATTTTACAATTAACTGGCACAGTAGCTGATCGTGATATGAAGGATCAGTTACTTGATGATATGGAACTTGAAAGAGAACGTGGTATTACAATCAAATTAAATGCAGTATCTCTTTCATATACTGCAAAAGATGGTAAGACTTATCTTTTGCATCTTATTGATACACCGGGCCATGTTGATTTCTCTTATGAAGTATCACGTTCCCTTGCAGCCTGCGAAGGAGCTATTCTTGTAGTAGATGCGGCTCAGGGTGTAGAAGCACAGACTCTTGCGAATGTTTATCTTGCATTAGATAATAATTTAGAGATTCTTCCTGTTATTAATAAAATTGATCTTCCTAGTGCAGATCCTGATAGGGTTGCAGAAGAAGTAGAAGATTTAATTGGTCTTCCTGCAGATGATGCACCTCGTATTTCAGCTAAGACAGGCTTAAATGTTGACCAGGTACTAGAAGAGGTTGTAACAAAGATTCCTGCACCTAGTGGTGATATTAATAACCCTACACAGGCTTTAATCTTTGACTCTTTCTATGATGCGTATAGAGGTGTTATTATTCTTGTATGCGTTAAGGAAGGTAAGATTAGAGTAGGGGATCACATTCATTTTATGGCAAGTGATGCTGATTACGAAGTTGTAGAATGTGGTGTGCATACGCCTCGTGAAGTGAAAAAGGATGAACTAGTAACAGGCGAAGTAGGATGGATTGCAGCAAGTATCAAGTCTATATCTGATGTTCATGTAGGTGATACAGTTACTACTTTAGAAAACAAAGCATCAGAGCCGTTACCTGGTTATAGACGTATGAACCCAATGGTTTATTGTGGTCTTTATCCTATTGATAATGTTAAATATAAAGATTTACGTGAAGCACTTGAAAAGATTGCGCTAAGTGACTCTTCACTTGTTTATGAACCTGAAACATCTCAGGCTTTAGGATTTGGTTTCCGTTGTGGATTCCTTGGATTACTACATATGGATGTTATTGAAGAAAGACTAGAAAGAGAATTTGGTCTTGATTTAATTGCGACAGCACCATCTGTAATCTATAACGTTTATTTAAGTGATGGTTCTATGATTGAAATAGATAACCCAGCTTTATTGCCAGATCCAACAACAATTACACGTATTGAAGAACCTTATGTACGCGCAGCAATTATGACACCTGATGAATTTATTGGTCCTATTATGGAATTATGTCAGAACAAGCGTGGAGAATATGTAGATATTGAATATCTTGATGATACAAGAAGAAATGTTATTTATTATATTCCACTATCAGAAATTGTTTATGATTTCTTTGATAAATTAAAATCATGTACTCGTGGCTATGCTTCATTTGATTATGAATTACATGGCTATCGTGCAAGTAATTTAACAAAGATGGATATTCTTTTAAATGGGGAAGTAGTCGATGCATTATCTTCTATTGTTCATAAAGATTTTGCGTATGATCGAGGAAGAATCATCTGTGAGAAATTAAAGACTATTATTCCAAGACAGCAATTCGAGATTCCGGTTCAGGCAGCTATTCAGGGACGTGTTATTGCTCGTACTAATATTAAGGCAATTAGAAAGAATGTCCTTGCAAAGTGTTATGGTGGGGATATTTCACGTAAGAAGAAACTTCTTGAAAAACAGAAAGAAGGTAAAAAGCGTATGAAGGCTGTAGGAAGTGTAGAAATTCCACAAGAGGCATTCATGGCTATTTTATCTGTGGATGATGAATAGGCAGAGTTATTTCTGCCTTTCTTTATTTTTTCACACATTTGATTTTCTCTAATTAATTGAAATAAAAAGAATATACATATATAATATGAGAGAAAAAAGGTGGGATTTGATTGTTTAGTAATAGACCGATAAAGTTTATTGGGCGAAAAGAAGCCCAGGAACAGGAACGTAATCAATTAGATAATGTAGTTGAACGTCGTTTCTATATTATTATTGGCGTCGTTATTGTGATAGCAAGCATTTTTGCATTAAGACTTTTTTATATGCAGGTCAATAAGTCTGACTTTTATTCAGCAAAGCTAGAACAATATAGTACAAATACATTTGAAGTCGATGCATTACGTGGTGAAATAGTAGATAGAAACTATAATAAGCTTGTATATAATGAGAATGTAGTATGTGCAACTTATTATGCAGTCAAAGGAATTAAGGATGATGAAATCAAATCAATGGTTAATTTCTTGACTAAGAATTGTAATATTGATATTTCTAGCGTTACTGAGAGAGAAAAGAAAGACTATCTGATCATGAAGGATAAGAAGTTTGCAAAATCTCTTGTGTCAGAGGCAGAGGAGAAAGCTCTTGCAGCAAATGATGATGGAGATACTGAATATTATAATTTACAGCTTAAACGAATCACGGAGAGTATATTAAAGAAGCACTTGAGTGATGATGATGTACGTTATTATAAGCTTTATTATACAATTAAGAATTGTAAGAGTGGCTCTGCAGTGCTTCTTGAAAATATTAGTTATCAAGAAGCAAGTGTTATTGGTGAAAACAATGACTTATTAAGAGGTATTCAGGTTACAAGTGACTGGAAACGTGCTTATACTGATGAGTCTACTTTAAAGAGTACACTAGGAAAGGTCACAACTAAGAAACAGGGGTTACCTGCTACATTAAAGGACGAGCTTCTTGCATTAGATTATAGTAATGATTCACGTGTAGGGACTTCAGGACTTGAAAGACAGTATGAAGATATCTTAAGTGGTAATAAGTCAGTGATGACTTTAAAGTATGCAAGTGATGGAACACCAATCGTCAAAACAAAGAAACAAGGCAGTAGTGGTGAGAATATTCAGTTAACGATTGACTGGGATATTCAGTCACAATTGACTCAGATGGTAGAACAGTGTCTTTATAGTCATACAGCAGAAAGATATCAGCAGCATATCTATTGTATAGTGATGGAACCTAAAACAGGTGATATTATTGCGTTAGTTGGTAAGGAATACAATAAGGAGAAGACACCTTATGAGATGAAGGATGCGACTTATCTGACTTATACAGGTGCTTATCGTATTGGTTCTACTATGAAGGGGGCTGTTATTTATGCCTGCTTCAAGAATAACATTATTAAAGCTAACCATTATGAAGCAGATACATCTGAAGGTTTAAAGATTGCTGGTACTAAAGCTAAGCATTCTTGGAATAAGAGTGGTTTTGGTAATATCAATGAAGTACAGGCATTGGCTTATTCTTCTAATATTTATATGATGAAGATTATCATCAAGCTTGCTGGTGGTCATTATCAGTATGATAAACCAATTCATATTGATAAGAGTGCCTTTGCTAAATTAAGAAATGCAGCAGGAGAATTAGGTTTAGGTGTTAAGACTGGTATTGATTTACCTTATGAAGCAGCGACTGGTCCTCGTGTAGAAGAAGATACTGCTGGTAAGCTTCTTGACTTCTCTATTGGTCAGTATGATACATATACACCATTACAGCTTGCTGTATATGCGTCTACTCTAGCAAATAAAGGTGTCAAAGTGCAGCCGCATCTTTATAAGAGTTCTTATAAGACAGATACTTCTGGCAATATTGTGACTCTTAATACGCATAAGAAGCATATTATGGATGATGTCTCAGAAGGTAATGAAGATGCATTTAATCAGATTCAGGCTGGTATGAAAGCTGTAGTTACTTATGGTACAGCTGCAGGTTCTTTTGCTGGGTTCCAGTATGATATTTCTGGTAAATCAGGTACTGCAGAAGACTATACGCATACAGGTAATGTCGATCATCCTAACCATTTGTTTATATCATATGGTCCTAGTAAGGATCCACAGGTTGTAGTAGCTGTTCTTGAAGAAAGATTAAAGGGTGCAAATGATGCGCCAAGTATTGCGAAAAAAGCATTTAGTCTTTATTTTGAAAAATATGGCTATAATAATTAAAAAAAGAACTAGTAATTTATGAATTTATATGATATTATATTGAAGCAAACTTATTTGGAGGTGTAATATTCATGAGAGATAATATTATCTTAAAGTGTACAGAATGTGGTGAAGAAAACTATATCAACACAAAGAATAAAAAGAGTCATCCTGAAAGGGTTGAATTTAAAAAATATTGTCCAAGATGTAACAAGAAAACTGTTCATAAGGAAAAGAAATAAGCCTCAAGGCTTATTTTTTTTATACAGGGAGGTAATTGTATGATAAAAAGAATAGTAGTAGGTCCTATTCAAGAGAATTGTTATATTGTGAGTTATGGTTCGAATTGTGTTATTATTGATCCTGGAGATGAATCAAAGCGTATTATTGAAGAAATAGCACAGTTAGATGTTAAAGGAATTCTTATTACACATGGCCATTATGATCATATTGGCGCAGTAAATGAATTAAGAGATTATTATCATACAAATGTCTATGCAACAGAAGATGCAAAAGATATGATGCTTGACTGGGATGAGAATCTATCAGTGATGCTTGGTGGAGAAAAGTATATTGTAGATGATGTAATAGCCATCGAAGACAGCATTACATTGGGTGAAATGTACTTTGGAATTTGTAAAACACCTGGACATGCAAAAGGAAGCTGTCTTTATTATTATGCAAAAGAGGATGCGTTATTTACAGGTGATACATTATTTAAAGGTGGCTGTGGAAGAGTAGATTTTCTTACAGGAGATAAGTTCTCTTTACTAAAATCTTTATCTCGTATAAAGAATCTTGACTTAGATGCATACGTTTATCCTGGTCATGGACCAGAGTCAACTCTCTCTTTTGAAAAGAAAAATAACCCATTTTTGTCTTTTTAAGGTACAAACGGTGTTGTTTAAAGCAAAATATAAAGAATATAAATATTTAGGTATATAATCTTTTTGAAGTGGATTATAACTATATGATTTTCCCTCATGTATATGAGTTCTACATTCTCGTTGTCCATTTCAATTGTCCTCTATGCCCTGAAATAGAGGACTTTTTTGTTGGCAATTAATGCGCTTTCAATTATAATAAATGATGGAGGTTTAAAAGATGAAGAAGTTAATACGTATAATTCTTGCTTTGGCTATAGGTTCTACTCTTATTGGATGTTCTTCTAAGCCAGGAGGTACTATTGATTTAACGAGTCATATTAAAGTATCAATTAAAGGGTTTAATGGAAAAGGAGAAGTTTATATCGATAATAATACAAAGTACGATAAAACGAATTCAGACATTAGAGACTTTGTAGCTGATATAGAATATACTTTAGAGAATGGAACAAATGGTGCTCTTTCTAATGGTGATGAAATTACTATTAAAGCGAAATATTCTAAATCTAAGGCAAAAGATTTAGGATTGACTATTAAGAATCCGACTAAGAAGGTTAAAGTATCTGGACTAAAGGATTTATTAACAGGCTATTATGATTGTGAAATCAAAGTAAAGAACTATGGTTCAATTAAATTGAAGTTAGATGCGAATACTGCACCTATTACAGTGAGCAACTTTGTAGGTCTTGCAAATAAAGGTTTCTATAATGGGTTAACATTCCATCGTATTATTAAAGGATTCATGATTCAGGGTGGTGACCCTAATGGTGATGGTACTGGAGGATCTAAACAGACAATTAAAGGTGAATTCTCAGCTAATGGTGTTGATAATCCTTTAAAGCATACAAGAGGTGTTATTTCAATGGCGAGAAGTCAGTCATATGATAGTGCGAGCAGTCAGTTTTTTATTATGCATGAAGATGCACCTTCATTAGATGGTCAATATGCAGCCTTTGGATGTGCTTATTCAGGTATGGATATTGTTGATAAGATCTGTGATGATGTCAAAACAGAAGACAGCAATGGAACTGTTTCTAAAAAGAACCAGCCAGTCATTGAAAGTATTACATGTACAAAGATTCAGTAATTTCTACTGAATCTTTTTTTATTTTATGAGAAAAATGGGTTTCAAATATGTATGTAATAGTAGGAGGTTATTTTATGGATGAACTATTTGAAACCATTTTTTTCAAAGCTCTGAAGGCAGACTCTACAGATATCCATTTTAAGCTGACAGATCATTTGAATATTCAATTCAGAGTATTTGGAGAGTTACAGCCTTATCAGGAGTATGAAAAGACAATAGGGGCTAAAATCATGAATTATTTGAAATATAAGTCTTTTATTAACGTGAATTATAAGATGGTTCCTCAAACAGGTGCTTTTCATTATTATCTGAATGAGCATATCTATTTCTTACGTGTCTCTTATTTGCCAGGTATGGATTTTGAAAGTATTGTTATTAGAATACTGAATAATCACGAAAACATTACAATTAATGAAATCTCAGAAATAGATGATTTTACTTTCTACCTCAATGAGGTATGTTATCAAAAGTCAGGGTTATTTTTAGTGGCAGGGGCAACTGGATCAGGTAAATCTACAACTTTATATGCGATTTTAGATAAGATTATAGAAATGGGTGGAAGAAATGTAGTCACGCTAGAGGATCCTATTGAAATAGTAAAGGAACATTGTTTACAGATAGAGATGAATGAAAGTATGGGAATAGACTATTATAATTCATTGAAACAGATTTTAAGACATGATCCAGATGTAATAATGATTGGTGAAATAAGAGACGAGAAGACAGCAAAACTGGCTATTACATGTGCTTTGACAGGACATCTGGTATTATCTACTATTCATGCGAGTAATTCTCTACTAGTTATTAAGAGAATGTTGAATTTAGGTATTAATGAAACGGATTTAGAAGATGTACTTATAGGTGTAGTAACTCAGCGTATTAAATATGATAGAAGAAATAGAAAGGTCATTATACTTCCCGAAACAATGAATAAGAACCAAATTAAAACATATTTTCTTGATCATACTGTCAGCTATCCATCATTTAAGGATAATGCACTTATGCTTATTAAAGAGAAGCATTGTGATCAATATTTGTTTAAGGATGAACTAAATGGACAATGATCTATTGTTTCTAGAAAACCTTTCTAATTTACTTGAACAGGGTTATGGCATAGAAGAAACATTACTTATTTGTAAAGATATCAACAATCATCCCAGCATTGATACAATACTACAGAAAATATATGGTGGGGAAGACTTAACAGACGCTTTGTTAGACCCACATCTACCCAAATTATTTATTGAATTCTTTACCTTCTTTTCTATGCGGTCTACTATTTCTGATGCAATTAAGAATAGCTTAAAGATCTATAATGAAATAATTTCGATAAGAAAGAAATTAACGGCACAGATGACTTATCCTTTGATTTTGATTGTATTTTTGCTTTTTTTCTCATTATTTGCGACATTTATTCTCTTCCCAAAAGTGACATCGTTATTTAGTTCATTTGGAATGAATCCATCTTTGAGCTTCAGTATTCTGTTCTTTATTATTCGTTTGATTCCTATTCTTATAATCGGTATATTAGTTGCACTTATTGTTTCTTTTGTTTATTTTCTTATCGCACTTAAGGAAAAGAAGTATTGGATTATTGAGCGTTTTCTTAAAGTTCCTTTTTTGAAAAAGTACATTCAAAAGTATTTCACATTTAAGTTCTGTCTTTATTTTAATGAATTATTAGAGGATCACATTGATTCAAATACAATTATAACTATGTTGAATGAGAATATGACTCAGAGTGATATTAAGATAGTATTATATGAGATTTATACTAGATTAAAGGAAGGAGAGCAGTTAGAAAATATTATTGATGGTTTTCCTTATTTTGATAATCTCTTTGTATCTATGTATAAGATGTATTTAAAGAATCCTGAAGAAATAGGCTCAATGAGGGGTTATTTAGATATTTCTCAGGAACAGATTACATATGCAGTGAACAAGTTTACTAAATTCTTTGTACCTATTGTTTATGGGTTTGTCGCATTTTTCGTCATCACTATTTATGTAGCAGTTATTATTCCGATGATGAATGTTATTGGAGATATTTAGGAGGTTCTATGAAAAATAATAAAGCAGGTTTTACTTTAATCGAAATGATATTCTGTATTTCTGTTATTCTTGTGATTTTATTACTTGTTATTCCTAATGTTACAAGTAAGAATAATGTAGTAAAAGGCAAAGGATGTGAAGCGCAGGTGGAAGTTGTTAATTCACAGATTATACTTTATCAGATAGAACATGATGAATTACCTACAAGTATTTCTCAATTAACATCTGGCTCTAATCCTTATCTCACTCAAAAACAAGCTACATGTCCGAATGGAAAATCTATTTATATATCAAATGGACAAGCTTATGTATAAGAAGGGATTTACAGTTATCGAGATGTTATTTGTTTTGTCTATTACAATCTTTTTATCATCACTTTGTATGACTATGCATACACGTACAATTAATGAACAGGAAGAAATAGCGCTTATTAAAGCAATGTTTGATGAAGCAAGAGCAATGGCTATAGTAGAAAAAGATACAGTAAAGGTATCAGTCTCTAATCATCGTATTGATTTGATTGGGAAAGAAAATAAGACATTAAATCTAGAGGAAGGCTATCAGTTTCTTACAAATCATACATTTACATATAATGATCATGGGCGTATTAAAATAGCCAAGACTCTTGTTTTAAAAACACCTCATCATACAAGAAAGTTTGTGTTTCAGTTAGGAAGTGGTGCTTATTATGTTACTTAATCATAAAGGAAATACACTTATTGAGTCACTTTTCGCATTGTCTATTTATTTGATGATTGTGGTTTATTTTGTTGGATCTTTGACTGTATTGAATAAGGCACAGCTTAGATTTAGATATGCTCAAGAAAATAGTAATAAACAGGAATTACGCATTGTAGAGGAAGGAGATGATCTCCAATCAAAACTCAAAGAGGCTTTACGCTCATAGAAATGTTGTTGTCTTTAAGTATTTGCTTAATGATTGTCTTGAATGTACCCTCTATCATACGTGTCTTAAAGGTCCCTGTAGTGAGTTATAATCAGGATATTGCGGTAGGCGCTAAACAGCTTGCTGATTATCTTCTTGTTTCTAAGATTAAGACATATAGTGAAGATATTGGATATTATGATGAGAAAGGTGAAGAGAATACCATTATTTTTGATAAGAGAAGACTTGTTAAAACACCAGGATATGAAATATTAATAACTGATATCGACGATATCATTTTCTTTGAAAAAGATGCATATATGTATATGACCATTACGAGAGGACAACAGAAATATACATATATGATATGTGACTTATATAGAAAGCAGGAAGATTATGTCGAGGAATAGAGGAAGCGTATTACAAGTAGTCTTAGTGATCTTCCTAATATTATTTACAAGTATATTTAGCTATTGTACGCTTGTAACAAGACAATATGAATTAACACGCTATCAGAGAATGATGAATGAACAAAGACGAATAGAAATACTTTTAAGAAGACATTGGCGTTCTACAATTGATCAGGACATTCTACTTAGTGATACCTATGAAATAGAAGAGAGTATTATTAGTTATACTGTAGATGATGATGGAAGGGATTATCTTATTGATTGTGATATTACTACAAAGTCTTATCACTATACAATGCAGGTTAAAATTGATATGGAAACTTTAGATATGCATGAGTGCATATATGGGCATTAATGGATACTTTACTTTATACTATTATATATGATATAATGGTGTCCGATTAGAAAGGATGATATAAAGTTATGATTAATGCAACTGATTTAAGACCAGGAGTAACATTTGAATATGATGGCAATCTTTATGTATGTTTAGATTATAGCCACAACAAGACAGCACGTGCTGCTGCAAACATTCGTGTTAAGATGAAGAACATGAGAACAGGAACTACTACTGAAATGACTTTTGGTAGTAACGCAAAGGTAAAGAAGGCTCAGGTAGAAAAGAGCAAAATGCAGTATTTATATGACAATGGTGGTATGTTAGTATTCATGGATAATGAAACATACGACCAGGTTGAAATTCCTGCAGATCGCTTAGAATGGGAAATCAACTTCATGAAACCTTCTGATAATGTAGAAGTAACAAGCTATGAAGGTGAAATTTTAGGTGTCGCATTACCAGTCAATGTACCATTTAAGATTATTGAAACTGAAGCAGCAGTTAAAGGTGATACTGCAACAGGTGCAACTAAGTATGCAACTATTGAAACAGGTTACCAGATCAAAGTACCTTTATTTATTGAAGAAGGCGAAGTTGTTGTTGTAAATACAGTTGAAGGTAAATATTCAGGAAGAGCTTAATCTCTTCCTTTTTTCATAGGGATATTGTATCAATACTTGTAATTATCCCTGTTTTCTTATAAAATATAAGGTAAAGAAAGAAGAGGTAATAGTATGGCACGTAATGAATATTATACATATAAGGATAGCCCAATTAATGGCGATATCATGATGAGTGTTCAAGTTTTTGATATTATCACTAAGCAGGTAGCTGCTGAAGATAAGGATATTAAGCTTGATACATCAAAAGGTTTTTCTGTAACAGGTACTAAGAATCTTGTGAACTGTACAATTAAAGATAATGAAGTTTATATTACAGTTCATGTTCGTATTAAATATGGTACAAACATTACAGCCAAGACAAAAGAATTACAGAAGAAAATTGCTTCTGGAATTAAAGAAATGGCTGCTGTAACAGTAAAGAGTGTTGATGTTGTAGTAGAAGCTATTGATTTCTAAAAGCAAGTCTAACTTGCTTTTATTTTTTTTGAAGAAGCAAAAAGATGTAAAATCTTTTATAAAAAGTGTTGATGTGTTAAAATGAATGAGTATTATGGAGGTCCTTTAAAATGGAAAAAACAATTAGACAAATCGCTAGAGAAAAAGCAGTTATTGCAGTATATCAATGGTTAACAGTTGATGCATCTAAAGAAGAACTTAAGGAATATGTTCATGCTGATGAAGCATTGCTTGAAGGTAGATCAGCAGAACAATTCTGTTATTGGTTGATTGATACAGTTATGGAAAATAAGAGTTCTTATGAAACTTTATTGAATACTAAATTAAAGAAAGGCTGGTCTTTTGATCGTTTAAATAAGATGGAACAGGCCATTCTTCTTGTTGCAACATGTGAATTGTTAGAATCAGAATTAGATAAAAGTATTGTAATTAATGAAGCAGTTATTAATGCAAAAGAGTATTGTGATGAAGATTCTTATAAATTCATAAATGGTGTATTAACTGCAATTGAATAATGGAAAGACAATATGTAAGCGTACATGCTTTAAATCGTTATATTAAAGCTGTACTGGATAATGATATGCAGCTTCAGACTGTATATATTCGTGGCGAGATATCTAATTATCGTCCACATCCATCAGGTCATATGTATTTTACTTTAAAGGATGATCAGACAGAATCATCCATTAGTGCAATTATGTTTGCATCACAGGCACGTTATTTAAAGTTTAGACTAAGAGATGGTATGAAGGTATTTATCACAGCACAGGTTTCTGTGTTTGAAAGAGCAGGAAGATATCAGCTTTATGTAAGAAGTATGCAGGAAGATGGTTTAGGTAGTCTTTACCTTCGCTTCAATGAATTAAAGCAGACCTTAAAAAGAGAAGGTCTCTTTAATACTATGCATAAAAAGGCTATACCTGTTATGCCTGAACGTTTAGCTATTCTTTCAGCTAAACAAGGGGCTGCCCTGCAGGATGTGTTACGTACACTCCATCAACGTTATCCATTAGTTAGAAGAGATATCTATCCTGTACCAGTACAGGGAAGAGATGCTTATAAGTATATTATAGAGACATTAAGACAGGTTGATCAATTGCGCTATTCTACTATTCTTCTTGTAAGAGGTGGAGGTTCTATTGAAGATCTATGGAATTTTAATGAAGAGGCACTCGCACGTTGTATTTATGATTTAAAAACACCTATTATTACAGGTGTAGGACATGAGACAGATTTTACATTAGTGGATTATGTCAGTGATTTACGTGCACCTACGCCTACTGCAGCCGCAGTAGTAGCAGTACCTTCTCAAAAGGAACTTTTAAGTCATCTCGAAAATAAGATTATGCAATTATCGAATGTCATGAGAAAGACTATTTATCTAGAAAAACAAAAACTAGAAAAGTATACACATTCCTATGTTTTTACCGACCCTTCTAGAATATTCGAAACAAAATTCATGAAATTGGATAATGTTCATCTTAAGCTGAATAATTATAAAATTAGAATTAAACAAAAATCACGTTATGAAATGCATAAAAAAGTAATTCAACTCAATACATTGATTAAACAGAAACAATTGATTGAGACAAAGAATATTAGTAATAAGCAGGAATTACTTAAAAATTGTTTTGAGAATTATTTGAAAAATAAAAAGACTTCTTTCTCTTATTGTATTGAAAAACTTGATTTATTAAGTCCTTTAAAAACATTACAGAGAGGTTATATCATTTCTAAAAAGAATGATGCAATCATTAAGAGTGTGAAAGATCTTCATACAGATGATACAATTACACTTGTTTATACAGACGGTGAAAAAGAAGTCATAGTGAAGTAGGTGATGATATGGCAGAAAAGACATATGAAGAAGCAATGGCACGTTTAGATGAAATCATTGATTTATTAGAAAACAATGAAGCGTCTTTAGATGAGAGTTTAGATCTTTATAAGGAAGGCGTGTCACTTGCTGCATTTTGTGATACAAAATTAAAAGATGTAGATCAAGAAGTAACTAAAATTTTTGAGGAAAATCAGTTAAAAGATTATCTAGGTGATAATGATGAATAATATGATTGAAGAAGTGAATGAACGATTAAAAGAAATCTTATCTCAATATCGTCCAGGTTTAGTAAAAGAAGCAATGACTTATTCTGTGATGGCTGGCGGTAAAAGATTAAGACCTCTTCTCTTTATTCAGACATTAAGAGCATATAATGTGGATTATCATAAATACATAGATATTGCATGTGCTATTGAAATGATACATACATATTCTTTGATTCATGATGATCTTCCAGGGATGGATAATGATGATTTGAGGCGTGGCAAACCAACATGTCATAAACAATTTGATGAAGCCACTGCAATTTTAGCAGGTGATGCTTTATTGAATGAATCTATAAATGTGATTTTAAGAATGGATTTAGAAGATGCACTTAAACTTAAGGTATTAGGTTATCTATATCAAGCATCTGGGATGGGTGGAATGATCTATGGTCAGCAGCAGGATATGTACTTTGAAACACATAAGGCATCTCTAAATGAATTACAGGCTATTCATCATGATAAGACAGGTGCACTTATTTCTGTACCAATGAAGATTGCTGGACTTATTGCGAAAGAAAAAGACGCAAACGCTTTAGAAGATATTGGATTCAAGCTTGGTCTTGCATTCCAGATCCAGGATGATATTCTAGATGTCACAAGTACAACTGAAACGTTAGGTAAAAGAGTAGGTAGTGATATTACAAATCATAAGTCTACATATGTTTCATTACTTGGTTTAGAAGAATCACAAAAGCGTGTAGAAGATTTATTTGAAGAATGTTTAGCTGATGTTTATGGTTTACAGCTTAACCATGGATTGATGATTGAATTATTCCAAATTATTATGAAAAGAGTGAATTAAATGGAAATTAAGAAGATTGAGAATCCTCGATTCTTAAAACAATTGAATATTACCGAATTAAATCAATTATCACAGGATATAAGGGATTTTTTAATCGAAAATATTTCCCAGACAGGTGGCCACTTTTCTAGTAATCTAGGTATCGTGGAACTGACTGTAGCTCTTCATTATGTATTTGATTCACCTGATGATAAAATTCTTTTTGATGTAGGACATCAGTCTTATGTTCATAAGATTTTGACTGGTAGAGCACTTCAGTTTTCTAAGTTAAAGAAATATGGGGGACTATGTGGTTTTCAGAATCGTCAGGAAAGTATTTATGATCCTTGGGAAGCAGGTCATTCTTCTACGGCTATATCAGGGGCAACAGGTTTGGCTCTTGCCCGAGATCTTAAAAAAGAAAAATTTGAAGTGGTAAGTGTGATTGGTGATGCTGCTTTAATGAGTGGAGAATCTTTAGAAGCACTCAATTTTCTTGGTGGTATAGATACAAAAGTTATTGTGATATTAAATGATAATAATATGTCTATTTCACGTAATGTAGGTGGGTTATCTAATTTCTTATCTGATGTAAGAATGTCATATAAATATAATCAGGCAAAAAATAATTATACTGAAATCTTGTCACAATCTCCTATGGGCCAGAAAATATTTGATTTGACTAAGAAGGTTAAGGATAAAGTAAAAAAGAAGATATTACTTGATACACCATTTTCACAATTTGACTTGGATTATATTGGTCCAGTTGATGGACATAATATAACAGAATTAATTCGTGCTTTAGAGACTGTAAAAAGTTTAGATCATAGTGTTGTACTTCATGTTCTTACTAAAAAAGGAAAAGGATATGAGCTGGCAGAAAAGGATCGTTCAGGTGTATATCATAGTGTTGCTCCTTTTAATATATCTAAAGGTGTACAAAAAGCTGTTGATGATGAGAAACATTCATGGAGTCAATCAGTAAGTGAACATATTGAGTATTTGATGAGTAAGAATGATGATATATGTGTGATAACTCCGGCAATGATTACTGGAAGCTGTTTACAGAATATCTTTAAAAAGTATCCTGAACGTTCATTTGATGTGGGTATTGCAGAAGAACATGCGATGACTCTTGCAGCAGGTCTTTCTCAAGGAGGAGAATTTCCGTTCCTAAGTGTTTATTCTTCTTTCTTCCAGCGTGCTTATGATCAATTGAATCATGATATTGCGAGAATGAAACTTCCATGTCTTATTGGAATTGATCGTGCAGGACTTGTGGGTGGTGATGGTGCAACACATCATGGTGTCTTTGATATTGGTTTGATTGCGCCTATTCCAGGAGTAGTTATCATGGCTCCAAAAGATGAGGTAGAAGCGCAGAAACTTATCAATACAGCATATTACAATAAAGATCATCCATATGTGATGCGTTATTCAAAAAATAAAGTAGTTAATACTCATCAACATACTGATGAGACTATAAAACTAGGTCAGTGGGAATTAATCAAAGAAGCAAATGATGCAGTGATTAATGTAGTGACTTATGGTGATAATGTATTAGCTGTATTAGATATGGCAGAAAGAAATCATCTACCTATCAATATTATTAATGCACGATTCATTAAACCATTGGATACAGAAATGTTGGAAAGAATAAGTGATAAACCAATTATTGTTTATGAAACAGATCTTATCAATGGATCTTTAGGCAGTATCATGAGTTTATATTATGAAAAGAATCATATAGATGTTGATATGAGTTTTATAGGTATTGAAGATCACTATGTCACTTTTGGAGATAATGAATCCTTATATAAACAGGAACATATTTCGTTGAATGATTTGAAAAATAAAATTGAGGAAATAAAACATGAAAAAAGAAAGAATTGATATTTTATGTGTCCAGCAGGGGTTATTTGAGTCTAGAAATCAGGCTCAAAGAGCCATTATGGCGGGCATTGTAAGAGATGAAAATGATTATATTGATAAGCCAGGAACAAAGATTCCAGTTGATACAAAACTTTTTATCAAGGGTGAAAAATTAAAATATGTATCACGAGGTGGTTTAAAACTTGAAAAAGCGATTGAACTATACAATTTAGATCTTACAGATGTCATTATGATTGATATTGGTTCATCTACTGGAGGCTTTACTGATTGTGCGCTTCAGCATGGAGCAAAGAAGGTTTATGCTGTAGATGTAGGAACCAATCAGCTTGTATGGAAGCTTCGTAATGATGAACGTGTAGAAGTCATGGAACAATATAATTTCCGTTATGCTAAGCTTGATGATTTTAAGTACGGCATGCCTACATTTGCTTCTATTGATGTTTCTTTTATTTCTTTAAGACATATGTTCAATGCATTAAAGAATGTGATTGCGTCTGATGGTGTAATCGTATCTTTAATCAAGCCTCAGTTTGAAGCAGGTAAAGATGATGTTGGAAAACATGGTATTGTAAAGGATCCAAAGGTTCATAAAAGAGTTATTGAAGAAGTCATTGGCTATGCAAATGATAATGGCTTCTCTTTAAAAGGTTTAACATTCTCACCTATTACTGGTGGGGAAGGTAATATTGAATTCTTAGGTTATTTTGTAAATGATCATCAAGAGAATTCAGCTTATTGTATTGATGATGTTGTAAGTGAAGCACATAAACATTTTAATGAAAGTAGGTGATTTTAAATGTTGAAAAGTCTATTTATCTCTTCTTTTGTCATTATAGATCAAACAACCGTTGACTTTGATGAAGGCATGACGGCCTTAACAGGTGAAACAGGCGCAGGTAAATCTATTATTATTAATGCGCTCGAACAATTATGTGGTGCAAGAGCATCTTCTTCACTTGTAAGAAAAGGTTCTAAGAAAGCAGTCATTGAAGGTGTTTTTGATATGAATGATTCAATTCAGAAGATTCTAGACGAATTGAATATAGATGGTGATGATGATCTTATTATCACAAAAGAGATATTAGACAATGGACGTTCAACAATTAAAATTAATTATCGTACTGTCACTAATAGTGCTTTAAAACAAGTGGCTCCCTACTTATTAGATATTCATTCACAATATCAGACCCAGGAAATTTTTAATGTGAAAAATCATTTAAAGATATTGCAGTCATTTATGAATCACCAGGATGACTCATTGCTATCTGAATATCATAAACACTACTTTGAATATAAGAAAATATCACAGAAGATCAAGAAGCTTGAACAAGAGGATCTGAGTGATGAAAGAATAGAATATTATCAGAAACAGTATGATGAATTAAAGGATTTTGAATATACAGATGAAATAATTGATCAGCTTGAAGAAGAACTCAGAATGATGAAAAACTATGAATCCATGCATAAATATATGACTGATTTTAATGAGGCTATGTCTGACAAGCAAGGTGCATTAAATCAAATAAATGATGCATTAAGCGCACTTGGTCATATGAATGATACAGAATCATTTAGTGCATTATATGATGAATTCTATAATCAATATTATAGTATGCAGGATATTGTAGATCGCATAGGAACAGCCTTTGACTCTATTGATTTTGATGAATATCGTTTCAATGAACTACAGGAAGAACTTTTTACTATTCATCGTCTGCAAAGAAAGTATGGATACTCAGTAGATGATATCTATCAGGCACAGACAGAATTAAAAGAAAAGCTAGATGCCGCGTTGAATCGTGAAGATGTGCTTGCTGATTTAAATAAACAAAAAGATCAAGCTTATCATGAAGCATATCAGATTGCGTCAAAACTAACATCGTTAAGAGAAGAACAGGGGCTCATTTTTGTTGATACACTAGAAAAAGAATTAAAAGATCTTTATTTACCTGATGCAAAGCTAAAGGTAGATATAAAGGAATGCAGTCTTAGTGATACTGGAAAAGACGACATTACGTTTATGGTTTCTATGAACAAGGGACAGGCTTTTACTCCTTTAAATGAAACAGCAAGTGGTGGTGAAATATCACGTTTGATGTTAGCCATTAAAACAATTACTATGAATCAAAACCAAATGAATACACTTGTTTTTGATGAAATTGATACAGGTGTGAGTGGTAAAGTTGCCGATGCAATTGGATTAAAGATGCATTCTATTTCATTAAACAATCAAGTATTATGTATTACACATTTGCCTCAAGTGGCCATCCATGCTGATCATCATTATGCGATTAAGAAATCATCTCATGATGAAGAAACCTATTCAACGCTTGCAGTATTAAGCGAGGATGAAAGAATAGAAGAAATTGCGAAGATGCTCTCTGGTGATGTGGTTACAGCGGAAGCAATCGATAATGCGAAAAGATTATTACACGGATGAGCATATAATACATATGCTCATTTTTTAGGAGGTTAGCCATGCGTATTATATTTCATATTGATATGAATGCATTTTATGCGAATTGTGAGATTTCTCAGCATCTAGAATTAAAAGGGAAACCCATTGTCATTAGTCATAATTCTAAAAGAAGTGTTGTCTCTACTGCTTCTTATGAAGCGAGAGAATTTGGTGTTCATTCCGCAATGCCTCTATTTATGGCAAAAGAGAAATGTCCTGATCTAATAGTAGTAGAACCACATTTTAATCTTTATCATGAATTGTCACAAAGATTTTTTGAGATTGTTTATAAGTATAGTAAAAAGGTAGAAATAGCCAGCATTGATGAATGTTATGTGGATATGAGCGATTATTTTACATTAACTCATGCGCAGCCTTATGCAGTCGCAAAAGAAATTCAAGACAATATTCTATCCACTTTATCTCTTCCTTGTTCTATTGGAATATCTCCAAATAAGTTTCTTTCTAAAATGGCTTCTGATATGAAAAAACCTTTAGGTATTACTATTATTACTCAAAGAAACTTAAAAGAAGTATTATGGCCTATAAAAGTAGGGGATATGTATGGCATAGGAAAAAAGACAGCACCTAAACTAGAAGAAGTGGGCATTAAGACAATTGCGGATATTGCGAATTATGATAACTATCAGACAATTAGACAATTTCTAGGAAAGAATACACTTATATATTATAATCGTGCCAATGGTAGAGATTTATCGCCTGTTGTTTATGAAGATACGGATATGAAATCTATTGGTCATTCTACAACTTTTGAAAGTGATATTAGTGATGAAGATAGCTTAAAAGAGGAATTCAAGAAGGTATGTTTAACTGTAGCTGAACGTGCATCAAAACATGATATGTATTCTAACTGTGTTGTGATTACATTAAAATATACAAGATTTAAAAGTGTTACAAGACAAATGCTGGTGCAGGAATATATGAATGATTATGAGAAAATATATAGCTATGTGATGATACTTTTTAATAAGCATTATACCCATGAACCATTAAGACTTATTGGTGTTACTCTTAATAATGTGAAAAGAAAAGAAGCAATCATCGAACAGATGAATATATTTGATACAAAGAATGAAGCAGTAGATCCTATTGATAGTTTGATTGAAAATATTAATAAAATGACGAGTGCACATTTGATTAAAGCAAAAGACTATCGTATAAATGGAAAAAGTTAAAAAAAGTTGTTATAATTAACCAAGAGGTGTGACACGTGCAAGATTATGATTTAAAAGATTTTAAGAGCTATTTAATGTTTGAACGAGGATTAAGCGAGAATACTGTAGATGGTTATATGAGAGATCTAAGAGCTTTTTATGATTATATTGATTATGATATCAAAAAGTTTGATTTGGCTCATCTAGATACTTATTTTAGCGAATTAAAGGATGATGGGTATAAAGTAACTTCTATTCGAAGAAAAATTGTATCTTTAAGACAGTATAATGAGTTTCTTTCTCGTACAAAAGGGATGAAGGATGTGATGTCCCAATATGAATTACCTAAAACTGAAAAGAAACTTCCGCAAGTATTAAGCTTAGAAGAAATAGTTAAGGTGATTGATCATATTGATGATACAACTCCTGCAGGAAAAAGAAATAAGTCAATGATGCTTCTTCTTATTAGTACTGGAATGAGAATAAGTGAACTCGTTCATTTAGAAATAAATGATATCAATCATTCAGTGTCTAATGTTCGTGTAATAGGTAAAGGTAATAAAGAAAGACTTATTCCTTTAGATCAGGAGACATTTCATTATGTTTATAACTATATGCAAAATGAACGCTCTTTCTTTGATAAGAAAAATAGCCTTTGGCTTTTTATGATGAATGATGGTCGTCGTATGACAAGAGAAAACTTCTATAACATCTTACAGAAACTTGTATTAGAAGCAGGGGTTAGAGATCATTTTACACCCCATATGTTAAGACACACGTTTGCGACTACGTTATTGGAAAATCATTGTGATTTAAGATCTATCCAGGTTATGCTTGGACATCAGGATATTTCAACCACAACAATATATACACATGTAACACATAAGCAGATTATGGATGACTATAATAAGTTTCATCCAGGTAATGCAAGGAGGAAAGACGATGAGTAAAGAATTATATAAAAGAGTATTTGTGATTGTATGTGATTCGATGGGTATTGGACATGCAGAAGATGCAGCTTTATTTGGTGATGAAGGTGCCAATACGATTGGTCATATCTGTGAAGCAAAAGATGGTTTAAATGTAATTAATATGGAAGGGTTAGGTTTAGGTAATCTAGGAGACTTTAAAGGTATTCATCCTATTGCTCATCCACTAGGCACTACTGCCTCTTTAAAAGAAGTATCTAATGGGAAGGATACAATGACAGGTCATTGGGAAATGATGGGACTTAAAGTCACTAAACCTTTTAAGACATTTACTGATACAGGTTTTCCTGAAGAATTTATAAAACTATTTGAAGAAAAGACAGGTAGAAAATGTCTTGGAAACTATGCAGAAAGTGGTACTAAGATTTTAGATGATTTAGGAGAAAAGCAATTAGAAACAGGAGACTGGATTGTTTATACATCAGCTGATTCTGTATTCCAGATTGCTGCGAATGAAGAAATAATTCCATTAGAAGAATTATATGAAGCATGTCATATTGCAAGAGAATTACTCATGGATGAAAGATGGAAGGTTGGACGTGTCATTGCAAGACCTTTTGTAGGACGTAAAAAAGGAGAATTTAAACGTACACCTAATAGACATGACTATGCTTTAAAACCATTTGGTAAAACAGTACTTAATAGTTTAAAGGATGCAGGACTAGATGTAGTAGGAGTTGGGAAGATTCCTGATATTTTTGTAGATGAAGGTATTACAAAAGGCATTCATACTGTTTCTAATAAGGATGGTATGGAAAAGACAATTGAACTTGCGAAAGAAGACCATCATGGACTCATCTTTGTGAATCTAGTAGATTTTGATGCGGTTTATGGACATCGTAGAAATGCGATTGGATATGGAGATGCTATTGAAGAATTTGATGCACAGCTCTCTGATTTAATGGCTGCAATCAATGATGATGATTTAATCATGATTACAGCTGATCATGGTAATGATCCTACTTGGAAAGGTACAGACCATACAAGAGAACATGTCCCACTACTTATCTACAGCAAATCATTACATCATCCTAAAAACTTAGGATTACTTGAAAGCTATGCAGTAATAGGTGCAACTATTGCAGATAACTTTAATGTAGAAAATCCAGGTATTGGTGAATCTATATTAAAAGAACTTGAAAGGGACGCTTAATGGAAAAACAGAGAAAAATCATTATAGTCTCTCTTGCAGCAAGCTTAATGGCTGTTATACTTTATGTATTTGGAATAACTCTTGCAAAAGGGAACATCATCATTGAAGCACTCTATTTTGTTATGGCTTCACTACTTGTTGTATCTGCAGTTATTTCATTATTTAATAATTATAAAAAGTATAAGAAAGCACTCTATATTTATTTGATAATCATCAATATAGTACTAGAAGTACTATTTATTGGTAATTTGATCATTTAAACGCCGTTCAAAACGGTGTTTTCTTTTTTGACAAATGGAGGAGGGGACTAATAAAAATAATCCCCTTCTATTAAAAAGGGGAGTAATAAACTAAATATATAAAGGCTCATCGTTTTTGAGTACTTGATTATTATTTGTTTTCGCAATATAGAATATTTCACTTGTTTCTGCTTTATAATAAATATCTAAAGTAAGAATTGAAGTCTTCTTATAACCAAGTTCTACAAGATGATCAATAACCATTTTTTCAATATCATCTAAAGATACATCATGATAGTTATACTGTACCTGAAGATTCATCTTAACAGGTTTATAAGTAGTCTTAGCAGTTGTTTTCTTAGTTACAGTTTCTTTCTTTACTGTAGTAGTCTTTTTAGTAGCAGCTTTAACAGTTGTTTTCTTAGATGCTATAGTAGTAGTCTTTTTCATAATGGAGATCCTCCTTTGATACTCTAATTATTACTATTATTATAGCACACTCATTTTACAATTCAAACGTAACAAATATAATCAAAAAATTACATAATATATATTATGCGAAGTAATATATATAAGAAAGAAACTCCCATTGAAGGGAGTTTTATAGTACTATTTTTCGTCTTTATTAGCACGATCGATAGAATCATACAACTTAGTGACATAATTACCACTAAAGCAAGACATACATAAATCACAGTTTCCATCCATATCATGCTTAACAGATTTCTTTAATCCTTCCATTGAAATAAATGCTAATGAATCAGCTTCAATGAATTGACATAATTCTTCTACATTCATACGATGTGAGATTAATTCTTCTAGTGTAGAAATATCTACACCATAGAAACATGGGAACTTAATGGCTGGAGAAGCAATTCTAACATGTACTTCTGTAGCTCCTGCTTCTTTTAATAACTTTACAATACGTTTAGAAGTTGTACCTCTAACGATTGAATCATCAATCATGATAACTCTTTTACCTTTTACAATAGAAGATACAGCTGAAAGTTTCATTCTTACCCCACGTTCACGCATTTCCTGTGTTGGCTGGATAAATGTTCTACCTACATACTTATTCTTGATAAGCCCCATTTCATAAGGAATACCTGATGCTTCAGAATAACCAATAGCAGCTGAAATAGAACTATCAGGTACACCAATAACTAAATCTGCTTCTACTGGTGCTTCTTCAAATAAAGTCTTACCACAAGTCTTACGTGCTGTATGAACATTAATACCATCTAAATTACTATCAGGTCTAGAGAAGTAAATATATTCCATTGCACATAGCTTATTGCAGATAGGTAAAGTTTCAGTATACTTCTTAGATTTAATAATACCATCTTTTACACGGATGATTTCACCTGGTTCAACATCTCTTACATATTCTGCTCCGGCAATATCTAAAGCACATGTTTCAGATGAGAACATATAACCTCCACTTGGAAGTCTACCCATAGATAAAGGTCTTAAACCATATCTATCTCTTGCAACATAAAGAGCATCCTCTACTAAAATAACAAATGCGAATGCTCCATCAATCTTTTCTAATGATTTACAGATACGATCTACAAATCGTCCTGTTTCTCTCTTAATTAAATGACCAAGAACCTCAGTATCACTTGTTGAATTAAAGATAGAACCATTTTCTTCGAGTTCCTTCTTTAATAAGTTAGCATTTACAATATTACCATTATGGGCAATACCCATCATACCATCGAGAGTACGGAATAAGAATGGCTGAACATTCATGATTCCTCCCCCACCTGCAGTTGAATAGCGGACATGTCCAATAGCTGCATTACCTGATAATTTTTCAATTTTTTCTTTATTAAATACTTCACTGACTAAGCCTTCACCCTTATGGATGTTAAGCTTTCTACTTTTATTGCGGACAACAATACCTGCAGCCTCCTGTCCACGATGTTGTAAAGAATGTAAGCCATAATATGTTAATTGAGCAGCATTGTCATCTCCCCATATAGCAACAACTCCACATTCTTCATGTAATTCATCATGATTCTTGATCATAATAGCCTCCCTGTTTAATAGATTTCATTGATATAGCGCTTCTCAAGAGGTGTATTATCCTCCTGATTACACATCATTGTGATCATATCTGTTTTTTCACCATGAATAGACGCCATGCAATCTGTTTCGATGCGAATGTCTTTATAGAAATAAACAGAAATCGTTTTGAGGATGTCATCTAAATATTCTTTATTGTATATAAATTCTGAAATATAGACAAACTTCCCCCTATCATTATAAATCATATATCCTTGTTGTCCATACTCATTTTTAAATGTTAGAACAGAATCGTTAAATGCAACACATCTAATTCTTAGATAATTATTAAAATAATCTTCATCACGCATTAAATAATGGTTGAAATTTGCGGTATAACGCATGTAATCATCATAGAGATGACTTATATCCTGGGACAGGCAAATATTACTAGGAAGGCAATACTTAGCTTTATCAAGCTTATAAAGAATATGTCTATGAGATTCTTTAAAGCCAAAAGGCATATAAATTTCAGGATGATAAGCCTGTAAATAAATGCGTTTATCTTTATAAATATCTAAAACATGATTCATTAATAATTTCATGAATCCCTGTCCTTCATACTCTCTCCTTGTAGAAACTCCTAGAATAAAATAACTATCTTCGTAATCTTTTACTTTAAAAGGTACAATCTGTAAAGCAGAAATAATTTTGTCTTTAAAACGTACAACATATGTATTCTCTTTCTTATATCTATATTTGAAATAGAATTCAGTAGAGACTTCATCTTCATCCTCAAAACGGTCCATCCAGATTTCTTTGATTGTTTCAGTATCTTCATCTGTTGCCTGTGTAACGATGGCATCATTAATAAAGATACGTGTCTTTTCAACCATATGACAAGGATGCATACGTTCTTTAGAGATACGAAGATTTTCTATTCCCATATCTTCTTCTCTATTTACATATTTAAAATCCGCACATTCATGTTCCAAGAATTCTTTTCTTAAAGTCACATAAAGACCTCTAATAGTTTTATCAGCTTTTTCAATATGAATCTGGATTGTTTCATGCTTTAATGGAGAACCAATCATAAAAGCCTTTAATTCGTTATTAATAAAGATGCCACCTATCTTAATAGGTAATTGATCCTGGGTAGAAAGAAGATACATAATTCCATATACTTCAGAAGTTAAGGATTCACTCTGTTCATGCTCTTCGCTTTCCCATTTTAATAGATTATTGAAAATCATAGGCATATCATCATCCGCATTCAATGTACGATATTCATAATTAGGATATTGTGAAATGAAGTTATGATAATTGTTTCTCATCTTCTGCATCTTCTTACCTGATAATGTAATTAATTTTTCTTTATCATATACATAATCATCTAAATCTCTTGTATGCTCATAAACAAACTGTCCAGGACATACCTTCTTTAATTCTTTTACAAAAGATGGAATAGCACAATCAATCATAAAAGGAAACTTATTTTCCTTTGCATAATCCATCATGTATTCAACAGCTTCTTTGTAGTATTCACAAGACGCAAAGGGCATCGCAAAAAAGCGATGTCCTTTATAGTTATGTAACATGATGCAGAAGTGATCATGAATCTCATATTCAATATGATATTCATGATTCCACATCATCATAGTCACGAAATTTGAGTTATAGCCTTCATAATTGGCTTTATCTAAATAAGGTAAAACAGTATTTAAATCAGATAATTTTAAGGGTTTCATTTTATTTTCCAAGCATCATATGTATAAATTGTTTAGCTACACGCCCAGAATAGCCTCCGTTTCTTAATTCCCATTCCATAGCTAAACGATGGAGTTCATTACGATCAATATCTAAATGATACTGATCTGCAAGTCCATCTACTATATCAAGATAGTGCTGCTTATCTGGATGAACATAAAGAATCTGGACACCAAAACGGGCAACAAGTGATAGCTTTTCCTGTTTAGCATCATTGACATTTACTTCATTGTCATCTCTTTCGCCCCAAGTTTCCTTAATTAAATGTCTACGGTTACTTGTGGCATAAATAAGGACATTATCAGGTTTCTTTTCTAGTCCCCCTTCAATGACCGCTTTGAGATATTTATATTCGGTTTCATATTCTTCAAAAGATAAATCATCCATGAAGATAATGAACTTATAATTACGGTTCTGTAATTCTCCAATAATTTCTGGAAGATGGATAAATTGATGCTTATACACTTCAACCATTCTTAAACCGTCCTTGTAATAACGATTTAATATAGCTTTGATACTTGATGATTTACCAGTTCCATTATCGCCATACAATAAGACATTATTTGCTTTCTTGCCATTAATAAATGCTTCTGTATTCGCAATTAAACGATCCTTTTGACGTTCATAGCCTATGAGCTGTTCAAGTGTATTATCTTCTATATGATTGATAGAAACGATATTGCCATCTACATATCTAAAAGCCTTATTTAAACCGTATTTACCAACACCATACTTGTGATAATGATTATAGAGGATGTTATAGAAATCTTCAACAGATGTGCTTTGTGCAAGATTACTTTGTAGTTCACTGAAGACTTCATAAATCTCTTTATTAATAATTGGCTTAGAATGTGAGAAATGGAAGAAAATCTCTCTATTTAGTCCTTCTAGATCATCAAATGAAGAGTGAAATAAATCATAGAAGTAAGTGAGATCTCTTAATACAAGTGCTTTTAATGTATCATCAACATCTACAACACGTTCTAGTGAAAGCGAGAAGGCATTTTCATGCATTGCAAGCAAATGTGTAAGTAAGCTTTGCATCAAGTGATCATGAAGATCATATTTTTCAGCAACCTGTAAGAATTTCGCAATAAAATCATGCTGAATTGCCTTATTGTCTAATTGTTCAACGTTCTTTAATAGGAAAAGAACATCTTCATCATCTGTTAATTGATAATATACTGTTAAATCATTTAAATACACAAATAACCCCTTCTTTCATTAGTTCTTGAAGCTATGAATAGGAGCTGGAATACGTCCACCACGGTTCACAAATTCATCACAAGAGAATGAATTCACTGGCATGATTGGGGCATAACCTAATAAACCACCAAATTCAACTGTATCTCCTACATCCTTACCAATAACTGGAATAAGTCTTACTGCAGTTGTTTTCTGGTTGATCATACCAATAGCCATTTCATCTGCGATAATACCAGAGATTGTTTCAGCTTTTGTATTACCAGGAACTGCAATCATATCTAGACCTACTGAACAAACACAAGTCATTGCTTCTAGCTTTTCTAAAGTTAAAGATCCTGCATTGACTGCATCAATCATACCCTGGTCTTCACTAACTGGAATAAAGGCACCTGACAAACCACCTACATAAGATGAAGCCATAACGCCACCCTTTTTCACCTGGTCATTTAAGATAGCAAGTGCTGCAGTAGTACCTGGAGCCCCTACTCTTTCAAGGCCCATGCTCTGTAAACAATCGGCAATAGAGTCACCAATAGCTGGTGTAGGTGCTAAAGATAAGTCAATAATACCAAAAGGAATACCTAATGCTTCAGATGCTTCTAAAGCAACTAACTGACCTACACGGGTGATCTTAAATGCAGTTTTCTTGATGATTTCGCATAATTCACCAAAGTCTTTACCTTTTGCGTCCTTAATTGCTTTATGCATAACACCAGGACCACTGACACCAACATTAATAATAGCGTCTGATTCACTGATACCATGGAATGCACCAGCCATAAATGGGTTATCATCTGGGGCATTACAGAAGATAACAAGTTTAGCACAGCCAATAGATTCAATGTCCTTAGTAGCATATGCAGTCTTTTTTACAATCTGTCCAAGTAATGCGACAGCATCCATATTAATACCAGTCTTAGTAGAACCAACATTAACACTTGAACATACAAATTCAGTTTCCTTCATAGCCTGTGGAATAGACTCAATAAGCATACGTTCTGCTTTAGTCATACCTTTAGAAACAATGGCAGTATAACCACCAATAAAGTTAATACCTAATTCCTTTGCACACTTATCTAGTGTTTTTGCAATCTGTACATAGTCTTCTGGCTTCTTGCAGGCTGAAGATCCGATTGTTGCAATAGGCGTAACTGAGATACGCTTATTCACAATAGGAATACCATATTTTTTTTCAATAGACTGTCCTACAGGTACAAGATTTCTCGCAGTAGACATGATTTTGTTGTAAATATTGTCACAAAGAACATCTAAAGAAGAATCAATACATTCAAATAAGCTAATGCCGATTGTAATAGTTCTTACATCTAGATTTTCCTGCTCAATCATTTTATTTGTTTCAATAACTTCAAACTGATTAATCATCTATACATCTCCTTATAATCTATGCATCATATTAAAGATTTCTTCATGCTGAATTTTAATATCAACACCAATTTCTTTACCTAAAGCAGCAAGTTCATCTGCTAAGTCATTAAATGCTTTGCTAGAAGCATCATGATTGACAATCATCATCATATTGAAATAACCTTGTACAATAGTCTGAGAGATATCTAAAATATTAATATCATTCTCAGCAAGATAAGTACATACTTTTGCAATAATACCTACCTGGTCCTTTCCAACTACAGTAATAATACCTTTTTTCACAGTCGAATCCTCCGTTTTCATAAATTTTTAAACATTATAGCAAAACTAAGTAAAAAGATAAATAAAAAGTGTAAAAATATGCTTAGACTAAATAATAGCCTTTAAAAGTAATTTTAATTGATTGTAATATCAAAAAAAGAGAAGGAATGATTCCTTCTCTCTTATGTTTATGTTATTCACCTAATAATTTAAGAGCACTAGCAAGAACAGCCTTACCGTTCATTGTTCCGTAATCTCTCATATCGATAACGTCAACAGGGATAGCACCAGCTTTTCTTGAAGCAGCTAACTTTTCGATTGCAGCTTTCTGGAATCTAACCTGTGGGCCAAGTAAGATACAGTCAACTTCTTCTAATACTCTAGGTGCATCAGAGAATGGTAAAGCGAAGATCTTTGCTTCAACTCCCTGTTCCTTAGCTGCGGCTTCCATTTTAGTTACTAATAAGCTAGTAGACATACCTGCAGAACATACTAATAAAATTGTTTTCATTGTCATTACTCCTTTTCTAATTTCTGAATTTATTATACTAATTTTTAGCCATGATGTAAACACTTACCCAAAAGTTTTTTTAGCATAATACAAAAAATGATATTCAAAAGGCTATAAATTTAATTTATAATATTTTAGAGGTGGTTAAAATGAAGATGTTAGTTGTAAGTGATTCGCATATGTATAACGATATATTAGAACATATCACAAATAAATGGAAAAACAAGGTGGATTTATTGGTACATTGTGGAGATTCCTCTCTCCTTCCAGATGATCCATTACTTAAAGATTATGATATAGTTGTACATGGAAATCATGATGAAGAAGTCTTTCCTCACTATGTAGTTTACAAAGATATATTTGTGACCCATGGTAATGATTATCATGTCTATACAGGTTATGATGAACTTATACAAGCATGTAAAGAAAATCATTGCACGATATGTTTTCATGGACATACACACGTGCCTACGATTCAGATTCATGAAGGAATTACTTTTGTGAATCCAGGTAGTGCTATGATCAATCGAGGAAGCTATGGTTATGGAACATATGCTATTGTGGAGACAGAACCATTTAATGTCATCTATTATGATAGTCTAGATCATCATATCTGTAACCAGGAAGTTCTTGAAGAAGGTATGGCATTACTTGATGAATTCAAAAAGATTGTAAAGAATATGAAATAAGGGAGATAGCGAGCTATCTCCCTTTAAAAATACTATTTTTCTTCTAATCTTTTTCTCTTATATTCAATGATGAACATGACTTCCTTTAGATCTTCATCTGGTAATTCAGATAATAATCTAGCAATATTCGCAATATTATAGTAGTCATATTTCTTACCACTCATGATTTCTTCAACACTACGTCCATATAAGCGTGAAAGAACTTTTAATTCCCCTACTGTTACATCTCTTTTACCATTTTCAATATCTGAAATTGCAGAATGAGGTACATTAAGATGTGCAGCAACTTCTTTTTGTGTTAAGTTCTTAAAAGTTCTATAAGTTTTTAGACGTTTAGCGAGATCCATATCTAATGCCATAAGTTTACCTCCCTATTTCTATCTGGGGTTTATTATAACACAAAAAAATAAAGGTGGCAATTTAGGAATTATGAAAAATATAGATTTTATCTAAAATGTTATTTGAAATATCCTACTACATAAGGCTTCTTTAAATCACTTTTCTTCCCTTTAGAAGTACGTTTTTTTATGTCTTCTAAAACGGTTACAGTCTCATTTTCATCTTCTGTAGTCAACATAATAAAATATGAAATATTTAGAGATTGATGGTTTTCTACATAGATTGGTTCATTATGTAGTATATGATTACGACATTGATCATCAGTAAAGATATCAAAAGAAACACCTTTTCTATCTACAATCTTATAAGAATGTTTTTTGCACATACCACAATGTGGTACTTTCTTATGGAAATAAGATTGTGAAATGACACAATGTTCACTGATCATATTCTCTGTTTTACCATAGATAGGTAAAATAAGATCAGCATTATAATCCTTCATCTGTTTAATCTGTTTTCTTGTACATTCAAATGATGCAATGACTGGTTCTTTAAATGCATAAGCATCATAATGGTTATAAATATTAAATCCCTGACCAATAATAAGAGGATGCTCTTTTAATAGTCTATAACTGCCAAAGTCATTGACAATTAACGTATTGAATTCTTTCAATAGAGGATTGTGAATGACTTCTTGTATATCTTTATCATGCATAATACGAGGTAGATAAAGATTAGGTACTTTATCATATTTTTTGAAGCATTCTAATGCTTCTTTTAGATCTGCATCATAGTAGTAGTATACATGATCATAATATCTTAAGGCAATTTCTAACTGTTTTATATTAGAAACTACTACATGATACTCAGATACACTTTGCGGAATGACTTTAAGAGGCTGTATTTCTTTAATAGGAGCCTTGTGGTGCTTCTTAAAGGTAAATAATGTATCTAGCTTAGAAAGTGCCTCACGACGCATATTATTGATGATTGTGATAGGTATAAATAATTCACCATATAACTCTACATCAATCTTATCTGCTTCATACACAGTATGACCAAGCTTATTGAGATGATCAATAATATTCTCTTTAGTGGCAGCACGCTTTGATGCTTCTTCAATGATTTGTTCACTTACTACAGATACTTCTTCATCATCACATTTTACAACAAGCGTACAGGGCTTATTAAGAGATGCTTTAAAGGACATATCAATCTTTCGATATTTCTTTTCTTCCTGATATGTTTTCTGCATACGGTTAATTGTATCTACACTGATTGTCTTATTAACAGTTCCACCCTTCACTACATCATCAAACTCAATCTGAACATTCATGCCTGCTTCTGCTTTATTGATGAGCTTGTTTTGATAATAAATCTTATTGACAGGTCTTCCTTTATCTATTTCTGTAAAGACAATAGAATCACCCTGTGTTAAATCATTTTTTAGGGCTATAGAGACACGTTTACTACGGTAGTCATATCCTTTAACATAACCTAAGAAAACGCCTTGGTTACCTGAAAATGTCTCATCTACAATTTTATCAGCATGAAATGGATAACCAGATGTATAATGGCGATTAAACATCTGTTTCATATCATTGAAGTTCTCTTTTGTATAGTTAGGTGTATTCTCATAATAATGTTTAATAGCTTTAGAATAAACCTGAGTGACTGCAGCCACATATTCAGGACGCTTCATACGCCCTTCTATCTTTAAAGAAGCAACGCCTGCTTCAATATATTCATTAATATGATCAGATGTACATAAATCCATTGTAGACATGAGATAGCTTGTATCAATCACTTTGCCATCTTCTTCTAAACTATAAGGTAAACGGCATGGCTGTGCACAGGCGCCTCTATTACCACTTCTTCTACCTATCATACTAGACATCAAACACTGTCCAGAATAAGCCACACATAATGCACCATGTGCAAATACTTCTATTTCTAAATCTGTATGAGAACAGATATATTTAATTTCATCAATGGTATTTTCTCTAGCAAGAACGACTCTTTTAACACCTAGATCTTCAAAATAACGTAATGCCTCTAATGACATCACACTCATCTGAGTAGAAGTATGAAGTTCCATATCAGGATATCTTTCATGAACGAGCTTTAATAAGCCAATATCTTGAATAAGAAGTGCATCTATTTGTAACTCATATAAACTATCAATTAATGAAAGAACATCTTTCATTTCATCATCTTGATATAGTGTATTAACAGTTATAAATATTCTTACATTTCTTAGATGTGCATACTGTATAGCTTGGTCTAGTTCTTCTAGATTAAAGTTCTTAGCGAAGGCTCGTGCTGAAAAGGCAGTTGTTCCAAGATAAATCGCATTAGCGCCATTCGCAATAGCGCCCTGCAGAGACTCAAAATCACCTGCAGGGGCCAATAATTCAATTCTATTCATTTATACAAGTTTTTGAGCTAAATCATAGCACATACGTGCTGATGACTTTGCAGCTTCCTTAAGATATTGATCAAACTGGATAGAACTGCTGCCTTTATCAAAAATATCACTTAATCCACGTACAATAATAAATGGTTTATTAAAGACTGTACATACCTGAGCTACTGTTGCAGCTTCCATTTCAGAACATAATGCATCAGGGAAGTGTTCTTTGATTGCATCAACCTGATCTTTTCTTGCAACAAATTGATCACCAGAGACAATAAGACCACTATATACTGTTAAGCCATTATGTTCAAAGATTTCTTTTGCATAAGAAACAAGTGTCACATCAGCTTCATAGTAAAGAGGCATATCAGGTACTTGTCCATATGGACGTCCAAAAGCAGTGACATCGACATCATGATGCGCTACCTTTTCACTGATGATAACATCTCCGACATTTTCTTTTAAATCAAGTCCACCTGCAGAACCAACATTGATGACATGATCAATATCAAAGTTCTTTAATAAAAGAGTAGCTGAAATAGCTGCATTGACTTTACCAATACCACCCTGGACAACTACAACTTCTTTTTTTCCTAATAAACCTTCATAAAAATGATAATTACATTCCTGGTATTCTTTTTCAACATTCATTAAAGCAAGAATTTCATTGACTTCTTCTTCCATTGCACCAATAATACCTAACATGTTAATCCCTCACTTTCTTTACTACAAATATAATACGTTCACACTCTTCCTTGTATTCACCAAAATCACTATAATACGCGATTGACTTAAATCCTGCTTTTTTAAGCATCTGTACATATTCTTCAACAGAAAGTGTTTTTTGACGATGTGTTTCATCAACATGATGACCATCTTCGTCAATAATAATATGATGGGTAATACCACCTTTATGATCACTTTCTACATCCCATGAGAAGAAGAAATCTTCATCTTCATTCTTTTCATGGTAATCATCTAAAATCACATTACATTTATAAAGACTGTTCACATCAAAGATAAATGTTCCATTATATTTTAAACCTTCATAAACATTATTAAAGACATCCTGTACTTTCTTCTTGCTTAAAACATAGTTAATTGCATCTGTTAAACAAAGGATAGTATCTACAGGCTGAGATAAGGCAAAATCACACATATCAATTGTTTCGGTTAGAAGTTCAACACCTTCATCCTTAGCTTTTAAGGCAGTAATGTTTACCATATCTTCAGATAAATCAGTGGCTAGAACCTGATGACCTTCTTTCGCAAGTTCAATAGCAGTTAATCCAGTTCCACATCCTAGTTCTAATACTGTTTTAAGATTAGCATGTTCATGAATGAATTTTAAATATTCAGAATAGAAGTCTGGGTCCATTAAAGAATCATAATAATAAGAAAACTCTTTATAGGCAGCCATTATGCAAGATACTCCTTGATATCAATAGTAGGCATATCACTCCATAACTTCTCTAAATTATATTCTTTACGTGCTTCTTCAGAGAAGATATGACAGATCACATCACCTGCATCAATAAGGATCCATTCCGCATTACCACGGCCTTCTATGCTCTTGATTTCAAAACCGTTCTTTTCACACTGGTCAACTACATTATCCTGAATCGCATTTAATAAACGTTTATTAGATGCAGTACATAAAATAAATGTGTCATATAAAGGAGAGGCGTTCTCCATATTGATTGCCACAATATCCTGGGCTAATTTATCGTTCATTGCTTTCACAATACATTCTACTTTAGTCATTATTAACTCCTTTTACATATTTATCATAAACTTCAAAGAAACATGGGTCGATTGGATGATGCTTCTTTGTGGAAAATTCATAAAAATCAGTCAGACAGTTTCTAAATCCTGCTTCAATATCATGTTTACATAAAGTAATCTGTTCTGATGAATCATAACCTCTTAAAGGGTCTAACTTATCAGCACAATATAAACACATACCAAGAAGGCTCATAGATGTAGAAGCTGTTGTATGATCTTCAATGGCTTTTAAGATTTCTTCATCACTGATAAGAAATTCATTCTCACATACATAACGTGAGAGCCATTGATGCCAGATAGGTTCAGGCTGATCTAAATGAGAAGCATAATGCTTCTTCATTAATTTTTTAGCCTGATCATGAGGCATTTCTTTTGCAACATCATGCATCATACCGGCAATATAGCCTTTGAGAGGATCAATGCCATTGCTTTTACAGAAATCTCTTGTGAGAGAAGCAACACTTAGAGTATGCTTATAGCGTTTTTCTTTCATTCTATTTCTAATCATTGTATCAAGATATAAGCCATTTTTAGAAATATATTTGAGTACATCTTTATTAAGCATATCTAGTGCACCTTCTTTGATTTCTGTGCTAGATGCGGTTATTTCTACATTATCCATCTTAATAAAGTGATATCTCTCTAAATTAGGATGAGCTGTAGGATAACCACCTCTGTTAAAGGCGACTAGCTGGACTAATTCTGATATTTCTTTGGCTTCTTTCCATTTTTCAAACGCCATAGCCTGATCCATACCCATTAAATAATATAAATTATCATTAGGATACATTTCTTTTAATGCATGAATCGTATCAATTGTATAATTCTTTTCATCACTTGTAGAATCAAGTTCAATAGTACAAACCTTCATTTTTGGTTCCTGGTGAATCGCAATCTCTATCATTGCTTTACGCTTATCGCCAGGGGCATTCTGTTTATCCTTCCAAGGGTTGTTTTTAGTAGGAATGAAGTAAAATGAATCAAGAGAAAGCAAAGACAAAGCCTCCTTTGCAATCTCTATATGCCCTTTATGGATAGGATCAAAACTACCACCAAGTAATCCAATATTCATTAGATCTTATAAATTCCTTTTTCACTTGATTTATAGAAAACAATTGTATGTCCAATAATATGAACAACATCTGCTTTAGTACCCATTGAGATTTCTAAAGCTACTTCATTCACTGTTTCAGGGCAAGTATCTAATAACTTCACTTTAATAAGTTCTTTAGCCTTTAATGCATCATTGATGCTGTTGATCTGTTTTTCTCCTACACCATCTTTACCAACCTGAAAAATTGGCTTTAAGCTATGTGCTTCGCTTCTTAAAAATTTCTTCTGTTTACTATTTAACATTCATATATCCTCTAAATTAAACTTTCTCTCATAAATACATCAATACCTTCAGGCACATAAACCTTAATCTTGCCTTTAGGTGCATGAATACATATAAATCCTAAACCAGAGATCACAATATCACGCTTTTCTTCTGGTAAAGTAAATTCATAAGCCTTCATTTCTTTCATTGATAAAGCAGGTCCATAAACCTGTAACTGCTTATGTCTATTAAACAATTCATCTGCTTTTTCAGTCTTTGTACGATGAATCTGCATATTTCTAGAGAAGTAGCAGATGAAGTTTCCTTTATCTCCCTTTGTATAATCAATTCTTGCAAGAACGCTAAAGAAGATTGATTGATCATCATTTAACTGGTATATCATTGGCTTTACTTCTCCCTGAGGCATAATATAAGCCAAATCTTTTTCATCTACAACAGATGTGTACTGATGTTCATTCATGATACCTGGAGTATCATATAAAGATGAATGATCATCAAGAGGAATCTTGATTAAATCAAGAGTGGTACCAGGGAATTCACTTGTAGTAATAAGATTAGATGCATCTGAATAGTTCTTCAACATACGGTTGATAAATGTAGACTTACCAACATTAGTAATACCTACAACATATACATCACGGCCGTGACGGTATTCATCAATCTTATCAAAGATTTCATCAAAGTTCATATTCTTCTTACCACTTGTAATAACTACATCAAGAGGCTTGATACCGTATTCCTTGAACTGTCTTCTTACCCATGTATTAAGTCTATGTTCCTTTAAAGATTTAGGTAAGATATCTCTCTTATTCGCAAGTACAAGTACATCATTATATCCAATATGACGCATAAGACCAGGCACAAGAGAACCATTAAAGTCAAATAAGTCAACGATATAAACAACTAAACAATCTTTTTCTCCTACAGTCTGTAAAACATGTAAGAAATCATCTTTAGTTAAATGAGATTCCATCTTCTGATGATAATGCATTAATTTATAACATCTCTGACAAAGAATCTTTTCCTTGCTTAAAGCAGATTCTGGCACATAGCCAGGCTTTTTTGTATCAGCGCTTTGAATGATGGCGCCACATCCATAACATCTTATTTCTGTCATATATACCTTCCTTTTCTTAGGTCATTTTACACTATTTTTATTCAATTATATAGAAAAAACAAGGATATTTCCTACTTTTCATCAAGATAATCATCCATTGAAATGAATTCGAACTCAGTATCAGGGTCCCCTTCCATTTCATCAAAGAGATTTGGATCTTTAATTGTAAGATCTACTTTATTTTCTTCTACTTTCTTTTGTACATGCTCTTTAATAATCATAGAACGAGTGAGATGTACATCATCAATAAAGTCAAATGGACATTGTTTTAAAGTATTGGCCTTAGCACTTAGTGCACCAAAGCTAATATCTTTAGATACAATCTTCATTGTTTCTGTACCACTCTTAACTATAAATTCATCCTGTGGATTAGAGATGAATCCAGTAAAGATTTTAGTTGGTTTAGTCTTTAATGACTTAAATAGTAATGTTCCCTTTGTTGCACGATGACATGCTGGAATATCACTGATATGTATACGTTTGAAATGTGCAGGGTTTAAAATAAGTAATAAAGAAGAGACAACTGAAGGATCAAAGACACACATAAAGGCCACTTCATCATCACGCATATTAATACCCTTTACACCACCTGCTTTTACACCTAATACAGATATTTCATCTTCACTATATAAAGTACCATATCCTGCTTTAGTGACAGTAATAATACCCTTTGTTCCATCACTGATATCAACACTCACTAATTCATCATTGTCTTTCAAGTTCATACACTTTAATGGCTTAGAGAAGCGGCTGACATTAAAGTCTTTAATACTTACGCGTTTAATTTGTCCATTCTTACTTGATAAGACAACATATTGGTCTAAATCGAATGATTTTACAAGAATATTACCAATAATCTTCTCATCATTACCTAATTTAATTAAATAACTTAGATGTTTGCCTAAATCCTTCCACTTGAAGTCTTCTAATTTATAAACAGGAACAAAACAATAGTTCCCCTTGTTAGTAAATGAAAGAATAACATCGAGTGTATTGGCTTCAAATAGGTCAACAAGCATATCCGTATCTTTCTTACCAAATGTATTTTCATCAGATGCCTTATAAGAACGTGTAGAAATCTTTTTGAAATATCCGTCACGTGTAATAGAAACATATACATCTTCAGAAATAATCATTGCCTGCTGATTGACAGATGTATCCATGATTTCATCTTTGATTTCAGTGAGACGAGGTGTTGGATACTTCTTCTTAATCTCTTTTAACTCATTTATAATTACTTTTCTTAATACTTTTTCACTATTTAAAATCGCATTTAAGCTTTCAATAAGAGCCTGTAATTCTTTCTGTTCATTCTCTAAGGATACAATATCAGTATTTGTTAAACGATAAAGCTGTAAAGTTACAATGGCTTCAGCCTGTCTTTCAGTAAAGCCAAAAGCATTCATTAAATTCACTTTTGCATCTGACTTATCTTTAGATGCGCGAATTGTTTTTACAACTTCATCTAGAATAGAAATAGCCTTAATAAGCCCTTCTACAATATGCTCACGTTCCTGTGCTTTATTAAGATCAAAAATAGAACGCTTCGTTACGACTTCACATTCATGCTTAATATAGCCATCAAGGATATCTTCAATACCCATAAGTACTGGACGCTTATCCTTGATTGCAGTCATATTATAGTTATAGTTCTTCTGTAAATCTGTATTTTTAAAGAAGTAGTTTAATGTATTTCTTGCATCAACATCTTTCTTTAAATCTACCGCAATACATAATCCATTACGGTCAGATTCATCTCTGACTTCAATGATTCCATCAATATCACGATTAAACTGAATTTCAGCCATCTTTCTTACAAGTTCAGCCTTATTGACTTCATAAGGAATTTCTGTAATAAGAATCTGATTGATATTCTTCTGTTCAACAATCTTATAACGTGAACGGACAACAACCTTACCACGACCAGTTCTTAAGGCTGTCGCAATATCACTTGCACCTTCAACTATAGCACCTGTTGGAAAATCAGGCCCTTTAATAAATTGATGAAGATCATCAAATGAACAATGAGGATACTTAATACGATAAATAGTAGCATCAATGACTTCCTCTAAGTTATGAGGAGGAATATCAGTGGCATAACCAGCTGAAATACCTGTGGCCCCATTGACTAATAAGTTCGGATACTTTGCGGGAAATACAGTTGGTTCATATTCAGTATCATCGAAGTTAAGTGCCATCGGCACTGTTTCTTTATCTATATCTTTAATTAAATCTAACGCAATTGGGGCTAATCGTGCTTCAGTATAACGCATGGCAGCAGCCGGGTCATTATCAATAGACCCGTTATTACCCTGCATATCTACTAAAGGCATACGCATCTTCCAGTCCTGTGATAAACGGACCATCGCTTCATAAACAGACGAATCACCATGAGGGTGATAATTACCAATAACTGTACCAACAGTCTTAGCTGACTTACGATATGGCTTGTTAGGAAAATTTCCTTCCTTCCACATAGCATATAAAATTCTTCTTTGTACTGGTTTTAATCCATCTCTTACATCAGGTAATGCACGATCCTGGATAATATATTTAGAATAACGTCCAAAGCGGTCACCCATGATATTCTCTAAGGACATAATAATATTTTTTTCTGTCATGTTTGATCACCTATCCTTCCATAAAGAAGCTATCTTCTAATGAGAACTGTACATTGTTTTCAATCCATTCACGTCTAGGCTGTACCTTATCACCCATTAATACAGAGACACTTCTTTCTACAATTGCAGCATCATCGATAGTAACCTGAATAAGAGTACGAGTTTCAGGGTTCATAGTTGTTTCCCATAATTGTTCTGCGTTCATTTCACCAAGACCTTTGTAACGCTGTACATCATAGCCTCTTCCCATTTTCTTACGAGCAGCTTCTAAATCCTTTTCATCCCAGCAATAAATAACATTATCTTTCTTGCCAGACTTCTTAGAAACCTTATAAAGAGGTGGCATAGCAATATAAACTTTACCTGCTTTAATCAAACCACGCATATAACGATAGAAGAATGTAAGCAATAAAATCTGGATATGTGCCCCATCAGTATCGGCATCGGTCATGATGATAATCTTATCATAAGCACTATCATCCGCATTAAAATCAGCACCTACACCAGCATTAATTGTATTGATCATTGTACTGATTTCTTCATTCTTTAGGATATCTGCCTGTGTGGCTTTTTCTGTATTAATAACTTTACCACGAAGTGGAAGAATAGCCTGAAACTTACGGTCTCTACCCTGTTTTGCACTACCTCCGGCAGAATCACCTTCGACAAGATATAATTCATTCTTACGCTTATTTTTGGATTGTGCAGGTGCTAACTTACCACTTAAGAATTTTGCTTCACGGTTATTCTTACCTTTTCTTGCCTGCTCCTTAGCTTTACGCGCTGCCTGTCTTGCATTAGCTGCCTTGATCATCTTTTCAATCAGTTTCTCTGCAATATCTTTATTTTCTTCTAAGAAATAAGTAATACGTTCAAAAGTCACATTTTCTAGAATATTACGGGCAATAGGAGAACCAAGCTTAGATTTGGTCTGACCTTCAAACTGAAGATACTTTTCTGGAATCTTAACAGAAATAATTGCATTCAATCCTTCACGTACATCACTACCTTCAAGATTCTTATCTTTTGCCTTTAATAAAGCATATTTTCTTGCATATTCATTAAATACTTTAGTTAAACCAGAACGGAATCCTACTTCATGTGTACCTCCATCTCCAGTACGTACTAAGTTAACAAACGAAATAATATTTTCCTGATAACTTTGTGTAAACTGCATCGCAATTTCTACTTCTATTTCATTATTAGTATCATCAAAAGAGATAATAGGTGAAACAGCTTCTTTATCATTATTGATCCAGTCAATAAATTCTTCTAAGCCTTTTTCATAATGATATGTTTCATCTTTATCAGTACGTTCATCAATAAGTTCTATTGTCATTCCCTTTAATAAGAATGCATCTTCACGGAGTCGTTCACTAATTGTCTGGAAACTAAATGTTGTGGTAGAGAAAATAGATGCATCAGGCTTAAAATGAATAATAGTACCTGTTTTATTAGTTTTTCCTACTTTTTTTAACTTCCCAATTTTTGTAGCACCATTTTCAAAGCGCTGTGTGTGAATCACACCATCACGATGGACAGTCACCTCTAAGAATTCACTTAACGCATTGACGACAGAAGAACCTACACCATGCAAGCCTCCTGAAGTTTTATAACCACCATCTTCAGAGAATTTACCACCTGCATGTAATACAGTAAGAATAACTTCTGTAGTTGGCTTTCCTGTTTCTTTATTAATACCTGTTGGCATACCACGGCCTTCATCTTCGACCGTCACGCTATTGTCTTTATGTAATGTAACTGTGATCTTCTTACCATAACCAGCAATGGCTTCATCAATAGAGTTATCAACAATTTCCCATACAAGGTGGTGTAAACCACGAGAATCAGTTGAACCAATGTACATTCCTGGTCTTTTTCTTACGGCTTCTAGCCCCTTTAATATTTGAATATCGGATTCATCATAATGTGTATTTGACATGAGCATACCTCCTCAACTTGACTAGTATAACACAAAAACGTTTTTTTAGGAAAGTTTGATTTTTTATAGTATTTATGTATAATGAATTTTTGTGAGGTGAGTCGATGAAATATTTAGTTATAATCATCTGTTTATTAATAAGTTATCTATATGGTTCAATACCTTTTGCATTAGTCATTGGTAAAGTGTTTTATAATACTGATGTTCGTCAATATGGATCACATAATCTAGGTGGTACCAATGCAGGAAGAGTACTAGGCAAAAAAGCCGGAATGACAGTCATTTTACTTGATGCAACAAAATGTATCATTACTATCCTATTAACAGGATGGATTGCGAAAATATATGGTATTTCAGCTAATATCATTTATCCATGTGCACTATTCTGTATGATTGGTCATTGTTATCCTATCTTTGCGAATTTTCAGGGTGGTAAGGCTGTATCAAGTGCAATCGCCTATACATTAATGACTAATATATATGGTTTTATTATCGCAGTTGCGGTATTCTTAATTACATTAAAGACAACTAAGTATGTATCTTTATCTAGTATCCTTGGTGCAACAGCTGTACTTATTGCATCACCATTTATTGGATATTCTACAACTGGAATCATTACTAATATATGTGTTGTTGCACTTATTGTCTATAGACATCGTGCAAATATTATAAGAATAAAAGATGGAACAGAAAATAAAGTCAAATGGTTTTAGCCATTTGACTTTATTTATTTAGAAAATGATTCATTTGACTGATGTGGAAGGAAATCATTATTTCCATAAACTTCGACACTAAACTCGCCATTACTATAATCCACAATTGTTTCAGAACAGCCATCCACAACAGGACTATTGACTTTAATATAGTCAATTCTTTCAAGGTTCATGATAGTGGCCATAATAATAGTAAAACAGAATCCATGAGTGACAATAAATACGTTGTCATAAGGCTTCTTTACAAGATCATTTAAGAAGTCTTTAACTCTTTCTTCAATTTCATCATAGGTTTCCCCTTCTGGAATACCATTGGATATTTCAGGATGACACCATAAATCATGATAAGTTTTCTTATATTCCTCTGGAATGTCATTAATTTTCTGTCCTTCTAATATTCCAAAGTTCATTTCTCTAATGCGTTCATCAGTAATGATGGGCTGCTCATCAAACAAGAGTTTTGCAGTATCATAGGCACGCTTAATAGGACTAGAATAAATAGCATCATAATGGTTATTCTTGATATGTTCTTTTAATGCAAGAATATTGTCCATGCCTTCAGGACTTAAAGGAGAATCTTTACATCCCTGAAGTCTTTTTTCTTTATTCCAAAGCGTTTTAGAATGTCTAGTAATTGTAATTTTCATATTAAATAAAAATAAGGGTATTATCCCTTATTTATACTGATCATTGACACTTTTCATGATTCTCTTGATCTGAGTTTCGCTAGGTTTACGTCCCATTTCCATAAACATAGCACGAATCATTTTTTCTGAAATTGGTGGGTTTTTCTTTAATTCTCTCTTGAACATCCATCTTGCAAAGAAGAATCCAACAAGAGCACCAATAATTGTAGTAATAATATATCCTGCTACCATTGTAAATACCTCCGTTAACGTTAAGTAATTATATCAAACTAGATTATGTTTGTAAATTGTTTTAGTGTTTTAGCACTAATTAAAGAGAGAATATCCTAAGATACCCTCTCTTTTTAGTTGTTTTTATAATGAATTGTATTCTTTTACTACGTTTTCTACAGTAAAGCCATATTCTTTGATGACTCTACTTGCTGGGGCACTCGCACCAAAAGTATCAACACCCATAGTCTTACCATCTAAACCAACATATTTATGCCATCCAAAATCAGATAACATTTCTACAGAAAGACGCTTTCTACAGCTATTTGGTAAAACAGATTCCTTATATTCATCGCTCTGTGCATCAAATAAATTCATTGAAGGCATAGAAACAACACGTACTGAATGTCCTTGTTTTTCTAATTCTTCCTGAGCATGAATAGCAAGACCTACTTCAGAACCAGATGCAATAATGATACCTTCTAAGTCACCAGATTCTTTTCTAGCAATATAAGCACCATGTAATACATCTTCATAAGTAGAATTTGTAAGGTTTTCTACTGGCTGTCTAGTAAGAATTAATGCGACTGGCATGTTCTTTGTTTCAACAGCAATCTTCCAAGATGCAAGCATTTCATTTGCATCAGCTGGACGTAATACTTCAACATCAATACTGCTTCTAAGCATTGCAAGCTGTTCAACAGGCTGATGTGTAGGACCATCTTCACCAACTGCGATAGAGTCATGTGATAATGGAAGAATGATTGGACATTCCTGTAAAGAACCCATTCTTAAGGCTGCTTTAAAGTAATCACTGAATACTAAGAAGCCCCCTGCTGAAATCTTAACACCCTTATGTAATGTCATACCATTCATAATAGACACCATTGCGAATTCTCTGATACCAAAATATACATTTCTTCCAGTATAGTCTTCACAGCTAAATCTTCCTTCGCCCTGGATTGATGTCTTAGTAGATGAAGATAGATCTGCAGTACCAGATAAGAATGTAGGGTTCTGCTTAGCCACTTCCTGAATAATTCTATGAGAAATATTACGAGTCGCTTCTGTATAACCAGGTTTGAATTCCTTTTGAAGTTCTGTAATATCTAAATGATAATTACCTTCAATAGCATTTTTATATTCTTTATATTCTTCTGGATACTTTTCAGCATATTCTTCAACAGTCTTTAACCATTTCTTATATACTCTTGTACCACGGTCTTTTACGTTCTTCTTAAAATCATCATAAACTTCTTCAGGAACATAGAAAGGATCATGGTCAAATCCATAAGATAACTTAGCATTCTTACCGTCTTCTTCACCTAGAGGTGAACCATGAACTTTATTAGTTCCCTGGTTGCAAGAACCATAACCAATAACAGTCTTCATGATGATAATAGATGGTTTGAATAACTCTTTCTTAGCACGCTTTAATGCACGGTTGATGGCCTGAATGTCATTACCATCAGCCACTTCGATAACCTGCCAATTCATTGCTTCATATCTCTTCTTTACATTTTCACTGAATGAATATGAAAGAGGACCATCAAGTGTTACTTCATTGGCATCATAGATAACAATTAACTTACCTAATGAAAGATGACCAGCAAGAGATGATGCTTCATAAGTCACACCTTCCTGCATATCACCATCACCACATAATACATATGTGTAATGGTCAACAATTGAACAATCTTCCTTGTTGTACTTTTCGGCAAGGAACTTTTCAGCAATTGCCATACCTGTTGCTGTAGGAACACCCTGACCTAAAGGTCCTGAAGATGCATCTACACCATCTGTGATAGTGATTTCTGGATGTCCAGGTGTTTTTGACTGCCACTGTCTGAACTGTTTTAAATCATCAAGACTTAAATCATAACCAGAAAGATGTAATAAAGCATAAAGTAAAGAACTAGCATGACCACTTGCAAGAACAAAGCGATCCCTATTTTGCCAACTAGACAAAGAGGGATTTATGTTCATCACCTTAGTAAACAATGTGTATAAAGCAGGTGCGCCATCTAGAACCATACCTGGATGACCAGAATTTGCCTTATTGATCATGTCAATACAAAGCGATCTTATTGTAGCGATCGATAAATTCGAATCCATTTCGAGTACCTCCTAATCACCATCATTATACATAATTTTATTGATGTGTAAACCATTTTTTACGCAATAAAAAAGACAATCTTTTCACAAAGACTGTCTAATTTACTTTTTTATGCATTCTTGCTTTAGCAGGAGTGACATCGTTACCATTTGCATCAACAACTTTGATACTCTGAAGCTGCTGTTCAAAGCCTCTTCTAAATTCTTTTAGGTATTTTTGTCTAAGCTTCTGCTGACGAACCTGTTCTTCAGGTGTAAGACCTACTGTCTTCTTTTTATGAGCAAGTGCATTAATTTCATTGATGAGTTTCTGATCAATAGCCATAACGACCTCCTGTATAATTTAAACAAACGAAAAGACCTAAGAGGCGTTGATTATCCCTGTTAAATACAGGTGGGCACCTTGTGAAAAACTTTAGGATCCCTACTCGTAGCAGGTCTTCAACACCGTCTTTCTAACAATCAGGTTCCCTTATCAAAAATGTAGGAAATCCATATACTCTCAGGTCACCATCATTATAGCATAAGCACCTTTTTAGTCAACATCTAGGCGTTATCCTTAAGTGGTCTGACAATAAAATTAGATGTTAAATCCTTACAAAATAGAGGTAAAATATTTTTAATATCATCGATAGTAAGAGCCTGATAGGCCTCAAACAGATCAAATAAATTAATACCTTCTAAATAGTACTGGCTAAATAATGAAGCAATTGTTTCAATAGAATTGAAGAAGCCAATAAGAGTTCCTATATTATTTCTTTTCATTCTATTGAATGCTTCTTCATCCAGTGTCATATGAGGAATATCTTCAATAAGTTTATGTATATGAGATACAAGTTCCTCAGGTTTAGGACTATCTCCTGCAAAAATAATATGAGAGAAATCACGTTCCTGTGAGAAGTTAGTGAAGAAAGAATCATTGATGAGTCCCTTCTTAGTCCATTCATCTCTTAAATCACTGCTCTTAGAGAATAACATATCCATGAAAATATAGAATGAAAGTTGTCTTTTGAGTTTTTCTTCAGGTGATTCAGGCACATTGTTGACTTTTATTGCAACATTGACCTTAGTCATAGTAACATCCATCTCATTTTCTTCATAAGCTTTAAAGATGGTTTCTGGTTCATTATGATCCCCTCTTACAATTGGTGGCATATCATTGAAATCTTTCTTTGCCTGATTATCTCTAATAATAGACATGAGGTGTTCTGGATCAAAGTTTCCTGACACAAATAACATCATATTCGATGGATGATAGAATGTATGATAGCACTTTTGTAAGATGTCATAATCGATTTCCGCCACTGTTTCAACAGTGCCGGCAATATCAATTCTAACAGGATGATTATGATAAAGGTTGCTGATGGCACCAAAATAACCACGCCAGTCAGGATCATCATTATACATGCCTATTTCTTGATTAATGATGCCCTTCTCTTTTTCAATACTTTCAGGTGTAACATTGAGTTCCTGAACGAAATCTAATAATAATTCAGTACATTCATCAACATTTGCAGCTGTATTGAACAAATAAGCAGTACGGCTATGAGAAGTGAAGGCGTTACTGCTCGCACCAAGTGCAGCAAACTTTTCTGAGGCATCTCCATCTTCCATATCAAACATCTTATGTTCTAGAAAATGAGCGACACCATCAGGTACTGTGATTAAATCTGTTTCTCCTAGAGGAACAAAGCTACGGTCAATAGAACCAAAACGTGTTGAAAATAAACCATATGTCTTAGTGAAACCATCCTTAGGCATGAGATAGACATTAAGTCCATTGCTCATCTTTTCATGATAGAGTGTTTCTTTAATTGTTGGATAATAAGTTTTCTTCATAGAACTCCTTTCCAGTTAAGAAATAGATTGTATCTAGTTCTATACTTTGAGCACATTTGATGACATCTTCTTTAGTGACATTTCTAATCGCATTCTGTTTATCTTCAATTGTATTCTGACTATTAATAATATCTCTCCTCCAGTTGAATGAGATAATGGCATCAGGATCATCATCTACTTTAGATAATGCATTGATAAGCATTGTCTTTACCATTGATAATTCTTCATCTGTGATATGACCAGCCTGTAAGTCTTTGATCTGTTTTCCAATTAACTCTTTAGTCTTATCATAATTATTCATATCAATACCTGCTGCAATGGTCATAATACCATTCATCGGATCATAACTTGAATGAATAAAGTAACATAAGCTGTTCTTTTCTCTGACTACCTGGAATAGTCTGGATTGAGAATAACCTCCTAATAAATTAGAAAATACGCTCATTGCAGCTGTATTTTTACTTAAGGTACAGCAGTTTGCCTTATAACCCATAACGAGCTTAGACTGGACGATATCCTGTTTTTCAATAATATCTAAAAGATGTTTACGATCATTTTGATACATAAAGGCACTAGGATAAGGATCATGTTTTACTTCTGGGAATTGTAGCTTTTCTTTGAAGATAGAAACGATACTTTCATCTATATCCCCTACCACATAAACATGCTTATCATCATTTTGAATCATATCTTTATATGTTTCTACAAGAGTATAAGCATTGATGTTTTCCATATCTTCTATATAGCCTGTGGAACGTAATCCTAGCACACTTCCTCTACCCATATAATCAACCATACGGTCAAAGGCATAGCCCATCTTATCGTCCATATCAGCCATAATACGATATGTGATTTCCTGTTTCTTAAGTTCAGTCATTTCTTCATCGAAATGCCCATCTACAATATAAGGATGATTTAATAATTCATTTAATAAATCTACCTGTTTAATGAGTAGATTTTCATTGATAGGAAGGAACTCCTGATTAACACATGTATTCTTAAAAGTAATAATATGACCTTTACCTGCTGAAGAAATATTAGCAGAAAGATTTGCACCATATAAATCTTCTAGTGTTCTAGATAAGTCCTTTTGTGTTGGATGCTTCATAGTTCCAGTGATCATTAAAAATCCTAGAACACTTCTACTTGTGACTGTTTCTCTTGTAAAACGTCCTTTAAAACGAACAGAGATTGTAATATCTTTAAATTTCTTAGATGAAATCAAGTGAAGTTGATATCCATTCATTTGATAGATCTTGTTCATTGTATACCTCTTTTCTTTCTCTATTCATTATAACTTTTTTGGATAGTAGTGCAAGAAAAAAGGACTCCCTAGGGAGTCCGATCTGATTCCAATGTGATAATGTCTCAATGTATCCAAGTTGATATTGTCCCAATTG
>OLVX01000017.1_pt1 | contig 158411 bp, 119 predicted proteins | sample 1673271 | NCBI WGS metagenome assembly OLVX01 (sample SAMEA3178939, study PRJEB25190) | human gut metagenome | biome: human gut; feature: human-associated habitat; material: faeces | place: Austria | collected 2013
TATATCGTCTGCGGCTTTGTGCACGACGCTTTTGTGTCTGCCTGTGCTCGCGTTCCTGCCTGCGTAGTTCAACCTGAGCATCCCGCTTGAGATGAAGCCTGACTTCCTCAATGGCATCGTGGCAACGTTTTAGAACGTGGAAGCAGTCAAGCACAATGGTTGCATTCGGGAAAACCGTAGAGACGATTGCACGCATGCTGCTGGACAGGTCCATTGTCACCTCCTTGACTGCCAGCCTGGCTTCTTCGGGTATCTTCATCAGGACTTCGATAACGTCTTCCGCTTTTGTGCCTCGCACTATGGATATGACAGAGCCCTGTTTGCAGTGCCCGGCCTTGTTGGAGAGGATCGTGACGAGGTCCTCTTGAAGCATAGTCTCATCAATGCTCAGGTTCTCGCCCAGATTGTCTTCAATCAGCATCCAATTGGATGCGTGATCTCGCTGCTCCCATTCGGCGTAATCGCTCAGATGATGTTTGTATGACCGTTCGAGTTCATCTCCGTCAATCATGAAATAACGCCCTAACAATCGGGCGGTAACTGGCGTCGAGTCCATCAGCTCCTTTTAAAAAAACCGCGAACTCTTCGGAGTAGCGGGTCCCTTCTGCCGTTGTCGGATAGAGGTTCAGGATGACGTTCTTGCCGTTCTCGTCAAGATACCTGCGACGCCGTACGTGTAGAATCAGGTTCCTGTTACGCACCGGAAAGTCCTTGATGACTGTCGGCTCAGTGAAGCCATTCGGCTTGAGAAGCAAATGCTCGTTAGTGCGGTTGTCTTTCTCGTCAAGATATATGTGCAGTGTGGACTTGTAGATGCAGTCCTTCTTCTCTACAGGTTCTTCATTCGCTTTCACAAAATCGAACCAGTCAAGGATGCCATTGGGCAGGATGAAGCTCGCAAGGAACTCAAACTTTGCAGATGTGTTGTCTTCCATACTTCAAAGGTAAGGTCTTTTGATACACAAACCTACCTTCAAGTATATGTTTATGTCACATTATGCCACGGAAGTTTGCAAGTGTCCCCAAATCCAAATTATTTTTTAACATTTACTAAGTTCTTTTTCTTGAAATTTTCGTATGTATTATCCTCTATTGATTCGTTCTACCAATTCATCTGGTGTAAGTATCTCCATCTTAGAGAAACCAAACCACTTTTTGCCTAAGTCCTTAATGGATGCACCTATGTGATATACATCATCGTCTATACAAAGGAAGCGGTCATGTGATAAACGGAATGTTTCAACATCAATCGGTGCATATTGAGCATTATGACGGTCTATGTCGAGTTGGAACTGATGGCTTATTTGTTGAGTATAGATTACGGCAGACACTTCGTTTTCTCTTTTATCGAGCAATGTCAGTACAGTCTCGTCAACATAATTGTCGATAAGGACAATACGTTTCTTTGCATTCTTAATCAAGTCGGACACGAAAGTATAGGCATCATAAACTTGCCCATTGTAGAACACACCTTGTTTCGGTTTTGCATTGCCCTCGTCCAATCTGCGAAACACTTCTTCTATACGCTTGTCGGATTCTTGCAAGTGTTGTTGCATTTCCAATTGATGGTATTCCATAGTCGAGAGACGCTGAAACACTTCGGCATTGTTCTGTAGAAAGTGACGCATTGAAGTGAAAGCTCGCATTATTCGAATATTCACCTCAATCGCAGTGTCAGAACGTAAAACACTACTAAGCATAGCGACTCCGTTTTCAGTAAATACGTAAGGCATGTATTTCAAATGTTGTCCGCGTCCTTCGTTTAAGGTCGCAATTTGCGACCTTAAACATTCGTCCTTGGTCAATTGAAACATGAAATCTTCTGGAAATCGTTTAATATTACGTTTTACTTGCTCATTAAGACGCTTTGTTTCAACGCCATAAAGTGTGGCAAGGTCACGGTCAAACATAACTTGTTGTCCTCTAATGATTTTTATTAGAGGCTCTATATTGTCAACACCAACCAACTGGTCACTTTTTGTGGTCAGTTCGCTGCTCTCCTTTTTTTCTATTTTATCTGTCATATTTATATTCATTTTTTTCAAAATCACAAATTGTGACTTTGAACATTACCATATTTAACAGCATTCAAAGGTAGTGCTTTTTAGCCTTTAAGCCACTATTGCACAACCTCGTTTTTTGAAAAGAACGTAAAATTAATAGTTTTATTGCTGTGATTGTACTTTTAGTAATGTGTAAAAAATTAGTTGCATCAGTTGACCGGTTCGACAAGGTAGTTCCACTTACCGAGTTCCTGGGCGAAGACAACCTGCCTGGCAAGCCTCTTCTGGTACGATTCGTCAATCGGTCGCTTGATGTCATAAGTTTTTGAGTTAATGTGAACATGTACTTTCAATCCCTTCTTTGTGGTGGTCATCGCAGCCCTGTCAGCGGCATTTTGAAGGGACATCAGAGGTGCGCACTGGAATTCGATCCTCCGCCATCGCACAGGATAACAAGCGTATGCGCATCAGGGTATTGCCACTTCAGGTGTTGTTCCCATACTCGTGCGATGTTGTCGCAGACAAATCTGGATGTGTCCTGACTGATTCCCAATGTCATATGGCCGACATTCCTTGTGACATCGTAGATGCCGTGCGGGACAATCTGACCATCAGAGAACGTGGAGAAGTCGTGGTCAAGGGACTTGAGCGGTCCGTTGGACAGCTAAATTTACGAAAATTTCTCCAGTTTTTCTATACTATATCATTGATAATCAATGGTTTAATCTAAATTATTGTCGCTTTTTCGGAGGCAGTTATCTGGGCGGCTTTTCAACCGTTCTCAACAGTATGTCATGGCCGCAATGGCCGCATAAGAGAGCCCCCAAAATGAAGCAGGTTATTTTTTAACATTTACTAAGTGTCAATTTACCTATCAATTTTGTATATTTGTAATTGAGGCCTTGGCTGTCACGGAGGTTCTGTGGCCGCAGGCAGGGCTTACCGAAGTTCAATCACATAAAGACGTAAGAATATGTTCGCAAAGGAAATCTACATCGCAAGACGCAAGGCTCTGCTGGAGAAGATGGCTCAGACCGCTCCGCAGGGGAAGCGTGGAATCGCCCTGTTCGTGGGCAATGTCGAAGCAGCCGCCCAGTACAAGGACAACGCTTACAAATTCCGTCAGGACTCATCCTGGCTGTACTTTTTCGGGCTCGACGAGCCTCGCTATGCGGCGATCCTTGACCTTGACAGCGGCGAGGAGACCGTCTTCGCCGACGATGTGGAGATCGGGGACATCATCTGGATGGGACCTCAGCCGTCAGTGGCCTCGAAGGCAGCGGAGGTGGGCGTGGAGAACTCGGCCTCTTATGGTTCGCTTAACGTGGCCGTCACAAAGGCTCTTGCCACAGGCAGGAATATTCATTTCCTTCCGCCGAGCAGGTACTACAACACGATGAAGCTGGCCGCTTTGGTTGGCATCTCCACAGAGGATGTCGCCAGGGTCGCTCCGATTGACGAGGACGGCGGCAAGCACGCCTCCAAGGAACTCGTCCAGGCCGTCATCTCGATGCGACTCGTGAAGGAGCAGTGCGAGATCGACCAGATCGACGATGCATGCGCCCTTGGCTATCGGATGCACACTGTGGCCCGCAACAGCGTCAAGGTCGGGATCATCGAGCAGGAGATTGTCGGCAAGATGGAGGGTGTGACCCTCAGCGAAGGTTGGGGCGTGTCGTTCCCGACAATCCTTACCCAGCATGGTGAGACTCTGCACAATCATATGCACGACAAGGTCATCGAGCCTGGCAAACTGATGGTGATCGACGCCGGTGCCGAGAATAATATGCACTACGCCTCTGATTTCACCCGCACCCTGCCGACCAGCGGCAAGTTCACCCAGAAGCAGAGGGACATCTATCAGATAGTCTGCGACTGCAACGAGTTGGCGTTCAATCTGACAAAGCCGGGAGTCGCCTATAGGGACGTTCATCTGGCCGTCGCCAAGCTGATGCTGGAGGATCTCAGATCTCTGGACATCGTGCGCGGCAATCTGGACAACATGCTTCACGAAGGCATCGCCGGACTGTTCCAGCCTCACGGACTCGGCCACAATATGGGACTTGACGTTCACGACATGGAGGACCTCGGAGAGGATCTCGTGGGTTACGATCCGGATCAGAAACGCTCCACGCAGCTCGGTCTCGGCAGCCTCAGGATGGCCCGCCGGCTTGTTCCGGGCAATGTCATCACAGATGAGCCGGGAATATACTTCATTCCGGCCCTCATCGAGAAATGGAAGAGCGAGAAGCGCGACAAGGGCTTCGTGAACTATTACAAGCTGGAGCACGACTACCTCGACTTCGGTGGCATCCGTCTGGAGGACGATGTGCTTGTGACAGAGGACGGCGCGCGCCGCACAGGCCCGAACCGCCTTCCGATCCAGCCGGACGATGTCGAGGCCGCCATGGCTTAGGACTATCTTTAGCCTTGAATATTCATGAGCGTTATTGTCATCATCCTTGCCGTGCTGGCGGGAGTGATTGGGATTGTCGGGAGTGTGATTCCCGCTTTGCCGGGTCCTCCCGTCAGCTGGCTCGGGCTGATGATTCTCTATTTCTGGGGCAACGGCACGGACGGAGCCGGTGACCCTATGTCGCTGACATTCCTGCTGGTGTGGTTGGGGATTACGGTGGCTGTCTGCATCATCGACTACCTCGTTCCCGCATGGTTCACCAAACTTACCGGCGGCACAAAGGCTGCGGGCAGGGGAGCGCTGGTCGGTTTGTTGGCCGGTATGTTCATCCCGCCGGTCGGGATCATTCTCGGCACCATTCTCGGGGCGTTTCTCGCCGAGCTGGCCTTCTCCGGCAAGAACGGGTGGGATTCCGCTAAGTCGGCTCTCGGAGCCTTCCTGGGATTCTTCTTCGGAACAGGCATAAAGCTGATCGCCAGCGGAATGATGATGTATTACATAGTAGTGTATCTTGCTTGAACATGGAAAATAAGCATTCACAGTTCCTTTCGGCGGTCAGGGCGTTTGTCCCCAAGACCGCGGTCTACACAGACGGACTCAGGCGGTTCGCCTGGGGTACGGACGCCGGTTTCTACAGGCTCGTGCCTAAGATTGTCATCCGTTCGTCCAATGAGAAAGAGGTCTCAAGGATTCTGCGGGCTGCTTCGAAATACGATGTTCCCGTGACGTTCCGCGCTGCCGGAACCAGTCTTTCGGGTCAGTCGATAAGCGATTCCGTGTTGGTTGTCGCCGGCAAGAACTGGGAGAGGTACAAGGTTTCCGAGGACGGGGAACGCATCACGCTTGAGCCGGGGATCATCGGCTCAAGAGTTAACGCCATCCTGAAGCCTTACGGTCGTAAATTCGGCCCGGATCCGGCCTCGATCGGAAGTTGTATGGTCGGCGGAATCGTGATGAACAACGCCTCCGGCATGAGTTGCGGCACCCACGCCAACAGCGACAGGGAACTGGAGAGCGTGCGGATGGTGTTCGCTGACGGATCGGTGCTGGACACTGGGGACGAGGCCTCCAGAGAGGCTTTCAGGGCCGGCCATCCGGATTTCATCAAAGGCATCGAGGACCTGAGGGACGAAATCCTTGCCGACAAGGAACTCTCCGACCGCATAAGGTATAAATATTCAATAAAGAACGTCACCGGACTCAACATATTCCCTTTCGTGCGGTTTCAGGATCCGTTCGACATCATGGCGCATCTGCTGGTCGGCTCCGAGGGTACGCTGGCGTTCATGAGCCAGGTGACGATGAAGACCTTGCCGCTGCCGGCGAAGGAAGCCTCGGCGATGGTCTATTTCGGGACGATAAGGGAGGCGGCGGAAGCGGTGGTGGCGCTGCGGAAGGACATTGACCCTGCTGCGCTTGACGCCGCTGAACTGCTTGACAAAAGGTCACTTGCGTCCGTCGATGACCCGATGCTCAAGGACTATCCCGACAAGGATCTGACCGCGCTTCTGCTTCGCGTGACCGGTGCGGGTCAAGAGGATCTGGATGCCAATGTGAATAGGTTGACGGACGTTCTGCGCGGCTTCTCCACGCTTAAAGGAGCCGACGGTGACGCATTCATATTCAGTAGCGATCCTGCTGTGGCCGGAAAGTACTGGGCCATCCGTTCGGGAATATTCCCGTCCGTCGGAGGAATGCGCCGCGAAGGGACGACCTGCCTTATCGAGGACATCGCCTTCCACATCGAGGATCTGCCTGACGCGACGGTGGATCTTTCGGCGTTGCTGGACAGGCATGGCTACGACGATTCCTGCATCTACGGCCACGCCCTTGAGGGCAACTTCCATTTCATCATCAACCAGTCGTTTGATTCCGAGGCGGAGGTGAGGCGCTATGAGGCGATGATCCGCGACGTGGCGGAGATGGTGGTCGGGAAATATGACGGCTCCTTGAAGGCCGAGCACGGAACGGGCAGGAATATGGCTCCGTTCGTGAAGTACGAGTGGGGCGAGAAGGCGTTCGGGGTAATGCGGCGGGTGAAGGAATTGTTTGACCCTCACGGGCTTCTGAATCCTGGTGTGATCTTCAACGATGATCCGGAGTGCTTCTTGAAGAATTTCAAGGCGTTGCCGGTGCTGAAACCGTGGGCGGATGACAGCAAGGCTGTCGAGCCTGAGTTGGCGGAGATCTACAAGAAACTGAACAAATGCATCGAGTGCGGATTCTGCGAGGTGAACTGCCTTTCCTGCGGCTTCACGCTTTCGTCCCGGACCAGGATCGCCACGCAGCGTGAGATCACATCCCTGCGGGAGTTGCCGGATCCGACCGCCTCGGAACAGACTCGTCTGCGGACGCTTGAGAAGGAATATTCCTACACGGGGGAGCAGACTTGCGCCGGGGACGGCCTCTGCTCGACTTCGTGTCCGATGGGCATCAATGTCGCCGACCTGACTCATCAGCTGAGGAGGGTGAATATGCCAGAGGGCTCTTTCGGCCACGGTTTCTGGAACTTCGTCGCCGGTCATTACGCCGGAGTCAAGAGTGGCCTTCGCGGCGCTTTGAGGATGGCTACGGCCGGCGAGACCGTGCTCGGTGACCTTGCCATGAGCGGCCTATGCCGCTGGCTGCACAACGCCATACGTATTCCGCTTTGGACTCCTGCCACCCCTAAGGCCTATAATATTCCTAAATCGCTCAGGGCTTTGGTAAGTTCCGCCGCCGTTGGCCACGATGGCGCTTCGACTGTCTATGCGGCCACGGAACCTGCCAGGTTGGGGAGCCTGTCCAAGCGCCCGGACTCGCAAACATCTGAAGCAGTCACAGGAATGCCGACCGTCTGCAAGGTAGTCTATTTCCCGAGCTGCATCAACCAGATGATGGGGCTTCCGAAGCATCACCACGCCGTGGACAAGCCTCTTGTCGAGGAGATGGTGTCGCTGTTGGGCAAAGCGGGCTACGAGGTCATATTCCCAGAGAATATGTCGTCCCTTTGTTGCGGTACGATCTGGGAAAGCAAGGGTATGCCGGAGATCGCCGACAGGAAGACAGCCGAACTGGAGGAGGCTCTTTGGCAGGCCAGTGAGCAAGGCCGCTACCCTGTCCTTTGCGACCAAAGCCCCTGCCTTCACCGCATGAAGCACAAGATCAAGAAGATGCGGCTCTACGAACCGGCGGAGTTCATCCTTGGTTTCCTGGCCGACAGGCTGGATTTCCACCAGACCGACACCCCGGTAGCCATTCATCTCACCTGCTCGATGCGTCTGATGCACAAGACCGGCAAGATGCTTGAACTGGCAAGGATGTGTTCCACTAATGTGCTTGTCCCTGAGGGCGTTGGCTGCTGCGGTTTCGCCGGCGACAAGGGCATGACCCACCCGGAACTCAACAAGTATGCTCTCCGCAAGCTAAAAGACCAGGTCAAAGGCATCCCGGTCGGCTACTCCAACAGCCGCACCTGCGAGATTGGTCTGGCCACCAACTCCGGCATCCCGTACGTCTCCATCGCCTATCTGGTCAACCGCTGCACCACCGCCAAGAGTGTTTAAGGATTATTTCGTATCTTTGTCCCTATGGAAGTACGTGCGAAAAAGGCGCTCGGCCAGCATTTTCTGACTGACCAGAGCATTGCAAAGAACATTGTCGAGGCTCTTGAAGGGCATCAGGCGTTGGAGGTCGGCCCTGGAATGGGAGTCCTGACCCAGTACCTGCTACCGCGTCCGGAACTGGCGTTGAAAGTCATTGAGATTGACGGCGAGTCTGTTGCCTATCTGAAGAAGCATTTTCCGAAATTGGGTGACAATCTGATTGAGGGTGACTTCCTTAAGATGGATCTTGACGGCATTTTCGAGGGGGAATATTCAGTGATCGGTAATTTTCCGTACAACATTTCCTCGCAGATATTCTTCAAGATCCTTGAGCATCGCGACCGCATCCCGGAGGTCGTATGCATGATTCAGAAGGAGGTCGCAGAGCGCATCGCCGAGAAGCCGGGCACCAAGACCTACGGTATCCTGTCCGTCTTCCTTCAGGCGTGGTATGACATTGAATATCTTTTCACTGTAGGTTCGGGCGCGTTCAATCCGCCACCAAAGGTGCAGTCCGCCGTGATCCGCCTGACCCGTAATTCCCGCACCGCTCTCGGCTGCGATGAAAAGCTCTTCCGCACGGTAGTGAAGACCGCCTTCGGCCAGCGCCGTAAAACCCTCCGCAATTCCCTCAAGCCGCTGATAAGACCGGATCTCCTGTCCGACCCAGTCTTTGATCTCCGCCCCGAGCGCCTGAGTGTGGATGATTTCATAGCCTTGACTCTCAAGCTTCAGAATCGCTGACCCCTGCCGGTAGAGGTCCCCGATGACAGCCCGTCTGCTGCCCGGCGGCCACTCGACTACTACCAGTCTGTTGCCCGGCGGCTGCCCGCCTGCTACCCGTCTGCTACCTGCCTGTTGCCTTTTGTGCTGATTTTGTCGAGATTTTCCCCAAGATTCTTGTAAACCAAGAAAAATTTGTATCTTTGTAGTCCAAACAGTGACGAAAGGTTTGACAACCGTTCGGCCAGAACATCCGGAGAGGTGGGAGAGTGGCTGAATCCACAGGTTTGCTAAACCTGCATACGGGTAACCGTATCACGAGTTCGAATCTCGTTCTCTCCGCTGAAAAGTGGCTTACAGGCATTTGTAAGCCACTTTTTCTATTTAATATCCCAAAAAATATCCCATTTTTTGAATTTCGGTCGCAAGCGGACTTGTGCGGTTATGAGTAGATTTGTCCGGAACGAAAAAGCTAAGCCGGCACATGCTGGCGCCAGCTTTCTCCACCGTCATTCGTAAGATTGCCCATGGCAGGGTCAGGGATGCGCGACCGACAGAGAGCGAATCCAACCGAACCACGAAAAGGCGTTTTTGTTAAACATCGGAGCAGGAAACGGAGTGCGTGAAGCGCGAATTTACTTTCCAATATCCAGTTTTAAGGCTCCCGATACGTTCCAGATATCCTGACTTTTTTAGGAATGCAATCTCGCGTTTGATTGTACCATCTGATAATCCCGTCTTTTCGCATATCCTTTCCCTACTCAGACTTTTGTCCTCCGCAAACATTTGCAAAATTAACTCCTGTCTTTCGGTCAATTTTATTGGGCCATTTATTGGGCCATTTATTGGGTCATTTATTGGGTCATTTATTGGGTCATTTATTGGGTCAGGTTGAACATGCAGGGTTAATTTCACTTGCATCAGTTCCGGTTGTTCCTGAAGTTCTGGCTTGAGCCAGTGTTTTTCATTCCAAGCATTGAGAATGAGCGGAAAGCCAGAACCAAGGTTCTCACCATAGCCAATCATTCGAAACATATTCTGCATTCGCTGGTTTCGGGCTTTTGACTCTCCACCATGATAAATCTGCTCTAACGGCAATTTCAATAGACCAGGATTAGTAAGAACGATGCGATCATCATACTTTTCAATTCTTAGAAGTCCGTTCACCATGAAATCAGCATGTATTATCATGTTTGTCACCGCCTCGCGTACCGCCTTATGCTGCGGGGTGTCGTCATTTCTAACAACTCCTTCCATATTGAACGGGCGCGGCAAGTCACTTGTCAGTTTCGGCAGCACGGACCTTATAAAGTTGAAAAGGTTGTTCTCCCATGTTCCATCATACGTAAGACGGTCGCTATATCGCTGGTCACCAATCAAATGAGACTTATCAATATAGTCCATACGCAAGTTATCAAACCTTTCCCTTACCGGCAGGCCTTTACCGAACATCAACAGACCTGCCATCGTCAATCCTTCCACCCCATCCTTGCGGTTGATGGCATAACCACCAAGTTGTTTTAGGAATTCCTTATTATCAAGTCCATTCCAAACATGGTCCGGGTTATTTGTCTTGAACATGATACGATATCGCTCCAGGGTCGGGATGTCGATATCATCCATCGTGTAATACTCCAAAATCATTCGGTCGTTACCGGCTTCATTAGCGTCACGGAGCATCATCTTCAATTCTTGCTCTGAACAATGATAGTCGCCTTCATGATTGCGCTTAAAGGTCCCTTTCGACAGGTTGCCATTGATGTAGATGGGACGTATGGTATAATCTGCACGAGGCACGTTAATGGCAACAATTGCTTTGCCTTCGACATCTATGGTTTGAACATCATCATCTTTCAAGAGGTTTACATTAACCTTCTCCTTGTTATTGACAATATCCCACAAGTTCTTTCGAATCTTATCAGCATCGTCAACTCCAACCATCTCAAATCGTTTGGATTTATCCGGCTCGTCCATATGCTCCACCACACCCATCAGTATTGTTCCACCGTATGTGTTGGCGAAAGCTGAATAGGTTTCCCAAAGAGAAGCCGGCAAGCCCTTTGACGCCCTTTTACATTCGAGCGTTACACGCTCACCACCAGATAGAAGTTTATGTATATCCATAGCACAAATATTCAATAAATTGTCTTACACTAATTTATGTTTATTCCATTAGACGGTCCACTGCCAATGTCAGTCTATTTTCAAGACTTCCAAATATCGGAATAGCCAAGATAACTCATAGTTGTCAGAACCTTGATTAGCATATTTCAAAGCCATGTCAAGGTCCTCCTTTGCTATAAAGGATTCATTAGGAGTTAGGTTGGTTTTTTCCATTTGAAAATCGTATATGTTCTCTGTTTTAGCTCTGTTGTCATTGTTATAGGAGACAATTAGCTTCCCAATCAAAAAAATCATAGCTTGATGATCACTCCTCAGGTCATACGGATTGGGTTTTGTGTCTAACAATTTCATATACCTCGTCTGAAACTCATCAAGAATTTTCTGGCAAGTCCACTTATGATCTCTTAATGCTGTATAGAATTGATAATCAAAGAACCTCAAATATGTCACAAATAGACTGAGTGTCGGATAATAATATGTCCCGACCGGCATATTTCTCAACGACAACTTCGTAAATGCCGTGATACGCTCTAGTTGACGAAGCGACAGCCCATTTTTTATTCCCAAAGACGACAGAAACCACTTGAAATCCTCCGCATTGTTTTTGAATATAGGATACTTAAGGCGCTCTTCAGACTCAAAAAAATCATCCAATTGGTAATAGTCATAAAGATGCTCACAAAACTTGGTATAGTCCGGTAACGGGAGACCAATTTCCAAGTCAAAGAAGCGCCGGAGATATTCAGACGCATTAATCTTCTCACTTCCATAGAAGCCACAAATAGAGTCTTCCAGATGCTTTTTATCAACAGCGCATACAAAAACTATATTCTTTACAACAAAGAAATGTTTGAGAACTTCCAACATCCTTACCGCATAGTCCGGCCTACAGCGATCCAGTTCATCAATGATAAATACCAAGGGCTTTTCATCACCACTTTCCTGATTAACATTCCAAGCGAGTTTTTCCAAATTCTCTTTCAAAGACACCATGGACTTCTCTTTTCCATCAAATGAAGTCACAGCCTTTTCAAAAGCTTGCCCTGTCTGTTCTTCAATCGATTGAGATACGTCGCCGATGTGATTATCTATCGACGCTTTTACAATTGAACGAATCATTTGTCGTGGTTGCTGAACGAATTCTTTGGCTATGCAGAGGAGATCATCTAGAGCCTCTTTTTGCCCACAAGACCTTCTAATACATGCGATTACTGCGATCAACGGGTCTTCCGCCCATTCAGTTTCCCATGCATTCAGCAGGACAACGGGATAATGTTTGTCTTCCAAAGATTGCTTCCACATCCTCAAAAACGTGGTCTTACCCGATCCCCATTCCCCAGTAAGTGCAATTGTCCCCCCAAGGTCAATACTATGCACAATTGATGTGAGAGTCTCTCCGATTCCTTCCCGTCCTGTAGAACAATTCTTAAAAGGGTTCCCTGACTCAACACTCGGTTCTATGTGCTTCAAGCGCATAATATATCTATCCATAATACATTCTAAACAAAAAATCGTTTCTAATCAAAATTCAACACGAGTTACTCTTTGTTTTTCAGGAATGAGTTCTTTAGTTTATATAGGGTGACGCCTTTGTAGGAGAAATACTTAGGGCCTTTGCAGACACCTGATTTACTTACGCTGTTTTCAGGCATGTTTTCCGCCGTAAATTCCGCCAGCGTCATGGCATTGCCACCGTATTCAACTTTATTGTCTTCCAGGACTGTCAATTCCTGGCCCGTTGGAGTGTATGTGATACGATCTCCAACATTGACACCATGTTCTGTCAGGTTGAATGAACCGTAATTAGGATCGAGTGTGCTTGCATCATCGAACAACTTATCCTGAGGCATCGGCTTAATCATGGATTCGATGTAAGCGATTTCATCTGGCGATAAGTTGTATTTGGTATATAATTCTTCGTCAGTCCATGGCTTCGACCAGTCTTGGAGAGGGACCAACTGATACACTTCTTTATCTCCATGCTGCGTTTTTTTCTTAATAGAAACCATAAAGCGGAAGAAACGTGTTCTGATGTATGAGATTATATTAAAGCATTGTTCTTTTGAATAATTGTGCTTTTCTGAATCAAAACCAATAATTAAATAAGTTTTGGAGCACACACTATTGGGTTCTCCATAAAATGGTTTTCCCAAAACAAGCGCATCGTTTCCATTGCCTCCTGCTTCGGGGATATACACTTTGTTAATGTCTATAGTTTCTTTATTCTTTTGAATTTCAGAACGAGGCATCCAACCATAACCCATCGGAGCAAGTCGTTTATTCACATAACACTTGGTATTATTAATATTATCTTGCGACATGCTAAAACCAACCCAATTGGAATTCAGGTTGTAATCCTGCCCAAAGAAAGCTTGAGAGCTAACCAATGAGCTAAAATTGTTAGATTTAAAATAATCTCCTTCAACATCAGCAACTTTTGAGAAAACGCTTTGTGCCAAAACGTCACGAATGACTACGCCTGTTTTACAATCATTCAGATAGCCATATTTATCATTAATTTTGCTCCCATTATGTATATAATGATGACATTTACCTTCAAATGTATCTGAATATAGAAAATAGTTAACGCCACCTTTTATCTCCACACCCGTGAAGCACTCTCCGGCATCAAGATAATCATGGATAAGAATCATGTGCTTTGTAGATAACATATCATCAATCCACCTATCAGATATACCTTGAGCGCCTCGTGTCATCCAACGACTTGGTGTAATCATCGAAACATAACTCGGCTTCAACGATTTGGCGATATCAATAAAATAATGATAAAGGGAATTATATCGATTGGTTCCTTCAAGAACTTTTTGATACGGTGGATTGCCCACCACTGCATTGAATTTCATATATTCTTCTAATTCGTCGTTGTTCCAATAATTCTTACCATCGTGCATCTTCTTGATAAACATATCACTTTGGTTCGTGATTTTGTTTATCAAGTCCTCAAAATAGCGGGCATTGACCTTTGCCCGTCGGAAACCCCTAAGCGTACGTTTGGTTATGCTCTTCGCCATTTCTGTCTTACAGATGACGAATATGTTATCTTTCAAGACATTGTACCAAATCTGATTTTGAATATCAACAGGAACATCTGTAGCCAGCATGTGGTTGTCTCTGTAGTCCTTGAGTTTCTCCGCAAAGACACTATATGCCATATAGAGAGGATAGAGTCCCGTCTTGGAGTTGATTTCCAGTATTCTGGTATTCCTATCCTTAAAAACCGCGTCCGTAACTTCCCCGTGATCAATAAAGCGAGGTGCGACAGACTCTGTTTCCATAGCCTCATCGAAGAAGACATATCCACCTATGCAGTCCCCGATATGCATATTCACGACTCTCCATGGAGTAAGCACCGTTTCCTTGTCCGGATTGCGGAAGTAAGAAAATATCCTGGACACAGCCTTCACTCTTTCCATCGGTGCGAGCTGGTCTGCTTGTCTCACAAGGTCCCTATAGTTACGTCCGACAGCACGGAACATATCAGGGTCGTAATACGGAATAAATTCTTTGAAAAGTTCCTTGGTAACACCTCGCGGCATGAACTCTTCCCAGGACTGATTGTCTATCAATTCTGCAAAGTTGTCGAGTGTTATATCTTGACTTTCATCTTTGAGTTCAACGCCATACATAAGAAGAGGAAGGCGGATGGATATGCCACGAAGTATTGATATCGCCGCATCCGCATTTTTCTTTTTCTCTTTAGCGTCTTCAAGTCTTTTCCTATCTGCGTCGGTGAGTTCCGCTTTCTTTTTCTTTTTGATTCTTTCTATCTCCGCATACTGTTCATTGGTAAGCCCAGTCTTAGCCATATCCACATCGGTAGAACTATGATTGGCCTTTGTCGCGCCAATAATCTTATGGAGGCCTTGGAACTTGGCAAGAGCTTCAGCATCAAGCTTGCGCAACATTTCTTGGTTATATAGTCGCGAGTCATCGCATCCGTTCTTGGTTACCCGGCTAATATAGGCTCTCTTCAGTTGCTCAAGCATACTTTCGACATTGAAGGTAGCCATCTTTGTTCCATTATATCCGATGACAGGGCAGAAGTTCAGGAATTCCCCGAGCTTGACTCTATCAGATTCATTTGCAGTTGTTCTCGCACTTACTCGTGCAGTATCTGCAAGTACCTTGAGAGTCCTGTCCGGGGCAAAGTCAAACACATAGCAGTTCTCTTTTCTGCGGCCATCCTTAGTCGTATAAGGGGTCTGTACGCGGAAAATGGTCTGCATATATGCCTTTGCATCAGTATTATGCGAGCCGGAAAGCATCATGACAGCCGTCCACGGCTTCACGGATACTCCTGTAGTAAGTTTACCGCACGAGAGTGTAATCGTCCTCGTATCTTCCGGATTGTCTCCCATAGCATTCTCCACAAGCGAGAGTGCATTGTCATCAGGAACATCCTCATCACCATCACCGGCAACATTGACAATCTGGAATTGACCGAAGATATCATGCTGCTGCAGAAGCGCAGAAAGGGCTTTCGCTTCCTTGACTCCCGGGATCATCCATAGTGTGTGACGGAAATTGTTTCTGAATTCAACCGTCGAGAACGGATAATTGCTGTCCGGATCGTATTTGACAATCAGATCAAGGAAACCCTTCACATGTTCTTCATGGACGAATTTGCCAAGTGCACCCTCCGGCATTGCTCTGTGATCACGTTCAATGTCTCCTGTCCAAGTTCTGAAAAATTCCTTAAAATTAAATGCCGAATCTTCTACGTCATCAAATCCAGCAAGAACTTTACCCAAGTCAAACGTAAAAATGTTAAGCCGAGGAAGCCCCGCATAAGGATTAGGATCCCCGAAGTGATTCAAGTCCCAGTCTGATTTGGCTTTCTGCTCCATCACATAGTCCCAGGTAAAAATCTCATCTTCCCTATAGTCTTCGAGGAGATTGAACGGCGTTCCTGAGAGATTGAGAATATGGGTATTATCGTGTTTGAGAAGAGCGATTACATTCTGGCCAAGTTCCGTCTGTGTTCCATCATGAGCCTCATCAATGATTACCATATCATATTTGGCGGCAAATATAGCTGCGTTCTTATCGTACTTGCCTCCTGCCAGCTGAGCGCCACGAAGGTCTTGCATTGATGCAAAATAAACATAGTGAGCCTCAGGGTTTTTCTTTGCCGCTTTTTCGAGATGTTCAAAGGTCTCCCCCATTTCGCGGGAACCATAAGTGTATCCATCCAACATTCCGAAGATTTTGCCGAAGTCTTCAAACCATCCCTTGTCCACGACAGGTCTATGCGTAACAATGATAGTTCTATGGTAATGGCATTCTTTCACCACCTGAAGCGCAGTCAGCGTCTTTCCAAAGCGCATTTTCGCATTCCAGAGCATTGCCTTGCCACCGCTGTTGAATTTCTTGATGGTCTTGTCGATGGCTTCTTGCTGCTCCGGACGGAATACTATAGTTTCATGTATCGGGACGATTTCACTTGAACTGATAGCGCTGCGGCCTTCCTTGACAGCTTGAATTGCTTTCAGCGCAGTCTCTACACTACATTCAAACCATTCTGTTCCCTGGCTCTGTGTGCTGAAACTATGGCGCTTTATTCCGGAACGAAGCAGAACATTGTGGACTTCCTTGTCATTGAATGTCGTAAACACTCCACCTCTTATAGACAATGTCAATTCCGTATGTTCAAGTTTATAACTGATGCCTGCAGTCCGCGTATATTGGTCTATTCTTTTACGAGCCGCATTGTTTAATTCTTTGCAGTTAGGCAGCAGTGAGGAATCAGTAGCCTCCTCAAGTGTTGCTTCACCGATCTTCACACAGCCTCTGTGGGTGCTGTCGTTGATGGTGAAAATGTAGATTAACTTAGCATTTAGTGTCGAATAATACTGCATAAGTTACTTGTTTAGAAGGTCTATAAATCTTACAGTCTTTCCCTTCTCCCAATCCTTCAGTATGCAATATATGCCGTTGTGCTTGGTGATGTCACCTTTTTCACAACCTGTGCATTTAGTGATAGTCTTCTTGCTTTCTCCAATCAGATTAAACTCCTCTTGTACTTCTTCATAACAACTTCCGGGTATCACACCCTTCAGGCCATCCATCTGCCAGAGATTCCATGATATAATCTCAGCAATCTTTTCACCCTGAAGTTGAGCCGGCGTCTTGCCGAACTTTTCTTTGTAATAATCAAAGAAGGTGTATAGCATAGCCTCGCGTGCAAGTAAAAGATTATCTCCTTGCCATTCGAAGCCATAAGTATTCTGGTATGCGATTGTAGCCCATTTAATCCATTCGCGTACATTATCGACATTTTCGCTGACAACGCGCAGCTTTCTATCGAGAATGCCGATACGTTCCTTGATTGGAATATCCATTCCAGAGACGACTCCATACCGGCTGACCAGATATGGAGCTTCCCCGCAAGCCATTTCCAGCCTGGTGTCTTTCACATAATCCTGCCATGTTTTTCCGTCCGGAGTCGGGAATGGAATTTTCCCAGTTGCACTCTCCCAAGTATTATCGTCGTTTTCAATGTTGAACGGTGACGTGCCAGAAAACCAGGCTGCATCTATGAGATTATTCTGCTTGTTGCAAATCCATGCTGGAGTGAATACTTCTGCTTTATCTCTGGAACGGTATTCTTGTTCCGCCTTGGATTTATTGACTCTTGGGCGCAGCAACATGCCATTTTCTCCAGTAATGCGCTCAATATTTATCTCATCCCACTCTTGATAACCTTGCCCCATAGGCGCATAATTATCTGTCGCCCACATAATATTATGAACATCCTCATTTGTCGTCTTTGTCCGATCAATCAGGAGGAGTTCCAATAGTTTAGGATCTTCGTTATATATTACATTTTCTTTTATATCAGAATTTTCGCTCATCTTGAAAAACTAATGATTCGTTCTTTTACAAAAATAACGATTTTTCAACAGTTTCCGTAAAATTAGTCCGGTATTATATGCAATTTCATGCAATCATAGCATCCAAAAAGATCTCCTCATTCCGCAACTCGACTGCCGAGTAATGTAATGATAATGAAGATACTGACAACAATGCGTAGTAACCACATTGTCATCAGTATCTTGTATCTGTTAGTCAAGTTAATGATGTTATCTGTGTTACTTGAGATGTTTGAGTTATTCAACACCGTTTTTGACTAAGACATTTCCATATCACGTCACTTCTCCTTCAGCATTTCCTCCAGAAGCAAGTCCGCTATGTCCACTTGGCGCTCTCGCTGCTCTGGTGTGGCATTGCGTTCCAGGATGTCGGATATGGTAATGTCAAGCATCGGGTAGTTCTTTGCCTTCTTCCTCCATTCATCGTAGCCGTCAATGTCCGGGAATGCTGTCACTTTACGGCCTTTCAGGACCATCAGTCTGTCATTGAACTGACTTTTGCCTCCTGTGGCCAGCCAGGTGTATTCGGGGAGAAGGAGGGAGCAGATGACTGCGGTCTTCTCCGACTCCACCAGCGCCACATTGGCATTAACCTTATCCTGGAGCAGGTGCTCGCCGAACAGGCATTGGGTGAGTTTCCATTCCGGCGGAAGCAGGTGCGCAGCTTTGAGATTGGTGTGCACCCACATTACCGGCGGGAAATGGTCGTCCTTGATGCGGTGGCCGGTATCCGGGTTGTAGGGGATGATTTTCCCGCCGCGGCAGCGTCCGTGGATGTCAAATTGGAAAAAGATGGTGTGGCCTTTGGCAGTTGTACCTATGTGGTATAGTGAAATTCCATACGAATTCTACCATGACGCATAAGTTCGCCATGGAATCTCTCTTCTATAGACTCCCATGCATTGGAGAACGCCTCGTACACGGGTTGAAGTTGGACTCCACTCTTCTTGATGGCATTTAATTCATTCTTATAAAATATGCCGATGGCTTTGATAAACTCAGACCTAACAAAATATTACTAGTTTAAGAATATTGTGATTTTATACTCTCTCCTCCATGTATTTCTCCGGGTCGCGCAAAAAATCCATAAGATTTATAATATACACGCCTTCTTCATTCATGTAGGTAGGTTGTAGCCCGTTTACAATTACGATTCTGCGAAATCCGTCGCGAAGTTTACGTAGTGAGGTCAGTTCTTGATCTCGTTTTTCTTCTGTTTCCATCGAATAGGCCGATTGGATGTACACTCGCTCATAGCCACGGTTGCAGACGAAATCGATTTCCAGCGTCTTGCGCTGACGGGATCCATCCTCGATTTTCACTTCGGTAAACACCTGTCCTACATCCACCTTCATTCCAATAGCACGAAGCTCGTTGTAGAGCATATTCTCCATCATATGCGTTGGTTCTACTTGCCGAAATCCCAATCGGGCATTTCTCAGTCCCAAATCCTCAAAGTAATACTTAAACGGCGAATCTATGTATTTTCTTCCTTTAATGTCATAACGAGTAACACGTTCCAACACGAACGCATCCTCCATATATTCCAAGTAGAGACGTATGGTATCCACCGAAATGCTACTATGCTTTACACTTTTAAAAGTGTCTGCAATCTTTGGAGGATTGGTCAGACCACCCACACATGATGCCATGATGTCCACTAGTTCTGACAAATCGCTATCTTGACGAACTTCATATCGCTCTTTTATGTCACGCAAATAAGTATGCTCCATCTGCTGTTCCAGATAACTCACCTTCTTGTTGACATCGTTTTCTAAAACGACCTGTGGCAATCCTCCATAGAGCATATATTCACGAATCATATCTTGCGAATAGTCATCACGGAAATCTGCTACTTCTCTGAAGGTCAATGGGCGCACGTGTATTTCATCTCCTCGTCCACGAAACTCAGTGATTACATCCTTAGACAGGAACTTTGCATTAGAGCCAGTAACAAACACATCCACATTGCTTATGCTTAGGAATGAGTTCAATACATCCTCAAACTCGCTGACCATCTGTACTTCATCCAGCATAACATAATATTGACCGTCTGATGCAAGACGGCTATCTATGTATTGAAGTAATGCGTCGGGGTCTCTCAAACTTTTATTCAGTCGGTTCTCCAAATTTACCCCTATGATATGGTCTTCTTTCACTCCTTGTTTTATGAGGTAGTTCTTGAAAAGGGTGAACAACAGGTATGACTTGCCGCATCTGCGCATTCCTGTTATCACTTTTATCAACCCATTCCCACAACTGTGGATAAGTAGATCCAGATATTTATCTCTACGGATTTCCATATTTCTATTCGTTTATTTTGTGTAAATACACATTATTAACGACCACAAAGTTAGCCTTATTCCTTTGTACACGCAAATTTCAAGGCAAGAAAATGAGTCAATGGTCACTCCTTAACCCGACTTCTAATTGACTCGCAATCCAACTCGCAGTTTTTTCTCCGTCAGACATTAAAATAGACAGGATAACTTTTTGTCTATCAGTTAGTTTCAACTCGCAATCCAACTCGCAATCCAACTCGCAATTTTGATTGGAATTACTTTCGTTGTTGATGTCCTTAAAACGGAATACGATGGCAACTCCTCCTGGACGGACCTCGTAATATGGTTCGGGAATATTTTTTGCCTTGCATGCCTGAACCATACGCGCCACACCGCTACCCCAACTCTCCAGCCATGTGGTTTTATATAATACACCTGCGATAGTCGGATTGTATGGTTTGGAGTCGTGAGATTCTTTGATATTATCAGGAGTAATATCCAACGGCAGTCGCTCGGGATTCTCAATCTCAACTCTGTCATCATAAATAGCAAGACTTACAGAACCAGAGATAGATTAGTATGACCTATGACAAAGGGCATTGATCAGGGCCTCACGTAAAGCTTCTACGGGAATATCCAAATCTTCGACTCTATTGAGCCCAATAACCTTACCATGTAAATTCAAATGTTTGAAACAGAATGACATTCCCGCATCCGGCAAGTCAAAGAAACAGCCGCTGGCATTCTGACTGTCAACAAATTCATTTTTATTGATTCCCTTAAAACGAGCCATTCTTAATTTCAACTGGGGAGTATAATGCAGTTTATCGCAAAATAAAGCTACAGCAGCGTGTATCGGCTTTCCATCTTTAAGAAGAGAAAGACGTTTTAGAATATCTTCCGTTGACAATGAAAGTGCACTCTCTGGCATGCGACCACCTCTTACACCCATGCGGACAGCATTTAAGATTTGCTTTTCGCTAAGATCCGAGATGTCGTATTCATCAGCAATCTGATTTTCTAGCGTAAAAATATCCCAATAATATCCCAATTTTAGCTGGATTTAGGTATGTCAATATAAAGAAATATGCATTATACACACGTAAATTAGGGGCGTGTGGAGGCTGTTGGCTATTTGGTTCGAATCTTGTTCTCTCCGCAAAAAGTGACTCACAGGTGTCTGTGGGTCATTTTTTGTTTAGTGCCCAGATGTCTCAATTTTGTTTTCAGCAAACATCAGGCATTGCCCTGTGCAATTCTTTCCGGGTATTTATGGAAAAAGAAACGGGCATTGAACCCGAAGGGTGGGTGTTAATGCAGAGAAGGTGGCTGAGAGGAAATCTCGGCCACCTTCCCGGTCATTGGCTTTTTGGCTTGTGCGTTACACTCTCTGGCCGTAGGAACGGTCGGTGGTGTTGACGGTGATCTTGTCGCCCTGGTTGATGAACAGAGGAACCATGATCTTGGCTCCGGTCTCAAGGGTGCACTCCTTGAGGGCGCTGGTGGAGGCGGTGTTGCCCTTAACGGCAGGCTCCGTGTAGGTCACCTCAAGGGTGACGTAGGTAGGGAGCTCGCAGGTGAGGCACTTCTCCTCAGGCTCTGTCACGAACATCATCTCAACGTGCTGTCCCTCTTTCATGAGATCAGAGTTCTCGACAACATCGTGAGGCAGGTGGATCTGCTCGTAGGTCTCTTCGTGCATGAAGTTGAATCCGTCCTCGTCGGAGTAGAGGAACTGGTAAGGACGTCTCTCGACGTTGATGACGTCGATCTTCATACCTGCGGTGAAGGTGTTCTCAAGGATCCTTCCGTTTTCAAGGTTGCGAAGCTTCGTCTTTACGAATGCCGGGCCTTTTCCTGGCTTGACGTGCTGGAAATAGACTACCTGGCAAGGTTTGCCATTGTAGCTGATATAAAGGCCGTTCTTAAAATCTGCTGTTGTTGCCATAACAATATGTAATGAATTTAGATTTCAAAAGATTGACGCGCAATCATTTCTACTACAAAGTTAACTATTTGTGGATATTCCTGCAAATATTCTTTCACCGACGTGCCGCCATCATGGATTGGCCGCCTCGTTTAGTGGCGGCGTGCAGCCGCTTCGAGGGGGTTCAGAGACAGGTGATTGCATCCGCCACTTGCCTCAGCAGCCAGCCGGGGGTGGAGGTGGCTCCGCAGATCCCGACCTTGTCGCCGGCGGAGAACCATTCGGCGGACAGTTCCGACGGCCCGGAAATGTGGTGGGTGCGGGGGTTCCTGGATTGGCAAAGCTCGCAGAGCACCTTCCCGTTAGAACTGGAAACCCCTGACACAAAGACGATCACATCGTGCCGGGCGGCGAACTCGGCCAACTCCTCATGTCTCGACGCGACCTGCGAGCAGATAGTGTCGTGAACCTTCAGTCCGCCCGCAAAAGCCTCTCCCTGCCGCAGTGCCGCCGAAAGTTCCTTACAGATCTCTGAATATTCCACCGGACTCTTGGTGGTCTGCGAGAAGATCTCCAGCGGTCTGCCGGTCCGGATGGAGCCGTCGCCAAGCGCGGAGCGGAGCATCCGCAGATCCTCGATCACGACAGCGTCACCCCCGACCTGCCCCAGCAGACCGAGGACTTCCGCGTGGCCTACTTTCCCGAAGATGATGATCTGTCCTCCGGCGGGCTTGACCCTCTCGTAGGCCTCCCGGATGCTCTTCTGAAGTCTCAGCACGACAGGGCAGGTGCAGTCAATGACAGTAAGGCCTAGCCTGGAGGCCAATGAATATGTCTCCGGCGGCTCGCCGTGGGCCCTTATAAGAAGAGTCTCGGACGAAGGAGACGGGATGTCCGCAAGATCCTTCTTCCCGATGGTGACCAGTCCTTTTTCGCCGAGCCTCCGCAGTTCGGCCTCGTTGTGTACGATGTCGCCCAGAGAGTACAACGTCTGTCCGGGATGCTCCTGTAGGAACTTCTCGGCCCGTCCGATCGCCCGGATCACGCCCCCGCAGAAACCGGAGTGCCTCTCTATCTCAACCTGAAGGCTCATGTCCTTATTCCAGAATCCCGAAACGACCCTGCGCAAGCCCCTGGAACCAGACAAGTTCCTCGTGCAGGTTCATGTCCGAATTGTCAAGCACGAAGGCGTCGGCGGCCCTGGAGAGAGGAGACACCTCGCGATGAGAGTCGATGTAGTCCCTCTCCCTGAGGTTTTTCATCACCTCCTCCATCGTCGGATCCTGCCCCTTTGCCTTCATCTCATCGTAGCGTCTTTTCGCCCTGACCTCGTCGCTCGCGGTCATGAATATCTTGACCTCGGCGTCCGGAAACACTGTCGTGCCGATGTCCCTGCCATCCATCACGACCCTCTTCCTGCGACCGAAAGCGTGCAGGCGCTCATCGACATATTCCCTGACAAACGGGATCGCCGAGACGGGGCTGACGTGTCCGGACACCTCCAACGTTCTGATTTCCTTCTCGATGCAGCGGTCGCCTATGTGGGTTCCTCCGGCCCTGAAGTCAAGATCCAGCTTGGGTAGCGCCGCTTTTAGGGCGGCCTCGTCGATCGCGCCGTCCTCGCTGATGAGGTTGTTCTCAAGGGCGTGGAGCGTCACTCCTCGGTAGAGGGCTCCGGAATCAAGGTAAAGGAACGAGAAATGTTCCGCTATCAGTTTGGCAAGCGTGCTCTTACCGGTGGAGGAGTAGCCGTCGATGGCTATGATGATGTCAGGTAATTTCATACGGCAAAATTATCAAATTTTATGTAAAGAAAGAATTTTGTCCGATATTTGTATTCCGGATTGTCTTGTGCGTACTCCGGGCAGGAGGCGGAGGATTATTTGCCGCGTATGAGGCAACTGGTTGATAAGTACTGAAAAACATTCTTTCGTGAACGGGAAGATAAAGTAACATGAAATAAAGTTGCCTCAGATTTTTTTTGAAGGTTACAAAGGCGAATTTCTATGAAGATATTGATTATTGATGATGAAAGATCCATCCGGAACTCCCTGAAGGAGATTCTGGGTGACGAGGGCTATGAAGTGGATGTGGCGGAGGACGGAATGGCAGCCCTCTCGATGGTGGACAAGGAGAAGTACAACGTGATCTTCTGCGACATCAAGATGCCGGGGATGGACGGTACCGAGGTGCTGGACAAGATGGTGGCCGAGGGCATCGACGCCGCCATCGTCATGATTTCCGGACACGGTGACATTGACACCGCTGTGGAATGCATCAAGAAGGGAGCCTTTGACTACATCCAGAAGCCTTTGGATCTGAACAGGATCCTGATAACGATCAAGAACGCTTCGGAGAAGGCCACGATCATCTCGGAGAACAAGACCCTCAAGAAGAAGGTCTATGGACAGAAGATGATAGGGGAGTCGGAGCCTGTCCGCCACGTGAAGGACATCATCGCGAAGGTGGCGCCGACCGACGCGAGGGTGCTGATTGTGGGGCCGAATGGTTCGGGAAAGGAACTGGTGGCCCGGAGTCTCCACGAGCAGAGCGCCAGAAGCTCCATGCCGTACATCGAGGTCAACTGCGCCGCGATTCCTTCGGAACTGATCGAGAGTGAGCTTTTCGGCCATGAGAAAGGGGCGTTCACCTCGGCCATCAAGCAGCATAAGGGGAAATTCGAGCAGGCGGACGGCGGCACCCTCTTCCTGGACGAGATCGGCGACATGAGCCTTGCCGCACAGGCCAAGGTCCTGCGGATTCTTCAGGAGAAGAAACTCTCAAGGGTGGGCAGCGACAAGGACATAACCGTCGATGTGAGGGTTCTTGCCGCCACCAATAAGAATCTTCAGGATGAGATCGCGAAGGGCAATTTCAGGGAGGATCTGTACCACCGCCTGAGCGTCATCGTCATCAAGGTGCCATCGTTGGACGAGCGCAAGGACGACATCCCGATGCTTACCGACTATTTTGTCGAGCAGATCAGCTCCGAGTCGGGTATGCAGGCAAAGAAATTCTCTCCCGAAGCCGTAAAATTGCTTCAGGAGAAATCATGGACCGGCAACATCAGGGAGTTGCGCAATGTGGTCGAGCGTCTGATGATCCTTGGTGGCAATCCTGTCAGTCCGCAGGATGTAAAAGATTACGTGAGTCCGATTCAATAGCCTTCTTCAGCGTGACATCCGCGTTGAGGTACATCTTGTAGAAGGCGTTCTCGCCGAGTCTGGAATAGCGGCCTACGAGCGCGCGCAGTTGTGGGAGGAGATAGTCACTTGTCTCGTCCCATTCTTTTTGCGTGCAGGAGATGCCGTCTTTCGAGGAGGCATATTCACGGAACGCCTCCGGCAGGTTCATCCTGTCGAGGAAGCGGTTGAGCTCGTCATAGTCCCCGATCTCCGTCAGACTGCCTTTGTACCTGTCGAACATCGCCGAGGCGAACCTCATCTGTGTCGCCTTCTTGTTGCAGGTTATGAAGAATTTTGTGGCCCTTGTGGTGTCCACCGGCACGAAGATGTCCGGGATGATGCCGCCTCCGCCGTAGACTGTCCTTCCGGCGACGGTCTTGTAGGCGGCTGTGGAATCGACCTTGATGCTGTCGGCGTCGTACATCTCTCCGTCAGCGTAGCGTTTGTAGATGTCGTACTGGTAGTCTTCTGAATATGGCTTCTGGATGCAACGTCCCGACGGCGTGTAGAACCTGGCGACGGTGAGGCGGACTCCGGACCCGTCGCTGAAATAGATCGGCTCCTGCACGAGTCCCTTGCCGAAGGATCGTCTTCCGATGATGACTCCTCTGTCATTGTCCTGGATGGCGCCGGCGAAGATCTCGCTTGATGAGGCGGTTGACTCGTTGATGAGCACCGTGAGTCCTATGTCCTGGAGCTGCCCCTTGCCGTCGGCCTTGTAGTTGTCCTTCTTGCGGTGCAGACCCTGCATGTAGACGATCTCGTCTCCTTTCCTGAGGAACATGTCGCTAAGCAGCAGCGCCTGGTCCAGATAGCCTCCGGTGTTGTCCCGAAGGTCGAAGATCAGCCTCGTCATCCCTTCGCCGACCAGTTTGGCGCTGGCCTCGGTGACTTCGGTGAATGTCGTTCTGGAGAACTTCGAGAGTTTGATGTAGCCTGTGGTGTCGTTGATCATGAACGCCGCGTCCACGCAGTGCATGGGGATCTTTCCTCTTGTGATCTCGAACGGGATCCTCTCATTGCCTCTTCCTACGGTGACGGTGACCTTGGTGCCTGCCGGGCCTTTCATCCTGCGCACCATGCTGTCCTGCGGAAATCTCACACCGGCGATGTCCTTTTCCCCGACCTTGAGGATCCTGTCGCCTTTCTGAAGACCGACCTTCTCGGATGGCCCTCCAGGAATGACCTCCAGCACGATGGCAGTGTCGTTAGGCACGTTGAACTGTATGCCGATGCCGTCGAAATTGCCGGCGAGGTCAGTCTCCGCCTCTGTCAGCTCCACCGGAGGCATGTAGACCGAGTGAGGGTCAAGCTCCGCAAGGGCAGCCGTGATCGCCGCTTCAGTGACATCATTGACGTTGATGGTGTCCACATAGTTTCTGTCGATCTGGTCGAGGATCAGATTCAGCTTGCGCCAGTCACCGTACTGTACCCGGATCAGGTTCTTTTTCTGGGAATATGAGTCATAGGCCAGCACCGCCAGCGCTCCCACGGCAACTCCCAGAACGGCGATCCAGATGGAGGATATTCGTTTCATTCCTAATCGATCTTTTCAACTGTTATTCCGGCCTTGCGGAGCAGATCCACTCCGTCGGTCAGGCGGTACTCATCCTTGTACACGACTCTTTTGATACCGGCCTGGATGATCAGCTTCGAACACTCGATGCACGGCGAGGCCGTCACATAGAGCGTGGCTCCGAGGCTGCTGTTGCCGGATTTGGCGACCTTCGTGATCGCGTTGGCCTCGGCGTGCAGGACGTAAGGCTTCGTGACCCCGTTCTCGTCCTCGCAGATGTTCTCAAACCCGGACGGCGTACCATTGTAGCCGTCCGAGATTATCATCCTGTCCTTGACCAGTAGCGCTCCCACCTGACGTCTCTTGCAGTAGGAGTTCCTGGCCCAGACCTCGGCCATCTCAAGGTATCTTTGGTCGGATTTCTCCATTACTTGTTTCTTTGGTAGAGGTATCTCTTGATGCTTCTCTTAGGAGTCCTCTCGAAATCCTCCGGCATGAATTCGATCTTCTTGATCTGCGCGTAGTTAGGAATCTCCTTGTTCATCTCTGGAAGCTGGCTCCGAAGAGTCTTCTCCAGATCCTCGCGGTTCATTCCGTCCAGCTCTCCAAGATGGTAGTCCGGGTAGACAAGGGCGGTGAGACCTCCGTTGTCCTCGATGACGAGGGAGTCCACGACGTAGGCGAAGGAGTTGATCACGGATTCCAGCTCCTCAGGGTAGATGTTCTGGCCGTTGGGACCGAGAACCATACACTTGGAGCGTCCTCTGATGTAGAGGTAGCCGTCCTTGTCGATGATGCCCATGTCTCCGGTCTTGAGCCAACCGTCCTCGGTGAAAAGGCTCCTTGTGGCTTCCTCGTTCTTGTAGTAGCCCAAGGCAAGGTTAGGTCCGTAGGCCTGGATCTCGCCCTCGATGTTCTCCGGATCCGGTGAGTCGATGCGTATGGACATATTCAGAGCCGCCTTTCCGCAGGAGTAGAGTTTCTTGTCATCGTAATGGGCGTAGGTGATGATCGGGGCGCACTCCGTCATGCCGTAGCCTACGGTGTAAGGGAACGCTATGTCCCAGAAGAATTTCTCGATCTCCTTGTTGAATGCCGCGCCGCCCATGATGACCTCCACGAACTCGCCTCCGAAGGCGCTCACAAGCTCTCCGCAGATCTTCTTCTGGATCATCTTGTCGATGACAGGAACCTTGAGCAGAGTCTTGACCCCGCCCTTCTCCACGATCTTCTGGATCTTGGACTTGTAGACCTTCTCGATGATCAGTGGAACAGCGATGATGATGTTCGGCTTGACCTCGGCCAGGGCCTGCATGATGATCTTCGGACTCGGTACCCTTGTCAGGAAGTGGACGTGGGCTCCGATCGCCATCTCGAAGAGGAACTCGAACATCATGCCGTACATGTGGGCGGACGGTAGCATGGCGACCACCTTGGTGTGGTTGTTCAGTTCAGGGAGAACCTTCTTGGCGAACTGGATGTTGGAGCAGAGCGCCCTGTAAGGGATCATGACACCCTTGGAGAATCCGGAGGTTCCGGAAGTGTAGTTGATCAGCGCCAGCTCGTTAGGGGAGTCTTTGTAGTAGTTGAGATCCTCCGGCTCGAAGCTGTTCGGGTGACGTTTCCCGAAATATTCATTCATGTGCTCCCTTGCCTCCGTGATGCGGGGAACCTTTGAATATAGCAGCTGGAAGGTGTTGATGCGCACCACCGCGAACAGCCCCGGCATCTCGTCGGCGCTCAGACCTTCCCACACGACGTCATCCACAAAAAGAACCTTCGCCTCGGAATGGTTCACGAGGTAATGAATATTCCCGGGCTTGAATTCGTGGAGGATTGGTACCGGCACCGCGCCGTAGGTCATTGTGGCCAGAAAGCTGACCGCCCAGTTGACCTGGTTGCGAGCGCAGATGGCCACCTTGTCGCCTTTGTGCAGAAAGCATTTCTCGAATGCGATGTGCAGTTTCTCGATGCGCCTCGCCACATCCCTGTAGCAGAGGCTGACTCCTTGGTAGTTGGAAAGAGCCTGTCTGTCCCAATTGTTTCTGAAGCTCTCCTCCAGAAGCTTGTTGACTGATTCGAATTTGAATTCGTCCATAATATTCAATTTTATTTTTCGGCCTTGAAGATTCTTTCCTTCCCGTCGTAGCACACCGCGCCGAACCCCTTGTCCGTCATTTCAATCTTGCTGTCGGGCCGGATCATCTTGTTGCCTTCTCCCTTTGCCAGCGGCGCTCCGCCCTGGAACGGGAAGACCATAGCCTGCAAGGATGTCCTGACCACCCAATATCTTTTGCCATTGCCCTCCAGTAGCTCAGGAAGGCTTTTGATAGTCTCATCGGCTGTTATTCCCTTCCAGGAAAGAACCTGCTTCCCGTGCAGGTCATAATAGCCTACTGTGTTGTCGCTGTGGAGAACCATGGCCGTGTAGCCTTTGGCTCCCGTGAAATCATACACGGCAGGTCCTGCCGCAATTTTCTTGCCTGTCTCGACAGGAAAGCCCGAGACAAAGCGCCCCAGCCTGTCTATCAAGTACATCTGAGATCCGGCGGCGAACAGGTATTGAAGCTTGCCGTTGTTGTAGTAGTCTACCTCCCGGACGTAGCCGCAGATCTTCGACTTGAACGGAACGCCCCAGACATCCTTCCCGTTCTCGTCCTGAAGGCAGATGGAGAGGTGGCTGTTCTGGTAGATCGTGTTGGTTTTTCCGGTAGCGCTGTTCCTGACCTTGAACGGGCCGGCAGGAATGGCCAAGGTCGTGTCCCTGAAGGAGGCAAGCGCCACTGTCCCCTTGCTGACCCTCACCCTGTCAAGGGTGAATTCCAAAGCCATCCTTCCTTCTTCGGCGACGGCGGACAGTGTCACAGGCACATAGGCGGAGCCTTTCAGCACGTTTCGCAGTCCTTTAGCCATCATCGGCGAGAAATTGGCGTCAAGGAGATTCGGATCCTCGCTTAGGGAATGGTACATCCACGCTCCACAGTTCTTGGCCGGAAGCCTGTCAAGCCCCTCGGATTTCAGTCTTGCCGCCAGAGTCTCGGTAAGGAAACCTTCTTCCGCGAACCTTGAGACGCAGTCGGAGTCGCCGGCGACAATCCATTTTCCCACGAGCGAGCAGGAAGCCTCATTCCCGGAATCTGTGAATATTCCTCCGAACAGTTCTCCCGCATATTCAGTGCATGCCATAGACTTCACCGCTTCGGCTGTTTGCTTGGCTCCTGGCCTGATCAGCAGCACTTTGCGAAGCTTCTTGTCGATGTGCAGGTTGGCGATGGCTATTTCTTTGATGTCAAGTGCCTGCGCCCATTCCTCCGCGTTTCTGCCGGTCGCTTTCTTCTGGACACCAAGGTTGTAGTCGTACTTGTCGAGCCTGCTTTCCGAATCGAGGTAGTTCCTGTAGGCCTTGATGTAGGCCTTGACGCTGCCGATCGGCAGGTCGAGGATGAAGTCCACATTGCCGGGTACGGCGTCGGCGATTTCGGATTTCGAGACTCCGGCGTGGCTGAGTACATTCAGGTAGCAGGACGGCTCGTTGGAGTACAGCATCTCTCCGTGCATCCTGACGCAGGACGGAGAATGCTCCGTGATGTTGAAGGCGGTCCATTCCGCAAGTTTCCTGACAAACGGGTTTGAGCCGCGGTGCTTTCTTGTCAAGAAGGAGCCTAGGATCTTGTCCGTGTAGGCGTTGGAGAAGAAGATCACATCGTCCCCGTTCATCCTGGAGGCCATCCCGACGAACCCTTGGGCCTCGATGACGCTGTGTCCTTCCTCCAGATGTCTGATTGAGGAATTCAGGATAGTCTCCGATGAGGAGACCAGAACAAGGTTCCCGCTGATTCTGGAGAACAGCCCCGACGCTTCCGTCACCCGGAGAAGGTTCCTCAGATCCTGCGTGGTGTCCACAGCCTCTTTCCCGGCTTCGATGACCAGCAGCGGAGGCATGTCCTTGCTGTAGTGGACGGACATGATCGCCTGTGCTTTTCTGAGGCCGCCCGGGTTGATGGACGCGATTCTGTCAAACTTTGTGGAACCCAATTCGCCGAACACTGCAAGCGAGTCTCCGAGAATCTCGCAGGCTCGACCGAAGTTCTTGAAACAGAATACGATGGCGGCATCGGAAGGCACAGCCTTAAGAAGTCTGTGGCTTTCCAGAAAGCGGGTGTCCTCGATCGCCTCCGGTTTGTTGCCGGTGCCGGAGTACAGCTTCTTGACAGCGAAGGTAATCCCTCCGATGAGAATCACCGCCGTTGCGATTAGTGTGATCAACGTTCTTCTGTTCATGGGCTTGGTCTATGATTAGGGGATCCTATTGTGCGATGAACAAGTACTATTGTGCGATGAACAAGTAGACAATGTTGCCGATCTGACGCGCCGGTGCGGAAGGAGAAGCGGAGAAACGTGAAAGCCTCGCGGCTCTTACCGCGAAGTCCCTTAGGCACTTGTCATCGGACGACACCCCGTCCTGTACTTTCGCGTTCAGCACTTTCCCGGACGGATCGACAGTGATGATCACCGTGACGTGACCGGATCCCAGACATCTGTAGGCCGGGATTGACAGCTTGCTGGCCTTCCTGCCGTCCAGCTCGTAGGAGACCACTGACGGGCCGGTGTAGCCGGCGCTTTTCTTTTCCTCCTGCTTCCTTTCCGGCCTGCTTATCTGCGCATAGTCCTCGTCCGGCTCGTTGAGCTGTGGACCGTTCTTCAAGTCCTTGGCAAGCTGCTCGGCATCTTTGTAAAGCTCTTCGGCATTGGTGTTGCGGTCATCCTTGAGAGCGCCCCTGTCCACCGCGACATTCCTGATAGGGACGCCTGCCGCTTCGGCCAGCATCCTGTCCAGCCTCTCACTGACCTCTTCCTTGAGATTCCGTTCAGCGGTCTCTTTCTCGACCTTCTCCTGCTTGGAGAAATCAAGCACGAACGTGTTCTCTCTTTTCAGGGCGGAGGAGATCTGGCAGACAAGCAGCACAATGATAACCACCAGATGGAATATGATGGTTATGTAGAGTCCCGCCTTTTCGTCGCTCTTCATGGCAAATGTGGATTTCTGTCCCTGGAACAGTACCGGTTATCGGGCGACCTGCTCCTTCTCCCGGAGTGATTTCTCGATTGTGGCCGAGATGATGTCGATGGCCACCTTGTTGTGTCCACCCTGGGGAATGATGATGTCGGCGTACCGTTTGCTCGGCTCGATGAACTGGAGGTACATCGGCTTGACCGTCTTGGTGTACCTTTCGATGACGGTCTCCACGGTCTTGCCCCTTTCAAGGATGTCCCTTGCCATCACCCTCATCAGGCGGTCGTCGTCATCAGCGTCCACGAATATCTTGATGTCCATCTGGTTACGCAATTCCTTGCAGGTGAACACAAGGATACCCTCGATGATGATGACCTCGGCAGGCTCAACGGTGACGGTCTCGGTCTTCGATCGGGAGCAAGTGATGTAGGAATATACCGGCTGCTCAATTGTCTTTCCGTTCTTCAGCTCCTGAAGCTGTTCGCAGAGAAGTTTGAAGTCGATGGCGTCAGGATGGTCGAAGTTGATCCGCTGCCTCTCCTCCATCGGAAGATGGCTGGAATCCTTGTAGTAGGAGTCCTGAGGTATCACGACCACTCTTTCCTTCAGCTTTTCGGTGATCGCATTGACCACCGTTGTCTTTCCGGAGCCTGAGCCACCGGCAATTCCGATCACTAGCATATTCGTGGTTTTTAGAATTCAGCGTTCTTTGGTGTTCTTGGGAACGGGATCACGTCACGGATGTTGGCCATGCCTGTGACGAAGAGCAGCAGCCTCTCGAAGCCCAGTCCGAATCCGCTGTGAGGCACGGTTCCGTACCTGCGGGTGTCGATGTACCACTCAAGGTTCTTCCTGCTCATATTCAACTCGTCGATCCTCTGCTCCAGTTTCTCAAGTGAAGCCTCTCTTTCCGATCCGCCGATGATCTCGCCGATCTTCGGGAAGAGAACGTCCATTCCGCGCACGGTCTTTCCATCCTCGTTCTGCTTCATGTAGAAGGCCTTGATGTCCTTAGGAAAGTCTATGAGGATCACCGGTTTGCCGAAGTGCTTCTCCACGAGGAAGCGCTCATGCTCGCTCTGGAAGTCCGTCCCCCAGTGAACCGGGTACTCGAACTGCTGGCCATTCCTTACAGCCTCTTCAAGGATCTCCACGGCCTCCGTGTAGGTCACTCTCTGGAACTCGATGCCCAGGACGCTCTTAAGCCTTTCGATGAGTCCGTCATCGTACTTGTCGTTGAGGAACCTGAGGTCATCGGCGCAGTTGTCCAATGCGTACTGCACAAGGTACTTCACGAATTCCTCGGCAAGCTCCATGTTGTCGTTGATGTCGTAGAAGGCCATCTCCGGCTCGATCATCCAGAATTCCGCGAGGTGTCTCGGTGTGTTGGAGTTCTCCGCCCTGAACGTCGGCCCGAACGTGTATATCTCTCCCACGCCGGTCGCGCCAAGCTCGCCCTCCAGCTGGCCGCTCACGGTAAGGCACGTCTTCTTTCCGAAGAAATCCTTGCTGAAGTCCACCGTGCCGTTGTCTTTCTTAGGGACGTTCTCCAGATTGAGTGTCGTCACCTGGAACATGTCTCCAGCGCCCTCGGCGTCCGACTCGGTGATGAGCGGAGTGTTGAGGTAGACGAATCCCTTGTCGTTGAAGAACTTGTGGATGGCGAACGCCATCGCGTGCCTGATCCTGAGCACAGCTCCGAACGTGTTGGTCCTCGGACGGAGATGCGCCACGGTGCGCAGGTACTCAAGCGAGGTGTTCTTCTTCTGGAGAGGGTATCTGACAGGATCACATTCGCCCAGAACCTCGATCTCCCTTGCCTGGATCTCGACGGCCTGGCCGCTTCCGACGGACTCGATCAGATTGCCGGTCACGCTGATGCTTGCCCCTGTTGTTATCCTCGCGATGAGAGCCTCGTCGAAGTTAGTCATGTCTGCCACGACCTGAATGTTATTGACTGTCGAGCCATCGTTAAGGGCGATGAACTTGATCTGCTTGTTACCTCTTTTGGTCCTTACCCATCCTTTGGCGAGTACTTCCTGCCCAGGATTCGCCTTGAGTAGGTCCTTGACTTTGCTCCTCTTTATCATTTTGTTTAGACATTAGATTCAATCTCACAAAGATAGCATAAAAATGTAAAAAAGAAAAGGACTGGCCGTCAGGTCAGTCCTTCTCCTAATTATTTCAAGAATGTTATTTCTTTTCCGTCTTTCTGGCGGCGTACATGATCTTAAGCGCTGAGCAGCGCCTGAGTTCCTGCTTGACGTCTGTCACGATACCCATTCTTGCGTCTTCGTCTGCCTTGATGGAAACCTGCATCAACTGGCGGTCAGCCTCGCTCATCGCGTCGCGCTCGGCGGCGATGAAGTCACGGATGTCGTTGGTCGTCTTGAAAGAGTCATTCAGCTGGATACGCGCCTCGGTACCGTACTGGCTCTGATACTGAGCGGTAGGGGAACCGATGTAGATGTATGAGGCCAAATCCTTTCTTTCAAGCTTAGCGACTTCTGTGGCTTCCGGGAGTCTTACCCTGACCTTTACCTCCGTCGAACGGAGCTGTGAGGTCACCATGAAGAAGAACAGGAACATGAACACGATGTCTGAGCTGGTTCCCAGCTCCGGCATTTCTTTTTTACCGCTTCTTTTAAAATTAGGCATTGTTTATTCCTCCTACTTTACTTTTTGGTGACATCCTTAGGCTCTGCCTCGGAGATGTTCTGTGGAACCGCCTCTCTGACGATCTTCTGCTGATCCTCTGTAAGGAAAGCGTAGGCTTTCCCGTAGTTCTGCTTGCTGAAGTCGTCGCGGACCTCGTTGATCGCCTTCACAAGTTCGTTCTGAACGGCGATGTAGGCCCTGTAGCTGGTTCCACGGTCATTCTGAAGTGAGATAACTCCCTTGGAAACCGGATATGCACCGAAGCCCTCGATGTTCTTTGTCTCCCTCTCCGGGAGATTAGGATCGTTGCTAGGGTTGGTGATGAATTCCTTGATCTTGTCTTTGAGCTGGCTAACATCCAAAAGCTGGTCACCGGCAAACAGTCTGTCGGAAGAGTTGATCTTCACGATGATGATGTTGCGCTTGTTGATCTTCGTGTCTTCCGTCTTCTGATTTTTGTCAGGCATAGGGGGAAGACGGCGCTGCAGACCTGACTGCTGATCCATGGTGGATGTCATCAGGAAGTAGCAGAGCAGAAGGAACGCGATATCGGCTGTCGATTGTGTGTTCAGTCCCGGTGTTTTTCTTGCCATAGCTAGATGTTATTTGTTGTTGAACGCGTCTCTGATCGCTCCTACGATGATGGCGACAATGGCCGCGCCACCGAGGACGTAGGTCAGAAGAAGCATGGTGTCAGTCAGTTTCAGCCACTGGGTAGTAGGCTGTGTCTTGACATTGATAGCCGGTGCCCCCGATGAGAGCACGTAGGCCAGAACAACCAAGACTGCGATACCGACCACCACGCCGGCGGCCTTGATCAGGTTCTTAGGGTTGTTCTTGCCGGAAATGAATATCGAAAGTCCAATCCAGATAACCACGGCGGCGATGAACAGCACGTAGGTGTACCTGAGGAGAAGGTCGATGGCGGAGCCTCCGTTGAAGAAGGCCAGTATGCCAAGGACGATTCCCAGAAGTCCCAATACCCATCCGGTTATTTTGAATACCTTATTCATTATAATCAGATTCTAAAAAATTGTCTCTACAAATTATTTCTTCTCGTTCTTTGCAAGAACGTCAACGAGGTCGATGGAAGCGTTCTCCATGTCGATGGAGAGAGCGTCAATCCTTGAAAGAATATAGTTGTAGAACACCTGGAGAATCATGGCTACGATAAGACCGCCGACGGTGGTGATAAGGGCGACCTTCATACCTCCGGCAACGATGTTAGGGGAGATGTCACCAGCAGCCTCGATGGCGTCGAAGGCCTGTACCATACCGATAACCGTTCCCAAGAATCCGAGTGAAGGAGCAAGTGCGATGAACAGAGCGATCCAAGAGAGGTTGTTCTCCATGAGGCTCATCTGAACTCCACCGGCAGAGGTGATTCTCTTCTCGACAACATCCAGGCCTTCGTCATAGTGATTGAGACCGTCATAGAAGATGCTGGCTACAGGACCCTTGGTGTCACGGCAAACGGCCTTGGCCTTCTCGACACCGCCCTGTGCGAGAGCGCTCTCGACATTCTTGAGGAGTTTCTTTGTGTTGGTCTTTGAGAATGAGAGGTAAAGGATTCTCTCGATGGCAAGAGCAAGACCGATGATAAGGCAGAGGAGGATCATGGACATGAAGCCCGGACCTCCCTGGATGAAGTAGGTCTTGATCTGCTGGTGCATAGGAACGTCCTCGCCGGTACCCTTGAGGAGATCCTCAGCGGTCATTGGCTGAGCCGCGGCGGTCTCAACTTGCTCTGTTGCGGCTGCGTTGTCAGCGTCTGGCTGATCCTGAGCTGATGCGATGTTTGCAGTGAAGGTGAGAACACCGGCTACTGCCAAAAACATGAAAAACTTTTTCATAACTGTTTTTGTGTGTTTAATTTTAATTGATAATGTATTAAATAGTTATCTTTCCAATAGTCCCTTGGAAGGCGTAAAACCTTCTAAAAAACCGTTGCAATTTACTAAATTATTTCCAATTGGCAATAATTATAGGGAAATTTCTCCTTGCAAGTTGTCTCCCAAACTAGCCTTGACCTGCTCGTTGTCCGTGGTTTTCCCCATAAGGTAGAACAGCTTCGCGAGGGCGCTTTCGGTCGTGATGTCCGTCCCGGAGACCACCCCGGCTTTCTCCAGGGCCTTGCCTGTGGCGTAGATGTCCATGTTGACGGTGCCGGACAGGCACTGTGTCACGTTGAAAAGGATTTTTCCCGCTTCGGAGGCTTCCTTCACGATGTCCAGAAACCATTGTCTGGACGGAGCGTTCCCCGACCCATAGGTCTCGATGATCGCGGCGCGGATGTCCGGGCCGCACAGGAAATACTTCATGACCTGAGGGGTTATGCCGGGGTGAACTTTAAGGATGGAGACTCTGGTGTCCAGATTCTTGCTGATCCTTAGCGGCTCATCCCACACCGTCGGTCTGCGTATGATGCCGTCGTTGTACCGGATGCTGATTCCGGCCTCGGCCAGCGGAGGGCAGTTCGGCGACGTGAACGCACTGAAATCCTCGGAACTCACCTTGACGCAGCGGTTGCCTCTCAACAACTTGGAATTGAAGAATATGCTGACCTCCGGCACCCGTGGGTGGCCATCCTTGTCCTTGGCGGACGCGATCTCTACCGCGGAGATAAGGTTCTCCTTGCCGTCCGTGCGCGGCACCCCGATCGGGAGCTGGCTTCCGGTGAAGACAACAGGCTTGGCCAGGTTCTCCAGCATGAAGCTCAGCGCGGAGGCCGAGTAGGCCATGGTGTCTGTTCCGTGCAGGACGACGAAGCCGTCATATTCATCATACCTCTGCTGGATCAGCAAGGCAAGCGACTGCCAGAAAGATGGTTCCACGTCGGAGGAGTCGATCAGCGGGTCGAAGGTGTAGGAGTCGATCCGCAGGGCGAATTTGTTGAGTTCCGGCACCTCGCCGAGTATCTGGTGAAAGTCGAAAGGCTTAAGCGTCTGTTCCACAGGGTCCTGCTTCATGCCGATCGTGCCTCCGGTGTAAATCATAAGTATGGAGGATCTTCTCATATTCCGAAAAGTTTTTTTGCGTTTGCTGTCGTTGCCGCCGCCACTTCCCCGACCGTCACGCCCTTCAGCTCCGCGACCTTCCCGGCGATCAGCGGAATGTAGGAGCTCTCGTTGCGCTTCCCCCTGAACGGGGCGGGGGTCAGGTACGGCGCGTCCGTCTCAAGCACTATCCTTTCAAGGGGAATATTCCTGACCACCTCGGCTAGTCCGGCGTTCTTGAACGTCACCACGCCGCCGACGCCGATGTACCAGTCGCCGAGCTTCTCCAGCTCCCGGAATGATTCGAGGCTGCCGCTGTAGGCATGCATATTCCCTCTCAATCCTTTGTGCCTGCGGATGATCTCGATGAAGTCTCCCATCGCGTCGCGGAGGTGGATGTTGACAGGAAGATCCCTTTGCCGGGCGAAGTCAAGCTGCCACTCCAGCGCGTCTTTCTGCTCCTTGACGAACTCTTTGCCTTCGTGGTAGTCAAGTCCTATCTCTCCGATAGCCACGACCTTACGTCCGTCTTCGGCTTCCCAGTCATCGAGGAACCGCACCATGGAGTCAATCTCGGAGCGCCATTCCTTGGTGACGGATCCGGGGTACAGCCCTATCATCGGGCGGAGTTCTTCAGGATGCCTCCGGACAAGGGCGAACATGGCTTCCCGCTCCGAAGAGTCGATGTCCGGCTGGAGCATCAGCCCGACCCCCGCCGCCCGCGCCCGCGCGATGTAGGCGTCTTCCTCTCCGGAAAAGGCCTCGTCGCCAAGGTGGCAATGTGTGTCTATGAATATCATGGGGTCAAAGATAGTGAAAACAAGCCGAACTATAAAACATTATAAAAAACAGAAATAATCAAAAGAAACGTAAATATTTTGGCCGGAAACCACCGGAATTCCCGAGGAATGCCGCATCTTGCGAGGGTGCCTCCGCATGGTCAAGGGGGCTTTTGAACATTCATTATTCCGTCAAAGCGTATGGAAATGTCATTTGAGGAGAGGGCGGCGCTTTGCGCGCTCAACAGAATCTTTGGTTTTGAGCCGAAAACCGGGTTGCGGCTCATTGAGGCGTTGGGAGGAGCATCGGCTGTCTTCAAGGAGCCGGAGGAGGTCTTGAGGGAGCTCGGGGCTTGCTCAAGGGTTAAGTACGCCGCGCAGATCGCGGTCAGTGCCTTTGAGTCGGCGGCGATGGAGCTTGAGAGGCTCGGGAGGGACGGCTGCCGGTTCATAGGAATAGGCGAGAGTGGCTATCCGCCCTTGCTGATGGAGTGTGAGGATCCGCCTCTCGGCCTTTATTATAAAGGTAAGTCTGCTCCCGAGGAGGTTTTCGGCGGACTTCCCCAGGTTGCTGTGGTCGGCACGAGGAGCGTCACGGGCTATGGCAGGGATTGGTGTCAGAGAATAGTGGAGGCGATGTCGCGATCTACTATCAAGCCTTTGGTTGTCAGTGGATTGGCTCTTGGAGTGGACGTGACGGCTCACCGCACCGCCCTTGAGGCGGGGATCCCTACGGTCGCCGTGATGGCCACCGGGATTGATGAGCTGTATCCGTCGAGGAACAGGGATGTGGGGGAGAGGATAGCCGGGACTTCCGGCTGTGCGCTGGTGACGGACTATCCGCCGGGGGTGGAGGCGGTCAAGCTCAACTTCATCCGCCGCAACAGGATCATCGCCGGAATATGCCGGGCCACGATTCTGGTGGAGTCCAAGATCAAGGGCGGGGGCATGATGACCGCGCGTCTGGCCTCTTCCTACGGTAGGGACGTGTATGCGTTGCCAGGCAGGATTGACGATCCGTTCTCGCAAGGGTGCAACCTCCTGATACGCGAGAATCTGGCCGAACAGATCGGCGACCTTGGCGAGTTGGTCTCGAAGTTGGGGCTTGGACGGTCCGGGATCCGGCTCAAGGACGATTTCGGGGCGGAGGTGACGGCTTTCTATCAGGACAGGCTGCCGGAAGGCGAGTGTGAGGACATTGTCCGGCTCGCGATGGCTGTCAAAGGTCACCGCGGCATCTCCGTCGATGAGCTTTGCTCCAAACTAAAGTGGACCTACAGCCATACCAGCAGACTTGTCACCACCCTTGAGTGCGACGGCTTCATCTCTGTGGATCTTCTCCAGCACTGTCACGCCGGTTAAGTAATCCTTAAAAAATACGCCTGCACACTCCTTCTTCCAAAAGAAATCCATCCTCGAAAATACCGCCAAATCTTCACCAGCTTATTCTTTAACGCTTACTAAATCACCAGCATGGCGTCCCCGTAAGGCCCGAAGCGGTACCCCTCGTCAAGGGCTACCTGGTAGGCGTTCATGATGTGGCTGAAGCCGCCGAAGGCGGCCACGGCCATCAGCATGGTCGATTCAGGAAGATGGAAGTTGGAGACAACCGCGTCTGGTACGGAGAAGTCGTAAGGCGGGAAGATGAACTTGTTGGTCCATCCGTCGTAAGGCTTCACCTCATGCGTGGTCGTCACATAGGTCTCAAGGCCTCTGAGTACGGTCGTGCCGACGGCCAGAACCTTGTGTCCGCCGTTCTTGGCCCTGTTGATGATCTCGCAAGCCTCATCTGTGATGATGAGCCTCTCGGAATCCATCCGGTGCTTGGAAAGATCCTCCACGTCCACCCTGCGGAACTGTCCTATGCCCATGTGCTCCGTGATGAAAGCCTTTTCGATGTCTTTGAGAGTCATCCTGTTGAACAGTTCGCGGCTAAAGTGCGTGCCTGCCGCCGGAACCGCCACCGCACCCTCGTTTCTGGCGAAGATCGTCTGGTAGTTCTCGTTGTCCTCCGGAGAGATCCTGGACTTCACCCATTTCGGAACAGGAATCTCACCGAGTCCGAAGAGGGACTTCTTGAACTCGTCGTAAGGGCCGTCGTAGAGGAACCTCAGAGTCCTGCCTCTGGAGGTTGTGTTGTCGATTACCTCGGCCACAAGGCTCTGGTCGTCACCGAAATAAAGCTTGTTGCCGATGCGGATCTTCCTTGCCGGATCCACAATCACATCCCACAGATGCTGCTCGCGGTTGAGTTCCCTGAGGAGAAAGACCATGATGTCGGCGCCGGTCTTTTCTTTCTTGCCGTAGAGACGGGCTGGAAACACCTTGGTGTCGTTGAACACGAAAGTGTCACCTTTGCCGAAGTAGTCTATGATGTCTTTGAATATCCTGTGCTCAATCTCGCCGGTGTCCTTGTGGACAACCATAAGTCTGCATTCGTCACGCCATCTTGTCGGCTCCTGAGCCACTCGCTCCTTCGGAAGAAGGAATTGGAATTGTGAAAGCTTCATATTCGATAACAATCATTATAGTCAAGCTTTTATTATACGGCAACGGTGGGCGGAATGTTTCATTTTTTTAGCTGTTCTAGATTTTTGCCTCCCTGAACACCTCCACTATGGACGGATAGGTGTTCTTCAGGTAGGGTGACAGCCCGGACCTGGCCACCCATGCGGCCTTTGTGATGTCCTCGTCCCGCTGGGGAGTGAGGTTCACCGGATCCGTGTAGAGCAAGTCGTACCACCAGGTGTGCTTGAGGTGCCAGACTCCGTCACGCCGGTAGCAATGATCCGTGACGCAGATCAGTCCGCGAAGCTCAAGGTCTCCCACCCCGGTTTCCTCCTGCACCTCCCTGAGGGCCGTAACCCGGATGTCCTCTCCGTTCTCCTGATGTCCTTTGGGAAGATCCCAGAGGCCGTTCCTGCTGATCAGAAGCACGTCTTCCCTCCTGTTCGAAACGAGACCGCCGGCGGCGTTGACCTCCTTGAACATGGAACAGAAACTCTTGTAGGTACCCTCGATGTCGGATGTGGGGATGTAGATTCTCCCAAGACTCTCCGATGTCTCGAACATGGAGACCAGGGATGAGATGTCCGGATTCTCACCGAGGTGGAGTTCGATCGAGTTGGGGTCTGACAGGGCCTGTTCGTCGGGTGAGCAGACAATCATGCATCTTTTCTCAAGGTAAATCTTGTGCATTCAGCGATGTGGGATATTGAGGTAAAACTATTATATTTGTAAACTATGTGCAAAGTTAATAAAATCAAAGGATATGGAATCTATAGACAGACAACTTGCTTCCGAGCTTCTTCGCATAAAGGCTGTGCTGCTCAGGCCTGACGAGCCGTTCACCTGGGCTTCCGGCTGGCATTCCCCGATCTACTGCGACAACCGCAGGATTCTTTCCGATCCGTTGCTGCGTTCCAAGGTCGCCGGCTGGCTTGCCGAGACCGCGGCGAAGGAATGCCCGGAGGCCGGGATCGTGGCCGGTGTCGCCACCGGTGCGATCGCGCACGGGGTTCTTGCGGCTGACAGGATGGAGAAGCCGTTCGTGTACGTGCGCCCGAAGCCAAAGGATCACGGAACCGGATCGCAGATAGAGGGTGTACTCCCTAAAGGTGCGAAAGTTGTTGTGATCGAGGATCTTATCTCTACAGGGATGAGCAGTCTGGCTGCGGTCAAGGCTTTGCGTGACGCCGGTGCCGAAGTTCTCGGGATGGTGGCCATCTTCACCTACGGATTTGATCTGGCCGCGCGGCGTTTCGAGGAGGAGGGCGTGAGGCTGAGGACTCTTTCCTGCTATGACGCACTCATCGAGGAGGCGACGGCCACAGGCTATGTCCGCGAGTCGGATGTCGAGATCCTGCGTCAGTGGAGGCGGAATCCTTCCGAATGGAGAAAACAATAATACAAGGAATATAACTATGGCAACAGAGATCACAAGCAAGCACGGATTGGTCGCCAAGCAACCGTTCGAACTGTACATGGCCTTTGTGGACATGCGAAACTTCCTTCAGTTCCTCCCGGAGGAGAAGAAGGCCGGTGTGGAAGCTGACTATGACACGATTTCCGCCACCGTGCAGGGGTTCAAGATCGGAGTGATGGTAAAGGACAGGACTCCGTACTCCAGCATAGAGTTCATCGACAACGGCGCTCCGTTCCAGTTCGGCGGCACCCTGTTCTTCGACGCCGTTCCGAACGATCCGTCCAAGACCGATTTCCACATTGAGTTCCATGCTGATCTGAATCTTATGATGAAGATGATGCTTGGCGGCAAGATCCGCGAGGCAATGGACAGGATGGTGGACGGTCTCGTGGCAATGTCCGAGGGCAGGATGCCTGAGGGTATCGATGAGGAGACGCTCCGGAAGATGAGGGAAAAACTCGACGGTAACCAACAGTAGATGCGAGAGTTGGACGACATCGTGCTGCGTGGCATCCTGGCCGGGGCGATAGGCCCTGAAAGAGCCGGAGTCGCCGTGGAGGCCTTTCACAGGCCCGCTTCGGTGTCTGTCCGTGTCAATCCTTTCAAGGTCGCCGATCCTGGCTCATTCGCGAAGGCGCATTTCGGGACGGATGTCCGGAATGTGCCGTGGAGTCCGTGCGGATTCATGCTGGAGGAAAGGCCGCGATTCACTTTGGATCCTCTTTTCCATTGCGGATGCTACTATGTCCAGGATTCCTCGGCGATGGCCGTCGGGGAGATATTCAGAAACACTCTTTCAGATTTCAGGGATAGCGGCAGGCCGCTGAGGGTTCTGGATCTCTGCGCCGCCCCGGGCGGGAAGAGCACTGATCTGGCGGCTTCCCTGCGGACGGCGTTCGGGGACGGTTTCCTGCTGGTCTCCAACGAGGTGATGCGCTCAAGAGTCTCCGTCCTTGCCGACAACATCGCGGTCTGGGGCGATCCGAACGTGGTTGTCACAAGCGTCGATCCGAAGGCGTTCGCAAGGCTTGAGGGCTTTTTCGACATCATCGTGACCGATGTTCCCTGCTCGGGCGAAGGGATGTTCCGCAAGGATGCCAAGGCGGTCGAGGACTGGTCGGAGAGCATGGTAAACCTTTGTGCCACAAGGCAAAAGAGGATCATTGGCGATGTCTGGCCGTCGCTCCGCGGCGGCGGTGCGCTGGTCTATTCGACCTGCACCTTCGAGGAAGCGGAGAACGATGCGATGATGGAATGGACCGCACGGGAGTTGGGCGGCGGGATTTATGAATATGCCTACTCATCTCTCCCCGGGGTGATCCCCACCAGGACCGGCGGGCTGCTCGTTCCGGGATTTGTGGAGGGCGAGGGGCAGTTTGTCTCGGCCTTGAGGAAAAGATCCGGTGCAAGGGAGTTCAGGCTTACCGGAAAACCTGCCGTCGGGGCGGGCGAAAGAAGGAAGGGGGACCTGCTCATACATATTCCTGAATCGATTGTCCGTGAGGTCGCCGCGCTGGAAATCTTGCGCCCGGTGCAGGCGGGGGCGGCGAATGGGGAGTTGAAAGGCCGCGACCTTGTGCCATCGGCTGACTGGGCCTTGAGCCTGGCGCTGCCGGACGGGGCCTTCCCTGTGGCGGATCTTGACCGGGAGACCGCTCTGAGATACCTGCACCGTGACAGCATATTCCTGAAGGATGCTCCGAAAGGATTCGTGCTGGTGCGTTTCGAGGGGCATCCTCTCGGCTTCGTGAAGAATCTCGGCAACCGTTGCAACAACCTGCACCCGCAGGGAAGGAAAATTAAAATGGATGTGTAAATTATTGAATATGAAAAGAATACTTTTGACCCTACTGGCGGTCTTAACCCTCCTGCCCCTTTCGGCGCAGACCAAGCAGTCCCAGAAGGACTACCTCGACCGCTACAATCTCCTGGTCTCCAAGCTTGGCGCCGACGGTGTGGGCATCGAGACCCTGCTGCAGCGTTGGGAGAAGGACTATCCGGAGGACACGGACATGCTGCTGGGCAAGTTCTCGTACTATCTGACCAAGAGCCAGTCGGCCTCGATCGAGGTCAAGGATTCGCCGAAGTACCTCGGCAACGCCCCGACGCTCACGCTTAAGGACTCTCTTGGCCGTGAGGTGAACTATTTCCAGGTGGTCTCGTACGACGATGAGCTTTTCGGCAAGGCGACCCAGGCTATCGAAAAGGCCATCGAGCTGAATCCTGACCGCTTGGATCTCAGGCTGTTCAAGATCTCCTCGCTGATCGGCTACGAGAAGGACAGCCCTGACATGGCGCTCGCCGGCCTTAAGGCCCTGATCGACTACAACGGTCACAGCCATCCTTCGTGGGTCTATCCCGGAGTGGAGCAGGGCGAGGATTTCTTCCCTTCCCTGATGCAGGAATATTGCTACGCCTTCTTCAAGATCGGCACTCCGCATTGCTTTGATGCTTTCAAGGAGCTGTCCGAGAAGATGTTGGCCTATTATCCCGGCAACACTGTCTACATGACGAACCTCGGTTCTTACTACCTGGTCTACAAGCACGACAGCAAGACCGCCCTGAAGATGTACAACAAGGTTCTGAAAAAGAGTCCGGACGACTACACCGCCATCAAGAACTGTGTCCTTCTCGCCCGCAGCGACAGGAACGCCAAACTGGAGAGGAAATATCTCCCGATGCTGATCCGCGTCACCCCTGACGAGACCGAGAAAGCCTCCGCCCAGGCCCGCCTGGATGCTTTGAAATAGGTGTTCTGTTGATTCCTATCTTAGTTGGGTAAACATTTTTTAACGAAGTTCACAATCTTGTGGTCCACAACCTTGTGAACTTTTAGTTTATTTGCTTATATTTGCATAAAAATCAAGTTTATGGATAAGCCCTTTGTCCGGATATGACAGTCTGCGCATTTTTTTTGTGCTATGAGTCCCGCGCTTATAAATAAAGAGAGGATGCCGGTCTGACATCCTCTCTTCATCGTCACGTGCCTTCTTATTTGAGAGACCGCACCACGCGGAATCCCATGATGTCGTACACGACAGGGCCGCTGCCAATGCTCTGGTTGGTCTTGCAGTTCCCGTTCTGTATACGCCAGGTCTTGACCGCGCAGTTGTGGGTGTAGGTGCTGTAGCATCCGCCTCTTGTGATGACAAGTTGTTCGGTCATGTCGCGAGGGGTCTCCGGTCCCCAAGGATCGGTTTCCTCGGCGTCGCTCGCGTAGTCCAATGAGATGTACCATTCGCCGGTCATCTCCTCGATGTTGCCACTGAGGTCATACAGGCCAAGGGCGTTAGGTTTCTTGAGGCCGACCACATGGACATGCTTCTCCTCTCCTATCTTTGAATTATCCTCGAACCATCCAACCTCGTCAAGATCGTCGCTTCCCGCATAGTAGAAAGGATACTTCTCGTTTTCAGGCCCGCCTTTGGCCGCGTACTCGTACTCGGCGTTGGTAGGAAGGCGGTAGCCGTTGGCCTCCTTGTTCCTTGTGACCGTGGCTTCAAGCAATTCCTTGCCGGTCTCCCTGTCCCACTTCGTGTTGGAGAACGTGTAGACCGGAGTGTAGCCTTTCTGTTCGCTAAGCTTGTTGCAGTAGTTCATCGCCTCGTAAAGTGTCACTTTTGAGACAGGGTAGAGATCGTTGCTCTTGTCGTTGGACGGGTTGTAGCCCATCACCTGGAGGAACTCCCTCTGTGTGACCTCGTAACGTCCGATCTCGAAAGCCGAGATGTTGACCTTGTGGGAGTTTTTCTCGTCTTTGATGTTCTTGACGGTCAAATAGTACTCGCTTGGCTGCTTGCCGAGGATGAACGAGCCGGCTCCGACGGTCACCATGTCAAACGGCTTGAAGTTAGGGTTGGTCTCCTTTCCGGTTCCAGGTGTAGTGCCGCCACCGCCTGTGGAGTTGGTGGTCACGACGGCGAAGTAGGTCTTGCTGTCATTCGCCTTCTCGTTGATGACCTGGTAGCGGACAGCGTCCGTGAAGTCTGCCGCGACACCGCTGCCAGGGGTCACCGTCGAGCCTTCCGTGACGACGATCACCGGCTTCAGAGCGGTGACATCCGTGCCTTCGGGCATCGTGATGGTGATTGTCGGGTAGTTGATCACACTTGAGATCTGTCCTGGGATGAGGAACTGCGTGATGGCCGCACCGGTTTCGGTGCCTGGCGTAGGATCCACGGTACCTCCGCCGCTCTCTCCGTTCTGCATGACGGTGATCGTGTAGGTGTCCACCTCGGTGTCGTTAAGGTAGGCTGTCACATCGATTGTGGTCTGGCGAGGGTTCGCTGTGGTGTTCTTCGCCACGGAGAGGGACAGGCGTGCCTTGCTGCATGACGCCAGGCACCACATCTTGTCCGCTGCCGGGACATTCGTCTTGAACTTGTAGTCACCCAGGTCGCCGCCTTTGTTGTCGACAAATGAGATGGCGCTGGTCATGACTCCGGACTTGTCAACCGTGAGGATGCCGTTCTCCTGATCAAAGGAGATGATGCCCTCGGGGATCTGTGAGATCGTCGTGGAGAGCTCGACTTTGGCCACCGGATCATCGCCGCTTCCTTCGCATGAGGCGAAGGAGAAGGCGACGGTGAGAGCCGACAAAAAACATGCTATCTTTCCTAATTTCATAATCTTTTTACTTACTGTTACTTAATGCATCTTACGACACGGAATCCGGTAGTGCTTCTGGTCTCGGCTCCAGCCTGATAGTTGGAATCCCAGAGCTTGCCTTTGTAATCCGATCCGGAGTAGTAGCCACCTCTGATGATCTTGCCTCCGTTCCTGCTTTCAGGAGCCCCGACAGGGTCTGTCTCAGGATCGGTGGTCTGGAGTTCATCCTTGTACTTGTAGGCCCAGTCAAAGCACCACTCGGAGACGTTGCCGCTCATGTCGTACAATCCAAGTCCGTTCGGCTTTTTCTGCGCTACCTCGTGAAGAGCCGGGGAGCTGCCTACTTTGGAGTTGTTCTCGAACCAGCCGACCTCGTCGGCCACATCGGAGCCGGAGAAGATTGTCGGATTCTTGCATCCCTCCTCACCGCCTTTGGCAGCGAACTCCCATTCGGCCTCGGTAGGAAGCCTGTAGCCGTTGCCGGCAGTGGCATGATCGTATTTGTAGTCCTGCATCTTCATGTAGCTCCATCCGTCGGACACGGTGATGATCTCTCCAGGGGTGTAGACAGGAGTGAGACCCTCTTTCTCGCTGAGTTTGTTGCAGAACTCGCAGGCCTCGGACCAGGTCATCTTGTTGACCGGATAGTTGTCCCCGACGAATTTTGAATCGGAAGGATTCTTGCCCATGACCTCCTCATAGATCTTCTGCGTCACGACAGTCGTGGCGATGTAGTAGCCTTTGGTGAGAGTTACCTCGTGGGCGTAGCTCTGCGCGTACGTGGAACCGTCGGTATTGCTCTTTCCTTCACCGAACTTGAATGTGCCAGGATTGACGATCACCATGTCGAAAACGGAAGCGAACGCATTCTGCTTCACGTTCAGTGTCAACGGGGTGAGCTCGGCGGTCTCGTCGCTGCACGCCACTGTGAGATCGACCGTGCCGGTCTTCTCCGCCTTTTCGGCGGTAGGCTCCACGGAGAGCTTAAGGACGTTGTTCTCGATGCCGGCGGCGCACCAGTCGGCGTTTGATTTCACGGAATAGGTGTAGACAACATCGGCTTCAGGAGCGTTTGTCGTCATGGTAAGCGGCAGGGCGATCTCTCCGCCGGCATATTCAAAAGTCACATCGCCACCGTTGACGGAGGCTCCCTCGGCGGCCTGGGGTTCGGAGAGCGTGATGCTCCCGTTGATGATCAGCTTCTCTTCGCTGCAGGAAGAGAAGGCGGCGCAGAAAAGCGCGCATGCGCAACTCAGTGCGTGGAATCTACTTGTTTTCATTCGTTTTTTTGTTTAATTTGTTGAAGATAAGTTTCTTTAGTTGTTCAACGGATAGTACTGCGTGGCCCGGTAGACCGTGAAGTAGTTGGCCTTGTCGTCCTCGTCCGAGAATTTTATCCATTGAGGGTTCTTGATGTCATCGACCGTCAGGGTGAAGGTGCGGCGTTTGTCGTTGCCCAGCGGGGTGATGATGTAGTTGAAGTAGTGACCGGTGTAGTAGTCCTTGCCGATCTGACTGCCTTCCTGGCTGAATTTCAGAGAGATCCTGTCCTCGCCTTTTATCTCGTAGTCAAAAGCCAGGTAGCCGCGGCCACCGGAGTTGGTGCAGTAGAAGTTGAAGGCGTAGAAGTCTCCGTAGTAGTTGCTGATGTTGCCGAGGTAGCAGTAGGTGATGTTGTCCCCGGCAGCCTTGAGGGATTCCGCCGCCTTGTCCCAGAGCTTCTTGCAATAGTCGCTCAACCCCTTGTAGGAGAAGAACCAGTTTTTGTCCATCAGGTAGTCGGTGATCGTCGGGTATGTCGGCACGAAGTAGCCTTCCGCCCCGTCGTTGACCGGGATGAACGCTCCGCCGTCCGCCATGTCCGGGTTGTAGACAAGTCCGTCGATCCTCTCGTCTCCTAGTTCGAGAGGCTTGTAGAAAGTCACTCCCATCAGATTGAATATGAATGGGTAGGATGTCGTGACCTGTTCGCCGTCAACCTCGCTGAAGATTTCCAGAGTCCTGCCGTTGATGCGGCCGTCGTATTTGTTGTCAGCTGTCTGGTACCTTATGCGGGTGTGTTTGGAGATCGCGCTCTCCTCTTCCTTCAAGGCGACGATGTAGTCATCCCAGGACATCAAGACGGGCATCGGGGTCATTGTCATCGTGGAGCCTGTCTTTCTGCCCTTGAGGGTAATCTTCTCGTCCTGAAGATCCAGCACGTTGAACTCGAAGTCGCCCTCGAATCCGAAGCCGGCTCCCTGTCCGCCGGTGGTCTCCGGATCAGCGAAGTAGTGCATCACTTCGTTGTAGGTGTCCAGTGTCAGCACGCAGCCCGCGCTCTGGTAGATGGAATAGGTGCTTGTCGCGGTTTTCCCCTTGCCGGCAACCTCGCTGCCGACCTTCACCTTGTTGCCCTCGCTGAAGGAGAGGAACACGTTGAATCCCCCGTAGTATTGCCCGGAGGAAGGGTAGTACTCAAGCAGCCAGCCGTTCGGCGCGCCGGTCAGGGTCTCGTTCAGCCTTTCGGCCAGGGTCTCGACACGGTTGGCGGAAGACTCGTCGAAGATCGGATCAATCTTCGAGACGCATGACTGCGCCGTCATGACGGCCAGGGCCGCTGTCAGTAGATATTCAATAAAATGCTTTGTCATGGTGTCAATCCCTAAAGTGTTTTCAAATCAAGTTGTGAGATGTTAGCGGAGCGTTTTTGCACGATGTCGCGGAGTTTGTCGATGTCGATGCCCCAGCTTTCCTGAAGGTAGTTCCTGACAATCTCGAACTTTCTCGCGAGCTTGTCCCCGCCTTCCTCCCCGGCGGTGGCGAGTACGCTTTCCCAGTAGCCTTTCGCATGGGTGACGTAGTTGGAGATGATCTCCACGAAGTCCTCGTCCGGGCTGTAGCTGGCATAGCATGTGACATAGCCCATCTTGTTGGCCACGGCGTCGCTTTCCAGATTCAGCCAGCTCGGTCCCTGATAGTCGGTCGAGATCAGGTTGAAGTCCGTGGAGTAGTTCTTTGTCTGATGCAGGATGTGGGCAAACTCATGATGCATCGTCTTGAAGAACCACTCATTGAGGAAATCTATGCTCGGGCTGGACGGATTCAGACCGTTGATGTTGTAGAGTGTGATCTTCAGTCCGCCCTCCGCGGTTCCAAGCACGACGGATCCCTGGTTGTTGAAGGCCTTGGAGCCGATGAGCTGGATCATCCTCGGGCAGTATGTCTTTATGAAGGTGTCGCCGAGCAGCTCGTTGTAGGAGTCGATCCACAGGTACTTCGTCAGCTTGGCCATCGCCACGGCCTTGTCATATTCAGCCGGGACCAGGTTGTAGTTGTTGTCGGACTCACGGTCGATGTACTTGTAGTTGAACTGAATATTATAGGGTTCCACGTAGTTGAGCAGCAACCATGTGTCAAACGCCCCTCTCTCCGGCGAGTCAGTGTCGAAGATGCTCTTTTGGTCAAGCTTTTCCTTTGAGCAGGACGCAAGGACCGCCGTCATGATAAAAAATGAATATATTAACTTTCTCATCTCGTCTTTCCTTTTAGTTGTTTCTCGGATTGGCCTCAAGTCCCGCCGCGATCACCTCCTGAGGGATCTGCACGGCCCTTCTCGGGTCGTTGACGAGCAGCTCGTCGTCGGCTTTTCCGCTTCTTGCATGTGAGTACTCGATGCCGTATCTCTTGATGTCGTTCCATCTCAGGCCTTCATGCACGGTGGTTACCCTCCTGAGATGCAGCACGCATTGGATCAGATTCTCCGTGGTGTGGTCCGGGATGGAGAATCCCTGGGGGTGAAGCTCCTTCTTGATCGATCGCTGGCTGTTCTTCTTCAAGTGCAGAGGCATGTAAGGCTTGGATGAGAAGTAGTTGACAATCTGATCCTTCGTCAGGTTTATTCCTGCCATGGAGTTGAGGAGGATGTTGATGTCCGCCACGGCTCCGTCGATGTCCTGCGGAGTCTTCAGCAGTTTGGCCTCGGCCCTGCAGAGCAGCAGTTCGTCGGTCGAGAAAGCCACGTTCACGAGGTGGAGGTAGCCGATGCCGGCGGTCTTGTCGGTATATTCAAAATAGCCGAGAAGTTTCGGCAATGAATATTTCTGCTCGAATCCCCAGATGCCGTTAGCCATGTTCAGCTTGTTGTAGCCGCCCCATGGTCCGGGAAGGATCTCGTTAAGCATGATGTCGTAGGCGCTGCCGTAGCGAAGACCGATGGCGTAAGGCCCCTGGACGTATGGCCAGGAGGAATTGGCGGTGAGGAGCATCAGGTTGCAGGCCTCGTTGCCGGAAACGTAGGAGTTGCAGCGCAGCTCGAAGTCTGTCGCCAGCTCGCTGAAAGCCTTCCAGTTCCTTACGGTCGCCGAAGGATCCTGCCCCAGGGTCTTGCCGGCATATTCAATCACCTTGTCGAATTTGTGATAGTAGAGGTTGAACCTTGCCGCGAAGGCGTAGGCGGCCTTCTGGTTGAAGTGGTACTTCGGCACAGAGTAGATGTTGTCGTCGATCAGCGGCAGGGCTTCCTCGATGTCGCTGTCGATCATCTCGTAGGTGTGGGCCAGGGTTCCGCGCTCGATTCCGTCCGGCAGCACGGTTGTCTCCGGTTCGGTGGTGTAGGGGATGCCAAGGGTGCTTTCCGCTGTTGAGGCATCGTATGGCATGCAGAACAGATTGGCGAGCTGGAAATGGGCGAAGGCTCGGCAGATGAGGGCCTCGCCTCTTTGCGCGTCATAGTCCGCTCCGCCACCGAGTTCTTCGATGGCCTTGAGCGCCTGGTTGGCGGCTGCGATGGCGTTGTAGTGTGCGTCCCAGACGCTTTTCGGCGCGTCGGTGTCGTCGGTGGTGATGTCTTTCCACTGGTATGCGTCCCCGCACACCTGTCCGTAGGTGTCGTACTGCGAGCCGTTGTCGGTCACATTGTCGGACGAAAGCTCGGAGATCAGTATGGTTGAGACGGTAGGGTAGGCGGAGACGAGCATCTTCGTCACCTTGTCCTTAGAGTCAAGCTCGATGCGGTCGTCCGGAACCGTGTCCAGAAATCCGTCGCAGGATGCCGCCGCCAGCGGAATCATCGATAAGTATAGTAATGCTTTGTTCATAGTATCTTGATGAGTAAATGTTTAGATTCCAAGTCTTAATGTCAGGGTGAACTGTCTCGGGACAGGGGAGGCCACGCCTCCGGTGTTGAAGAACTCAGGATCCTGGCCGTTCAGTTTCTTGTCCGAGTAGATCAGGAACAGGTTGGTGGCCTGGATCTTGAGTGACAGATCATTGACCTTCAGCCTGGAGATCATCTTCTTCGGGAAATTGTAGGACAGCGAGAGCTCCTTCATTCTGATGAAGTCGCCTTTGGCTATTCTCTCCGTGGAGTAGTTGTAGGCGTTGTAGGCGTAGCTCAGGTACGGATCCTGCTGGTTCGCGCGTTTGTCCGCGATCACAGGCACGTTGGTGACCTTCTCGTCGCCTCCCGTCGTCCACCTGTTGATGAACTCGCGCGGCATCGCGTCCAGGTCGCTGTAGACATTGTGGAACACAGGGTCGAGCCTGATGACGTTGCCGAATGAGTAGGTGATGAACGCGTTCAGAGTGAAACCTTTGTAGCGGAATATGTTGCCGAGGCTTCCGGTCATCGTCGGATCTGTCGGTCCTTCGTAGACCAGATGGTCTTTCTTGAGCTGTTCCTGGAAGTTGATGTCGCTGACGGTAAGCTGTCCTTTCTCGTTTATGAATGTCGGGTAACCGTTTTCGTTAAGTCCCTGGAAATCCATCGAGAAGAGCGCTCTCACCGGATAGCCTTCCATGGCGAAACCGTTGCCGCTGATCATGTCCATCACGGATGCGTTTGACTGGAGGTCGGTGACCTCGTTCTTCGTGTGCGAGAAGATGAAGTCCGTGTTCCAGCTGAAATCCTTTGTCTTGATGTTGCGTGTGGAGACCGTGAACTCCACGCCGCTTGACTTCATGCTGGCCACATTGGCGAACTTAGCCAGTTGTCCGCCCGTTCCCTTCGTGTAGATCAGTCCGATAAGGTCAAAGTTGTTTCTCGTGTACCAGTCGGCCTCGATGTTGATTCTGTTGTCGATGAACCCGATCTCGGCCCCGATGTTGAGCTCATGCTTCTTCTCGTAGGTCAGCTCGCTGTTCTCGACGCTGGACAGGATGAGTCCGGACTCCTTCACTGATGTGAAAGGCCGCCAAGTGTTGTAGCTGTTGATGATGGCCTTGGAGTTGCTGACGCTCGCAGGACCCCTGTCAGCAGTCAGTGAATAGGATGCCTTCAGCGTCATGTTGGAGACCACGTCCCTGAAGGACTGCCAGAACTCCTCCTCGTGGGCGTTCCATGCGGCGGAGACGTTCCAGGTCGGCAGCCATCTGGCCTTGCGGCTCTTGCCGAGCTTGTTGGACCCTTCGTAGCGGACTGTTCCGTTCAAGGTGTATCTTCCTTTATAGGAATATGTTCCCGTCCCGAAGAAAGAGACTTCACGCTGCCTTGTCCTGTCAACGGAATAATAGCCGGCGTTCTCCTCGTTGCCCTGTTTGAAGTAGAGATAGTCATAGGACGGCAGCATGCCCATCTCGTACTGCATGCCGACACCGTTGAACCAGGTCTTCTCCCTGTTCACGGCGTTGGTCTCCATACCTCCGAACAGATTGACGATGTGATCCTCGCCGAACACGTTGTTGTAGCTTGCCGTAGCTCTGAAGTCGTAGCTTTCCATCGAATATTTCGTCTCACGGTAGAAGCCTCCCACCGGCAGCACGGAAACCGGCAGGGAGTTCGCCTTGTCCGGATCGGTGTAGAGCCAAGGATTCGCGCTGCGCATCGTGGCGTCATCCATAGCCCGGAATGCCCAGGCCTGGTTCGAATAGTCCGTGATAGTGTGGCTCTGTACCGTTGAGGATGCCTTGTAGGCTCCCAGCACCGACAGCTCCAATGGCTTGACCGGATGCCATTTCAGCTCTCCCTGGAACTTGAGGTCGGTGACCTTCAGGTCAATGTAGTTGTTGTCAAGCTCGTGCAGGATGTTGAATGGCGCGTAGTTGCGGACATAATATTCATTAGGATCCAGTGTTCTGGATGTGTTGAGGGCGTAGGAGTAAGGGTTGATGTCGAAATCCCTCCTCACCTCTCCGCTGAGCGGATCCACCGATGAGCTCAATGTTCCCGGCGCTCTCTGCTTTCTGTAGGAGGCGTTGCCGATGAGGTTCAGGGACAAGGTCTCCGAGATGTGGTAGAGTGCGTTCAGGTTGGCGGTGTAGCGCTTGACCGAACTCTGTCTTGTCCATCCCGGGTCGTTCATCACGCTCAGGGATGTGTAGTATGACGCCTTGTCGGTTCCGCTTGACATGCTGACCGCATGGTTGCGGGAGATGTTGTCGTTGAACAGTATGTCGAACCAGTCGGTGTTGCGGTACTCGGCCTCGCGGAGGTAGGCGTTCCGCGCCTCCTCGGTGTTCATCAGCCCGAACGAGCCGTTGGTGGCGTCATACTGGTTGATCAGATGGTACATCTTGCCGTACACACCGCTGTTGGACGCGCGGTAGACATCGGCCAGGTTGAGGTAGCCGGCCTGCTCCATCTCTTTGTAGACACCCATCTGCTCCTGGGAGTTGAGGATGTTGAACCTGTTGTAACTTGGTTTCAGACGTACGCTGTACTCTCCCGTGTAGGCTATCTTGTTGCTTCCCGCATGTCCTTTCTTCGTGGTCACGACGATCACTCCGGCCATGGCTCTGGCTCCGTAGATCGATGTCGCTGATCCGTCCTTGAGGATCTGGAAACTTTCGATGTCGTCGGCGTTAAGACCTGCGATGGCGGAACTGATCAATGTCACCGCGTCTCCGCTGGAGAGGTTGTCGGCGTCCACTTCGGCCACATCCTCCATGATCACGCCGTCCACAACCCACAGAGGCTTGGAGCTGCCATAGATGGAGGTCGCTCCGCGGACCCTGATCTTAGGAGATGTACCGAATGTTCCGGACACGTTCTGTACGGACACGCCGGCGGCTCTTCCCTCAAGGGCCCGGCTGATCTCAGCCACACCGTCCAGTTTGACATCCTCGGCGCTCAGCTTGCTGGTGGCTCCTGTGAACAGGCGCTTGTCCATCTTCTGCATACCAGTCACGACCACGCCTTCGAGAACCTCGGTGTCAGCCTCAAGGGAGATCCTCATCTCCCCGTCAGTGATGCCCACATCCTTGGGCTTCATGCCAAGGCAGCTGATTTCCAGAGTTTTCGCTGACAGCCTGACTTTCAAGGTGAATTTACCGTCGATGTCTGTCATCGTGGCGTTCTTGGTCCCTTTCTCCATGACAGCCGCCCCGATGACGGGCAGATTGTCTTCGGAAGAAATGACCACGCCTTTTACCGTTCGGGTGTCTTGTGCGAACAAACACCCAAAGCCTGCCGCGATGCAGGCGATCATCAAGCATAAGAAGTGCTTCATGTAAAAAATTGATAAGTTAATAATTCGGATGCGTCCTATCCTGTCTCAGGACAGGCTCATCCATTTGTTAATGTTCGTGTGCCGTTCCTCTGTCGCGTCAAGGACATCAATTATTGGGGGAATATGTCCTCAGGCACCTTCAAGGCGGCATTTTACTCAAACCGCCGTGAAGGTAGCCAATAAACTTCTTTAAACAAAGGATAATTTTGAATATAACGTTTTTGTGAATAATTATCAACTAAATATTCATAAAACTTAACTATCGCAGTATAGGGAAACTTTCTAATGTTTATTTATTCTTTTCCCCGTCCGGTGACTTTGCTCGTAGAGTTCGAGGGAGTTGATGATGTTCTGCCAGATGCTGTAGAGGCCGCCGGCGACGGAGGTTACCGGGGTCATGTAGGAGTAGCCCAGCCAGATCAGGAAGCCTGAGTTCTTCTGGCCGAGAGCCTGTCCGGCGGTGATCTCGTCAGGTCTTGTCACCTTGTGGTCCTTGCTTCCGTTCGCCTTTCTTCCGGCCAGTCTTCCGACCGCGAACTGGAGGATTGTGCAGATCAGCGAGATGACTCCGATCATTATCGCGGTCCAAATGGAGATACCGCTGTTCATCAGCGACCTTGTGGCTAGATAGATCGAGAATGTCAGTGCGATGCCCCAGCAGTAGAAAGCCCAGTCGGTAAAGCGCATCAGCCAGCGCTGGAGCCGTCTCATGGTGTAGCGTATGAACCACGCCAGAAGCAGCGGCAGGACGAGCAGAGGGAACACCCTCGCGCAGATCGCCGTGAATCCTTCGAGGAAAGTGGTTCCGGTGTCCGGATTGACAATCGGGATGGCTACCGGTAGGATCACCGCGACGGAAATGTTGATCAGTACCACGTAGGACACTGTGTCAGAAAGACTTCCGCCCAGCTTGCCGGTAATCACTCCCGCCGCTGCCGCCGTAGGGCAGATAAGGCAGAGCATGGCGCATTCGGCGAGTATTCTGAGGTCGCCGTCCGGCATGGTGGCGACCAGCCAGGTGAGCGGGACGAATGTCGCGATCTGGAACGCAAGCACAAGGAAATGCCATTTCCGGAATCGGAGGTCGTGCGGGGAGATCGTGTTGAACTGGAGGAACAGCATCGTGGCCATGAAAACCGGCTGGACATCCTTGGCGAACCGCGAGAATCCCGGCTCGATGGATCGCGCCAAAGGATTGACAAAGAACAGGATCAGATAGGATGTGATCCCGAGGATGATTGCCAGAGGCAGCATCCAGTCCTTGATGAATTTCCCGATTCCAGCCATATTCGCCATAATCCCGCGTTTCGACCCGCAAAGATAGTGAAACCCACCGACCTAAAAAAATTCTCCGCCTTCCATCGGCCTCTGATTGTATCATCGTGGCACCCTTCATGCGCCAATCCTCCTTCCTGTTCCGTATGGTCTCCGGTTGCTGAGCCTGTCAAAGCGCCGCCACGTGAAATACTGTCAGGAAGGGTCCTCGTTAATCTGGGCTGTTTCCGGTCACTGAGCCTGTCAAAGCACCGCCCCGTGAAATACTGTCAGGAAGAGTCCTCGTTTATCTGGGCTGTTTCCGGTCACTGGGCCTGTCAAAGCGCCGATTCCGCTATAAACTATCAGCAAGTCTGCGAAAAAAAACGCCCCACAGTCCGTAGTGCGGCTATGCGTGCAAGGTTACTGTGTTTTCTACAAAACACGTTCAGCGGGAATGGCTCTTGGTGACAGCAGAACTAAGAATGTCCTGAAAAAGTCTGAATAAAGAATGAAAGTTATTCAACATATTCCTTGATAGTGGCACTCTATGGCCTTTTACCATGAATGTGTTTTGTAAAGTTCCGGTGTCGGGGTGGTAGTGGACGATGACACAAGTCTAGTGACATCCGGTGCCTATGGCGTAAGTCGCGATCCTGCTTTCGAGAAAAGACATAGACTACAGGGCCTACTACAACCGCGTCTGACGATACTTATGAATATAGCAACCTGAAAAAACAGCCATCGTCATCTTAAGGGATCTTTTCGCTCTCTAAAGGAGATCTGTCCTCGAAAAACCTCTCTTAATCTGGGACAACATGTTTTTTCAGGCCACATATTGAGCTGGCGTCCCGATCAGCCACGCTGTTCCGATGGTGCTGACGCGCAAGTTTATGAAACGTTGCGACTCTTCGGCAGAAGTATTTCCTTATGGCTTTTGCTGAACCGATGATTTTTTGTAACATTGCAGGATATGAAGAGATCCAAGTCAACAATAAGCGATGTCGCGGAGGCTGCCGGAGTCACCATCGGCACGGTTGACCGTGTCCTGCACGAAAGGGGAGAGGTGTCGGAAAAGACCAAGGAGAAGGTTCTGAGGGCGGTTAGGGAACTTGGCTACAAAACCAACGTGTACGCTTCCATGCTTGCCAGGAACGAGTCGCACAGGATAGCTGTCATCATGCCGATGTACAGCGCCGGCGAGTTCTGGGACCTGACTCATTCCGGAATAAGCCAGAGCGCGGACTATGCCGGACGCTTTTCCGTGGACATTGTTGACTACCTTTACGACCAGTATGATGTGGAATCTTTCCTGTCAGTCTGCCGTGAGGCCATTGTGGACAATTGCTCGGCAGCCGTCATCGCGCCCATGTTCCTGGATGCCACGTGTGATGTGGCCCGGGAGATGGAGAAGGCCGGCCTTCCGTACATTATCCTTAACACGAGTGTGGGCGGAGTCAGTGGTCATCTGGCCTATTATGGCCAGCCGATCTATGACAGCGGGGTGTTCTGCGCCGATGTCCTGATGTCCGGTTCGTCCCCGGAAAGTCTGGACGAGGTGTACATGGTCCGGATAGAGCGTGACACGAAAGGCCTTTCCGATCCTTCAAAGGAGAGGAGAAGAGGCTTTATGGACTATCTTTCGGTCCGCTTCCCCGGCACTCGGGTCAGAGATGTTGTCATAAACCCAAAAGATCCCGCCGAGGCGCATGCCGCCATGGATGTGGCCTTCGAAGGAATAGGGAAAAGCGCCAACATAGTGACACTGAATTCAAGAATATACCTTGTCAGCGACTTCCTTAGGGAGCGCGGGCTCGACGGATTGAATGTCGTGGGCTTCGATGTCTTGGAAAAGAATATCTCCGCTCTCAAGGACGGCTATGTTAAGTACCTGATAGCCCAGCACTCAGACCGTGAGGCGATGGCGTCTGTCATCACCTTGACGGACTATCTTGTGTTCGGCAAACGTCCTCGCTGTCAGGACAACTTCAGCTCCATTGACCTGCTTTCCCGCTACAATTATCGTTTCTATTGAGCTGCTCAAGTTTCGCATTTGCGAAACACCACTCTTCTTCACTGCATGCAGTGAAAGGAAAGGCCCAGTGGGGTGCGCAAAGCGCATCCCTCCCCCCAGGGGAGGGATTTAGGGAGGGGGTAACGTGAAAGACCCAGCCCTATTGCCTTGCCTCGGCGATCATCGCCAGAGAGTCGCAGCAGAGTTTTGTGACAGCGGCCCAGTTGCGGCTCTTGATGACATCCTTCGGGAAGAGGTTGCTGCCCATTCCGACGCATGAGGCCCCGGCCTTGAACCAGGCGCGGATGTTCTCCTCCTCAGGCTTGACTCCTCCGGTGACCAGAACCTGTGTCCACGGCATCGGAGCCTTGACACTCTTCACGAAGGAAGGTCCGAGCACGTCTCCCGGGAATATCTTGCAGATGTCGCAGCCGGCGGCCTGGGCGTTGCCGACCTCGGTGACCGATCCGCATCCGGGAATGTACGGTACGAGGCGTCGGTTGCAGACCTCCGCTACCTTCGGATTGAAGAGCGGGCCGACGATGAAGTTGGCTCCCTCCTGAATGTAGAGCGCCGCTGTCGGAGCGTCGATCACAGATCCCGCGCCGAGAATCATCCCGGGAAGCTTGTCGTTGGCGTATTTTACCAGTCCGCCGAAGATCTCATGCGCGAAATCGCCTCTGTTCGTGAACTCGAACATGCTGATCCCGCCGTCGTAGCAGGCCTTCAGCACGGCTTTGGATGTCTCAAGGTCTTCATTGTAGAACACAGGCACAAGCCCCGTCTCAAGGGCTGTGGAGATCACCTGAATCTTGTTGTATCTTGCCATATTCGTAAATAAAAAATTCTTATCGTGAGACACGGCCCGAGCCGTTGCCGCTCATCAGTGTCTCCACTTCCTTTGTGGTCACGCGGTTGTAGTCGCCCTCGATCGTGTGCTTCAGGCACGAGGCGGCCACGGCGAAGTCAAGGGCTTTCTGGTCGTCGCCGTAGTTGAGGAGACCATAGATCAGTCCGCCGCCGAAGGAGTCTCCGCCGCCGACTCTGTCGACGATGTCCGTGATGTCGTAACGCCTTGATGCAAAGAGGGTCTTCCCGTCATACAGGACAGCGCCCCAGGTGTTGTGGTCGGCGTTGACCGATCCTCGCAGGGTGATGGCCACCTTCGTGGCCTTGGGAAATCTTTCCATGAGCGACTTCGCTACAAACTCGAACTTGGCTGTGTCGATCACTCCGGCCTCGGCGTTGAATCCCTCCGGCTTGATACCGAAGACCTTCTCCGCGTCCTCCTCGTTGCCGATGATCACATCGCATCCGGCCACGAGGGCTGGCATGATCTCCGAAGCTGTCTTGCCGTATTTCCAGAGATTCTTCCTGTAGTTGAGGTCGCAGGAAACCTTCACGCCGTGCCTTTCTGCCGCCTGTATGGCCTCAAGGCAGACATCGGCGCAGCTCTGGCTGATGGCCGGGGTGATGCCGGTCCAGTGGAACCAGTCCGCCTTCCCGAACACTTTGTCCCAGTCGATCATTCCGGGCTTGATCTCGGAGATTGACGAGTGCGCGCGGTCATAGATCACTTTGCTTGGGCGGGCGACCGCTCCCTTCTCGATGTAGTAGATGCCGACCCTGTCGCCGCTCTCGATGCAGAACTCCACGCCGACGCCGAGTCCCCGAAGTTCCGCAAGGCATGCCTTCGCGATGTCGTTGGCAGGCAGCGCCGTCACAAACTGCGCGTCCTGTCCGTAGTTGGCCAGCGACACGGCCACGTTGGCCTCTCCGCCGCCGAATGTGGCCTCGAACTCATGTGCCTGTGAGAATCTGAGATGACCGGGCGTGGCGAGCCTGAGCATTATCTCTCCGAATGTTATTATCCTTGCCATATTGCGTAATTTATTTTGTGTGAATATTTTATCTCTTTGATGCCGCGCTTCCGCCCGGCTCGGCGCACATTCTGGTAATCCTTAAAAATAACTTGTTAATCTATGATTGTCTTTTCAGTCTATATACGCTTTGAGCAACTTTTCCACGCTCTGCAGATGCAAAACAAGTTTTGCCTTTGCTCTCGTTTATCGAAAAGTTTTCTCATCAGTCATGTGCCACCGGCACACTCCTTCTTCCCAAAGATATATATCCTTGAAAATATTGCCAAATCTTTACCGACTTATTCTTTAACGCTTACCTAACGGCAAAGATAATAAATATTCTCATATTTCCGTTAACGTACACGGTTTTTGACAACTCATAAATTGCCGTACCGCCACTTCCGGTCCACGTCCTGCGTCCGCCGAGAATGAGACGTTGTTTTGATTATCTTAGTTTTTAGTAATCATTAAAAAATAACTTGAACAATTTGTGAATCTTTATGGTCTATATTTCTTTTCTCATCAGTCATGTGCCACCGGCACACTCCTTCTTCCACAAAAAATCTATCCTCACAAATCTGACACAAAATTTAGTTCAACTTATTTTTTAACGCTTACTTAAGGAAAACGACAACAGGATGGATGAAAGCTTTTCAACATATTCATTGATTGTTGGCACTCTATGGCCTTTTGCCGTGAGCGTGTTTTGTAAGGTTCCGGAGCAGGACCCATTGATGAGACTTGATTTGATGGCGGTATATGGCGGTTCGGGGAGGAGGGCTGTTTGAATTTTTCGCCAGAATGAGTATATTCGTGAATTAAATGTTTGAATATGAGAAGGATTTTGTTTGCCGTGCTGGTGATGGTCTGCGCCGCTCTGCCGCTGAGGGGGCAGGAAGGGGTCTGGACGGGGAAACTGGAGGTTTCCGGAACTGAACTGGCACTCGTGTTTAATCTGAGTGATGAGGGGGCTACACTTGATGTGCCGGATCAGGGGGCGAAAGGAATCGCGGTTGAGGTCTCACGGGACGCGGTCGGCGGCATTGAGTTGAATATTCCGATGATAAGCGCTTCATTCAAGGGGATTTATCTCGGGAAGACGATTGTCGGGACATTCACCCAGCGTGGGATGTCGTTTCCGATGACGCTTACGCCGGGCGCTCCGGTGTTCAGGCGGCCACAGACTCCGGTCGGGCCGTTCCCTTACACTACCGAGGAGGTGTCGTTCTCCAATGGGGACGCTGTGCTGAAAGGCACACTGACAATGCCGGCGGATTGCGACAGAAAGACTCCGGTGCTTGTCATGGTCACGGGCAGCGGTCTCCAGAACAGGGACGAGGAATTTTCCGGTCACAAGCCGTTCGCTGTCATCGCGGATGCTTTCGCGAGGGCGGGGATCGCCACGCTGCGGTACGATGACAGGGGGTTTGGGGAATCGACCGGCGATGTGGTTCTCTGCACGACCGAGGATCTGAAGAACGATGCTCTGGCGGGAGTCAAGTTGCTGAGGGATAGGTTTGAACGTGTCGGTGTGATCGGCCACAGCGAGGGTGGGACCATCGCGTTGATGCTTGCGGGCGAGAGGCAGGTTGACTTTGCCGTCAGTCTGGCGGGAATGATTGTCTCAGGAGCGGAGACGCTGCTGGCGCAGAACCGGCGTGCGTTTGAGTCCGCCGGCCTGCCCGAGAGCGAGGTCAAGGCCTTTGCCCGTCTGCTTTCCGACACTTTCACGGCGATCAGGACGAGGGCTCCTCTGCCTTCCGCCGACGACTATGACATCACAGACGCGCTGAGGAAGAACTATGCCGCCGCCCTGCCTTCGTTCCGTACCCCGTACATGGAGTTTTTCTTAGGTCTGGATCTGTCCGCCAGCCTTTCCGGCATAACCTGCCCTGTCATGGCACTGAATGGCACAAAAGACACTCAGGTTCAATGCGATAGGAATATTGCGGTTCTGAAGGCCGGCCTGCCTTCCAACAGCAGGAGCGTCATCCGTGCGGAGGATGGCCTGAACCACCTCTTCCAGCACTGCGTCACCGGCGAGGTCTCTGAATATAAAAACATCGAGGAGACATTCTCCCCGGAAGTCCTTTCCGAGATGATTGCTTGGATCAAGACGCTTTGATTGGCTGACACCTTGCGTTAGAACCTTGGTTCTACGCACGGAAGACGTGTTTAAGCACGTTTGTACGTGGATGGGCTTGACTGCTCACGGACTATATTCACTAAAGCTTCACGCCTTCGAGTTCGAGGAGAAACTTCTTTGCGGGAAGGCCGCCGCCATAGCCGGTGAGGCTTCCGTTGCTGCCTATGATGCGGTGGCAGGGAGCGAAGATCGAGATGGAGTTCGAGCCATTGGCCGTGCCTACCGCCCTGACTGCCTTTGGATTGCCGATACGCTTGGCCATCCAGCCATAGCTCCGGGTCTCCCCGTAAGGGACTTCCAGCAGGGTGTTCCAGACTTTTTCCTGAAACTCGGTGCCGACGAACAGAAGCGGCAGATCGAATGTCTTGCGTCCCCCGGCAAAATATTCATCAAGCTCTTGTGCGGCCTTTGCGGTGATCTCCGAAGGGATGTCTTTCATCTCCGCATTCAGACTCCGCTCCAATCGTCTGTCCGCCAGCAGCCTATGCTCTTCCGCCATCCAGTCGCAAAGGCAGAGCTTGCCCTCAAACGACCCGAGCAGCAGGTCGCCGCACGGTGAATGATATGTCTGTGTGTTGATTGTCTTTTTCATTTTAATTAAACATATCATCTGATGATATGTCTACGAAGATAAGAAAATTCTAATAAGTTGTCCATTTCTGCTGTGCTGCATGAAATAATGAAACGTTAGAACAGGATTATGCTTGAATTCTTTTAATTTGGCGAAACTTAACAAAAAAGTGAAGTTTATTTGGCGGTGTGAGGAAAATAGAATACCTTTGCCACACAAATAACAAATGGTATGGGGAAGTTGGAACTTGTGTTGGAGACTGATAAGGTCTGTATGTATTCGCCTAAGTATGACGGTGAAGAACAAAATGAGTTTAGGAAGTTTCTTCTTGCCAATCGGTCTCAGGGGCATCCGCAGTTGAAAAAATTCTTCGGTGCAATACTTTCTGTCATCGAGAAAATGGGAGAGACCGGTGCTCTTCAGCGATATTTTCGTTCCGAAGGCGGAAATGTTAAGGCTCTTCCGACATATATTGATATTCCTCGAATGAACAGAAAGATAGGAAAGATGAGACTTTATTGCCTTCGACTATCTGACAGAATCTTGATTTTAGGAGGAGGCGCGGTTACGACTTCGCAATCATATGAAGAAGATCCTGTCCTATTGGCGATTGTTGGAGATTTGCGGGATATTGAGTGCCAAATCAAGGCAATCGTTAGACAAGCGGATACGGATTTTGAAGACTTTGATGCACTCAAACGAATTGTTGAGACCATTACAATATAGATACCTTATGAAAATCGATCCTCTGTTTAAAGATTGCCTCGCTGATGTGGCCCCGGAGATACGGTCCGAGGTTCGCCTTAATATGGATATTGCAAATCGTATCTATGATATTCTTCAGGAAAAGAATATGACACAGCGTGAATTCGCTGCATTGATGGGGAAGTGCGAATCGGAGATCTCAAGATGGCTGACTGGAAGTCACGGATTCACGACTACTTCCATCGCGAAGATTTCGGCGGTTCTTAATGAACCGATTGTGGAAGTGAAGCATAAACCAGATGTCAAGTATGTCTTTGTCCCCATTAATACGTACATCATTCCTTCCGAATTTTCTGATGGGAACTATACGGATAGGAAAACCAATTCTTGTGTAATCTCGTATTCAAACTGATTTATTATGGTGGATAATAATGTCAATATTCAAATGAGACTTACTTCCATTAGTGAAGAAAGTTTTATGATGTCTCCAGGCAAGATTGCCGATGATGCGAATTCGGAAGCCATACAACTTGGATTCTCCAACCAGATTCAACCAGATGTGGAGAATAATAAGATGACTCTTATTTTTGGTACAAAATACGAGTTGGAAGGAGAAGTTATCCTTGAAAGTGTTTATCGATTTGAATTTGAAGTAAAAGACCTTGCTCGGTTCATAAATACAGATGACAACAATAATATCACGATATCGCACATTATGCCTCACCTTATAAGTGTGGCTATCGGTACTATGCGTGGAATCTTGGTTGTAAAGACTGCTGGAACCAATTTGTCAAAGTTTCCGCTTCCTATGATTGATCCAAATCAACTAAGCGCGAATCTTTCAAGTCCTCAGGAATGATTCCCCGTAAGAATCAGAACGAAACCGCAATGGCCTTGGCGAGGGATGAGGCATCGGCCAGTTTCTCATCCACTTCTTCGGGTGAGAGGTAATCCAGATTCCAAGCGGCCACGGTGGTGATCTCTCCCAGACCCCAGAGCGATGACAGGGCCTGTAGATAGGTGCTGCCTTGCTCGCGGGTGCTTCCGGTCGGGATATTCATACCTCTTGTGGTTATGTACATCACTTTCTTGCAGCGGCATAGTCCCGTGCAGGTCTGCCCATTGTCCGTGAAGGTCACTCCGTATAGGGACATATTTTCGAAAAAGGCTTTCAGGGCGGCAGGGAAGCTCATATCCCAGAAAGGCGCCGCAATAATGATCCTGTCGGCCGCCGCGATCTTTCGGGCGAGCGCGACTGTGGCTTTCGGGACAATCCCCGAAGACCTCTCGGCAAGGCTCTTGGGAGTAAGCGGAGGCAAAGCGGCCTCGTTAACGTCAATGCTCTCAATGTCGTACCTTGACGAAAGCGCCTCTTTCGCCGCGTCAAGTATCCTTCTTGTTCTGGACTCCGGTCTCATACAGGAGTCGATAATCACCAGTTTCTCCATACCGCAAAGATAGTCATTATTGCGGGATCGCTGTCTTGGCTGCAATAGTCTCCTTTGAGTCCGCCTGAATCTCAAACGGGATGCTTCGACTGCGGACAACCGAGCGCGCGAAGATATTGAATGCTGTGTTGGCACTCATCCCAAAATCCTGACAAAGGGCATCGAACTGCCTTTTTATATCGGCATCCATCCTGATAGTAACCGCTGCTTGTCCCATAATAAAAAGATTATTTATGCAAATATATTCACACCTGGAATACCTACTTGCCGGCAGTCAAGCCGATGGTGTTTTAGGTGTGTATGGTTTTTCGCACCTGGAAGAGCGGTCTCCGATTGTTTCTTATAGGACAGATAATGAACGGCAGAAGGCTTTTCCCTGTACCAAACGTCTGCCGTAACTTTGTTGGTATGCCAAACAATTTCTTAGATGAATATATCAGTTATCTCCTGTTAACCTTTCTCCGTTTTCTGCGACTATAACAGAAAACGGTGATAATGATCGCAATGATTATTTCTGCAGTTGTTGCAGCGGTGCAGGGCATCGGCGGGCCGTCGGAGGAACGGACGGCGGACATTGAGTGCGTGTATGAGTACCGCACATCTGATGACAAGGGACGGGAGGATGTATATTCCACAATCCTTCAGGTCGGGAAGCGGTCGGCGAAGTTCGTTGACTATTCCACGTTCCAGCTTGACTCGGCAAGAACGTCCGGTGCCTCGGAAGATCAGGTGGAGGCGTTCCGTCTGCGGGAGGAGAAGAAGGCGCAATATTTCGACTATGCTATCTTCCAGAACGAGCCGGCGGGGAATATGACGGTTTACGGGACGATAATTTCGGACAGATATTCATACACGGAAGATTCCAAGGCGATGAAATGGACTTTGGCGGATGACGAGAAAACTATCTGCGGCTACCAGTGTCACAAGGCCGAGTGTGAATATGGCGGAAGGAAGTGGACGGCGTGGTATAGCCAGGATATTCCCGTGTCGTATGGCCCGTGGAAATTGTGCGGGCTGCCGGGGTTGATTCTGGCGGCGGAAGATTCAGATGGAGCCAATAAGTTCGAGGCCATCATCCTGCGCAACGGGGCATCGGCCATAACCCCGGTTTCCGACAAGAATATTACCACCACGACAAGAGAAAAGTTCGTGAAAGCGAAGAATATGTTCGAGTCCGACCCGATGGGGAACCTGCCTCCGGAATCAATCAGCGAGATGTCCATCCATAAATATGACGACGGCAGCAGATCTATTCACATCAACGGTGTCCAGCTGCGCCTGCGTACCAACGGGTATGTTCCGCTTGAACTGAAATAGCGACTGCCATTGAATGTCTGAATATGAGACGCATAGTCACTTGTGTCATATTCATCCTCGTCTCTGTGATGGCCTTGGCGCAGCAGGATGCGATAAAAGGTTGCGTGAAGGACTCAGACGGGAATCCCGTGCCCGGCGCGATAATAAAGGCGACATCCTCCTCGACGATTCTTGGCTACACGACATCGGACGACAAAGGCGGGTATTCGCTTTCCGTTGAGAGGAAAGGAGATGTCGTCGTTTCCGTGGATTGCCTTGGCTATGAATCGTCTTCCGTTATCTTACATAAAGACACGTCCGGGACGTGCGACTTCTCCTTGAAAGAGAAGAGGATAGGCCTTAAGGAGGCCGTTGTCAGGGCTCCGGCGATCCGGCAGCTCGGCGACACTCTTTCCTATGCCGTCTCTGCTTACACCACACGGTCGGACTACATCCTGAAGGATGCCCTGAAAAGGCTTCCGGGAATCGATGTCGAGGAGTCCGGACGGATAAAGTACCTCGGCAAGGACATATCCGGATTTTACATCGAGGGAATGAACCTGCTTGGCGGCAAGTACAACATCGCCACTTCTGGAATCCCGGCTGCGTATGTGGACTACGTCCAGGTTCTGAGCAATCACAAGGAGGCGGCCATTGACAGGAACACCTTCTCCGATGACGTGGCGATCAATGTAAAGCTCAATGACAAGGCCAAGATAAAGCCGGTCGGCTCATACGAGGCCTCCGCCGGTTATGGAGACCGTTGGCTGTATTCAGCCAAGGGCTCGGCGATGCTGTTCCGCGCGAAGACACAGGTGATAGCGTCGTTGGATGTCGGGAACATCAAAGGGTTCGCCTTGGATGAAGGCACGGACTTCCTTAAATCGGAGAGTGACGTGACCGCCGTCAAAAGACTGGCCGGAGGCTTGTCTGCATCGCACCCTCCAATGAAAGCCGACAGGTACATCAGCCCGTCAGATATGGCCGTGACAGTCAATGCGATCCATAAGGTCGGCAAATACTCGACGATCAAAGGCAACGCAGGTTACAGTTCGGCGAGGAGTGACTATTCATATTCATTCAAAGGGCAATATTATGATGAGGGCAACGAGATTGTGATGTCGCAGACTACCTCTCCGAGAACGAAGACGCAGCGCCCTTGGCTTTCCCTTGAGTACCAGAAGAACTCCGACAAATGCTTCATCAGAGAGAAGTTGCACGGGAATATGGATTTTACCCGCTCCGCCGTGCCGGTTGAACTTAACGGCGAGATGTCATCCCAGTCCCAATCCCTCAACAGTATGGATTTCGGAAGCGACTTCAGTGCCAGATGGCGTAAGGACAAGCTGCTGTGGAGCGTATCTTCCGATATGGCATATTCCGCTTCACCGTCATATTCATTGAATATATCGTCAGGTGATGGCGGCATATTGCAGTCGGTTTCAGGTGAGGTGTTTTCTTCGGAGAACACAGTCTCCGCAGTGTGGAAAAAGCGCCATAACAGGATATATATACCATTGATATTCAATACTCAAACTGACTGGCTGAAAACGGACAGAACTGGCGATGGCTTGACGAACGAGGACAACGATTTGCACGTGACCAAGGCGGCGCTATCCTTCTCCCCTCAGTACGAGTACAGTCTGCGGGATTTTGTGCTGCGCGCGGAAGTGCCGGTCCGTGGCGACGCGATCTGGCGAGGAGGTGATATGACTGAATATTTTTCCGTATGTCCTGAGCTGTATCTCAACTGGCGGCTCTCCGCACGTTCCACTGTCAGGACTAAAGTGTCATATTCCAGAAACATCGGTGATGTCCTGGATTTCCTGACACGACCGGTTCAAATCGGCAGAACTACTTTGCGGATGGTACCGGGGATGGCCTCGGACAGCAAATATCTGACAGCCAACGCTCATTACGATTTCAAGATTCCTTTGAGCCAATGGTTTGTCAATGCCGACCTTGCCTATGTCAGGAACTGGAGGAACCTGCTTCCGTCCGTCACGGTGAGCGGCGGTAGCATATTGAATGACCGCGCGCTTGTCCCCAATGTGTCGGACAATATAATCGCTCAGATCGGTGTGACCAAACAGATCGCTCCGATCAGGACCAAGGTGTCCCTGAACGGATCATATCTGCACAATGAGGGCCGGACAATGCAGAACGGGCAGGTGATGGATTTTACAGGAAACAGTCTGGTAATTTCGCCGTCAGTATCCTCACATCCTGTAGGTTGGCTGGAACTTAATTATTCCGGCGACTTCAGCCGTACATCGTCAAGATACGAGGGCGTGGCAAAAAGCTATGACTCAAGAAGTCACGAGATGTCCATCCGTGTGTCTCCGGCGCAATCCCTGATTCTCAGCGCGGCGACCGAGATCACCAGAAAACAACTCACGGACGATGTGTTCAAGACGATGACGCTGCTCGATTTCGGCCTTGTCTGGAAGCACAAGGCCTGGAAGTTGTCCCTCGACCTGCGCAACGCCCTAGACCAACGGAGTTACAGCTACACCCTCTACGACTCAATCAACACTTTCACCTACGAATATGCCCTGCGCGGCCGCGAGGTCGTCTTCGCTGCGGTTTTGACTATATGATATGTTATAACATACTTATGAATATGTTACGTGCGATTATCATTTCGTTGGCCCTGATGCTGCCCGCAATAATGACGGCCAAGGAGAGCTATGTCATTCAAGACAGCCCGGACGGACCTTGCCTTGTGAAATGGATTGGAAAAGAATCCGTTGTTGATTTCAACCGTTCTCCGGCGCTGCGCTCGGTAAAGGTGATCGGAGAGATGGCCTTTGAAATGAACAACCATATTCGCAAGGTCTTATTGCCGGAAGGTCTGACCATAATCCGCAAGCGGGCGTTCAACACCTGCGAGAATCTGGTTACAGTGGAGATGCCGTCGTCTGTAAAGGAAATCGGGAACAGTGCTTTCAATATGGATAGGAAACTTGAATTGAAAGCGTTGCCCGACAGCCTCGTATCTATAGGAGAGTGGGCTTTCTGGGATTGCACTAAAGTGGCGATTTCTGTGATCCCGGAGTCGGTACAAGTCATAGGACGGCTGGCTTTTACCTGTTGTGAGGGCATCAGGACACTGACGTTTCTTAATAGGATGAGAGTCATCAATGACAGGACGTTTTCTGGCTGCAAGAATATTGAAAAGATCGAGTTCCCCGACGGTCTGGAGGAAATTTCTGATTTTGCGTTCGCGCGTTGCGTAAACCTCACGGAACTTCAATTTCCAGCATCATTGAGAAAAATAGGTTACAGGTCATTCGCGAACTGCTCCTCTTTGGGAAAGGTGATTTTCCAGTCCACACCAACTATTGACGACACCGCTTTTGACAATTGCGAAAAACTTTAGCGGAATCTTGTTAACTTTCGCCCTGATTTTGCGACTTGCAGATGAAGGCGGTCTGAAAGCCGCTTTGAAAGAATATGACAGAACAGGAATTCGGAAATATCGCACGGGAGCATAACGGTAGGCTGAAAGCGCTGGCAAGGCGTTTCAGCCGGGCGGCCGATACGGCCATCGACGAAGAGGACATTGTTCAGGAGGCGCTGCTCGCTTTCTGGAACCTCTCCGAGAAAGGCTACCCGGTGCGGAACACCGAAGCGCTTCTGGTCAAGATAACGAAGAACATCTGCGTCTCGCATTACCGGAAACGGCACCTTGAGACTGAATCGATTGCGGGCGATGTCTTTCCGGGCGGAACATCCGCCGCCGTCGAAGTCGAGCGGGAGGATGCGTCCATACTTAGAAAAGAATTCTACGGCAGTTTGACCCCGTCTGAACGGGAATATATGCGGATGAAGGAGGCGGAAAACTGGACTCTTGACGAAATGTCTGCAAACACCGGCAAGGACAAGTCAGTGATAAAGGCCCTGCTCTCAAAGGCAAGGCGCAAGATGAAGGAAATATTAAAGGAGCAATGAATATGATACAGGATAACAGAACATTGGCGGAACTCGAAAAGGCTTATCTTTCAGACGATTCCGCAGCCGAGTTCGACAGAATCGTGCGAAAGTCGGAATCCCGCAGGCGCAGACCGATAGTCTGGGGGACAATGCTGGCGGCAGCGGCCTCATTGGCATTGATCCTCACATTGAACCTCCGCGACAGCAAGTGCGGGTTCGACGGAATCGAGATAGCGGAAGGAATCCAGCAGATAATGAACCTCGACACTGACAACGTCAGGTCGGTCACCGCAACTCCCGAAGGTAACCGTGTCATTCTCACAGCATTGATGAAAGACGGAAGCGAGTGTTCTTACGTGATGCGCAGGGAAGACGGCGCCAGTGCGGTCTCTATCACGGCGATGAAATAAGTTGCTCTGCCAATGGGCTATATTTCTTTTCTCATCAGTCATGTGCCACCGGCACACTCCTTCTTCCAAAAGAAATCTATCCTCATAAATCTGACACAAAATTTAGTTCAACTTATTTTTTAACGCTTACTAAAAATCAATAAACCATGTTAGGAATATTTTTGAGTGCGATATGTGCGTTGAATATCAATGCCTCCGCGATGACGGCAAGTGTGGACACGCTTGACAGGTATATTATCAACAATCAGGCAGTTGGCAGGTTTGACGGCAGCCAGCTTGTCGGCAAGACGATAAGTTATTACAAAATCGTTCTCACCAAAGGCAATTCTGAGAGCGAGATTGTAAGACTGCACGTGATCCGTACCGATGGCCGGAAAGCGAAAGTGATTGAGGTCAAGTCATCCGCCGACGGTGAAGAAGGGGGCGTTGGAAACGTTGAGACAGTCGTCACTATCGATGGGAAGACTTACTCTAATGCGAATTCCATGATAATCTCTTCTAAGGCTGCGGTTTATGTCATCGACGGCAAGAAGTGCGACAAGGAGGCGTTGACCAAAATCAAGCCAGAATCCATCGCCTCGATGACTGTCTATAAGGCTGGCTGCAAGGAAGCCGTGGAACTTTCCGGCAGGAAAGATGTCGCGGTCATCAAGGTCGTGACGAAGTGACCATAAGGCATAGGCTGTTAGTGAGTTTGTATATTCATAAAGAAATGAAAAAGGTTTGTATTGCGGTGCTTCTTTTCTTCGGCGCCGTTTGCTTGAAGGCTCAGTCGTTGACTGATTGCGAGAATGTTGTCAAAGAGACGGTTAATGCCGTAAACGGCTATTCGGTCGAGACACTTCGCCGGTATCTGGCTTCGGATTTTGAGTGTTCCGGGCAGAAAGGCGATGTCGCAGATCAAGTGCTGAATGCAATTATCGGGATGCTGGCCCAGTCGAATGACAGCATCGCTGAATATAAAAAGGTGTCCGAGCGTCATGGCGGCAATACGCTGACGCTGGTATATTCGTTCACATATTCAAAACTTGGTGAAAGGACCACGACTTTTGTATTCAACGACGAGAATAAGATCAAAAGTCTTGAGTTGCTGAAGGCGACGGTCAAGCAGGCTGACAAGGGGTTCAAGTTTGAAAAACCACAGGCTAAGGTGATCACTGTTCCGATAACATTGACAAAGAACAATATGATTGTCACTCAGGCCGTAATCAATGGAGAGAAACATAATTTCATCATTGACAGCGGCTGCCCTATACTTTATCTGAACAGCAAGTATTTCAGAGGAAATGATGACGAAGAGGGAGCGCGCATGAGTTCATCTGAGGACGTCAATGGAAAAATTAGCGGCGGTCAGGATGTCATTACAGTTGATTCCTTTGATTTCAACGGAATACGGGGGAATGGGATGAAGGTTATGACTTCTGACCTGTCTCATCTGGAGAAAGGAACTGATGTTTATGGACTGATCGGATATGATGTCTACAAGGACTATGATCTGATGTTCGACTACAAGAAAAAGACGCTGACTCTCATTGATCCGGATTATACGGAGACTTCCCTGAAGGAGCGCAAGTATGAATATGATGAAGTTCCTTTTGAGATGAGCAAGACTATGCGTCATATTCCTCTCATCAAGGCTCAGATAGATACGGCGAGCCTCACATTGGGAATTGACTGCGGAGCCGGAAATAATCTTATTGACTCCAAGCGATGGGATGAGTTCGAGAGTATGCTGAGGAGAGTGAAGACGACAAAGCTGAAAGGCATCAGCAATGACGAGGGTGCGGAGGTCCACGTCGGGAAATTAAAGAGTCTCAAGATTGGTGGCAAAACCTTCCGGCACACTCAAACCGTGTTCAATAACATCAGCCACTTCAACAGGGACAAGGACGAAAGAATCGACGGCCTCATCGGCTACGAAGTCCTGTCAAGACAGAAGACGATTCTGTCCTACAAGAACAAGAAGCTGATTTTCATAAAGTAACACAGGAGAGGCATTGCTGAAACTGACAGGCTGGGGATGAGTAAGGTATGCCAGTTTAATCATTGTACTCTTGAGGCGGCTTTTCTGCACCAACTATTGTCCCACCCTCCGTTGGTACCCCGTAAGGCCATCCCCTGTACCAAACGCCAGATATAGCTTGGTTGGTACACCAGAAAGGTGTCTCCTGTACCGATGGTGTGCCTTAGTCCATTCGCTACACAGAAAGGCCTTCAGCCGTACGTTTTTCTGTCCTGTTATATCAGTTGGCATCCCACTTTTCTGGGTGTGAGAAACTAAGCGCACCTAGAACGGCATCGTCTTGATAACTATTGAGTTACACTTCTGGGTGCGATCATATTCGCACACCTGAGAGACGCTGACCTTGTTGCAGGGCGTTCTATTGGTACCTCGGCATTCCAGGTGCGCGAAACCATTCGCACCTAGAATACCATAGGCTTGATAGTTAGCGGGTTACCCTTCCAGATGCGATTATATTCGCGCACCTGAGTGTTATGGGCATATTCTGGAATGGTATGCTGAGCATTCGGGTTGTTATTCCTTCCGCGTTTTTGGAAGACCGCGACGAAATTATCGAATGGATGAAGGCACGGGAATCTTGATTTTTTGCTATTTTTGCACCGCGGATTTGTAAGCGTCTGGAATAGCGTCTGAAGAATCCGGGCTTGGCAGAGCCCGTACTCCAAAGATGATATTCGATTAAAAGTCAAGATTTTATGCAGACGAGACAAATCTCTGGACGGTTGACGTTCACTATTCTTTCGATCAGTCTTTTGACGGTTATGGCCGGGGCGGCGATGGCACTGGCGCTTTGGGCGGTGAAGGCGCATTTCACAGGCAAACCGGATCTCCTTATCCAATTCATTGTCAGCCTTCCGGCACTTTTCATCATTGTCACCAATCTTTGTTTCTCGCTCTTGTGCAGAGTCGCGAAAACCAAGAGCATCGCCGTGGCTGGCCTCGTCCTGTACGTCGTCTCCGGCACCGGAGCGTTCTTTCTGGAAGACATCTCGACAATACTCATCCTGCGCGCCTTGCTGGGCGTGTCTGTAGGAATGATAATGCCGTTGTCAACGGGGCTGTTGTCCTATTATTTCCCTCCCGAAGACCAGTCCCGCTTGATGGGACTGTGCGCCGCGATGAACCAGATCGGCGGAGTGATCGCCACGCTGATCGCCGGAGTGCTGGCCAAAGTCGGATGGAACTATGCCTTCCTTGTATATTCAATGGGGCTTTTTGTGCTGGTTCTTGTGCTTCTGTTCCTGCCCAATGAAAAGCTGGACGCTCCTAAATGTTCCGGAGGCTTCATCCACAATCTCAAGAGGTTCTATCCTTCCGTCCTCGGGATGCTGTTACTGATGATCTGCTTTTTCATATTCCCGACAAATTTTTCGGCTGTCTGTGTCAAGACGACAAATTTGGATCCTATAGCGGTGACGGTCATTATGGTCGCGCTTGATGTGGTGGCGGCGTTGGTCGGTGTTGTGTTCGGCGGGATGATGAGGCTGTTTAGACTGTCCGTCAAGTACTTCGCTCCGATGTTCTTCTTGTTGGGCTACCTCTGTTTCGCTCTCTCCCAAAGCCTTCCGTCCCTGCTTGTCGGCTGCCTCTTCATCGGAATCGCCAACGGCATCGGAGTCCCTTATCTGAACACGATCGCCTCGATCAAGGCCGGTCAAGACGCCGCCACGACGGTGATGCCGCTCCTTTCCGCCGCGCTCTATGCCGGGCAGTTCCTGTCGCCGCTGGTGGCCACCCCGATCGCCGCCAAATTCTTCCCGGACAATCTTTCAGGAATATACTGGATCGCCTGTGCCTTCAGCGTTCTGTTCCTCCTCGAAGCCTTCGCCACCAGACGCTTCCAATCACTCCCTCCAAAAGAATAATCACTGAATATTCAGGATTGAGGTTTCGTCATAATGACGTCCACCTGCCACTGATTGTGGCGTGTTGTGTAACCAGTTGTTAATGAATATGTTCGTAAAAGCCTCCCTCCCATAATGACCGGCAGCTTTTTCTATATCCTTGAAAAAGAGTCTGTTGAGCCTCACACTCCGCTGAACTTGCCTATGAGGCATTATATTAGTTATAGGGGGTGTACTATCGGGCAACGTTTTTGTGCGGTTTCGTTGCCACAGAGGGTCAATAGGTGTTCTTCGGCGACATTTTGGGGTGCAAACGTTGCCTGAGGGGCATGACCTTAGGAGGTGGCTGAACCTGCGACAAAAGCCCTGGGGTGCAAACGTTGCCTGAGGGGTGTGACCTTAGGAGGTGGCTGAACCACCTCTTCCAGCACTGCGTCATCAGCGAGGTCTCTGAATATAAAAACATCGAGGAGACCTTCTCGCCCGAGGTGATCTCCCGGATGATCTCCTGGCTCAAGGCTCTTTGACGCTCCCTTCGTGAGCAAAAGCGCCTTCCCTGCTCACGAGCCCCTTGCGACAGCTCCCTCGTGAGCAAAAGCGCCTTTCCTGCTCACGAGCCCCCTGCGAAAGCCCCCCTCGTGAGCAAAAGCGCCTTCCCTGCTCACGAGCCCCCTGCGAAAGCCCCTTTTTCGCGGAAGGGGGATTGAGCCGTTTTTTATGATAAAATCACTACATTTGCAGAACGAAGTAGAATGAATATATTCAAAGGATATGAAAAAAAGTTTCGTGATTATGGCTTCAGCGCTTGCTATGGCTGCATGCGGCCCTAAACAACAGGTGGAGAAGGTGCCGGCGATCGACCTGGCCAACCTTGACACCACGGTTTCTCCGGCGGTTGATTTCTATCAGTACTCGACCGGTGGATGGCAGAAGAACAACCCTCTCAAGCCAGAGTTCGCCCGTTTCGGCTCATTCGACCAGTTGAGGGAGAACAACGTCAAGAGACTCAACGACTTGTTTGCCGAGATGGGAACGTTGAAAACGGAAAAAGGCACGGTCGAGCAGAAGATCTCCGACCTCTACAAGCAGGGACTTGACTCCACAAGGCTGAACGCCGAGGGGGCTGCTCCTTTGAAGGAATATGTCGATGGGATCTATGCGGCTGCCGACAAGGACGCTCTTGTGAAGATCATAGCCGGGCTGCACGACGTCTCCGAAAGCTCGTTCTTCGGGGCTTACGTGATGTCCGACCTCGCCGACAGCGACAACCAGATACTCTATCTGGGACAGGGCGGACTCGGAATCGGCGACCGTGACTATTATGTTGAGGCTGAGAACGCCGCCATCAAGGAAGGTTACCGTAACTTCCTGGCTAAAGTGTTCTCACTGACCGGAGTGGCCGAGCCGGAGAAAGCTGCCGCCAATGCTCTCGCGGTCGAGGATGTCCTCGCCACCAACTCCTGGACCAGCGTTCAGGAAAGGAATATCCAGGCTCAGTACAACCCTTGCAGCACCGAGGAACTCATCAAAAATTACCCAGGCTTCGACTGGAAACTCTATTTCGAGACCAGAGGAATCGCTGACCAGCAGAAACTTATCGTCAGCGAGCCTTCGTTCTTCAAGGCTTTCTGCGAATATTTCGGCGGAGCTGATCTCGCTGTCCTTAAGGACTATGTGGCCGGCCAGCTCATACAGGGAGCAGCCGGGTCGCTGAGCGATGACTTCTACACCGCGTCATTCGATTTCTTCAGCACCCAGATGTCCGGCATCAAGGAGCAGAAACCTCGCTGGAAGAGGGCCATGCAGGCTCCTAACGGCATCCTCGGCGAGGCTGTCGGCAAGATGTATGTCGCGAAGTACTTCCCTGAGTCCTCCAAGACCAAGATGCTGGATCTCGTTGATAACCTCAAGAAGGCCTTCAGCCAGCACATCGACGAGCTCGACTGGATGAGCGATTCCACAAAGACCAAGGCCCACGAGAAACTGGACAACTTCACCGTGAAGATCGGCTACCCTGACAAGTGGAAGGATTACTCTACGCTGGACATCGATCCGCAGAAGAGCTACTACGAGAATCTCCGCGCAGCCGGAGCCTGGTACACAGCCGACAATATGTCCAAACTCGGCAAGCCGACCGACAAGACCGAATGGGGAATGTCTCCTCAGACAGTCAACGCCTACTACAACCCGACGACCAACGAGATCTGCTTCCCTGCGGCGATCCTCCAGCCTCCGTTCTTCAACGCCGACGCTGACGACGCCGTCAACTACGGCGGAATCGGAGTCGTGATCGGCCACGAGATGTCCCACGGATTCGACGACCAGGGACGACTCTTCGACAAGGACGGGAATATGGCCGACTGGTGGACGGCGGAGGATGCCGAGAAGTTCAACGCCAAGGCCAAGGTGCTTGTGGCCCAGTTCGACGAGGTAGAGATCGTCCCTGGAGTCCATGCCAACGGCAAGCTCTCCCTCGGTGAGAACATCGGAGACCACGGCGGACTCAGCATCGCCTACACAGCCATGAGGAACGCCATCGCCGGCAAGAACATCGGCCTGATCGACGGCTTCACCCCGGATCAGAGGTTCTACCTTTCCTACGGTGCGATCTGGGCGCAGAACGCTACCGACGAGGAGAAGGTGCGCCTTACGAAACTCGATGTCCATTCTCTTGCCGTGAACAGAGTCAACGTGTCCCTGAGGAACTTCCAGACATTCTTCGACGCTTTCGGCATCAAGGAGGGCGATCCGATGTGGCGGCCTGAAAGCGAAAGGGTTCACATCTGGTAAAAGTTTCAATCGGGATAGGTCTGGAATATTCATTAGCGATTATCCGGAAGTTGTGAAGCGGCTTCAGTGGCCTGTCCCGGCACAAGCATATTCATAAAGGAATAATTTTTTGGACGCGTCAAGGTTCATAGCCGGACGCCTCCGTTTCGGAGGAAAGATAGCGGTGGTTTCCATCGCTGTCTCTTTCCTTATTATGATTATCGCCGTCTCGGTCTCGTCCGGATTCAGGAACGAGATCCGTGACGGCATTTCAGACCTTACGGGCGACGTGCAGTTGATGCCGGTGGACATGAACTACATCAACGAGTCGTCCCCGATCTCGGTCTCGCCAAGCTACCTCCCTGAGATAGAGAAGATTCCCGAGGTCAAGAGCATCACGCCCGCCGTCTATCGCGCTGGTATCGTCAAAAAAGGCGAGAGCATCCACGGAGTGCTCTTCAAGGGAACGCCGGGGGCGGTTTCCGAGGCGGATTCGGTGAAACTTGGGGTGTCCATCCCGGTCAGGCTTTCGGAAATGCTTGACCTCCAGGTGGGTGACAGGCTTCTCACCTATTTTGTAGGCGAGAAGATCAAGGTTCGCAATTTCAACATTGTCAGTGTCTACGAAGGTGTGATGGACGGCACGGACAACATCGTCGTGCTTGCGGACATGGCTGATCTTCAAAGACTTGACGGATGGTCTTCGGATGAGGCCTCGGTTCTGGAACTGACATTGGCTCCGGGGGCGAAGACCGATGCCGGTATGCGCGCCGTTACGGACGAGGTGGGGCACATCGCGACAGCGTTGGCCGGCGAGGATGACGACATCCTGATCGCCACATCGGTGATCAGCCGCTATCCGCAGATCTTTGACTGGCTGAACCTCATCGACTTCAATGTCCTGTTCATCCTTGTCCTGATGACAATCGTCGCCGGATTCAACATGATCTCCGGGCTTCTGATAATGCTGTTCCGCAACATCTCCACCATAGGTACGCTCAAGTCATTGGGAATGACTGACAAATCTATCGCCAAGGTCTTCCTTCGGGTGGCTTCCGTGATCGTGTTCAAGGGAATGTTGGCCGGGAACGCCGTGGCGCTGCTTCTGTGCGGGATCCAGAAATGGACCCACGTCCTGAAACTGAACCCTGAGAACTATTTTGTGCCGTATGTCCCGGTGAGCGTCAATCTACCGGCCGTGCTTGCCGCTGACCTGCTTTCCTGGCTGGTCATCATGCTCCTGCTCCTGATCCCTTGCCTGTTCATCTCCAAGGTCGATCCGGCTCAGACTGTCAGGACTCAATAGGATTTCCCCGGCATCCACGGTCTCTCTTGCCGGCGCCAGCGCGGTGTCCGCAGGCTGAACCTTGTATCTCGGCGTTGTGCCATTGAATATGTCGTACTGGTTCAGCACGGCCTTGACGTAGGCCATGGTCTCTCTTCCCTTGAACTTCCCGTATCTGACATCCTCCACGAACTTGATGGAGTCCTGGCTCATCTGCGGCAGCACGGCGCAGAGACTCTCCCATGTGGACGGATTGACTCCTTGGGAACGTGCCAGGTTGACGCAGTCATAGATGCGGCCTTCTCCGGCATTGTAGGCGGCAAGTGTGAACTTCACAAGTTCCTCGTTGTTCAAGGCGGTGTCTCTGAACTTGTTCTGCAGTCTGGCGATGTAGGCGGCGCCGGCCTCGATGTTCTCCTTCGGATCCAGAAGATTCTCAATGTCATAGCGGTCGGCTGTGCGAGGCATCATCTGCATGAGACCCAGCGCCCCGCGTGGGGAGCTGGCCTGGATTCTGAACCGGGACTCGCTCCAGACCAGGGCGGCGAACAGTTTCCAGTCCCATCCGATCTTTTTAGCGTTTTCCTTGATAATCTCATCGTAGGGGCTGATGATTCCGGCCTTCTTCCTCACGCCTTTGCGGTAAGGGTTGTAGCCGTTGAAGAAACGGTCGTGGACGTAGGCATGTTCATTGGTTCCGTTGAAACTGTTCATCCAACGGATGATCTCCTTCTGCCTTCTTTTGTCGGCTTTCACCACCCAGGCGGCTTTGCCGTCCCCTATCGGAAAGGACATGACCTCTCCTTTTTCTGAATATGCCGGTGTCTCGGACGAAGGCACGACGAGGATGTCGAGGCTGTCCAGAAGCAGGGAGTCCAGATAAGGCGCGTCCGCATCGGCGAGGAATATCATTGCGGAGTCTTTAAGGTGGGCGGCTAGGCGCTCGGTCATTTCGTAGCAGTAGCCGGTCAGGAATCCGTCCGACATCTTTTCCTGGAGCTTGATGGCGCATCTGACCGGGCTTCCGCAGAAGACGGAGCCTGACTCTTTCCGGTTGCGTCTTATCTCGCCTAATGGAATGATTAGAAGAACCAACAAGGTTGGTATCATGTACTTGAGAAATTTCTTCGTGACTCTTTTCAATCCCATAGGCAGTGAGTGCATTAATTGAATCCGCCGAGTCCTCCGGCTCCACCGCCGGAACCTCTGCCGAAGCCACCTCCGAAGCCGCCGCCTCCGCCGCTGCCACCGCTGCCAGAGCCTCCGGAAAGTCCAGAGCCGGCGTTGACCGCCTTGTTGCTCCTTGGCTGGATGTAGAAAGGCCAGTAGACCCCTAATTTTATGCAGCTCTGGGTGCGGATGTAGTGGTGGGCGCTGAAATAGTCAGCCTTGTCCATTGGCCAACCGTTCCCGATGTTCTGGATTTTCACGAATATGCACGCTCTTTTCCACTGCACGTTAACGAACCCGTCGATCACCGGCCCGTTGCTGTACTTCTCCTCTTTCTGGTTGTGGAACGCGCCGACAGCCGGATTCCAGGCCGGAGAGTAGAACTTTGTGTTGTACCATCCTTCCGCTCCGATCTGCATCTGCATGATGTTCTTCTTTACGTCGAACTGGATGTAGAGTCTGGAGTTTATCGCCAGTTTAGGCAGCGGCAGCACATCCTCGTCGGATGAGATCTGGAACAGGAACCTGTTGTCCAGACGGACAGGCCCGAGCGCGAAATTCTTGTCAAGGGAAGCGCTGAGGACGCTCATCGGAGAGTTGTTCTGGCGCACCACCCCCGTGGTGTCGTAGTAGATGTTGCCGGAAAGCAGCGCGTAGCCCACCCTTGCTCCCAACTTCCATCTTGGTACGCTCAGGCCGCCTTGGAGTCTGGTGGTAGAGATCTTCCCGAAGTCATTGTCCCACCTGTAGTGGTTTGAATAGTAGTGCTGGTGGTAGTACTCAGGCTCTTCCAGCGATGTGTCGAAATGAATGTCAAGGGTGACCGGACTCTTTCTGGCGCGCCGGAACGGATGAAAGTCCAGTCTTGCGTTGGCCTTGACCGACAGGTCGTTCATCTGGTCTCCCAGGAACACATAGTCGCCGGTGGCGTCCCAGTGGATGTAGTCTTTCAGTTGTCCCTCGACACCCGCATAGACAAAAGCCGAGTTCCACACCGTGTTGGTCGTTCCTTTCAGGAATGTCGGATCCAAGGAGCTGAAACTCAGGATCCTGTTGCCGATACCTCCGTTCAGTTTCGAGACGATCGCCTGGTCGGACCAAGGCTGGAGCCTTATGAAAACCCTGTTCTCCAGCTTCCTCACGCTGACCGAGTCGAATGAGCTGGTCGGATGATAGTTGAAGACGTTGTTGTAGAATTTCCGTCCGACCTCGTCAGTGATCTGATCCTCATAGCTCCTTCTGAACACGGAATACTCACTGCTGTGGCCGATGAAGGCGGTCGTGACCCTGTCGTCTCCCAGGGTGTCCGCCGCCTGCCTGGCCTCCCTCCTCAGGGCGACGATGCTGTCCAAGGATGCTATCATGACCGTGTCACCGGAAGCCACGATGCTGTCCCTCAGAGCCTTGTCAATCTTCTTTTCCTGGATGTTCTTGATGAAGGTGAACGGAATCCTGTACTGCTGGTCGATGAAGTAGGTGTTCCGGATCACGGAAGAGGACGCCTTGCTCAGGTAGACCGGGTACTCTCTGGCGTCGAGTGTGGTGTCCCTGACCATGGAGTTGTCGCTTGTTCCTCCGTTCTCGTTCCTCATGATCTTGTTGTGGATGTAGCCGGCATGCATCATGTAGCGTTTGCCCAGATAGTTGGCAGAGGTGACGAAGGTCTTGTTCACGGTCTTCTCGTTCTGCATGATACCGTTGCCGCCGAAGCGGTCATATTCAAGAGTGAGGTTCAGCTCCGGGAATATGTTCTGTGTCGTCAGGATGTGCAGGTTGTCGGACTCTTTCTGGGAGTCGGCGAAAAGGGTTCCGAAGTAGGACAACTCGGTGTAGGGAGTCTTGGTGTTGTACATCGGAAGCGTCCTGGCCGAGTAAGTCCACGTCTCGTAAGGATTGTAGAACGACACTCCGTTCTCGCTCTCGCGGTTGAACCAGTTGTAGTGTTGGACTGCCGAGCCTGCTACACCCAACCATGTGGCGTTCACGTCCTTGCGCCGGAACGGGTAGTCGTGCAGCCAGTAGTTGTAGCTCGTGTCAGGCTCGCTGACATCCATCTTGTGGAATTCCCGCTCGTGGGTCCAGTGGATTATTCTTTTGTAGAGAAGCGAGTCCGGAAGCGCGAAGGTCTCCAGGATCCTCGGCGTGGCCTCCTTTATGCTGTCTCTCTGCGCCTTAAGGCTGTCCTTCACGTTAAGGACGCTGTCCGCGAGATGCTTCTTCAATTTCTCCTTGACCTCGAAATCGTACTTTTTCCGTTCAATCTTCGAGAGTCCGGCATACCAGGCGTCGAACTCGGCCTTCTTCCTGGCCGCCGAGTCAAGGTAGTAAAGCGAATCGACCCTCGGCCAGTCGATGGAGTCTCCCGCCGTCTTCAGGGAATCGACCACGATCCTGTGTGTCAGCGAGTCCAGGATCGCGACGTAGTACTTGTAGCGGAAAGGGTCGATGTCCTTCAGCGAGTCCGGAGGGAAGATCGTGTCTCTTGCGGTCAGGTACCGTGTCGTGTCGATCAGGGCGAGGAAATCGGAGGTGTCCTCCTTCCCTGTCACGTTGCCGATGAATTGGTTCCGATAGCGTATCGTGTCCGGTTGCAATGCTTTTTCCGCGGAGACAAATCCATAGCCGGGATCGCCGGCCAGCGGACTGTTGCCCATGCCGATGGCCTGGAGCGCGATGACGCACACCACAACCATAGGAAACCATATTCTTTTCAAAGTCTCTTTCGCTTTCATATTCCCTTAAGGGTACAATCAGACAAAGTTACGGTTTTTCCGCTTTTTCCACAAATCCCAAGCCGAGAGAAAGCAAGTTGTGATTTTTTTTGTATATTTATAGTTGTTTTGAATAAGGTTATGAAGAAGAAACTCTGGATATACGACAACGACCCGTACCTTAAGCCGTTTCAGGCGGCTATCGAGGCGCGGCACGGGAGGATTCTGGATGCGGCGGACAGGCTGACGGGCCACGGCGTGGAGGGGCTTGCCTCCAGTGTCAACAACCATCTGTACTACGGGCTGCACAAGTGCGGGGACGGCTCATGGGTGATCCGGGAATGGGCTCCGAACGCCAACAGGATCTATCTTGTCGGCGAGTTCAACAACTGGAGGCGCACTTCGGCCTATGAGTTCAAGCCGGCGGGGAGCGGCAACTGGGAGCTGAGGCTGGATCCTCTGTTCCTCAGCCACGGAGAGCTGTACAAACTGTTCATCGAGTGGCCTGGAGGCGGCGGGGAGAGGATCCCGGCCTACTGCACCAGGCTTGTGCAGGATCCGGAGACCAAGGTCTTCTGCGCCCAGGTCTGGGATCCCGCGCGGGCATATTCATGGAAAAATGACAGGGTGCTGCGAAGGCCGCATCCGCTGATCTACGAGTGCCACATCGGGATGAGTTCCGAGGAGCGGAAAGTCTCCACTTTCGGCGAGTTCCGGGAGAACGTGCTGCCGAGGGTAAAGAGACTCGGCTACGACACCATCCAGATCATGGCTCTACAGGAGCATCCCTATTACGGCTCCTTCGGCTACCAGGTGTCCAATTTCTTCGCGCTGAGCTCGCGTTTCGGCACGCCGGAGGAGTTCAAGGAACTGGTGGACACGGCCCACGGAATGGGGATGGCTGTCGTGATGGACATCGTGCACTCGCACAGTTGCAGCAATGAGAATGAGGGTCTTAGCCTGTTTGATGGCCGCGAGGATCTCTATTTCTACAAAGGTCCGCAGGGACATCACCCGGCCTGGGGGTCCCGCTGCTTCGATTACGGCAAGGACGAGGTTGTGCGCTTCCTCCTGAGCAACTGCAAGTACTGGCTTGAGGAATATCACCTTGACGGTTTCCGTTTCGACGGTGTGACGAGCATGATTTACTGGGATCACGGCCTTGGGAAGGACTTCAACGGCTACGAACCGTATTTCGATGCGGGAGTCGATGAGAACGCGGTGACCTATCTGGGGCTTGCGAACCTGCTGGTCCGTCAGATCAGGCCGGAGGCTGTCACGATCGCGGAGGATGTGAGCGGTATGGCCGGCCTGGCGGCTCCTTTCGAGGCCGGAGGAGTCGGCTTCGGCTTCCGGATGGCGATGGGCGTGGCGGACCATTGGATCAAGTGGATCAAGGAGAAGAGGGACGAGGAGTGGAGTCCGGGAGAAATGTGGTACGAGCTGACCAACAAGCGGGCGGACGAGAGGACCATCAGCTACGCGGAGTGCCACGACCAGGCGCTGGTTGGTGACAAAACCTTGATGTTCAGACTCGTCGATAAGGAGATGTACTTTTCCATGAATATGGATTCGAAGAATCCGGTCGTGGATCGTGGGGTCGCTCTGCACAAGATGATCCGTCTGGCCACCATCGGCACCGCCGGTGACGGCTATCTGAATTTCATGGGCAACGAGTTCGGCCATCCGGAGTGGATAGATTTCCCTCGGGAAGGGAACGGCTGGAGTTACGAGCACGCCCGGAGGATGTGGTCTCTCGCGGACAACGGACTGCTCCGCTACCACTGTCTCCAGAACTTCGACAGGGCTATGATCCATCTTGTAAAACGATACGGCGCGCTTGCCGCAAGGCCTGAGCTTTTGAGGTCCGACGAAGAAAAGAAAATCTTGATATTCAAGCGTAAAAACCTTATCTTTGCACTCAATTTCAATCCAGTGGAATCGTTTGCCGACTATGCGTTTCCGGCCCCGTCCGGACGCTATGTCAAGGCGCTTGATTCCGACGCCAAGGAGTTCGACGGATTCGCAAGGCTCGAAAACGACGGGGAACATCTGACAGTCGATGGCTGCCTGAGCCTCTACCTTCCGAGCCGTTGCGCTCTTGTGCTGATTGGGAAGAACGAAAGATAATAATATTAACCGTTATGGCATTTTTGAAGTTCAACAAGTCGGAGTTGGTCAACCTTTCATATTCACTGAAAAGGGAGATCATCTGTGCCAACAAGACCGGAGCCTATTGCAACACTTCCATAGTGACTTGCAACACAAGGCGTTATCACGGTCTGCTTGCTGTGCCTGTGGATGCTTTCGGAGGCAAGAAGCACCTGCTCTTGTCCTCTTTGGACGAGAGCCTCATCCTGAACGGAAAGCAGTTCAATCTCGGCATCCATTGCTATGGCAGCGTGTATGAGCCGCGCGGCCATAAGTACATCATTGATTTCGAGGCTGATCCGGTGCCTAAGATCACCTACAGGGTCGGCGAGATCACCTTCACGAAAAGCATCCTTCTCGTACCGGATTCGGATCAGGTGATGATCCGTTTCGAACTGGTGAAGGCGCCGGCCAAGGTCAGACTGCTCCTCACGCCGTTCCTTGCCTTCCGCGACATCCATGCCCTGACGGACGAGAACCCGAACGCGCGCACCGACGGCTGGGAGATCCCTAACGGAATGTCCTTCAACCTCTACGACGGATTCCCGGATCTGAATATGCAGTTCAACACAAAGGATGTGTCCTTCGTGACGACCCCGTGCTGGTACAAGGGCGTGACCTATTCCGACGAGTACCGCCGTGGGTTCGCGTGCAAGGAGGATCTCTATGTCCCGGGACATTTCGAGACAGAGATGAAGCCGGGCGACACGATAGTGTTCTCCGCGTCGGTCGGTCTGACGACCCCGTCCGGGCTTAAGAGAAAGTTCGACTCCTATGTGGCCAAGGCCGCAAGGATCACCACCTACCACGAGCAGCTCGTGCATTGCGCCGATCTGTTGAAGCAGGACCGCGGAGGCCACAAGATGATCACCGCAGGTTTCTCCTGGCTCTACACCGGTCTTCTGAGGGAGACCCTGGAGGCTCTGCCGGGCCTGACACTTTACGCCAATGGTGACAAGGCCGAGTTCGAGGAGATCCTCGACAATCTTATCGCCGACAATCAGGATCGCCTTTTCCATCGGACCACGCAGGTGGACGCGCCGCTGACCCTGGCCGACACCCTTTCGCACTACATAGAGTTCGGCGCCGACCCGAAGGCGGTCTGGAAGAAGTACGGACAGACGGTCAAGGGGATTCTTGAAAGCTATCTGCCCAGACGTAGGGGCGAGGTCGCCATGCAGCCGAACGGCCTTCTCTGGGCGCAGCTTGACCATTGGGCTCTCTCGTGGATGAACGCTTACATTGACGGCGAGCCGGTGACCGAAAGACCGGGCTATCAGGTGGAGACCAACGCGTTGTGGTTCCGTTCCATCCTGTTCGCCGTGACGATGGAAAGGGAATATTCAAAGAAAGACAGCGCATTCCTGAAGGAATGGTCGCACATACTGGATCTGGTCAGGGAGAACTACCAGAATACCTTCTGGAACGCCCGCGCCGGCTATCTGGCTGACTATGTGGACAATGCCGGACAGCATCTGGAGGTTCGTCCGAACATGCTCTGCGCCCTCCTTGGAGACGAGATGCCTGTCGATGCCGAGGTTGCTCGTAAGGTTTTGCAAGTAATTGACAATGAGCTGGTGACTCGCAGGGGCATCCGCACGCTTTCCCCTCGCCACGCAGAGTACAAGGGTGTCTATGAGGGAACCCAGACCGAGAGGGATCTCGCCTACCACAACGGAAGCACCCGCCCGGCTCTTGTGGGGCCGTACTGCGAGGTTTGCTTCAAGATGAGGGGACCGGCCTTCCTGAACAAGGCCCAGTGGCTGGTCAACGGCTTCTACGAGGATCTGAACAAGCACGGAGTGGGAGCCTTCTCTGAACTTTACGACGGCGACCCGCCTCACGAGCCTCACGGGGCGATCTCTTCGGCGCTGAGCACCGCCGCCCTGCTGGAAGTCGAGTATCTTAAGAACAAATACAGGGAGGAGTAGGACTATGAGAGTTTTGATGTTTGGATGGGAGTTTCCTCCTCACATCGCGGGAGGACTCGGTACGGCCTGCTACGGAATCGTCAAAGGCTTGGCCTACAATGGTGTGCAGACTTTGTTTGTGATGCCTTCCGCTTCCGGCGACGAGGATCAGAGCGCCGCAAGGATCATCAGCGCCAGTGATGTCCCGGTCGAGTCTGTGGGCTCGACGGTGGATGAGTTTCTGGACAAGGTGAAGTTCGTGCGCATCGGCTCGAACATGATCCCTTACGTGGATCCGGAGGAGTTCCACGAGATGGTGGAGTCGGAGCGCAGGCTCCAGAGCGAGAATCTTGCCAAGTGCATCGGCACGAAGTTCCGTTTTTCCGGACGCTATGGCTCGAACCTTATGGAGGAGGTGGCCCACTATGCGATGGTCGGAGGCACGATAGCGATGGAGCACAAGGATGAGTTCGACATCATCCACGCCCACGACTGGCTGACCTATCTGGCCGGCATCGCGGCCAAGGAACTGACTGGCAAGCCGCTCGTCGTCCATGTCCACGCCACGTCGTTCGACCGGGGCACGGAGGATCAGATCGACAGCCGTGTCTACGACATCGAGAGGAGGGGGATGATGGCCGCCGACAAGGTCGTGGCCGTCAGCGACCTCACCAGAAACATTGTCATCAACAAGTACGGAATCGATCCATCCAAGGTCGTGACGGTCCACAACGCGGTGGATTTCAGCGGTCGGGAGAAACTGAAAGTCGAAAGGGGAGTGCGTGACAAGGTGGTCACCTTCCTCGGCAGAATCACTTTCCAGAAGGGTCCTGAATATTTCATCGAGGCTGCCGCCAAGGTCTTGAAGAGAACCGACGGCGTGCGCTTCGTGATGGCCGGAAGCGGGGACATGATGAACCGCTGCATCCGCTACGTCGCCAGGTTGGGAATATCCGACCGTTTCCATTTCACCGGATTCCTCAGGGGGGCGGAGGTGCAGAAGATGTTCGCCATGTCGGATGTCTACATAATGCCTTCTGTCTCGGAGCCTTTTGGAATATCCCCGCTGGAGGCCATGCGTTCCGGCGTGCCCGCGGTCATCTCCAACCAGTCCGGCGCCGCCGAGGTGCTTAAATATGCCTTCAAGGTGGACTTCTGGGATGTGGATGCGATGGCCGATGACATCTACGCGCTTCTTAAGTACCCGGCTCTGGCCGATTTCGCCGCCAGAGAGGGCTATGATGAGGTCAACCGCCTGAAGTGGAACATCGCTACGGCGAAACTCAAGAACATTTATGAATCAGTGGTAAACAATCAATAGGGAACGATTATGAAAAAGAGCATTTGCCTGTATTTCCAAGTCCATCAGCCGACCAGGCTGAGACAGTACCGATTCTTCGACATCGGCAAGGATTCCCACTACTATGATGATTTCGCCAACAGGACCATCCTTCGCAGGGTGGCCCAGCGATGCTATATTCCTATGAACAATCTCCTGCTTGACCTGATCAGGGAACACAAGGGGGAGTTCAAGGTTGCGTTCTCGATCACCGGCTCAGCGCTGGAGCAGTTCGACAGGTACGCCCCTGAGGTGATCGAAAGTTTCCGCCAGCTGGCGCAGACCGGTTGCGTGGAGTTCCTCGGGGAGACCTATTACCACTCCCTTGCCTCGCTTGCCAATTTCGGTGAGTTCAGGCATCAGGTGGAGAAGCATTCCGCCGCGATCGAGAGGTATTTCGGCGTGAAGCCGACGGCTTTCAGGAACACCGAGCTGATCTATTCAGACTCCATCGGTCGTGACGTGTATGATCTCGGCTTCAAGGTCATGCTGTCCGAGGGAGCGAAGCATGTTCTTGGATGGAAGAGTCCTGACTATGTCTACACCGACAGCCAGCAGAAGCATCTGAGGCTCCTGCTGCGCAACTATTCCCTGAGCGACGACATCGCTTTCCGCTTCTCCGACAGGGGATGGAAGGACTGGCCGCTTACGGGTGAGAAGTACCTGTCATGGCTCAAGGCCGCCGACGGGGAGATCATCAACCTGTTCATGGACTACGAGACCTTCGGCGAGCACCAGAAGGAGGGGTCGGGAATATTCGATTTCATGAGGTTCCTTCCGGGAATCCTCCTTCGTGACGGTTCCTTCGAGTTCACGACTCCGACCCAGGCCGCGAGGAGGCACAAGCCTATCGCCGAGATCGAGGTCCAGGATCCTATCTCCTGGGCTGACGAGGAGAGGGACGTGACGGCATGGCTCGGCAACGAGCTGCAGCAGGATGCCTACAACAAGCTGTACGGTCAGGCCGAGAAACTGGCGCTGCTGAATGATCCTGTCCTCTGGGAGGATTACGGGCATCTTCAGGAGAGCGACCACTTCTACTACATGAGCACCAAGTTCTTCTCTGACGGGGAGGTTCACAGCTACTTCAATCCTTACAACACTCCTTACGAGGCGTTCATCAACTACATGAACGTGCTGAGTGACTTCATCATCAGGATTGACGACGCGATGACCACTTCGGGTAAGAAGATGAAACCTGCCGCCGAGCCTGTCAAGGCACCGGCTAAGGGAAAGGCGGCGCGGAAGGTCGTGAAGGACGCTTCGGCAGGCTCGACGGTTGCCGATGCTCCCGCACCGGCGAAGAGAAAGCCCGCGAGAAAGACAACCAAACAAGTAAAAAAGAAATAAGTAAATGACAAACGAACTGACGAATCCAGACTATCTGTTTGAGGTCAGTTGGGAGGTGTGCAACAAGATCGGGGGGATCTACACGGTGATCGCCACCAAGTCCCTCTATCTGAAGCAGCAGCTTCACAAGCATCACATCCTGATCGGCCCTGATGTCTGGATGGACACTGAAAGCAATCCGGATTTCATAGAGGATCCGCATCTTTACAGTCTATGGAAAGCTCAGGCCGCCTCTGAGGGCATCAGAGTGCGGATCGGCAAATGGAACGTTCCGGGGAATCCTATCGCGATTCTGGTGGACTACAAGCAATTCCTGACAAGCCAGAACGACATCCTGTCCAAGTACTGGGAACGTTTCCAGGTCGATTCCATCACCGGAAACTGGGACTACAAGGAGAACTTCCTGTTCGGTTACGCTGCCGGAAAGGTCATAGAGAGCTTCAGGAACTTCAATCTGAGCGCCTCGGACAAGATCGTGGCGCAGTTCCACGAGTGGCAGACCGGAGCCGGACTCCTTTACCTTAAGTACAAGCAGTTGCCTGTGGCTACTGTGTTCACTACCCACGCGACCGTGGTGGGGCGCTGCATCGCCGGCAACAACCTGCCGCTGTACGATTCGATGAACCTTTACGACGGCGACCAGAAGGCCCGCCAGTTCAATGTGATGGCCCGTCACTCGCTGGAGAAGAAGTCGGCGCAGAACGCGGACATATTCACGACCGTCAGTGAGATCACGGCGAGGGAGTGCGAGCAGTTCCTTCAGCGCAAGGTGGATGTCGTGACACCGAACGGTTTCGAGAACAGCTTCACTCCGGCGACGGAGGAGGAATATGACGCGAAGCGCCGCGCCGCCCGCGCCAGACTGATCGAGGTGGCCACGGCGATGTCCGGGGAGGTGGTGTCCAAGGATGCCGTCCTTGTCGGCATAGGTGGCCGTTACGAGTACCGCAACAAGGGGATCGACGTGTTCATCGATGCCCTTAAGAAGCTATCCGACACAGAACCGCAAGGCCGTGACATCCAGGCGTTCATCATGATTCCTTCCGGCCACAACGGAGCAGACAAGGATCTTGTCGCCAAACTCGCCGGCAGCGGTTCTCCGGACTACACGACACAGGTTTCCCACTATCTGATGGACAATGAATATGATGTCGTCACCCGCCGCTTCAAGGAGTTGGGCTTCACCAACGCCAAGGGCAGCCGCGTGAAGGTCTATTTCATACCGTCCTACCTGAACGGCTCCGACGGCGTGTTCGACATGAAGTACTACGACCTGCTTGTGGGACTTGACCTGACGCTGTTCCCGTCCTACTACGAGCCTTGGGGCTACACTCCTTTGGAAAGCCTTGCGTTCAGCATCCCGTCCTTGACGACCAGCCTGGCCGGATTCGGCCTCTGGGTGAGGTCGCACTACGGCAAGGAGCATCCGGGCATCACGGTTCTGGACAGAAACGACTCGAACTATTTCGATGTCGTGGACGGAGTCGTGGCGAGGATCAAGGAGATCGCCGCCCTGGATGACGAAGGCCGCAAGGCCTACATGGCTTCGGCCAAGGATGTCTCCACGATAGCCCTGTGGGAAAACCAGATTCAGTATTACAAGGAAGCATATTCAAAGGCCATAGAGAAGGTAATTGAGGCCAGAGGCGCTTTCCCGGATGAACTTAATGAAGATAAATCAATGGCATACAAGAAGATAGCTATTAACAACCCGACTTGGAAGAGTGTGATGGTGACCCGCCACCTTCCTGCTGCCCTTTCCGGACTTGAGACACTTTCCAAGAACCTTTGGTGGTGCTGGAACGAGTCCGCGAAATCCCTTTTCAAATCGATCGACCCGGTCATCTGGCACGGCACCTGCCACAACCCTATGGCTCTGCTTGACGCTGTGAGCCTTAAGAGGTTCAAGGCTCTGGCCAAGGACGACGCCTTCCTAGGCGAGCTCAAGTCCGTGATGGAAGAGTTCAACGCCTACATGGCCCTCAAGGCCGAGCGCAAGGATCCTTCGATAGCGTATTTCTGTATGGAATACGGTCTGGACACCTCTTTGAAGATCTACTCCGGTGGTCTCGGACTTCTCGCCGGGGACTACCTCAAGGAGACCAGTGACATGAATGTCAATCTGGTGGCTGTCGGACTTCTGTACCGTTACGGCTATTTCACCCAGATCATCACCGGACAAGGCGAGCAGGTGGCTCGTTACGACGCGCAGGATTTCACGAAGATCCCTGCAGAGCCGGTCATGGATGCCGAGGGCAAATGGATGACCACGAGTGTCGCTTTCCCTGGCCGTACGATCACAGCGAGGATCTGGAAGGTGGCAGTAGGTCGTACCGACCTCTATCTGCTTGACACTGACTACGAGGCTAACTCTCAGGAGGATCGTCAGGTGACCTATCACCTCTATGGCGGCGACTGGGAGAACCGTCTGAAGCAGGAACTTCTGCTTGGAGTCGGCGGCATCAGGGCACTCAGAAACCTCGGAATCAATCCGAGGATCTACCATTGCAACGAGGGACACGCCGCGTTCACGGGACTTGAGAGGCTTCGTGAATATATTGAGGAAGACAATCTCGATTTCGGCGAGGCTCTTGAGGTAGTGAGGTCGTCATCGCTCTTCACCACCCACACTCCGGTTCCTGCCGGTCACGACGCTTTCGACGAGGGACTGCTCAGAAAGTACATCGGTCATTACCCTCAGCGTCTGAAGATTGACTGGGAGACGATGATGGGCCTCGGCAAGGTGAACGGCAACGATGTGAACGAGAAATTCTCGATGAGCTTCCTCGCCGCCAACCTCTCGCAGAACGTCAACGGTGTGTCGATGCTTCACGGTGATGTCAGCAAGGAGATTTTCAGCAGCATCTATCCGGGCTATCTGCCTGAGGAACTGTTCATCAGCTATGTTACCAACGGCGTGCATTACCCGACCTGGGCAGCCGCTGAGTGGAAGAAGATCCACGCCCGTGTGTTCGGCCCGGAGTTCGCGACCCATCACTACGACAAATCCTGCTTCGAGGGCATCTACAAGGTTGCCGACACGGAGATCTGGGAGACCAGGAAGGCCTTGAAGAAGAGGCTGATAAACATTGTCAAGGAGCGGATTTCCGATCCTTCGCAGTGCAACCATTACTCTCCGAGCCAGATTGTGGCGATCAAGGAGAACCTGCGTGACGATGTGCTGACCATCGGTTTCGCCCGTCGTTTCGCGACCTACAAGAGAGGAACCCTTCTGTTCTCTGATCTTGACAGGCTTGACGCCATCGTGAATGATCCCGTGCATCCGGTCCAGTTCCTTTTCGCCGGCAAGGCCCATCCGGCTGACAAGGCCGGACAGGATCTCATCAAGAGGATCATAGAGATCTCCAAGCAGGATCGCTTCATCGGAAAGATCGTGTTCATCCCGGGCTATGACATCTCCCTCGCCAAGAGGCTTGTTCAGGGTGTCGATGTGTGGATGAACAACCCTACAAGGCCTTTGGAGGCTTCCGGTACATCCGGCGAGAAGGCCTCGATGAACGGAGTGATGCACTTCTCCGTGCTTGACGGCTGGTGGGTGGAGGGCTACAAGCCGGGAGCCGGCTGGGCTCTTCCTCTGGAGCGTACCTACGACGACCAGAACTACCAGAACGAGCTGGACGCCGCCACGATCTACACGACGATCGAGAACGAGATCGCCCCGGCCTACTACGATGTGGACAAGTCTCTCGGACTGTCTCCTACCTGGGTGGGCTACATCAAGAACACCATTGCCCAGGTGGCCAACAACTTTACCACCAACAGGATGCTGACCGACTACTGTGATCAGTACTACATACCTCAGTCGGAGCGTGCCGGTAATATGGTGGCTGATGACTACAAGATGGCCCGCGTGATCTCGGCATGGAAGAAGAAGGCGCGCCGTGAGTGGCAGAACGTGGAGGTCATCTCCCAGACGCAGCCTGACCCGTCCTACAGCCTTACCGAGTCCAATGCCTTGACCTCTGAGGTTGTGCTGAATCTCGGCGATCTTTCTCCTCAGGACATCGGTGTGGAGATGCTGTTCGCCACGACTGACGTGAAGCATCAGCTGCATATTCAGGAAAAATGTGACTATGAGGTTGTCGAGTTCGACGACGGTGTCGCCAAGTACCGCGCGTCCATCCTTCCGGACAGGACGGGTATGTACCAGGTGGCGGTCCGGATGTTCGCCAAGAACCCGTTGTTGCCTCACAGACAGGATTTTGAGCTTGTGAAATGGTTATAGCTACCGGATTCTTTGACGGTGTCCACATCGGGCACCGTTTTGTGATTGAGCGGCTTGTGAACGCGGCCAGGGAGAGGGGCGACCAGAGTATGGTCGTCACTTTCTGGCCTCATCCTCGCAACGTGCTGCAGGACGATGCCCGCAACCTTAGGCTTCTGACCTCTCTGGAGGAGAAGAAGGCGTTGATCCGCGGTCTAGGCGTGGATCACGTCGAGGTGCTGCCTTTCACCAAGGAGTTCAGCAGACTGACCACCAGGGAATATTTCCGTGATGTCCTGATCACCCGTTTCGGTGCCAAGGCTATCCTGATCGGCTACGACAATCGTATGGGCTGCGACCCTCAGACTCCGGGATCAATCGAGAAAGTGGCTCAGGACGAAGGACTTGACGTGATCCGTTTAGGGAGCGTGGCCTCTCCTGCCGGTGTCACCGTCAGCTCCACGAAGATCCGTGACGCTGTGGCCGCCGGGCAGATGGAGGCCGCAGCAGCGATGCTTGGGTATGAATATTCATTGCTGGGCGTTGTGGTGGCGGGCAATCGCCTTGGCCGCACGATCGGCTTCCCGACGGCGAACATCCAGCTTTACGAGCCTCTGAAACTCCTTCCCGGCAACGGTGTCTATTCGGTGGATGCCGAGACTCTTGGCCGTAAGTTCAAGGGAATGTGCAACATAGGTGTCCGCCCGACCGTCCGTGCCGGCGGCCAGCGCACCATCGAGACCAACATATTCGACTTCGACGAGGACATCTACGGTCTCGACCTCAAGGTAACCTTTCATCACAAGATCCGTGACGAGCGCCGCTTCGACTCCATAGACGCCCTTCAGGCTCAGCTCGCCGCCGACAGGGCGCACATTCTTGCGGAATGACAATGCGGCTGTCTTGGTGCACTCATTCGGTCGCTGAGCTTGTCGAAGTGACCATTGTAAAAGATTATGTCAAAGGATAGGCGATGCCCCGCTCCACCAGGATTTTGCACGTTACCAAAATTCTTGGGTGGAGCGGGGCACTCGCCTATAGAAACATCTCTCTTGTAATGCCTTACGTTATTCAATGTAAAACACACAAACGCGATATCCTTTCTCAGGGAAGGTCACTCATAAGTTAAAATCGCTTTTGCAAAAGTTAATTTGATAGTGTTTGTCGCTTTTCTATAAGTTAAAAATGCTATAATAATTGCTTTTCCGAAAGCGAATGCTTATTTTTGCCAGTAAGAAAGAAATACTAATGAACGAGAATAACATTCAGCCGTTGCGGACGGTTTACCACAGGAAACTTGCTGAGACAACTCTGGGTTTTAAAAGATACCTTTACGGCCAGATTAACTGGGATGTGCGTATGTTAGGAATCAAGGGGGAGAAGGGCGTTGGTAAAACGACCCTGATTCTTCAGCATATTCTTGAAACCTTTGATAATCCGGATGATGCTCTCTATGTCTCTATGGATAATATGTGGTTCACCACACACTCGATTTTCGACCTTGCCGACTATTTGTATTCCATGGGAGTGTACCATCTGTTTCTGGACGAGATTCATAAGTGTCCGGAGTGGACGGCTGTCCTCAAGAATCTGTATGACAATTATCCGAATCTCAACATCGTTTACACCGGCTCGTCAATGCTGCGGATTGACAACTCAAAAGTGGATCTTTCAAGAAGACAGACATTGTACAGACTGCACAATATGTCATTTAGGGAATATCTTGAATATGAGAGGGTTGCTTCTTTCCCGGCATATACGTTGGAGGAACTGCTGCAAAGGCACGTGAAGATTGCAATGGAGATGGTGGCACAGTGCAAGCCTCTCAAATTCTTTTCTGACTATCTGTCAAGAGGGATGTATCCATATTTCAAGGAATCCGGGGCAGACTTCCATATCAGACTTGCGGAAACAGTCGCACAAACTATAGAAAGTGACCTGCCGGCCGTGGAGGACGTGACATTCGAGACCGTGCAGAAGTCAAAAAAGTTGCTGATGATCATTGCCGAGAAGATTCCGTTCATTCCGAACATCAGCAAACTCTGTCAGGCTTTGGGAACTACGCGTGATTCCTGTCTGAAGATACTCTACGCTTTGGACAGAGCCGGAGTGCTGAACCTGTTGACAGCTGAGCTGAAAAGTTACAAGAAACTTGTCAATCCGGACAAGATTTACATTGGCAACAGCAACATAATGCAGGCCTTGGGAGGCTCGTGCGACATTGGAACAATTCGTGAGACTTTCTTTGCGAATCAGGTCGGATCCCGGTATCCCCTTCAATATCCGAAGAAAGGGGATTTCTTCGCCTGTGGAAAATACCTTTTCGAGATTGGGGGCGCAGGCAAGACTTTCGACCAGATCAAAGACGAGCCTTACAGCTACCTTGCGGTTGACGACACCGAAATAGGCTCCGAGGCGCGAATCCCGCTTTGGATGTTCGGCTTCCTGTATTGAGATTGTATTCGAGTTTAGCGTTCCTTTCAGTGTGAAGTTCTGTGAGATTATAGTAGTAAACAATTCTGATATGCGAGAGAGACATCTCGATATTCTGTCACCTTTATGATTTTGAGAGGCGGGGATCGGATATTCGCTATTTGAAAGAAAATTACTATATTTGCAGAAACGGGAAGGGTTCCGCCGGGAAGGGCGGGACTCCGTTTTAATTTTATTCCCCGAAAAGAGGAATGGCGGTAGGCAATGGCCGCTTGGTTGTGATTTAATTTATTTGTTTGCAGACGATTGTCCGTCTGTGAGTTTGATATAAAAGAAAACAACAGTACGTTTCATTATGGCTGAAATTCATTATATGACCCAGGACGGGTTGGACAAGCTTAAGAAGGATCTTGCTGACGCATTGGCGCAGCGTCCTGTGATCTCCGCGGCCATTGCGGAGGCCAGGGAGAAGGGGGACCTCTCCGAAAACGCCGAGTATGACGCGGCGCGTGACGCGCAGGGACTGCTGGAGGTCAAGATCGCCAAACTGAAGGATCTCGTCGCCAACGCCAAGGTGATCGACGAGTCCAAGATCGGCACGGACAAGGTGCAGATCATGAACAAGGTTAAGGTGGAGAATGTGAGTGCGAAGCAGGTGATGGAGTTCACCATCGTCGGCGAGACCGAGGCGGATTTCGCCCACGGGAAGCTGGCCTCGACCACACCTATCGCAAAGGCCCTGCTCGGTCACTCCAAGGGAGAGACTGTGGAGGCCAAGGTGCCTTCCGGTGTCATCAAGTTCAAGATTCTCGACATTTCTTTATAATAGAAGACAATGGCTACAATATTCACAAAAATCGCGAAAGGGGAGATTCCTTCATTCAAGGTGGCCGAGAACGATGAGTTCTACGCCTTTCTGGACATAAGCCCTCTTGCGAAGGGGCATACGCTCGTCATCCCTAAGAACGTGGAGGATGACTACATCTTCCATCTGGACGAGAAGACCTACGAGGGACTCTGGGCTTTTGCCCGCAAGGTGGCGATCGCCATCAAGGCCGCCGTGCCTTGCCAAAGGGTAGGGGTCTGCGTGCTTGGAATGGAAGTCCCTCACACTCACATTCATCTGGTTCCGCTCCAGACCGAGGCTGACATGGACATCAAGAAAAAACGCCTGGAGATCTCGCCAGAGGAAAACAAGGCCATCGCCGAAGCTATATTCAATGAATATGAAAAATTGTAGAAACATTATTCTCGCGGCAGCCGTCCTGGTCGCCGCCTCTTCTTGCTCGGACAAGGTTCAGATCAAGGGAACGATTGCCGAAGCGCCTGACACCCAGGTGGTTGTGAAACAGCTTAACGGTGGTGCGCTTGTGGCGCTGGACACAGTGAAGACCGATGGCAAGGGAGCATATTCATACAGTGTCGAGGTTCTTAAGGGACAGCCTCAGTTCATCTACCTGTACAAGGGTGACACCAAGGTCGCTTCGCTGCTTCTGCGGAAGGGCGACAAGGTGAAGGTGGCCTCCGACACTCTCGGAAAGTATTCCGTGGAGGGTTCCGCCGAGAGCGAGCTGCTTCGACAGGTTGAGGAGGATTTCGCCGCGTTCCTGGATAAGTTCACGGCAGACGCCGCCAGAGGCGACAACGCCGCCGCCTCAAAGGACTACATCGACTACTACAGAGGCCGCGTGAAGTTCATCATGGAGAACGCCAAGTCCTTGACGGCGATTCCGGTTCTGTATCAGAAGATCAATGACAACTTCCCGGTGTTCAGCCAGGCCACGGACGCCATCATGTTCCGTAATGTGCATGATTCCCTGATGACGGTCTACCCGGAGTCCAGGTACGTCTCGGCTCTGGCCAGGGAGGCGGAGAAAAGGTTTAACGCCTTTGATTTGAGCCAGCGTATTCAGAACGCTCAGGAGAGCAGCTATCCGGATCTGTACCTTCCGTCTGTTGATGGTACTAAGGTTCGGTTGAGCGAGGTCGGCTCCAAGGTTGTGCTGGTCTATTTCTGGCAGGCCGCCGACGCCGCCCAGAAGATGTTCAACCAGGATGTGCTTCTGCCGTTCTACAAGGAGTACCATCCTAAGGGTCTGGAGATATATTCAGTTTCGCTTGACACCGACAAGGGAGTCTGGGCAAGTGCAGTGAAGAGCCAGAACCTGCCGTGGATCAATGTCTGCGATGGTTTGGGAGCCGCTTCCCAGGCAGCAGTGCTGTACAACATCAACCGCGGCCTTCCGGTCGCCTATGTGATCGCGGACGGCACGCTCAGTGCGGAGACGATCCGGAATGACAGTGATCTGCGCCGTGTCATTGCTTCAAGACTTTAATTTTCAGGAATATGCCGAGGGCTGACTATGTTGATTATGGTCAGCCTTTTTTATCTTTCGCCTTACGCCGGTAGTGTGTGTGCCGGGCTTTTGGGATGAGGCACAAAAACAATTCAGAACATGACCAGAAAGACAAGAGTAAGATTCGCGCCGTCACCGACCGGTCCGCTGCACATGGGCGGAGTCCGCACGGCACTCTATAACTACCTCTACGCCAAGCAGCGCGGAGGAGATTTCATCATCAGGATCGAGGACACCGACTCCCACAGGTTCGTTCCCGGGGCAGAGGAATATATCATCGAGGCGCTGAACTGGTGCGGCATCATTCCGGACGAGGGCGTGGACATCGATGGCAAGGTGGTCGAGACAGCTTCCGAGCGCCATCCTCACGCTCCTTACCGCCAGAGCCAGAGGCGCGGAATCTACCGCAAGTACGCCGAGCAGCTGATCGAGGCCGGCTACGCCTACTATGCCTTCGACTCATCCGAGGCTCTGGAGAAGGCTCGCGCCGAGGCTGAGGCCTCCGGCCAGACCTTTATCTACAACCAGGTGACAAGGATGAGGATGCGCAATTCGCTGACCCTTCCGGAGGATGAGGTAAGGAGGCTTTTGAAGGAGACTTCCGACTGGACTGTCCGCTTCAGGATGCCGACCGACACGGTTGTCAAGATGGATGACCTGATCCGAGGCCACATCGAGGTGAACACCGACACTCTCGACGACAAGGTGCTCTGGAAGAGGGCCGACGAACTGCCTACCTACCATCTCGCCAACATCGTGGACGATCACCTGATGGAGATCACCGAGGTCATCCGAGGAGAGGAATGGCTCCCGTCCCTGCCGCTCCACTATATGCTTTACAAGGCTTTCGGCTGGGAGGACACGATGCCTCGTTTCGCCCACCTGTCCCTGCTTCTGAAGCCGGACGGAAAGGGCAAGCTCAGCAAGCGCGACGGCGACAAGCTCGGTTTCCCGGTGTTCCCGCTCAAGTGGGTGAACGCCCAGGGAGAGGTCTCCAGAGGCTACCGTGAGGACGGTTACTTCCCGGAGGCTTTCGTGAACCTGCTTGCGTTCCTTGGCTGGAATCCCGGCGATGACAGGGAGATGTTCACGATGGACGAGCTGATCAAGGCATTCTCGCTTGACCGCATCGTCAAGTCCGGCGCCCGCTTCAATCCGGAGAAGGCCCGTTGGTACAACAAGGAGTATCTCCGTCTGAAATCCGATGAGGAGTTGGAGGAGCTGTTCGTCCCGATTCTTGAGGAACACGGAATGAGGATTGTCGGATCAGCCGATAGCGCCAAGGCTGCAGGAGCCGAGACCAACGAATTGGGCGCTGATCCGGCAAGTCACATATTCACAAAGGATTACGTTCAGAATGTCATCTCGTTCACCAAGGAGCGCGCCACGTTCGTGAAGGATTTCTGGACGATCGCCTCTTACCTCTTCATCGCGCCGGAGGACTTTGAGAAGTACGGTGTCAAGGCTGGAGCCGCAGTCGAGCCGCAGAACAATGATCCTCGCCGTCAGGCGGATCCGCGCGCCAAGGTCTTCGACGACGCTGCTACCGCGCCTTTCCTTGCGAAGGACGTGGACAAGTTCTGGAAGCCGGAGAACGCTGAATATGTCGCCCGGGTCGCTTCCTTTGTGGATGAATATGCCGGTGAATGGACTGTCCCGGCCTTCGAGAAGGCTCTAGAGGATTTCATCAGAGGCAATGAATGGCCGATGGGCAAGGTGATGAACGCCACCCGTCTAGCTCTCGCCGGAGCCTCCAGCGGACTGGGCATCGCCGACATCATCGTCCGCATCGGCAAGCCCGAGACCCTCGCCCGCATCGCCTACGCCACCTCACGTCTGGCGTAGGGCTACGTTGCTCCTGATGGCAAACCAGAAGCAGGCGGTTATGCTTACCAATGCTACAACCTTTAGGTACAGCCTGTAAGCCTCCCATATAAACAGAAACATCTTATAGAATTTATTTATTGCGATAAACAAATCTGATACAAATTTGTTTATCGCGATAAACATTTTTATATTTCAAAAAGCGTTTCGCCGGACAAACACCTAATTCTATTGATCAATGCGGCGTTTTTTCCCTCAATGAGTGATGATTTTCGGCGTTTTCTTCCCTTAATGAGGGAAAATTGCTATATTTGCGCGGAAGTTATACAAATTCATGTTATTATGATTGACACACAACTTTATGAATATATGATGGAGATGCTGAGGAAAACTCCCACGGGGTTTCATCGGTATCTTTATCAGGATATTCCCTGGGAGGCGCAACTTGTCGGGATCACCGGGGCGAGAGGAATCGGAAAGTCCACGATGATAAGGCAGTATATTCTTGGAAATCAAGATAAAGGACGATTCCTCTATGTTTCGGCTGACCACACGTATTTCGCTGACCATAGATTATCCGATCTGGCGGATGAGTTTGTAAAGGATGGGGGAACGCATCTGTTCATTGATGAGGTGCATAAGTATAGTGACTGGTCAAGGGAACTGAAGCAGATTTATGATGTTCATTCAGATTTGCACGTGGTGTTCACGGGATCTTCTATTTTGGATATCGAGGACGGTGCCGCGGATTTGAGCCGTCGCGCGCTTGTCTATCCGATGAGCGGACTCTCGTTCAGAGAGTATCTGAAACTCTTCCACAAAGTTGATGCACCGACATATTCATTGGTGGATATTCTTGCAGGGAAGGGAGAGATCCCTGGCATTGAGCATCCGTTGCCATATTTCCGTGAATATTTGAGGAAAGGGTATTATCCTTTTTCGGGTGAGATTGGATTTGAGATGCGTCTGCAGCAGGTTGTGTCGCGGACGATTGAGTCGGATATCGCCCAACATGCCAACTTGAAGGCCTCCACCGCCCGCAAGTTGAAGAAGATGCTTGCCATCATAGCTTCGCTGGCACCATACAAGCCGAGTATGGAGAAACTGGCGGTGGAGATAGGGGTTAGCAAGAACAATGTTCCTGAATATCTGACGTATATGGAAAAGACAGGCCTTATCGGCCAACTTCGGGATGACACTGGAGGGCTCCGTGGATTGGGAAAGGTGGAGAAAGTTTACATTGACAATCCGAACCTGATGTATGCGTTGTCGGGAAGTTCTGTTGACATAGGTAATGTACGTGAGACCTTTTTCTATAATCAGATGAAGGTCCGTAACGATGTCATCTCATCCAAGGAATCGGATTTTGTGATTGGCAAGAACACCTTTGAGATAGGTGGCCGCAAAAAAGGTCAAAAACAGATAGATGGGATAAACGGAGGCATAGTCGTGAAAGACGACATTGAATATGCCCACGGCAACGTCATTCCGCTCTGGCACTTCGGGCTTAACTATTAGGCGATCGCTCTACATTTCTTTTTCCTGGCGGTTTGTGCGCTTGATGGCCGGGACTCTTTCTAGTTCCGCCAGATTTTGGCCGTGCTCCACAGCCAGGGCTGGTTTCTTGTCCGGATCGAAGCGGAATCGCTTCACGTTGTCGGAGGTGTTGTAGCCGATGATCTTCACCTTGCCGGTGAGGTTGATCTCCTCGTCCTGCTCCGGCAGACTCTGCCTCTCGAACCTGAAGTCTTTGCCGATGATGATCATGTTGCCCAGGTCAGCTTTTGCGATCTTCCTCAAGTCGTTGACTTTGAATCCAGTGGCGATGGCGGTTATCTGTACCTTGTCGCCGATCTCCGGTTCTGTCATCCAGACTAGCCCGGTCTTGAACTTCTTGACGTTCCCTGTATATTCAGAAATCTTCTTGTTGATCTCGGAAAGGTCGTCCATTGTCAGACCGTTCTCGTTCTTGCCGCAAGTGATGTTGATCAGCAGGCTTTTGGCGGTCTTGAGGTCGAAATCGTTCAGGAGAGGGGACTGCAGCGCCCCCTTCACCGCATCGTCGATCCTGTTCTTTCCGGTGCCGGTGCCGCAGCCCATCAGAGCCATTCCGCTGTTGCGCATCATGGTCTTGATGTCCTCGAAGTCCACATTGATGTAGCCCGGACGGCTGATGATCTCCGTGATGCCTTTGACGGCGGTCGCCAGCACCTCGTCGGCTTTCGGGAAGGCCTCATGGACAAGATGGCTTCCGAAGAAGTCGTAGAGTTTCTCGTTGTTGATGATCAGGAGGCTGTCCACGTTCTTCACAAGCTCGTGGATGCCGTCGATGGCTCTGGACATCGCGTTGTCGCCCTCGTTCTCAAAAGGAAGCGTGACCACGCCTACTGTGAGTATGCCTTTGTCCTTGGCCATCTTGGCGATGATCGGAGCCGCTCCCGTGCCTGTGCCGCCGCCCATGCCGGCGGTGATGAAGAGCATCTGGGTCTCCTCGCCGAGTACCACCTTGTCAATCCTGTCGTGGGCCTCCAGCGCGGCCTTGCGCCCCTTGGCGGGATCTGTTCCCGCTCCGAGGGCGTTGTCCCCGATGTGTATCTTCACAGGGACGGGGCTTCCATCAAGTGCCTGACGGTCAGTGTTGCAGACAATGAAACTGCAACCTTCCACCTTTTCCCTGAACATGTAGTTCACGGCATTGCAACCGCCTCCGCCCACGCCGATGACCTTTATCATTGACTGGATCGGTGTCATCATAGGGCTGCTCTCAGCCAGATCTATGTCGAAAGTGTCGATAATGTCTCCCATAACCTCTTGCAGATTAAACCTCTTCGTTGTTCATATCGTCGTACAGTTCCGCGACTGTCTCCTTGATGTGCTTTGTCCAGGTGAAGTTGAACAGGCTCCTGTGCTTTTTCTCCTTTTCCTTCTTTTCACGTTTCCTGTTCTTGTACTCCTTTATCTCCTCCGGAGTAGGAGGGTCGAACACGCCTCTCTCGTCTTCCTCCTCCCTTCCTGAAGCCACGGTCTCCTCTATCGTAGGGTGATTGGTTTGTGAATATGGATCGTAGTCATCCTCTGGTTCCTCCTGCCGGGTCTCTTTCTGGCGGACGACTTCCTCCACGCCTACGATCACCGTCCCGGTCTCAGGAACATCTTCCACAACCTCCTGTACAGGAGTGGCTTCCTCCTTTTCTTCGGGAATCTCCGCCGAACCGGTCTGAGGCACCGTCATGTTTCTTGCCACCGCTTCGTTCACGCAGTTGAGGAACCGGTCGTTCCTGGCGGACAGTATCATGCCCATGGAGGTCGCGGCGCTTGTCTCGCTTGCCTCCGGGCAACCTTCGCAGGAGAAGAGTTTTCTTGGTCGCCCCACCTTCACCGTGTAGCCGGACAGCTCCTTGATGTAGTTGGCGCAGTTCACGAGTTCGGCTCCGCCTCCGGTCACCACGACTCCGGCCCGTAGATCCTCCTCGGATGCGAATCCGCTTTCCTGGATCCTGAACAGCAAGGCCTCTATGATCTCCTTCATCCTGGCCGTGATGATCTCGGAAATGTACTTCACGGAGACCTGGGCGGTAGTGTTTCCGTCCTCGTCGACAATCTGGATGGATTTCTCGCCAAGCGACGACAATTTGTTCGGCATGCACGCGCCGTAGGCCTTTTTGATGTTTTCGGCAAGCTCGAACGAGAAGTTGCACTCGGACTTTATGTCGTTCGTCACGCTGTTGCCTCCGAAAGGGATGGCGGCGTAGAAACGCATGATCTTGTCTTTGAATATGGTGACAGAACTTACCCCCGCTCCTATGTCGATCAGCGCCACGCCGTTCTCCATCTGCTCGGACTTCAGTACGGCCTTTGCCGTGATGCCCGGTGTGAAGTACTTCTTGGCGATGGCTATTCCCAGATCATTGAACACGCTGTCGATGTTCGAGGAATATCTCCGGTTTCCGATGAAGACCTTGAAATTTCCCTCAAGGGTCTCCGCCGCCATCCCGACGATGTCATTCTCCGGCTCGTTGATGCTGTCCTCTGTGGAGAAAGACTGAGCGACGGCACCGTAGATGACCTCTTTGGTGGAGTCTTCCAATGGGTAGGACTCCAGTGCCATCGATTTGAGAGCCTTGATCTCGCTCTCCTGGATCAGGTCATCAGGCTCAGGTCTGGTCATGCTGGCAGAGGCCGTCTCCTGGCGGACATACCAGCGCGGGAGACCGACGATCACCTGCTGGATTTTGATTCTGAGGGCTTGCTGGGCCTCGCTGATGGCTTTCCTGACCTCTTCCTTGACCTTGCCGGGAATAAGGACATAGCTGTAGCGTATGCCAAGCGAAGGTGATTCCTTGTAGTAGATCACCTCGACATTCTGATCCTGGATCCTGGCCACACAGACGGCCAGCTTGGATGTTCCCAAGTCAACAGATGCTATGTATCTCTCTTCCATATCCACTTATCTATTTTCTGCAGACAATCTGCCCGTTGTATTTAACATTCACAGTTTTGTAGTATCCCGCGCCCTTCTCTGGCAGGATCGATGTGTAGTAGCGTCCCATCATCTCAAATTTCCGTTCGTAGTCCACGGGGGATCCGAAGATGAAGGTCTCTTTCCCTTGGCGAGGAATCATGATCATGTCACCGCCTTCCGTGACCGTGATCTGGCAGATGTTCTCCGCCCATGTCTTTGACTTCTGCATGAAGTTCACAAGATCAATCACTTCCGACAGCCATTTCTTCTCCGCATCGGTTTTCGGCTCTCCCTTGTAGCCTCTTTCCACATTAAGAGGCACCGCTCCGTCGATGATAGGCACCATCGAGGTGTAGTTGCGCTGGAGAGGGAACAGAAAGCCTTTCTCATCGGCGTAGAAGCCGTTGTTGTCTTTCTGGAACCTGATCACAGGCTCCCTCTGGCGAAGCCTTACATTGAGGTAGCCGTCGGGTGTCGTGTAGGCGTCGGCCTTCAGAATCGCGCTCTTGCCTTCAAGGACATTCTCGACTTTCGCCAGATCCACGCTGTCCAGACGCTGCCCCAGGTAGTTCCCGTACCCTTTGCTCAGGTAGCCCTCCACGTCCTTGGCTGTGACGAATGTCAGATTGTCGGCGAACTCCACCCTGACCCCGGCGCAAGTAAGCTGTCCGATCCTCCTCTCGTTCAACCCGTGGATCACAAGGTAGACGAGGGCGATCAGGCAGGCAGCCGCCGCTGCGAGGGTTATTCTGAGGCCTTTTTTCATGCTACAATCGTTTTTTCAGCAGTTCGGTGACCGGCGCGATGAATCTGTCGATGTTGCCGGCGCCGAAAGTGACCAGCACATCCACAGGCTCGTTCTCAAGATAGGCCATAAGCTCCTCTTTCTTAAGGAGTACCTTGTCAGGGCAAGTCACCTTGTCGAAGATCAGTCCGGAGGTGACTCCAGGGATTGGCTCTTCCCTTGCCGGATAGATGTCAAGAAGGATCAGTTTGTCCACCTTGCTCAGGGCCTGGGCGAAATCATCGGCGAAATCCCTTGTCCTGGTGAAAAGATGGGGCTGGAATATGGCCGTGATTTTCCTTCCGGGAAACATTCCCCTTAGGGAAGAGATCGCGGACGCGAGTTCCTTGGGATGATGGGCGTAGTCGTCAATGTAGGACAGATGCGGAGTGTTGATGTGCGCGTCAAGCCTGCGCTTTACCCCTGAATATGTCCCGATGGCTTCCTTGATGGCCTCCGGAGCCACTCCATGGTTGAGGCAGACCGCCGCCGCAGCGACACTGTTCTCCACGTTGATCCACCCCGGGATTCCTACCCTGATGCCCCCTATGGTTCCACCTGGGTAGACCAGATCGAAAATGTAGTGTCCGACCTCGTCGGGTCTTGGGTTGACGGCATGGTAGTCCGCCGCCGGATCGTCATAACTGTAGTGAAGTATCCTGGCCTTTGTGTCTTCCGGAGTGATGTCCAATCCCTGTTTCACGATCAGAGTCCGGCTGACCTGCGAAGCGAAGGCCTTGAATGCCTTACGGTACTCCTGGAGGGTTCCGTAGATGTCCAGATGATCCGCGTCCATCGACGTGATGGCGGCGATGGCGGGGTGGAGCTGGAGGAACGAGCGGTCGAACTCGTCGGCCTCCGCGACGATTGTCGGGGTGTGGCTCGTGAGAAGGTTCGTGTTGTAGTTCTTCGAGATGCCTCCCAAGAAAGCCGAGCAGCCTTTTCCGCTTTCCGTCAGGATGTGCGCCACAAGAGTGCTGGTGGTTGTCTTTCCATGCGTTCCGGCCACGGCGAGGCATGTCTGCCCCTCGGCCAGTTCTCCAAGCATGCGTGACCTCTTGACAAGGGTGTAGCCGTGTTCCTTGACGTAGACGAACTCCTGAAGATCCTCGGGGATCGCCGGAGTGTAGACGACAAGGGTGGAGGCCACATCCTTAGGGATGTAGTCCGGATCGTCCTTGTAGTGGATGTCGATCCCTTCTTTCTCAAGCTCAAGGGTCAGCTCGGACTGCGTCCTGTCATAGCCGGCGACCGGGTAGCCTTTGAACTTATAGTATCTGGCGATGGCGCTCATGCCGATGCCACCGATCCCAAGGAAGTAAATCTTTGAATATTTTGACATTTCTAATCTTTGATCAATTTGTAAACCTCTTCCGCGATTTTACCCGCCGCGTCCGGCAGCGCCATTTTTCCCGCGTTCTCTTCGAGCGCGGCTATCCTGGCCTCATCCTTCAGCAGATCCAGGGCTGTAGGGATCATCTTCTCCATAGCGTCAGCGTCCTTGACGATGAGTGCCGCGTCTTTCCTGACAAGAGCCATAGCATTGTGTGTCTGATGATCCTCGGCCACATTAGGTGACGGCACGAAGATCACGGCCTTGTGGGCGGCGCAAAGTTCTGACACAGAGCTGGCGCCGGAACGGGAGACCACAACGTCGGCGGCGGCATAGGCAAGTTCCATCCTGCCGACGAAATCTGTGTGATGAACATGCCTTAGTACCTCCGGGTTCCGGGCTTTCTGCTCCGCCATGAACTCGTCAACGCCCTTCCTGTAGTACTTGCCGCACTGCCAAAGCACGTCCACTCCGTCGATTCCTGGACATCCGTCGCTGATCCATTTCCTCATGCATTGGTTGAACCTGCTGCTGCCAAGGCTTCCGCCGACCACGAAAATGTGCTTTCTGGAAGGATCGAGGCCATATTCCTTAACCCCTGCCTCCTTCATCTCTCTGGTCGCCGGGACTATGATGCCTCTGATCGGATTTCCTGTCATGACGATCTTGTCGGCGGGGAAGAAACGCTCCATCCCTTCGTAGGCGACGCAGATTTTCTGAACCCTTCCTCCGAGTTTCTTGTTCGTCAGCCCGGCGAATCCGTTCTGTTCCTGGATGAGGGACGGGATCTCCATCCCTGTGGCCGCCCAGAGCAGGGGAGCGCTCGCATAGCCTCCGACGCCGATCGCGATCTGAGGCTTGAATTCCTTGATGATCCTTCTGGCCTTGAACACGCTGGCGACCACCTTGAACGGCACGCTCAGGTCATTCAGGATGTTCTTAAGGTTAAGCTGGCGCTGAAGTCCGACGATCGGCAGCCCGACTATCCTGTAGCCTGCCGCCGGCACCTTCTCCATCTCCATCTTGCCCTCGGCTCCCACAAACAGGATCTCGGTCTCGGGATTCAGTTCCTTCAGCTTGTTGGCGATCGAGACAGCCGGGAAGATGTGTCCTCCTGTCCCGCCTCCGCTGATTATGACTCTCAATGCTTTATGCTCCATGTCTCTATTCATTGTTATGATCGTCGATCCCGTAGTCCGGGATGTCGTTCTCGTGTACCGGGATGTTCGCGTCAACGCCGCCGAAATCCTCCTCCTGGGCGTTGAGTCTGCTTTCAGCCTCGTCCAGCTCGTCCATCCTGCTGCCTATCTCGTCCCTGACCTGCCTGTCCACCAAAGGTTCGGCCTTGGCCGCCTCCCTATCGATCTTTCTCTTGGCCATCTTGCTTATGGACAGGATGATGCCGAAGGCGAGGCTGAACATTATGAACGATGAGTTGCCGTGGCTGATCATCGGAAGCGTCTGGCCTGTCAGCGGCCCGATGTCGCAGTTGACGGCTATGTGCATCATCGCCTGTCCGGTGATGAGCAGGACGAGTCCGGCCACCGCGGTCTTCGCGAAGTGGTTGTCACAGTTCCTTACGATGATCGAGCCTCTGGCCAAAAGGCTGATGTAGAGGATGATCACGAATATTCCTCCAAGCAGGCCGTACTCCTCCACCACGAAACTGAACATGTAGTCCTCGAACATGATCGGCACGACGTATCTCTGGGTGCTTCGTCCGGGGCCCTTGCCGAACAGCCCTCCCTCGTGGATGGCGATCTTCGCGCTTATCGGCTGCTTCACGTTGTCGAGCGCTTCCTGGAACTCGACGCTGTTCTGCGGATTCTCCCTCATTATCCTGAGATTGTCATCGATTCCTGCGCCGACAACCCTGTTGATCGCCGAGTCAAGATGCGGGAACAATTTGTGGCCTTCGTCCCGGCTCGCGTTGATGCAGATGCAGACGGCGAGCAGACCTATGCCGATGGCTATCGGCTTGACGAGTTCCTTGATGCTGATTCCTCCGATCAGGATGGTGATGAACATGATCCCTCCGATGAACAACGTGCTGGACAGGCTGCCGACCATGATAAGGAGGCAGACACTGAATATCGGAACGTAGATGTAGACGATTTTCTTGGTCAAAGGCTTGTTCCACAGCGGGTACTTCTTTCCCAGATGGTTGGCGATCATGAAGCTGTCGTTGCGGAAGGCGTTCACCGCCCATGCCAGGTACATGATCATGGCCACTTTCACGACCTCGAACACGTGGACCTGAAGTCCAAGGACGGACACGATTCTCCAGGCTTGGTTGAGGTACAGCGCCTTGACCGGGCCGACGGTGATGTGCAGGGCCAGGATCAAAAGCAGTCCGATGGAGACGGCGTAGCCCAGCTGCGAGACGATTCGGAAGAATCCTATCTTCTTGATGCTGCAACAGATGAGGATGATCGCAAGACCGCCGAGCGTCAGCACGAGTTGCTCGCTGATTATCGCCATCCTGGTCGTTTTCTGCTGGAGGGCCAGCAGTGAGGTGGATGAGAATATGGCCACGATGGACAGGAGGATGAGCAGCATCACGATCATCCACACCACCTTGTCGCCTTCGAAGGAATCCACGAAGTTCCAGAGGGTTTTCTTTTGCTTTGTCTCCCCGGCCATATTCATTCAACTTTTAGAGTCTTCTTACAGCTTCCTTGAATTTCTCTCCGCGGTCCTCGTAGCAGGTGAACAGGTCGAAGCTGGCGCAGCATGGGCTCAGCAGCACGATGTCTCCGGCCTTGGCGAACCCGCTGGCGGCCTTTACAGCCTCGTCAGCCGACTTGGTGTCCACGATGCTGTCCTTCCCGACGATCTGTTCGAACGCCTCGTGGATCTTGCGGTTGTCAACACCCAGGCACACGATGGCCTTGACCTTCTCCTTGACGAGCGGTTTGAGGATCTCGTAGTCGTTGCCCTTGTCGGTTCCGCCGACTATCCAGACAACCGGTCTCTTCTGGCATTCGAGGGCGTACCAAGCCGCGTCCACGTTCGTGGCCTTGGAGTCGTTGATGTAAAGCACGTCCTTGATGCTCAGCACGGGTTCGAGCCTGTGTTCGATTGGCTGGAATGTCGCCAGGGCCTCACGGATGGTCTTGTTGTCGATGCCCGAAGCCTTGGCCGCCAGAGCAGCCGCCATCGAGTTGTAGATGTTGTGCCTGCCGCCGAGGGCGAGCTCTTTCAGGAATATGTCGCATTCGTCGTTGTCGTACTTCACGACGATCTTGTCGTCCTTGAGGAAAGCGCCTTGCCTGACCTCGGTCTTCTGGCTGAACGGCAGACGCTTCGCCGAGAGGATGATCTTGTTCAGATGCTCGATGGTGATCTCGTCGTCGGAGTCGAAGATGAAGCAGTCCTCCGGCCTTAGATTCTGCGTGAGGCGGAACTTGGCCTTGACGTAGTTTTCCATCTGGTAGTCGTAGCGGTCCAGATGATCCGGAGTGATGTTGGTGATGATCGCGATGTCTGGACGGAAATCATAGCAGTTGTCCAGCTGGAAACTGCTGATCTCCAGAACATAGTAGTCGAAGTGTTCTGTGGCGACCTGGTAGGCGTAGCTCTTGCCGATGTTGCCGCCGAGTCCCACGTTGAGTCCGGCGTTCTGAAGCAGGTAGTAGATCAGGGATGTCGTGGTGGTCTTGCCGTTGCTTCCGGTGATGCAGATCTTCTTCGCCGTGTCATAGCGGCCGGCGAACTCGATCTCGGAGATGATGTGGATCCCCTGCGCCTCGATCTTCTTGATGATCGGAGCGGTGCTTGGAATGCCGGGACTCTTGACCACCTCATCGGCGTTCAGGATAAGTTCCTCAGTGTGATGACCTTCCTCGAAGCTGATGTCCCATTTGCGGAGTTCGTCCGCAAAGTGGTCGGCAATCTTTCCGTAGTCGGAAAGAAAGACATCGAATCCTTTCACCTTAGCGAGAACAGCGGCTCCGACTCCGCTCTCAGCGCCTCCCAAAACTACAATTCTGCTCATATTCTTAAATTTATCTTATCTTCAACAATGCCAATGTGGTGACGGCCAGGATGACTCCGATGAGCCAGAACCTTGTCACGATCTTCGCCTCCGGTATGGCGTGGTCCGGTCTGGAGATCAGTGCCGGGATGCCTTCCTTCTGGTAGTGGTGGTGCAGAGGGGTCATCTTGAATATTCTTCTGCCCTCACCGTATTTTTTCTTCGTGTACTTGAAGTAGCCTCTCTGCATGATGACCGAGAGGGACTCGACGAAGAAGATTCCGCAGAGAACCGGCAGCAGCAGCTCTTTTCTCATCAGTATGGCGCTCACTCCTATGATGCCTCCGATGGTCAGGCTGCCCGTGTCGCCCATGAACACCTGCGCGGGGTAGGAGTTGTACCATAGGAACCCCATCAGCGCCCCGACGAAGGCGGACATGAATATGGCGATCTCTCCACTGCCCGGAATGTACATGATGTTCAGGTACTCAGAGTTGATGAGGTTGCCGCCGAGCCAGGCGAAGATGCCCAGCACCACGCCGACGACCGCGCTTGTGCCGGCGGCCAGGCCGTCCATGCCGTCGGTGAGGTTAGTGCCGTTCGAGCAGGCCATGATGACAACCACTATCATCAGCATGTAGATCGCCCATTTGCAGTACCATCCCCATTTGCCTTTGAACGGAGAGAGGCACTTGTAGTCGAACTCGTGATCCTTCACCAGCGGGATGGTCGTCTTTGTACTCTTGACGACATTCTCCATCTTCCATCCTGCATCCTGAGCCACAAGTGTCTCGGAATCAACGTTCAGTGATCCGCTGTTGCCTTGTTCCACCACGTTGGTGGCCTCTGGCGGCGCGGTCACTTTCTCCCTGACGACAATGTCGTCGCTGAAGCAGACGGTCAAAGCTATGATAAGCCCAAGAAGGAGCTGTCCGATGAGTTTAGCCTTGGGATGCAGTCCTTCCTTGTTGTGTCTGAACACCTTGATGTAGTCGTCGGCGAATCCGAGGGAGCCGCACCAGATCGTTGTAAGGAGAAGAAGCTGGGTGTAGATGTTCTTAAGATTGCCGAACAGCAGGACGGCGACCACGATGCTGAGGATGATGATGACACCGCCCATTGTCGGAGTGCCTTTTTTCTGCATCTGCCCTTCGAGTCCGAGGTCACGTATGGTCTCTCCGATCTGTTTTTTCTGAAGCCATCTGATGATCCTGCGGCCTGCGAAAAACGAGATCAGCATCGCGGTGACACTGGTCAGCATGGCCCTGAAGGACAGGTAGGTGAACAGGCCCTGTCCAGGAATGTCGTAGTCTTTGAGATATTCAAAAAGATGGTAGATCATCGCGTTTCCTCCTATTCATTAACCATGTTTCCGAACACTTCGGCGACCACCTCGCGCTCGTCGAAATGACGGTGCTCCGTGCCGATTATCTGATATGTCTCGTGGCCTTTCCCCGCGAGCAGGATGACGGCGCCGTCTTTGGCGAACATGATCGCCGTCCTGATGGCCTCCTTGCGGTCGGCGATGAAGATGGCTTTTGACAAGCCTTTAGGACTGAATCCCTTACGGATGTCGTCAAGGATGTCTTCCGTCTTCTCCGTGCGGCTGTTGTCGGATGTGACCACAATCCTGTCGGCGTAGTCCTCGGCCACTTTGGCCATTTCCGGTCTCTTGGTCTTGTCACGGTCTCCGCCGCATCCGAACAGGCAGACAAGTTCCCTTCCGGAGTCGATGCTCCTGAGGGTCTTCAGCACATTGTCCAGCGCGTCCGGAGTGTGGGCGTAGTCGATGATGACGGAGAGGTCTCTCGGCCCTCTGATCGTCTCCAGCCTTCCCGGTGCTGACTCCAGCTTGCTGATGGCCACAAGAGTCTCTTCCGGATCGGCTCCCACGGCTATCGCGGCGCAGTAGATCGCCAGGATGTTGTAGGCGTTGTGCTGCCCGATGAGTCTGGTCCAGGTCTCCCGGCCGTCAATCCTGAGCAGCATGCCCTCGAAGGTCTCCTCCATGATGCGGCATGTGTGGTCGGCCAAGCCTCTGCATGAGTATCTTACAACCTTTGCCTTGGTGTTCTGCACCATGACCTCGCCGTTCCTGTCGTCGATGTTGGTGATGGCCGTGGCCGTGGCCGGAAGGTTGTCGAAGAAGAGTTTCTTGCAGCGAAGGTACTCGGCGAATGTCTTGTGGTAGTCCAGATGGTCGTGGGTGAGGTTTGAGAATATTCCCACCTTGAACTCCAGACCTGCCACACGCTCCTGCTCCACTCCGATCGAGCTTACCTCCATGAAGCAGAACTCGCATCCGGCATCCACCATCCGGCTCATCAGGGAGTTGATGGTGATAGGGTCGGCGGTTGTGTTGGCCGTCTCCAGCCGCTTGGTGCCCACGTAGTTGGCGATTGTGGAGAGAAGTCCGCAGTTGTACCCTTGCGACATGAAAAGCCGGTAGAGAAGTGTCACGGTCGTCGTCTTGCCGTTCGTGCCGGTGATTCCTACCAGCGTGAGCTTACGGGATGGGTTGTCGAAGAAATTGGCGGCCATCATCGCCACGGCGTGACGTGAGTCGGCCACCTTGACAAGGGTGACCGGAGCGTCCGGCTGTCCTGCGGCAGCGGTACGCATGGCCTCCTCGTCTTCGTAGACAATCGCCGCCGCTCCGGAGCCGATGGCTTTCCCGATGAAGGCATGTCCGTCGCTGTCATGACCTTTCACGGCGATGAATATGGCTCCCGGGGTGACTTTCCTCGAATCGTTGCAGACATCAAGGATCTCAAGGTCACGGTTTCCCCGCACCTCGATGACTCCCGCGTCCCTTATGATGTTTTCCAGTCTCATTTCAATGTAAGTGTTATGGCGGAACCTTCCGTCGCCTTGGCTCCCGGGGAAGGAGTCTGTGAGGTGACGTGTCCGGTTCCTGTGTACCTGCACCTCAGGCCGCTGTTCTCGATGATGAACATCGCGTCCTTAAGTCCAAGTCCTGTAACGTCCGGTACCACCGGATTCTTGGTGTCGGCTTGTTCGTGAATCTCCCTGTCGAGCTTCATCTGTGGAACTTTTGCCGAGGATATTATTGTGTTTCCCCACTCAGGGTCAAGTACATAGATCGCATCAACTACTTCCCGCATCACCGCCGCCGGACCGACACCACCGTAAAGGCTTCCTCTGATCAGATCGGATTTCATGCAGACTATCGCGCTGTATTTCGGATTCTCCGCAGGGAAGAATCCGACGAATGTGGCCAGGTTGTGGTAGCTTCCGTCCTTGGTCACATAAGGGGATGACATCCCGTACTTGTCGATCTCCTCTTTGGAAAGCACCTGCCTTGATGTGCCGGTCTTTCCGGCCACCGTAAGCTTGGCGCCTTTGAGCCTTTTGGCCGTCCCCTCGGATGTCACGGCGCGCATCGCCCTTAGCATCGTGTCGGCGGTGGCCTTCGAGCAGATGGACGCGTTCAGGACGCTCGGCCCCTTCTTCGTCTTGACGGCACCGTTCTTTTCGATGCTCTCCACGAGGTAAGGTTTCATCATCCTTCCCTTGTTGGCGATCGCGTTGTAGAATGTCAGGATGTGGAGAGGTGTCTCCTTGACGGAGTAGCCGATGGCCGTGGAACCGAGATCGGTCGCGCTCCATTGCTTGGAGTCCGGTGAAGGAATGTAAGGCTCGCTGAGACCTTTGAGGTCAAAATCGAAAGCCTGACCGAGCTTGTACATGTACAGCTTGTCAAGGAACCTCTTAGGGTTGTCATTGTAGTTCTTGACGGCGAGGTACCGGAACACATAGTTGGAGGAGATCTCGAAGCCGCGCAGGACCGAGATCTCTCCGTTGCCCTTGATGTGCGTGTCCTGCGGGTAGCCCGGTATCACACCGTTGTTCATCGGGATCACGTCGTCCAGGGACTTGACGAAACCGTCCTCTATCACGGTCATCAGCGTCGTGGCCTTGAACACGGAACCCGGCTCTGCGGCGAATCCGATCGCCATGTTGTAGACTTCGTTCAGGCTGCTGTCCTTGGGATCCTTGGTGAGGTTCACCATCGAGCGGATCGCACCGGTCTTCACGTCCATGATCACGGCGCACCCCTCGTTGATCTTCGGGTTGGCCGCCATCTGCTTCCTCATCGCCTTGTCAACGATGTCCTGAAGAGTGATGTTCAGGGTGGTCCTGACATTGAGGCCGTCTTCCGGCTTGACGTAGGTGCTGTCGTAGTTCTGGATCCTCTCCCGGTTGTCGGTCGGACGGAGCCAGATCTCTCCCTCTTTGCCGTGAAGGGCGTAGTCATATTTCCCCTCAAGGCCTATGTGATTGTTGCCGTTGGAGTTGCGGTTGTCTTTCACGTACCCTATCGTGCGTCTTGCCAGGGTCCCGTAAGGGTACTGCCTGGAATCCCGCTTGTTGACAATGATTCCGCTCTTGTAGCGTCCCTCCTTCATCAGCGGCAGTTTCTGCAGCCGCAGAAGGGCTCCCCTGTCAAGGTCGGCGGTCAGTCTCATGTACCTGTTGCCGTCCTTGCGCCCTGTGACGATCATCCGGTAGTAGTCTCCGGCGCTGCCTCCGACTTCCTTCGCCAGTCCGTCGCTGAAAGCCTTCGCCTTTGACAGCCAGTCCCTTTCCAGACTGTCGGGATTGCTCTTGCCGCGGAAAACGCTCTTGAGCACCGTGCAGTCCATGTAGAGCTGGTACATCGGTGTGGACATCGCCAGCAGTTTCCCGTCGCTGCCGATGATCGCTCCACGGTCCGGCTCGATGACGCTCTTGGTGCTTGGCGGAAGGAAGAACCTCGCCACATCCTTGTCCGGCTTCCAGAACAGCTGGATGCAGACCATCTTGCCGATGATGAAGAATCCGGCGACCAGCACGATGGCATAGAAGCAGTACAGTATCACGCCGATCCTGTCCCGTTTCTTCTTGGCCTTGTTCTGTCTCTCTGCCGTCATGTCCGTCATTCGCTTATCTTGTCCGCCGGTTTATCCGGCATTGTCAGCCTGGAGCCTGAATCCTCAAGCATCTTCTGCACCTTGCTCATCCTTGAAAGCCCCGCAAGCTCAACGGTCTTCTGAGCGTGGTAGATCTCCACGTCCTCCAGCACCTTCCTGTTCTCCTCGACCCTTGTGAGCGTCTTCTCTATCTTGAGACTCAGCCAGATGCTGACCCAGAACAAGAAGAACGTGTAGATGATGTGGATGAAGTAGCGGCTGACGTGCAACCTCAGCAAAAACTCCCCCTTTATCGTGGCCAGAGCCGCGTTCCTGAACCACAGCAGGATGTCGGAGAACTTCCATTTTCTCAGTTCTGTCATGCCTTGTTCCCTCCTTTCTCTTCTGTTTTCTCCGCGATCCTCAGCTTGGCGCTCCTCGCCCTCGTGTTGGAGGCGATCTCGCTCTCCTGCGGCAGGATCGGCTTGCGGTTCACCGCCTTCAGAGGGGCATGAATATTCCCGAACACGTCCTTTTCCTCCTTGCCGTCTGCCCTTCCGGTCTTGATGAAGTTCTTGACCATCCTGTCCTCAAGCGAGTGGTAGGTGATCACGACAAGCCTTCCTCCCGGTCTGAGCGTGTCCGCCGCCCCTTCGAGGAATTTCTCCAGGGAGCGCATCTCGTGGTTCACTTCTATCCGCAAGGCCTGGTAGACTTTCGCAAGGAATTTGTGTTCGGCGAATTTCGGAAGAGCGGGCCTGATCGCCTCGTCAAGCTCTCCGGTGGTGCTGATGCCGCGCTTGTCTCTTGCCGAGACGATGAGTTGGGCTACCTTGCGGGCATTGTCCACCTCGCCGTAGATGCGGAGCAGCCTTTCGAGATCCTCCTGTGAATATTCATTGACCACATCGGCGGCTGTCTTTCCGCCCTCGCGGTTCATCCTCATGTCCAGAGGAGCGTCATAGCGGAAGGAGAACCCCCTTTCCGCGGTGTCGAACTGGTGGGAGGAGACTCCGAGATCGGCGAGAATGCCGTCCAGGCCGCCGGACAGCTTCGCGCCAAGCGCCTTGTCGCCGGTCTTGTGTGCCAGGTCAAGCACGAAATTATGGATGAACCGGAAATCCGCGCGCACCAATGTGAGCCTCGGATCGTCGATCCTGTTGTCTATGGCGTCGCTGTCACGATCGAAGGCGATGACGTGACCGTCCTCGTTTAAGCGTGAAAGTAGTTCGGCGGTGTGACCACCGCCTCCGAATGTGGCATCGGCGTAAGTTCCTGATGGATTGGTAACAAGAGCGGAGATGCTCTCGTCAAGCATTACTGGTGTATGGTAGTCTGACATTCCGGTTCCTCCTATCTCTCCTGAGACAGCTGTCCGGCAATGTTCAAGAATTCCTCGTTTGAGATCCCGCTTGCCTCGTACTTTTCCTTGGCCCAGATCTCGATCTTGTAATCGTTGCCCGAGAAGACTACCTCTTTCGTTACACCAATTGACTCCAAAAGCTTCTTGGGGATAGAGATACGTCCGAGTTTCGCGTCCGGTTCGACGACAGCCCTGTCGCGCATGTACTCTCTCCAGAAAGCGGCGTGAGCACGATTAAAGATGTTCAGTTTTGACTTCACCTCTTCGGACTGGCGCTCCCATTCCTCGAAGGTGTACATTTCAAGGCAGTCCTCAAAGATGTCCTTCTTGACGACGAGCCTCTGGTCTCCCTCGGAAGGCATCAGTGACTTGAACGGCGAAGGGAAAACCACTCTCCCTTTGTCGTCGATCTTTCCTGAATATTCTCCGATGAATGTTACCATTGTCTTTAGCCTTTCACGCTTGGTTACAAAGTTAGGAATATTTTTCCAATTTATTCCACTTGCTTCCAATTTTTTCCACAAAGGTTTCAACAATGCTCTCCCGCGCGTTTCGGGAGGGTGTCAAGCCAACATTTTCTTTGATTTCTATGAAGTTTTTTCTTGTTGTTCCCCTTGACGGTTGCGAAAAATATGTATTTTTGCCACATGAAAAAGTTCTTTACAGCCGCAGTCCTTGCACTGCTTTGTGCCGTGGCACTTCCGGCGCAGACCAAGATTATGTCCCACAGGGGTTTCTACGCCCATCCGGGATCCTTTGAAAACACTTTGACCAGCCTTGCCGGCGCTCAGAGACTTGGTGTCGAGGGGGTTGAGCTTGACGTACACCTCACCTCGGACGACTCTCTCGTGATCCTGCACGGCCCGATGATTCCCGGTACGAGACACAAGGACGTACAGAAACTTGACTTCCTCACCGTCAGGAACTGCGTCCTCCCGAACGGCGACCATATTCCTACGTTGAGGGAGTATTTCACTCAGGCGAAGAAGACTTCCGCCCTGAAGCTTTTCCTTGAGCTCAAGTCCCACCCGACTCCGCAGAGGGAAACCCGGCTTGCGGAGAAGGTGGTCGCACTGTGTGAGGAGATGAACATGTTCGATCAGGTCTGCTTTATCTCCTTCAGCGAGCATCTCTGCGACGAGACCCTTCGTCTCCATCCGGGAGCGGAGGTGGTGCCGATCTCCTCCAGGAAGACATATTCGGTGAAGGAGCTTCAGGACAGAGGCTACGCCGGCGTGTCCTATAACTATAATGTGGTGATGAACGCCGTCCATTATCTGGATGAGGCCCATGCCGCCGGTCTTCAGACCGTCCTCTGGCCGGTGAACAGCTACGATCTGGCGGATTTCGCCATGAGGCACGGGGTCACCTATGTCTCCTCCGACCAGCCCCAGGGGATGAAGCGGCTGATGGACTCGATCCGCGAGCTGAGGTGGAAACAGGAGAAGAAGCTGATCTGCTTTGACTTGGACGGAACCCTCACGCAGCACAAGACTCCTCTCACCGCAGCCAACAAGGCTGTCCTTGACACCTTGGCAAAGCGCTACGAGATCATCATGGCCGGCGGAGGAAACTGCGCGAGGATCTACAGGCAGATGGGAAACTATCCGATCACCATACTCGGCAACTACGGCATGGAGGAGAGCCGTGTCATCGACGGCGAGTTCAGGATGGTCAGGGAGGAGAAGTCTCCGGTTGACAGGAAGTTCTTCCTCAAGACCTGTGAATATCTCAGGAAGAAATACGGCTACACCGACTACAAGGGCGATCCTCTGGAGTTCCACGAGTCGGGCATGGTGACTTTCGGCCTGCTCGGAACCAAGCCCGACAAGGCTGCGAAACTGGCCTTTGATCCGGACAAGGTACGCAGACGCGCCATGTTCCCGGAGGTCCGTGACCTGTTCAAGGACTATTCCGTGTTCATCGGCGGCACGACTTCGTTCGACATCACTCCGAAGCAGTACAACAAGTTTGACGCTGTGATGCGCTACGCCGGTGAGAAAGGCTACACGATCGACCAGATCCTCTTCGTAGGCGACGATTTCCTCGATGGCGGAAACGACAGCCAGATCCGTCTCGGCGGCATGGACTACATAAGGATCGACGACTACACCCGCCTCCCGGAGAAGCTGGAATTCCTGTTTTAGGAAGCGGCGTGGAATGCGTGATGAGGGAGTACAGACATTTTTTTCTCCCTACTTTTCTGCAAAATATAGGAATTCTCTCCCTATTTAGTCACCCTTTCTCTGTCAAGGCCGGACTTCCGTCCTTTCGCCGGTGGCGGAGACCGCCAGAATACGGTAGGATGGGTTCCATCCGCCCGGGATGGTGAAGACCGCCTTGGAGGACGGGGCGAGCTTGCCTTCGGAGGCGAAGACCAGACCGCCGTCGGCGTCCCTCACCTCAAAGACAACCACATTCTTCCAGTCCGTCAGGGTGACGGTTCCCGAAGAGCTGACCGACACAGAGCCGGGGATCACCTCCGGCCTCGTCTTGAACAGACCCTTGTTGTTGTCTGTGATGTACTCTATAGGGGAGTCCGGCTTAGGAAGCCCCAGCGCCTCGACCCTTTGGCGGATCTCCTCGATCCGGCTTTCCGTCACTGTTATCCTGCCCGAGCCGTAGTCGTCAATCGACGCGTCCACGGGGGTGAGGAATCCCCATTTGGTGAAGAAGTCCAGCAGATTGTGTCCCGAGGCCTTGGAGCAGGTGAGGACGAACTCCGTCTGCTGCTCCCCGGCGGTTCCGAGGTCAGGGGAGGTCCTGACATATTCAAAGACATCGGGGTAGAACCCTCCTTTGTCCTCCCGCAGCTCGGGTGTCTGCCCCAGAACCTCTCCGAAGTAGAGCTGGAGCTGCCAGAAAGGGACGAGCTTGCAGAACACGTCTCCTTCTGTGGAATGAGGCGCGCCAGCGGCCAGAATGTCCCTCCAGGCTTTGGCGTAGCGGTTCGGCAGCCCCTCTCCCATGTCCTCGGTCTGAAGCCTTGAAGGCTGCCTGAGGATTGTGGTCTGGACATATTCGGACATTATGTTGTTCGTCACTTCCGTGGTGCCCAGCCACTTGAGTCCCGGACGGGTCTGGTTGCAGTGGCCGACCTCGTGGGCGGGTCCCCAGCAGGAGCCGGTTGTCAGACTCAGGACGTCGCACAGCTGCGGCAGGGTGGAGTCATTGTAGGCCGTATAGTAGCTTGTGGCGTACATGTAGGAGGTGTAGATCACGATGAACCTCATCCTGTTCGGGAATGTCCTGCCGTAGCGGTACAGCCCCATCAACTCCTGCTCCGCCCTGACGAACGAGTCGAACACGCGGACAAGGGCGGCCCCGTCCGGGGTGTGGGCGCGGAAGCGGGAGGTGGGAAAGGTGAGGTGTGAATATTCCCCCACAACATCAAAGAAAGAATATTCCGCCGCTCCCAGAAGCCTCTGCCAGTCTGTGTCCTTGTGCCTTCGCAGGTCAAAGAGTCCGTTGACCCTGCCTCCCGCGAAATGCACCTTGACGGGATTGGCTGTCAGATAGTCGTCGCTTTGAAACACAACGTAGAGAAGCCCCTTGTCCATGGATTTGATCTGGTTCACTCCGTCGCTCAACGGAAAGGAGCGTCCGTGGAAGCCATCCCCGCCGGGTCTGTCCAGATTCTGGACGTAGACCGAGGCCTGACGGTTTCCTAGTCCATCGACGAGCACTACCATATCCTCGCCGCCGGGCGAGAAGATACCAGTGGCTCCGTCCATGAAACTGTAAGGTGAGATCTTGAGATCCCGCGCGACGACTTCCGGATAGGGATAGGCGGAATATTCCTGAACCCTGAATTCCGTAGGATAGCGGCCCGCCTTCATGTAGGCTGCCATATTCCTGAAAAACTCCGAGCCGCAGGAGCGTATGTCCTCGTCCGTGACCCCCGGCCTCAACGCTGAGCAGGCCCTGTCGGTGAACAGGGACAGGGGGTCGAACTTGTCCGGGTTGACCTTGTAGAACTCCATCTCGGAGCAGGAGGCGAATCCCTGTCCGTCCCCGGCTCCGGACCACACCGTGAACCGGATGCTCTCCACGTCTTTCAGTGTGGTCCGGAAGTCCACTTTGGACGGATGCCCCGAACCCTTGAAGTCATATTTCCCCGCGGCGGACCATTCCTTGCCCCGGGTCTTGTAGTGGATTTCCGTCTCCCTGAAGTTGCCGTTGGAGCCGGATTTCCGGGGATGGTAGACAAGGTAGTCGATGTCCGTTCCCTTGGAGAAGCTGTAGGTCAGGGTGACCGGGAAGTAACCGCCCGCCGAGTTGTCCCAGGAGGAGTGGTAGAGGGTCTCGTAACTTCCGTCGAAGGATTTCTCTATGTTCTCACCCTGCTGCCAAGAGGAGGCGGTTCCGGACAGCACCTTGACCCTGATGTCATCCTTGATGTCCGGCTTGCCGACCGGAACATATTCCCCCTCCGGAACAAGAGGAGGAACTTCCGGTCCGTCAGGAGACTCCTTCTCCCCGCAGGAGAGCGGGAAGAGGAGGCAAACCATGTACACTATGATACGGAGCGCTTTCATTCCGTCTCTGGATCAACGACCTTCACCTGCCACAGCCGGAACTCGGACATCGTGAAGAACACCTCGCCTGAGTTGACGGCGTTCACGACCATCCTGATGTGGTCAAAAGGCTGTGTGACAGGCAGGTTCGGCGATGTGTAGGCATCGGTTGCCGTAACAGGCAGACCGTCCTCGTCCTTCGTGAACTTCTTGACGAGTGTCCAGTCCGAGCCGCCTGTGCTGACAAGGATGTCGAAGTCCGTCGGTTTCTGCCGTCCGTTGTTTCTCGGAGCGTACCAGAATTTCCAGTGACCCTCGGTCAAGGCCTCCGGAAGCCGGATCTGGAGCCAGTGCGGCCCCGGGATTGCCACGCTCCACGCCGTGTGGAAGAACGTGGCGGTGTTCCCGTCGATCAGATTGGCGATGGGACCCTCGCTCGGCTCCTGGGCGTTCGTGCCGAGATGCTCGGCCTTGAGAATTATGCGTGTGGCCTGCTCTGTCACGGGAGCCCTGCCCGACCTTGCGGTCACGGTCTGGGTCTTTCCTCCGTTGTCCGTCCTGCTGAACGGCTGGATGGTGAAGCGATAGTCGCCGAACCTTGCCCTAGTGTCAGGAATAAGGATGGAGTCACAGCTGGAAAGCCGGACCTCGTCTATCCCCAGCAGATGGTCGTGGTAGGACACTTTCACATAGTGGACACTCTTGTCGGCGGGGAGGGTCCAGAAGAGGGCGATCCCGCCGGGACGCTCCTCCGAACGGACATCCTTGATCGGGGACGGGACCGTTCCCTTGTCGTCATCCTTGCAGCCGACGGCGAGCAGCGGAAGCAGGAAAAGCAGATTGAATATTTTGACTGGTCTCATATATCTTTGTTGTTTACGATGTTTTCATCAATATCCCGGATTCTGCACAAGATTCAGATTCTTGTTCACATCGCTCAGAGGAATCGGGAGAAGGTACTGGGTCGGTGACTCGAACTTCCGCTCGAACATGATGGTGCTGACGGTGGCGAAACTGTTGATGTCCCTTGCCTCGATGTTGAATCCCTCAGCCTTCACGCTGAAATACTTCTCAGCCATCTTCCATCTTCTGAGATCCCAGAAATTGTGGTTTTCGAGGTAGAATTCGATCTGCCTCTCCTGACGGACGATGTCCCTGAGGAGGGCCTGGTCCAGGGTCTTCCCCGCGATGGTCTCCCACGACTCCTCCACGGAAGGGATCCCGGCCCTTTCCCTGACCTTGTTCAGGTAGGTCTTTGCCGTGGCGAGGTCTCCGGTCTCGACGCAGGCCTCCGCATAGCCGAGATAGAGCTCGGCAACCCTTATCAGCGGCCACGGATAGTCAACAGGGTAGTTGAGCCAGGTAGCGACTGCATAGCCTGGATTAACGCCCTTTTTGTTGAGGTAGCCCGAAGGGGAGTAGTTGTTGGTCCTTAGTCCGCCGTAGTCCCTTGAGCAGTTGCCGCCAAGGACGAAGTCGCAGACAAGCTTGCCTCTGTCCGTCCCGGAATGCCTCTGGTAGGACGGGTCGTTGGTGTACGCTCCGTTGGAGGCCGCCGAGAGAATCTCGTAGTAACCACCCTGGAACGCCACCCAGGCGTAGAAGCGCGGCTCCCTGTCCAGATTGAGCCTGATGGTCTGGGCGCCCACCTCGGCCTCGGAGGCATGTGCCTCATCGACGGTCACGACATCGTACATGCTCGACGGGGAGAACAGGTTCTTGTCCTCGCTCAGAGGAAGTCCGTTCTTTGTGTAGAACCGCTTCACCATCGCGAGGGTCGGAGCGACCCCGTTCCATGCCGAGCCGCTGCTGTAAGGCGTGGATTTGTTCTGGAGGCCGTAGGCTCCCTCGCTGCGGGAGTCCGCCCAGATGATCTCCTCGTTGAGCGGCTCCATTATGTTGTAGCGAAGCCTGTGCTGCACAGGGTCTGCCGGCTCAAGGTTCCCGTTGAAGAAGCTGTCGTTCATGTAAAGCTTGTGGCCGGCCTCCTCCGCGACCCTGATGGCCTCGGCGAAAGCCTCTTTCGCCCTCTGCCATTTCGCAGGATCGTACTGTAAAGGCATCAGCGGTGTCCCGTCCTTGCCCTTGAAATCAGAGTAGAACTCGGAATTGCCGTTGAACAGAGGTGAGGCCGCGGTAAGCAGCATCCTGGCCTTCAGGGCTTTGGCGACCACGCTTGTCGCAAGTCCGTAGTACAGCACGGGACGCTTGGCAGGGAGACCTGCCGCCGCTTCGTCCAGTTTGTCGCAGATGAAATCGACGCACTGGTCGTACGATGTCCTGGCCTTGTAGTCCGAGGCCACTGTCAGGATGTTCGGCTCCTCGTCGATGATGATGATCGGGCCGTAGCACCTTGAAAGCAGGAAATGATAGTAGCCGATGAGGAAGGTCGCCTGCGCCTTGTAGTCCGCGAGTGTGCCTGCGGGAAGATTAGGAACCTTGTCCACATTGTTGAGGAATATGTAAGTCTGCCTCAAGCCCTGGAACAGGGTGTTCCAGTACGATATGACAGGCGAGGAGGCGGTGAAGTTGCCTTTCGGGAACGAGGCGAATGTCTCGTGCTCGAAAGCGGTGATCACCTCGTCACCCGTCATGAAATCCAGAGAGGTAGGTCCCTCGCGCGGATTCGGGAGGTAGCTGTAGCAGGAATACAGATACCGTTCGGCGGCCCTGACATCCTCGAACGCATCTTCGGCCTTCTCCTTCTCGTCGGGAACAATGTCCAGAAAGTCGCAGGAGACAACGCCAGCACAAAGGCAGGCAAGAAAGACTATTTTACTGAATGTTTTCATCGCTGTTATCATTTAAATGTCACTTGCAGACCAAGATTAAATGTCCTCTGGGTAGGGTACTGCATGCCTGCCCCTCCTCCCATCTCCGGATCCCAATGCTTGAACCTGGAGAAGGTCAGGACGTTGACGGCGTTGGCGTAGACTCTTACGTTGCGGATTCTCCAACCCACCTCCACGTTCTTCAGCTTGAGGAACGAAGCGTCCCTGAGCCAGAAGTCAGAAGCTCTGGAGTTGTGGTTGTTCTCGTACTTTGTAAGGCGCGGGTAGGCCGCCCTTATGTTCTGGTTGGTAGGACTCCAATGGTCATCAGCCACGAACTGAAGCACGTTCCTGTTGTACTGCGCTCCGAAAGGATGGAAGCCAGACATCATCAGCGATGTCCTCGCCGCCCCCTGAAGGAAGAACGAGAAGTCAACGTTCCTGTACGTTATCGTCGGCCCGAAACCATAGACAATCTCCGGGACGGTAGGGTACCCCATCGCCACCACGTCGTCCGTGGTGATCTTCCCGTCAAGCTTGCCGTCCTTGTCGGGCTGGTCGATGTACTTGATGTCACCAGGGGCTATCGCTATGTTGCCCAGAGTGGATTCCGGACTGCGGTCCAGATCCGCCTGGTCGATGTAGAGACCGTCGCTGATGAAACCGTAGATCGTGTTGACAGGATGTCCGATCCTGGAGTTCGCCGGACGCGTGCCGGGGGCTTCGTCATATTCAAGAACCTTGTTGCGCGCGTAGGTGAACGTGCCGAGGAACTGCACGTAGAAGTCCTTGGAGAAAGACTTGCCGAACTCGGCGGAGATGTCGAATCCGTAGTTCTTAACCTTGGCGAGGTTGCCGTAGATGACGGTGTTTGCCGTTCCGAGATAGTTGGGAATCGACAGTTTCTGCTGGAATATGTTGCTCCGGATCTCCCTGAAAGCCTCCATCGTGAGGCTGAGCGACCCGAACAGCTCCATCTCGACCCCCGCGTTCACCTTCCGTCCGATCTCCCAGGTGATGTCATTGTTCTGGAAGCGGTTGTAGGTAGGACCCCGGAGGCTTTGGGTCTGTCCTGTACCATAGCCGGTAGTGAACCACGGTGAGGCCTCAAGGTTCACATCCGCCAGATAGATGAACCGCGTCCCACCGATCTGGTCGTTGCCGACAAGTCCGTAAGAGCCTCTGAGCTTGAGTCTTGAGATGACCGGCTTGACAGGAGCCCAGAACTTTTCCGAGCTGACGTTCCAGCCCAGGGCGACTGAAGGGAAAAATCCGTACCTATGGCCTTTGGCGAAGTTCTCGGAGCCGTTGTAGCCGGCGTTGAACTCGAGCAGGTAACGGTGGTCGTAGTCGTAGGACAGCCTGGCAGCGTAGCCGACCTTTCTCCTCGGCAGCGAGCTGATGAGGTCGCCGCCGCTGTTGAATGACAATTCGTCCATGTTGAACAGAAGCATCGCGCTGGCCGAGTGCTTTCCGAAGGTTCTGTTTAAGTCCAAGAAGGTCTGGAAATATATCCGGTGGTCTCCCTCCATTATTCTGTTGGTGGAGAGCACCGGCTTGCCCGGTGTGCCGATCGGCGTCACTTTCAGGTCATAGGTTCCGTCAGGATTGACAGTGTAGCCTTCAAGGGAGTAACGGTTGACGCCCTGCGAACGGTTCGTGGTGGTCTTGCTCCAGTTTTTGAACGAGAGCATCGCCTTGAACCTCAATCCTTTGGTCAGCACGTCGAGTTTCTGCTCGAAGTCAAGGTTGGCGATGACCGTACTCGCGAAACTGGTGCCGTAGCCTCTGGTGGCCTGCGCCAACGGGTTCGTCGCCCCCTGGTCGTTGCCGCCGCTGAACGCTCCCCACTTTATCCATTTCTCCTCTCCCGCAGGGAAGAAGACAGGGAAGTCCACCGGATTGCAGTCCATTATGGAGGAGTAGATCCTGTTCATCTGTCCGGCGGGACTCGTGTCATTGTTGTTGATTGCCGGAGCGGTGATGTCATTGACCTGCGCGTTGAGGTGAAGCGAGATTGTGGAACTCTTGGACATGTGAAAGTCGATGTTGTTCTGGAAGGCGTACTTCATCACGTTGATTCCGTTGCTGAACGAGAAGAAGTCCTTGCTCCTGTCGCGGAGCATACCCGTCTCGTGATTCACGGTCAGGTTCATGAAGTAGGTGATCTTGCCGGTTCCGCCGCGGATGTTGAAGTTGACCTTCTGGTTGAAGGCGTGGTTGCGGAAGATCTCGTCATACCAGTTCACGTCCGGGTAAACGTAAGGGTTGAGCCTCTTCCTTGTGCCTTCGATCCTCTCCTTGGAGAAGAGCACGTCGCCTGTACCCTGGTTTGTCACGGCCTCGTTGAAGAGTTCCATGTACCTGGCTCCGTCAACGAATTTCGGCAGTCTGGTAGGGGTCGTGACGTTGGTCTCGATCCTGAATCCGATGATCGGCCTGTCAAGGTCGCGCCCGCTCTTGGTCGTGATGATCATCACACCGTTGGCCCCTCTTGTGCCGTACATCGCCGTGGCCGTCGCGTCCTTGAGGATGGAGAAGCCCTCGATGATCTCCGGGTCGATGGCGTTGAGGTCTCCTGCCGAGATCTCCACTCCGTCAAGGATGATCAGAGGTGACGTGACTCCGCTGATGGTGGAGATTCCCCTGATGTAGAAGTCAGACCCGTTCTGTCCCGGCATTCCGCTTCTCTGGAAGGAGACCACTCCGGCGAGTCTTCCCGCGAACGCCGTGGAGAGGTTGGCGGAAGGAACGATCAGGGACTCCGGCCGCACCAGCTGCACGGCTCCCACGACGCTCTCCTTTTTCTGTCCCACTCCGAACGCGGTGACAACCACGTCTTCGAGAACCTCTGAATCAGGCTCAAGGAGAATCCTGATGTTGTCCCGGTTTCCGACATTCAAAGACTGGGAACGGTAGCCAAGCGATGTGACGGTGATGACCGCCCCTGACGGGACGTTGATGGTGAACATTCCGTCAAGGTCGGTGATTTCCCCGCCCTGATGGCCGCGCACCTGGACAGCCGCCCCGATCACTGGTTCGTTCGTGACCGCGTCCAGAACGGTTCCCGATAGGGTTCGGGTCTTCTGTTGTTGCTGCTGCGGGACGGTACTGTCGGAGAATGTCTCCGCCGCCCGAAGAACAGCCGGAAAAGCCAGGAGAGACATGAGTATCCCTCCTGTTATGCTTTTGATAAAAGCCTGCCTGTGGATTCTTGTGGTCATAGGCATGATTGAATTAAATGGGTTTGAGTTGATTGGTATCTTCAGTTCGTATGATGATGGGATGCTTATGAAAGGATGTAGCCTTGTCGAAAGAATCCTCTGTCTGTTGGTTTCGGTTACAATGATATTGATAATAATTCTAATTTGCAAATATAATGTGCAAAAATGCGAACATTTTGATTTACTGCTTGTTGCGCAAACGTTTTTGTTGACTGTCGCATAATCCAACCTGGTTAAAGGACCGCCTGACCGTCGGGCGGTCCGCTCTGGTGTGACACCTGATCCCTTGGACTTGGGCTTAAAAAAACTCGTGGTACCGGATTCAGTACCACGAGTTCTTTTATTGTGTTGGCTGGCAAATTAGTTGTCTGCCACGCGGACTTCGTTAGAAGTTACCCTTGGCGGCGTTGTCCCACCATACGCGGGTTCCGCCCTGGTCGCCGGAGTGGCCGGTCTTGCTGGAGTTCTCCTTGTTGAGGAGCTCGATACCGGTCTTGAGACCCTCGGCGTTGGTGTCACCGGCATTGCTGCTGTAGATCTGGCGGCGTACGCCTTCCTCTGTGGTGACGGCTCCGTTGCTCTCGTTGACGTAGGCAGGGAAGAGAACCGGATAGCCGGTACGCCTCTGCTCGGCCCAGGCCTCGGTTGAGAGAGGGAAGAGCGCGATGTACTTCTGGGTCATGATGCGGGCGAGCTTGTCCTCGTTGGAGGCATTGTTGTCCCACTTCACGCCCAGCTTGTTGAGGGCTTTGGTGTTGAGTTTCGGATCGAAAGGATCGACGAAATCAATCTGCGTGTCGGTTCCGCTGATGTACTTCTCGACAGCGCCTTTCGCATATTCCGCGATCTCGGCGTACTTGCCCTTGTAGGCAAGCTCATTGGCCATAGAGGTTCTGATGCCTTCCTCGTAGAGGGACTTCACGTCGCCGGATGTCCAGCCCCTGAGGGCGGCCTCGGCGAGGAGGAAGTAGGACTCGGCCTGCTTGAAGATCGGAAGCGGAGCGCTGTAGATGCCCTTGCTGTTGCTGCCGTCTACCCAACCGGAGAGCTTGCCCCATTCGTTCGGCTTGCCTGGCAGACCGCTGGCGAACCTGATGCCGTAGTAGCCGGTTCCCTTCGCAACTTCCTTTCCGTCGGAGGTGGTGAACTTGTCCTGGTTCTTCGCCATGTACAGAGGCTGGCGAGGATCCTTGAGACCTGACATCAATGTCACGAGGTTGGCGTTGAATCCGCAGTCTCCCCAAGCGAACATAAGCCAAAGCTCGTTCTCGAGACTCTTGTCGATCATGATGTCCTTGCCGCCGTTGGCGAGGGTGTTGCCCGCTGCCGCCTTGGCGATCGCAGGAAGGTCGTAGCCCGCGGCCTTCATCTCGTCCGCTCTCTTGGAAAGACGCAGGGCGATACGGAGTCTCATCGTGTTGGCCACCTTCTTCCACATCTCGAAGTCGCCGCCGCACCAGATGTCGAATGTGCCGAGTCCGGCCTTTTCGTCATCTGTAGGCTTGTTGAAGGCGTCCAATGCCTTCTGAGTGTCGTCAAGCATTGTCTGGTAGAGCTGCTGCTGGCTGTCAAACGGGAAGTATGACTCATATTCACCGGACAGGATGGAGCTGTGGGCGAGAGGGCCGTACACGTCGGTGGTCATCATAAGGCTGTAGGCCTGTACGATTCTCATCACGCCGGCGAGGGCTGGCTGGTTCTTGCCGTCAAGGGTGGCGATCAGTCGCCTTGTGTTGTTGAACACGTGGAGGTAGTGGTTCTCGTACATACCGCCCGAGTGTCCTCTGTTCTCGCCCATGTCACCGTTGGTGAAGTTTCCGTTAGGGGTCATGAAGTAACCGCTGTAGAAATCCACGGTGAGGTTTGTCCAGAACTGGAACATGTTCTGCTGAGGAGGGTAGCAGTACTGCATCGGCTCAGCGCACTGGGATGAGAGAGGAAGATCGTCCGGGTTCACCTGCACGTCGCTGGTGTTCATCTTCTCGAAGTCGCCTGTGCAGGCTACGATTCCGAGTCCGAACAAGGCCGCTACTGAATATTTTAAAATATTTTTCATTGTCTTGGAAATTTTTAGAAGTTGAGTTTAAGGTTCAGACCGAAGCTGCGTGAGGTAGGGAGGGCGAACATGTCGATGCCCTGCCAGCCGTTGCCTGTACCTGCTGAGACATCAGGGTCGCAAGGTGCGTCCTTGTAGAAGAAGAACAGGTTGCGGCCGATGATGGATGCTGTCACGTTCTTGCCGTTGCCGAGGAGGTTACGGAATGTGTAGCCGAAGCTGAGCTCGCGCAGACGGACGTTGGTGGCGCTGTAGACGTAGTTCTCGTTGGCGTAAGGAGAGTTGAAGTTGCTGGCTCCAGTGGTCTCGTACCAAGCCCTTGGATCGAAGGAGACTCCGTCAACGGTGATGGAGCCGGCGTCGCGGGCCTCGCCTGACCTCTGTGACACTCCCCAGCCGTCCAGCGTGGCCTCGGTCATGGAGATGACCTTGCCGCCGAATCTCGCGTCGATGAGCATCGAGAGATTGAAGTTCTTGTAGCGGAATGAGTTGCTCCAGCCGGCGTAAACCTTGGAGTTCATGTTGCCGACATGCTTGAGCTGGTCGTTGTTGTCGTCGCCGAGGATTGGCTGTCCGGCATCGTTCTTCTTGATCTTGCCGCTCTCGTCCCTGAGGATCTGGCGTACATAGAGGTCACCATAGGAACCACCTTCCTTGAGGATGATCTTGGCACCTCCGAAGTTGGAGAGTGTAAGGCCGTTAGGAAGCTCGTCCACGAGTTCCACGATCTTGTTGTTGTTGTAGGAGAAGTTCACTCCTGTCTCCCAGCTGAAGTCGTTGCTGAACTGCTCGTACCAGCTGGCGGTCATCTCGATACCCTGGTTCTCCACATTACCGGCGTTCACATAGCGGTTGCGCAGACCGGACTCGTAAGGAGAGGCTACGGAGAAGAACTGGTTCTTGGTGTTGGTCTTGTACCAGGTGGCGGAGACGTTGAGCCTGTTGTTGAAGAAGGCTCCGTCGAAACCGGCCTCGATGGAGTGGGTCATCTCAGGCTTGAGGGTTCTGAAAGGAGCGCTGTCCGGAGCGGAGATCGATCCCTGTGAGCCAAGGCTGTAGAGCAGGTTGGTCATGTAGACAGGGACATCGTTACCCACGATGGAGTAGCTTGCGCGGAACTTCACGAGGTCCACGGCAGGGCCGAGGTCGGCGAACTTGTTCAGAAGGAAGCTGGCTCCCACTGAAGGATAGAAGAATGACACATTGTCGGTGAAGGCAAGAGCCGATGACCAGTCGTTACGGGCGGTGACATCGATGAAGAGGCCTTCCTTGTAGCCGAACTGCGCGGTCGCGAACACGGCGTTAAGACGCTTCTCGGTGTTCCAGTGGCCACCCTTTCCGACAGACGACATATTCCCATAATAGTTGTTAGGGGTGAATATGTTAGGGTAGTAGACGTTGCCGTTGCCAGGGGCTGTGAACTGTGTTCCCTCGGCCCAGAGATCCACGTTTCCGGTCTTGCTGTGGGTGAAGCTGGAGCCGGCGGTCACGGAGAGTGAGAAGGTGTCGTTCCAGTTGTGGTTGTAGCCGACGAGCACATCGCCGTACATCTGGTCGCTGAAGTAGCGGTTGTCCTTCATTCTGCCCATAGGGTAGAGGTCACCGGTGCTGGAGGCGTAGGCGTTGTGCACAAAGTGCTCCTCGCCCCTCTCGTAGCGGAGACGGCCCTGTACGTAGAGATCCTTGATGATGTCCCATCTCACGCTGCCGCCGAACTCGTAGCGGTTGCGGTCAACGACCGGCTTCTGGCGGTTGAGCACCCAGTAAGGGTTGCTGTACTGCTGCTGCTTCGTGTTGGTCCAGTTCTGGACGTAGCAGCTGCGTGAGGCGTCATAGACCTCGTAGTTGTTCTTGTAGTGATCCCAGTCCTCGCCTCTCGGGAAGAGGTAGGCGCCGGTCAGAGGGTTCCAGAGGAATCCCGATGCGGACTGGTTCTCGATGTGCTGGTTGGTGAGCTTCGCGCTGGCCTCTATCTTGATGTTGTCGAGGACGGTGAAGTTGACCTTGGTGTTGAAGTTGTGGCTTCTGTACTCATTCTCAGGAGTCATGCCCTCTGAGTAGACATTGCCGTAGGAGAAGTAGGCTCCGAAAGAGTCGTTTCCGCCGGACACGGCGAATGTGTTGTTGGTCGTGAAACCAGTGCGGAAGAACTTCTTGAGATAGTTCGGCGCCTTTGAGGAGAGCTTGCTGCCCCAGCTGTAGGTGCCGTTGTCCGACATCCCGTAGTTGTTCTGGAACTTAGGAAGCACCATAGGGCTTTCTGCTGTCGTGTTGCTGGACACGGTGACGTTCACCTTGCCGGCTGCCGCTGACTTTGTCGTGATCATGATCGCTCCGTTGGCGGCCACGGCACCGTAAAGCGCTGCGGCTGACGCACCTTTAAGGAGGGTGATGGACTTGATGTCGTCAGGGTTGATCGTGGACATCACATCGCCGCCGTCCCTCTCGCCGCCATAGTTGGAGGCCACCTGGGATGAGGTGATGTTCTGCATCACAGGCACACCGTCCACAACAATGAGAGGCTGGTTGCTTCCGTTGATGGACTTGTTGCCTCGGAAGAGGATCTTGGATGATCCGCCGGCTCCTGTCGAGTTAGGAGTGATGACCAGACCGGCGCTCTTTCCCTGGAGGGAGTTGATCATGTTGATGCTCTTGATGTCGTTGACATCCTTGCCGCCGACTGTCTCGGCAGCGTAGGTAAGGCTTTCCGACTGGCGGACCATACCCATGGCCGTCACCACGACTCCCTTGAGAGCTGTGGCTTCCTCGCGGATGAGGATGTCGAGTGTGGCCTGGCCGTTCCAGACGATCTCCTTGGTCTCGTATCCGATGATGGAGACGGTGATCACATCGTTGGCCTTAAGATTGCCGAGTCTGAATTTACCGTCGATGTCTGTGGTCTCACCGGTGGTTCCACCTTTGACAAAAACGGCGGCGCCTACGACTGGGCCGTTGGCGTCCTTGACTGTACCGCTTACGGATCCTGCCCTGTCCTGGGCCGCCGCCGCGGCTGAGAACGACACGAACAGAACGATGGCTGCCACTACGGTCGCCATTCCTCTGAGTGTCGAAGATTTGATTCTGTTAAACATAATAATAAGATATTGGTAGTGTTTTCTATAGTTTTTATTTTTCATCCGGCGAAAGAGGAGCCGGCTCGTTATGTCGTTTTTTCGTGTTTAGCATATTTATTCATTATGCAAAAATATGTGTCATTTTGTAAAAAAACAAGAGATTCTCTTAAAAAATGATATTTCTTATAAACCGTTTGTTTAAAAAATGGTAGCGAATCGCCTTGAACCGCATGTTTCGTGAAGGTTGTCCCCGTAGGTTGAATTATTCTAAAATAACCATTCCGTGACAGGCTAAACCGATAAAGTTGAAAAATCTTTTTGCGGTTAGAAATTGATTTCATAACTTGCGGCATCAAATTTTTCAAGGAGTATGACACTCGAAGCCCACACATACCGACAGCAGCGTTTCCAGCAGGGATTTCAGAGCCAGATTGTTCGGGCGCTGAACGCTTTCGTGTGTGCCGGCCTATCAGCCTGACGGCATATTCATTTAGGAAAGCATATTATGATTTAAATAGTTGGAGGCTGGTTCGGATGGATCAGCCTTTTTCTTTTCGTGAGACGCTACGGTTATTTTACACAATATAATAGTTAAGGAAATACACACCTTTAACAAATAGACAGATTATGAGCATTGACAGATTTGATCTGGTGAAGGAATCCTTCGAGAAGAAGGCGGTTCCGGCTGAATGCCCTGCGGGCAAGACCTCCGACTACTTCGGAGAACTGGTCTTTGATCGTGCCAAGATGCGTAAGTACTTGGACGTTAAGACACTGAATGCTTTGATTGACTGCATCGACAAAGGCAAGTCACTGGACAGGGAGACCGCTGACGGAGTGGCCAAAGGTATGAAGGAATGGGCTATGGAACACCATGTCACCCATGTGACGCACTGGTTCCAGCCTTTGACCGAGGGCACCGCCGAGAAGCACGATTCCCTGATCGACTATGACGGCAAGGGTGGAGTCATCGAGACTTTCGACGGAAAATCCCTCGCCCAGCAGGAGCCTGACGCCTCCTCTTTCCCTAACGGCGGCATCCGCGCCACCTTCGAGGCGAGGGGCTACACGGCCTGGGATCCGACTTCCCCGGTGTTCATCATTGATGACACGCTCTGCATCCCGACGGTGTTCATCGCCTACACCGGCGAGGCACTGGACTACAAGACCCCTTTGAAAAAGGCTCTCAAGGCCGTCTCCGACGCGGCTCTTCCGATCTGCCGACTCTTCGACAAGTCTGTCACGAAGGTGTATTCCTATCTTGGATGGGAGCAGGAATATTTCCTTGTCGATGAGTCCCTCTATGCCGCGCGGCCTGACCTGATGATCACCGGCCGCACCCTGATGGGACATAACTCCTCCAAGAACCAGCAGCTGGACGACCACTATTTCGGCGCCATTCCGACTCGTGTGGCCGAGTTCATGCGCGACCTTGAGATCGCCGGCCACCGTCTTGGTATTCCGCTGAAGACAAGGCACAACGAGGTGGCACCCAATCAGTTCGAGCTTGCCCCGATCTTCGGGGAGACCAATCTGTCCAATGACCAGAACCAGCTGGTGATGAACCTGATGAACAAGATCGCCCGTAAGCACGGTTTTGTCGTCCTTCTCCACGAGAAGCCTTTCGCCGGGGTCAACGGCTCCGGAAAGCACAACAACTGGTCGCTCGGCACCGACACGGGCACAATGCTTCTGGCTCCCGGCAAGGATGCCAAGGGCAACCTGCAGTTCGTCACCTTCTTTGTGAACGTGCTGGCCGCCGTGCAGAAGCACAACGCCCTTCTGAAAGCCTCCATCGCCACGGCCACCAACGCGCACCGTCTCGGAGCCAACGAGGCGCCGCCTGCCATCGTGTCCGCCTTCCTTGGAAGAACCATGACGGAAGTCCTTCACAAACTGCTGGAGCTTCCTTCCGACACGCCGATCGAGATTGCCGGCAAGAAAGGCAAGAGCGTCGGCCTCGTGGAGATTCCGGAAATATTCGTGGACAACACCGACCGCAACAGAACCTCGCCTTTCGCCTTCACCGGCAACCGCTTCGAGTTCCGCGCCGTCGGCTCGCTTGCGAACTGCGCCGGTGCGATGACAACCCTCAACGCCGCTGTGGCTGAGCAGCTTATCGCCTTCAGGAAAGATCTTGACAAGGAGCTTGCCACCGGGAAGGCGTTGAATGTGGCCATCATGGACACCCTCAAGCCTATCATCGCCTCGATCATCGATGTCGTCTGCTTCGACGGCAACGGCTACACCGAGGAGTGGAAGGCCGAGGCGAAGAGGCGTGGACTCGATGTCGAGACCAGCGTTCCGGAGATGATCAAGGTCTTCACGTCGCCGGAGTCGGTGGCTATGTTCAGGGAGACGGGAGTATATTCAGAAAAAGAGCTCCAGGCCCGCAACGAGGTGAAATGGGAGACCTACAGCAAGATGATCCAGATCGAGTCCCGCGTCATGGCGAGGATGGCGATCAACCACATCATCCCCGCCGCCCTTGAATATAAGTCCAGACTCCTGCAGGAGGTTTCCTTGAGCAAGGAGGTCTTCGGCGGCACCGAGGAGTGCAGGGAGGAGATCTACCTCATCCGCGGCATCTCGAAATATGTTGACCAGATCCGCGAGAAGGCGACCGCGATGGTCGAGGCGCGCAAGAAGGCGAATGTCCTTGAGGATGAATATGCCAAAGCCGTGGCCTACCACGAGATAGCCGAGAGCTTCTCCGCCCTCCGCCGTCCGATCGACAAGCTTGAGGAGATCGTGGACAACCGCACCTGGCCTCTCCCGAAGTACCGCGAGCTCCTGTTCATCAGTTAGTTCCCGCGTCGGTCACTGAATCCCGGTCGGATCACGGTACCCCTTTTGCCGGTCATTGAGCCTGTCGAAGTGACTTTGGCGTTCAAAAATAGAAAATTCCAGAATTTTGCACGTTACCAAAATTCTGGAATTTTTATTTTTTGAACGCGGTGTTTCTTTTTGAGTGGATTCCTTAAAACTCTATTCTCTATGCCTTGCGTCAGGGGCGGAAGATTCTTGGATGATCTCATCAACCAGAAAGGCGTCACTCATATTCTGCAGACCGTTTCTTAAGTCGTTGAGATTGCAGTAGGTCTTTGAATTATAGAAAACAGCCATCGCATTCTCATCGGAAATACCTAACCTTTGGGCCAATAGAGAAATGACTCTGGCATATTTCATTTGGAGCAGGGTCTCATTTATTAAAGGATTTCCGTTCATTGTGCTTCCTCCTTTATTTCACGCGCCTCAACAAATGTCAAGTGATTATCGATAATATCCTGGTTAAGAATGCAGATTTGATTGTTCGGCTTTTCATAAATCAATCTTTGAAGAGCCTCGTTTTCGGAAATCAAGCCAGAGGAGTACAACTCGATTGTATTGAATATCCTGTCGTTTGCTATTCCGCCTTCCACAATGTCAAACTGTCTCCAGTCGGAGCCTCCTTTCCTGTTGGAGATCACAAAATTCAGCCATTCGGCGTTGTATTCATCGAAATGGAGGTATTGGTAGTCTCCGTTTGCAATTGCGGATGAATCCAGTTCATAGATATTGAGATATTTCTGTTTGCCTTGATTCAAAGGTCTTGAGGCCCAGGATATTGCTTGAGCCTCCAAAGTTGTCAGATAGAATCCTTTACCGAAGTCCAGATGATTCCGTCCGATATTGGCGAGCGGCTTGTCGACTATTGATGTGGAGCCGTGAAATACTTTCATAGTTTTATGCTGAGGTTATGGCTGGAGATGTAAGTCTGGATCTCATCCAATATGTATTCCTTGCTTTGTGTATGCAGTGACTCGTAACTTGGATAAAGGAAGCCTGAGATCGCTCCTATGCTGTTCAATTTATTGAATATTATAGAACCAGGCACACCTAAGCGATCCGCAAGATTCTCAATGCAGAACACCACAAATTCTGTTGCCCGTTCTTTTTGGCTCATATTCTTTCAATTTCCACAAACTTAATCATTATTATGGAAATTAACAATATGATTCATTTCACTGTGTTCCTCCGGGACTGTCGAAGCTCCGAAGTGCGAATCTTCAGCTTAGACTATTTGAGGCTGTGCGCTATGAATGCTTGATAATGAATGCTTTAAGGCTTTGCCTTTGGCTTGATTCAACGGAAGACGAATGTCTATTCCATTGACTATTAGGGTTTTGAACCGCACTGGTTGATACTGAGGCGGTGGCGGATATACGCCTTATAGTCAATAAATTAAACCTCTTCGTGGGGCGATATTCTGCACCACGAGAAGGCTTAATTTGTTGGCTGTCAGTGACTTGTCCGCCACGCGGTTTGTGACGGCGATGATTTGCGAGATGAAGAAGCCATCGCAAATCTTGAGGTAATATGCCAAGTTGAGGCCTGGCTTGCACTGGATCGGTGTTCCGCCGCTAGTTGAGCGTTATCACCTTGTATTTAGGTACAAGGGCTTTCATGATGCACCAACCGATAAGGTAGGCGGTGGCGCAGACGCAGAAGATGATGAAGTAGCCGGCCGGCTTTCCGGAGAATCCGAGGAAGGACAGATTGACCTGCTCGGAGTAGACGAAGAGTTCGCCGGCGACTTTCTGTAGGAACATCGAGCCGAGGCCTCCGGCCATGCCGCCGATTCCGGTGATGGTGGCGATGCTGGACTTAGGGAACATGTCCCCGACGGTCGAGAATATGTTGGCCGACCATGACTGGTGCGCCGCCGCCCCGATGCCGATCAGGATGACCGGGAACCAAGGGGAGATCCTTCCCAGAGGCTGAGCCAGAAGCACCACCAGCGGAAGGAAGGCGAAGATCAGCATCGCCTTCATCCTGGCGGCATAAGGGTCGAAAGTCTGCCCCTTCCTCATCGCGTTGTTGATGAATATGGTAGGAAGCTTGCCGCCGTAGATGGAAAGCATGGTGATAGCGTAGAGGGTGAAGATCAACGCCATGCCCTTAGGATCGCTGGTCTTGATCCCGAACTGGGTGTTCAGATAGGACGGGGTCCAGAAGAGGAAGAACCACCAGACTCCGTCGGTCATGAACTTGCCGACAGCGAACGCCCAGGTCTGCCTGTATCTCAGACACTCCATGAACCCCAGTTTCTTCGCGGTTCCGTTCTCGGATGTCTTCTCGTTGTCAAGTTCCTTGTCCTGCTCGATGTAGGCCAGTTCCTCCTTGCTCACGTGCTTTGAGGTCTCCGGCCTGTCGTAGAGGAACACCCAGAATCCCATCCAGATGAAACCAAGCGCGCCGATGATGATGAAAGAGATCTCCCAGCCGAAGTTCTTGGCGAGAAGCGGGATCGTGAGAGGGGCGAAAAGCGCGCCGATGGAGGCGCCGGCATTGAATATGGACGTGGCGAAAGCCCTGTCCTTCTTTGGGAAATATTCAGCTGTGGTCTTGATGGCCGCAGGAAAGTTGCCGGCCTCGCCGAGCGCGAGGATGCTTCTTGCGACGATGAAGCAGTACATGCTGATCGTTGAGATGAGCACAGCCGTGTCTCCTGTGGCCTGGACTAGTTCGGCAGCGGTGTTGAGTCCGACCACGCTTTCGGTCACGACCCCGCACAGGGCGTGGGCGCAGGCGCCAGCCGACCACACTCCGATTGCCCAGAGGTAGCCTTTCTTCGTCCCCATCCAATCAACGAAACGCCCTGCGAACAGCATGCAGATCGCATAGATGATGGAGAACAGGGAAGTGATCGTACCGTAGTGCGATTCGTTCCAGTGGAACTCCGGTTTGATGAACTCGTCCCACGTCAGGGACAGAACTTGCCTGTCAAGATAGTTGACCGCCGTCGCGACAAACAGCATCGCGCAGATCACCCATCTGAAATTGGTCTTAGTCTTACTTGTCATTTTTGTTTGTCAACTGTTAAAGTATGCGAATATATACAGGATTTCCGGGTTGTGGAAGCGATTTCTACAGAAGAGGCGCGAAAAGTCGGATGAAGCTTTCAAGGATCCGGCAGTACCACGGCCGGGCGCTCCATTCCTCAAGGGTCAGCTCGCGGCACTGTCTGGTGTCGTACATGAAGATCTCCTTGTTCATCAGCGCGGTCTGCTCGTCGTAGATGTAGGAGTTGACCTCGTAGTTGATGGCGAAGCTGCGGAAGTCCAGGTTGGCGGACCCGATGCTGGAGAGGTAGTCGTCACAGACGAAGGTCTTGGCATGGATGAACTCGCCCTGGCGCAGGAATATTCTTACGCCTGCCTGCAGCGCCTCCTCGTAGTAGGCTCTGTTGGCCGGGCGCATCAGGATGTTGTCCGCCACCTCCGGCACCATCAGACGCACATCGACCCCGCACAGGGCGGCGGTTTTCAGTGCGTCCATGACAGGCTCTGTCGGAACGAAGTACGGTGTCTGGAGATAGATGTAGCTTTTGGCGTGCTGCAGGGCCCACTCGTAGCTCAGCTGGAGGATCGGCTGCGGAAGATCCGGCTCGTCCGGCACGATCTGTACCAGCTTGTCCCTCAGGGTCGGATGGGTGTCGTGGAAGTCGATCACGCCCGCCGCTTCTCCTGCAGGAACGCCTGTGGAGCATTGCTGCCCTGTCGCTGAGCTTGTCGAAGCGGCATTGTTCAGGATTAGAGGGTCTTGTGCGGTTACTTCGACAGGCTCAGTGGCCGGGGCGACTTTCTTGGCCATCGGGTAGTAGTCGATCATCGCCTTGTCGATCGTCCCGCCGCCGGTCAGCCATGAGTCAAGGAACGTGTACTGGAGAACCGCCACGGCGTCGCCGGTGATCCTCATGTGGGTGTCTCGCCAAAGACGGAAATAATGGTCGTTGATGTTCATCCCGCCGGTGTAGCCGATCTGCCCGTCAATCACGACTATCTTCCTGTGGTTCCTATAGTTGAGCTTGGTAGCCATGTCCAGGACGTGCATCCTCGGATTGGTGAACTTGATGACCTCCACGCCAGCCTTCCTCATCGCGTTGTAGTAGGCCGCGGCGATCGGGAAATTGGCGATGTTCTCGTACAGGAAACGCACCTTGACACCTTCCTTGGCCTTCTGCATCAGCAGTTCCTTGATCGCCTTGCTGCCCTTGTCGTTGCCGAAGTGGAAATACTCGACATGGATCGACTCCTTGGCCGCCAGTATGTCCTCGCGCAGCAGGTCGAACTTCCGCGGGCCGCTCGTGATGATCTCTATGTCGTTGCCCGAGGTCACGGAAGGGTGTCCCTCCGCTCCCATCAGCCTTGCCAAAGGACGGAACTCCTCACGGATTCCGGCCTCGTTGTCATGCCCGAACAGGATTCTGTTGAGTTCCGGGGTGGTTCCGGCCTCGAAGAAGTCCTTGTACCTCTGATGCCGGCGGTTGAAGATCCAGTGGTGCCTGTAGTTGATACCGAACATGAAGTAAAGTATCAGGCCGACCACGGGAAGCACGGCTATGATAAGCAGCCATGCGAATTTCCTTCCAGAGTCCCCGGTGTCCACCAAGATCACTATGAAGACACTGAGGATCAGGAGAAAGTACAGAACTGTAAGAATCCACTGCATGATTATGTCTTTAAACCAACTTGCCTATAAGGGTGGCCGAGGTGCAGGAGACCACTTCCACATCGACATAGTCTCCGGCCTTGTGGTCCCCGCCGGGGAACACGCACATCTTGTTGCTTCCGGAGCGTCCGCAGAGTTCCTCGGGATTCTTCTTGGAAGGCCCCTCCACAAGAACTCTGAACACCTTTCCGATGTCGTTGCGGTTGCTCTTGAGGCTCAGCTCGTTCTGAAGTGCGATGATCTCGTTCAGCCTTCTGGTCTTCACGTCGGGCGGAACATCGTCAGGATAGTGTCTTGCGGCGAGTGTCCCCGGTCTCTCGGAGTAGTAGAACATGTAGGCATAGTCGAAACCGACCTTGCGGAACAGATCGAGGGTCTGCCGGTGGTCCTCCTCGGTCTCCGAGCAGAACCCGGCGATCACGTCCGTGGTGATCCCGCAGCCTGGCATTACCTCCCGGATCCTCGCCACCCGGTCAAGGTACCACCCGGAGGTGTAGCGCCTTCTCATCTTCTCCAGAAGCCTGTCGCTGCCCGACTGGACAGGCAGATGAATATGCTCGCAGATGTTAGCGTACTTCGCCATCGTGTCGATCAGCTTGTCACTGATGTCCTTTGGGTGGTTCGTGGCGAAACGTACCCTGAGTTCCGGACTGATCCCGGCCACCATCTCAAGCAGATCCGGGAAGTCGCATCCCTGCCCGTCCTCCGGGTTCCAGTTGTAGGAGTCCACGTTCTGCCCGAGCAGTGTCACTTCCTTGTAGCCCTTGCTGAAAACATCCCTCGCCTCGTCCACGATCGTCTTCGGGTCCCTGCTTCTCTCCACGCCCCTGGTGTAAGGCACCACGCAGTACGAGCAGACATTGTTGCACCCCCTCATGATGGAGATGAACGCCGAGACCCCGTTCCTGTCCGTCCTGACAGGAACGATGTCCGCGTAGGTCTCCTCGTGGGAGAGCATCACGTTGATCTGCGGCTTGTCGGGAGCGATGTCCCTCAGAAGCGCAGGAAGCGTCCTGTAGGAGTCCGGGCCGGCCACCAAATCCACCTTGTGGGTGTCCAGAAGCTTGTCTTTCAGCCTTTCAGCCATGCATCCGACGATGCCGACCACGACACCGCCCCTCTTCTCCTTCTGTTTGTGGAACACCTCGATGCGTCCCCAGATCCTTTGCTCGGCGTTGTCCCTGACCGAACAGGTGTTCGCCAGGATCACATCCGCCTCGTCCATGGATTCCGTCCTTTCGTAGCCCTCTTTGCCGAGGATCGAGAAAATCACCTCAGAGTCGCCGACATTCATCTGGCAACCATAAGTCTCTATGTAAATCTTTTTGCTCATGTCTGATTCAACTCTCACTTGTAGGCAATTACCTATTGTTTTTACAACCTTATCTCATGTTCGAAGGTGATTGCCCACCCTCATCAATTCACGTTACCCCCTCCCTAAATCCCTCCCACCTTTCACCCTTTCACCCTTTCACCGCAAGCGGTGAAGAAAACAGGTTCTCGCAAATGCGAGACTTGAGTTCCTGATTATAACAGTCTTTTGCAAAGATAGATAATTATCCTTGAATAATGGCTTGCTGATGTCCGTCAAATCTGCTGTGGCATGATTTTATGATGGTTCGCAGATTCTGTCAAATCCATTCGGTGATGCTTATTATTTCAAATGGCTTAGATAGGTACACATTTATGGGTTGTCCATCAACAGGCGTGACTGCACATATCAGCTCAAGTAATGTAAAAAGTCGTATCCAACAACCAAACTGGACATACGTGGACATAGAGACCGGAAAAACTCTCTGATTTTCATCCAAGTAAAACTCAAAAGAGCAGCGGCACAGTTCCCGCTGCTCTTTTTCAAAATAATCCTCGCCTGTAGCCCTGAATCAATAGCTTATTTTTGCCAGTTCCTTGTGAAAGTCCCATGCCTGGACATGAGTTATTCCATCCTTACTTGGAAACCTGAACTCATCCATCGTCACGACATATTTAGGATAGTTGTCCTTTATCTGTTCCAATGAATCATACTCCCGTTTCATCGTTTCCGGATTATCCATCTTGTATGACACCTGGACATAGATTCTATTATCCCCCTGGACACCGACAAAATCCACTTCAAGCATTCTGGCTTCTGCAGAGTCGTGAACATTTCCGACATATACGTCATATCCGGCCCGCCTTAAATCAAGATAGACCAGATTCTCCAGTTCATATCCGTACCCATACGCGAACCCCCTGTAGAGATAGTTGTGAAAGGCGAGGTCGTTGATATAATACTTGCAGTTTCCGGATATGGTCTCCTTTCCCTGGATGTTGTATCTCTCTGTTCTATGGACAAGATAGGTGTCTGTCAAATATGTCAGGTATGCGGTAACGGTTTCATAATTGACTGTTTTGCCTTTACCCTTATAGTATTTCACGATGGTGCTCGGAGTGAAAAGTTTGGTTGCATTGTTTACAAGGTACACGAACAGATCGTCAAGAGTATTCACATCGCGTATCTTGTGCCTTTCAACGATATCCCTCAAGAGTACGGTATCCTTAAGGCTGGACACATAATGCCTCCTGATTTCCTGGGCGGACAGATGCAGCATCTCCGGGAGTCCGCTTTCATGCAGGTATTCCTCATAAGACCTCATTCCCGCATCTTTCATGTTCGCCCCAATCCATTCCTCGTATGATAGAGGTAGAATCTCACATTCCACATACCTGCCGGACAATAGAGTCGCCAACTCTCCGGACAGCATTTTTGAGTTGGAACCGCTGATGAACACTTCGCATGGGGCAGTAAAATCCTGCGAGATAGAATTGACAACTTTCTCCCATCCTTCCACATTCTGGATTTCATCAATGAAAATATAGGTCTTTCCTTCGGGTTTCAGATGTTCCCTGTATTCTCTGATGATGTCATCCAGATCCGTATACGACCGGATAAAATCAAAACTTGTATACTCCTTGCTGACATAAAGAAGGTTGTTGTCGGCGACTCCGTCGGAAATCAGGTCCATCATTACCTGTCTGAGAATGTAACTCTTTCCGGCACGTCTCTGCCCGGTAAGCACCTTCACCAAGCTGTTGCCGGAGAATGCTTTGATCTTTGACAAATAGAAATCCCTGCGGAATCCACAAGGAACAGCATTTCCGTTCCAAGGGTTATAGCGGGATAAAAGTTCAAGATGTTCGGTCATATCCAAAAATTTTCTCAAAAATACAAATCGTTTCGGTTATAACCAAAAATTTCCTTTAAAACCAAAAAAGTTTCGGTTATATCCGAAACTTAGGGGCGTGCTTGAAATTTTCTCCTAAGAGGTACTTCGCCTATGGATTTTTTCCTTTAAGATGCAGTTCGGGGGAAAAGTTTTTCCTCTGACGTGCAGTTGGTTTTTGCCGTTACTTCCTTTTTACTATCTTTGTGGTAATAGTGTTGATAAAATGGAGACAATAAAGAGAAATATTTCGGGCATTCTCATCGCTTTGCTGGCGTGTGCCATCCTGTCCGGATGCTCCGGACTGTCCAAGGTCAAAGACATAAAAGTGACCTCCTGCGGTCTGGAGTCCTATTCATTGAAAGGCCTCCGCTCGGTTGACGCCGTGCTGGCCGTTGGGATCGACAATCCGACCTTCGCGTTCAAGATTCTGAATGTCAGCGGCACGGTCAAGTACAAGGGCGAGGATTTCGCCACCTACACTGCCGACTCGGTGAGCGTCGACAAGAAATGCATGAAGGTCTATGACGTGCCATGCACGGCGACCTTGGATGACGGAATAAGCTTGAAGAGGCTGATGCTGATCGCGAAGAAGGGCAGTCTTGAAGGGTTCACGACCGACGTGACGGCGACCGTGAGACTGAAGAGCGGCGCGGGGACGACCTTGAGATTCAAGGACGTGGATCTTAACAAAATGACGGAATAGTTATGAATATTTTTGCTCACAAGATACTTGCCACCCTTGCCGCCGCCTGTGCGGCCTTGTGCGTCACGGTTGCCGCCGGCGCCCAGGAAAGACGGGATTCCGTGATCTACCGGCAGAGCGCGGCCATGGACTCCACGTTGGTAGGCAAAGGCATATTCAATCTCCTTTCAGGAGGTGTCGGTAAGGACACGAAAGTTACGGTCCGCCAGTCGCAGCGCATCATTGATGCTTTTGACGCCCACGTCGCGTCCAATTCGTCCAGAACGCAAAGCGGCTTCAGGGTCAGGATATTCAATGACAACAAGCGGACATCGAGGAACGATTCCGAGGTGGCTTTGACCCGTTTCAAGGGCATGTTTCCCGGGGTGGCGGCCTACCGGACCTATTCTAACCCGTTCTTCAGGGTGACGGTCGGGGATTTCCGCACCAAGTCGGAGGCGATGCAGCTTCTGCTGCAGGTCAAGGGGGCTTTCCCGACCGCGTTCATTGTGAAGGAGACAATCGGCTATCCGGTTGTCGATAGGTTTCATTCCTACACAGTCGAGGCTGTGCGGGCAGACAATCAGGAGTAAGCTATGCTTAAGCAAGGACTAGAACTCAAACAGACTCAGAAGCTTTCGCCTCTTCAGATCCAGACCATCAAACTTATTGAGCTGCCGGTCCAGGAGCTGGAGCAGAGGGTGAAGGCCGAGCTGGAGGACAATCCTGTGCTTGATGACTCTCCCGCTCCCGAGAAGAATGAGGACGGCGACGAGCCAAAGGACATTTCCATCGACGAGATCGACGAGAATGATCCGATTCCGTCGTACAAGCTCAGGGTCAACAACTACGGGAAGGACGAGCGTCCCCAGTACAACACATTCTCGGTCAAGGAGAGCTTCACGCAGAGCCTTATGGAACAGCTGGGCTATCGCAACCTCTCCAAGCATGACCGTGACGTGGCCGCCTTCATCATCGGCAGTCTGGACAGTGACGGGTACCTCCGCAGGGACATTGACAGCATCGTCGATGACCTGGCTTTCAGGGCGAACATAGAGTCCACGCCCGAGGAGGTGACGGCCATGCTCAAAGTGATACAGGAGTTCGAGCCGGCCGGTGTGGGCGCGAGAGACCTTAGGGAATGCCTTCTCCTCCAGCTCAGGACGCAGAAGCAGACCCGGGTCGTGCAGCTCGCCGAGACCATCCTCACGGACTATTTCCAAGAGTTCTCCAACAGGCATTTCCAGAAGATAATCACCAGACTGGGACTCGACGAGGATGAGATGAAGGCCGTAATGGCGAGGATAGTCAAGCTGAATCCCGCTCCGGGAGGTCAGATTGACGACTCCTACAATGACCAGGCTCAGCAGATTGTCCCTGATTTCGTGCTTGACATTGTGGATGGTGAGCTGAAACTGTCCATGCCAAGGTTCAACATCCCCGAGATTCGTGTCAACCGCAAGTACGCCGAGCTGCTGGCCGACGCGCAGGGCTCTTCCGACAGGCAGAAAAAAGAGGCAGCCACCTTCGTCAAGCAGAAGCTGGATTCCGCAAAATGGTTTGTGGAGGCGTTGAAGCAGCGCTACAACACTCTGGAAAGCACGATGAAGGCTATAGTGGACTACCAGCACGACTATTTCGTCGATGGTGATGAGTCTCATCTGAAGCCGATGGTACTCAAAGACATAGCGGCGAAGACCGGCTTTGACATCTCGACCATCTCCCGGGTTGTCAACAGCAAGTACATCGAGACCCATTTCGGAATATTCCCTTTAAAGTATTTCTTCTCCGAAGGTCTTGAGAACCAGGAGGGTGAGGAGGTCTCCACCAGGGAGCTGAAGAAGGCTCTCCGTGAATGCGTGGATGCCGAGGACAAGCGTAAGCCTCTGACCGATGACCAGTTGGTGGCTGAAATGAACAAACGTGGCTACAAAGTCGCCCGCCGTACCATAGCGAAGTACCGCGACCAGCTGGACATCCCCAAGGCCCGCCTTCGCAAACAACTCTGACGCTGTCTGCGGGACTTGCCGGAGATTCTCCCTCCTGTAATATTCGATTATGCTGTTCTACAGCTTGGCTCCGTAGGCCAGGTCGCCTGCGTCACCGAGTCCAGGGACGATGTAGGAGTGGCTGGTCAGTTCCTCGTCGACGGCGGCGGTCCAGAGGGTCGTGTTCTCAGGAAGGTGCTTCTGGAGGAACTCGATGGCGTAGATGCTGGCGATAGGGCAGACAAAGTGCGTGTGAGCCGGCTCGCCGCCTTCCTCGACAAGCTTGCGGTAGGCTATCTCGATGGATGAGCCGGTGGCCAGCATGGTGTCGGCGATGATCAGGGTCTTTCCTGTCAGGTCAGGGCAGGTGCAGTACTCCACGTTGATGTGGAACTCGTCGCCCTTGTCGTACTTCCTGAAAGCTGCGATGAACGCGTTCTCGGCGTTGTCGAAAACGTCGAGTACACCTTTGTGGAGAGGCAGACCGGCGCGCAGGATGGTGGAAACCACAATCTTCGCGTCACATGTGCGTACCTTTGCGGTGGCAAGAGGTGTGATGACATCCTTCGGGCTGTAGTCCAGCACTTTGCTTATCTCGTAGGCAAAGATGTGTCCCAACCTCTCAAGGTTGTAGCGGAAGCGGAGGCTGTCTTTCTGAACTGTTTTGTCACGCATCTGCGCAACGATGTTGTTGAGGACCGAATCGGTCTCGCCAAGATTGATGACTTTCATTGGTTTTTCGAAATTGTTTTTCGAAAACCAAAAGTAGGGATTAATTTCTTCATTTCCAAATTTTTCCGCCCCAAGGAGCACCCAAGGAGCAGCCAAAGGGCCATAAGGGAAGTCTTATTCCACTATTGTCACCCTGTCGTCCGCGAAGCTGAAATAGCAGTCGTCGCAGATTATTATGTGGTCCAGAAGCGAGATGTCGAAAGTGTTGGCGGCCTTTTTCATGCGCTCGGTCTCGGTCAGGTCGTTGCCGCCGGGTCTGGGATTGCCTGACGGATGGTTGTGGACCATGATCATTCCGCTTGCCCGCTTGTCCAGCGCCATCCTGACCACGAGCCTTGGGTCCACGACAGTGGAAGTCAAGCCGCCCAGGCTGATCATCTCCTTGTGGATGACGTAGTTGGCCCTGTTGAGGAATATTATCCAGAACTCTTCGTGGTCCGCTCCCCTGAGTCTGGGAAGCATCATGCGGAAAACCGTTCCGGGATCCGTCAGCGGCACCTTTTCTATTCCCGGATCCTCCAGACAGCATCGCTTGCCAAGCTCAAACGCAGCCGCGATCGAGGCGTAGCGCACGCTTCCTATCCCTCCGATCTCTTTCATCCTCGACGCGTCCATCCCGGCGATCATGGACAGTTTCCCCTCGTTCGCCGCCAGCAGCCTGTTCGCCACTTCAAGGACATTCTCCTTCTGCGTCCCCGACCCGATAAGGATGGCGAGCAGCTCGGCGTTGCTCATCGCGTCAGCCCCTTTGGAGAGCATTTTTTCCCGTGGCCTCTCTTCCACGCACAAGTCTTTCATCTTCATAGTCTAAAATCTTTTCCGCAGGCGTTTATGAATATTCCGGCCCCTCGGAGCCGCACCATCCCTCGCGCCTACTGTGTCCGGTGCGCAAGATAGGCATATAAAACAGAAAAAAAGTTAAGAAACATAAACGTCTCCTAACTTTTTTCTGTTTTTTATAAAGAATTCCGTTATTTCCTTTCCAGAACCTTTTTGGCGGCCTCGACGATGTGGGCGGCGTCCATGCCGTAGGCGGCGAGAAGCTCGGACGGTGTGCCGCTCTGGCCGAACTCATCCTTGCCGTTGACATATTCAATCGGCTTTGGTGAGGTGGCGGCAAGCACTCCGGCGATCAGCTCTCCGAGTCCGCCGGCCATGTTGTGCTCCTCGGCGACGACAACGGCGCCGGTCTTGATTGCCGATGCAAGAACGGCCTTGGTGTCGAGAGGCTTGATGGTGGCGATGTCGATGATCTCGGCGCAGATGCCCTCGGCCTCAAGGGCTTCGGCTGCCTGAAGAGCCTCCCAGACCATGTGTCCGGTGGCGAAGATGGAAACGTCCTTGCCCTCGTTCAGCACGTAGGCCTTGCCGATCTCAAACGGCTCGTCCGGCATGAAGTCGGCCACCTTCGGTCTTCCGAAACGCAGGTAGACAGGCCCGTCGTACTTTGCCGCCGCGATCGTGGCGTTCTTAGTCTGGGTCCAGTCGCAAGGGTTGATCACAACCATGTCAGGAAGCACACGCATCAGCGCGATGTCCTCCATCGTCTGGTGTGTCGCGCCGTCCTCGCCGAGGGTGACACCGGCGTGGGATGAGGCGATCTTCACATTGGTCTTGCCGTAGCAGACCTCCATCCTGATCTGGTCGTAGACGCGTCCGGTGACGAACTCCGCGAAGGATCCGGCGAACGGAACCTTTCCGGTGAGAGCCATGCCTGAGGCCACGCCGATCATGTTGGCTTCAGCGATTCCGCACTCGTAGTACCTCTGAGGGAACTCCGCGGCGAAAGCATCCATCTTGAGTGAACCCTTAAGGTCGGCTGTCAATGCCACAACTCTTGAGTCAGCTTTTCCTGCCTCAAGAAGACCGGCTCCGAATCCGCTGCGGGTGTCTTTCTTTCCTCTGTCTGTATATTTTTTCATGATGTTCCTGAATTAAAAGTCTCCCAATGTTTCCTCAAGCTGGCTCAAGGCGATGCCGCACTGCTCCTCGGAAGGAACGCTGCCGTGCCATTTGTGCGTGCCGGCCATGAAGTCAACTCCATGTCCCATCTCTGTCTTGAACAGTATCATCTTCGGCTTTCCGTTGCCTTCGCTGGCCTTTGCCTGCGCGAACGCTTCGAGGATCTTGTCCATGTCGTGTCCGTCGGCGACGAAAACATCCCATCCGAAGGCCTTCCACTTGGTCTCAAGGTCACCGAGACCAGCGACATCCTCGGTCGTTCCGTCGATCTGCTGGCGGTTCCAGTCGGTCATCGCGATCACGTTGTCCACCTTGTGGTGAGCCGCGAACAAGGCGGCCTCCCAGATCTGGCCTTCCTCGGTCTCGCCGTCTCCGCAGAGAACGTAGACACGGTGAGGGTCATTGTCGGCCTTCTTCGCGAGAGCCGCTCCGATCGCCACGGAAAGTCCCTGCCCGAGGGAACCGGCGGCCTGGAACACTCCCGGCAGGCCCTTTCTTACGGAAGGGTGTCCCTGGAGCCTGGTCCCGAACTTGCGGAACGACTCCAGCTCGGCGATAGGGAAGTACCCGGCTCTTGCCAGGATTGAATAGTACATCGGCGTAAGGTGTCCGGCGGAGAGGATGAACATGTCCTGATCCTTTCCCTCGCGGGTCCAAGTCGCCGGATTCTGATCCATCACGTTGAAGTACAGGGCTGTCATGAAGTCAGCGCTGCTCATGGATCCGCCCGGATGTCCGGATTTGGCCTTGACGACCATCCTGATGATGTCTCTTCTTACTTGAGAGGCCATCTTCTTCAGATCTTCTGTTGACTGCATTTTATTTGTATTTGAAATTCGTTAAAATATTCCGAGGGCAAAGATAATCCTTTTTATGTCAGAAATTTGATATTTCGAATTTGATTTATGCTATTTCTTGATTCACCTGCAAAGTTAGTACTTTTTTATGTCAGGAAGAAGTCCTAACTTTGTCTTGGTAAGCGTTAAAAAAGTTATTTTTTAAGGATTGCCTGACAAGATGTCGTTCCGGCGATGTGCGCTGTGAACAACCTCCGACAAAGATAATTGATAATCATTTATATTTAATGGCACACGTAGTAATCATGCCCAAACAAGGGCAGTCTGTAGAAAGTTGTATTGTCACGGAGTTCAAGAAAAAGGTCGGAGACAAAGTCGCCGTCGGTGATGTTCTTTTCAGCTATGAGACTGACAAGGCTTCATTCGACGAGGATGCGAAAGTCGCCGGCACCGTTCTCGCCTGCTTCTTCAATGATAATGACGAGATCCCTTGCCTGACCAATGTCATGGTCATCGGCGAGCCGGGTGAGTCATTCTCTGAATATGCCCCTTCGGGATCCGCTCCCGCTGCGGCGCAGGCCACCGAGGCCGCGGCTCCGGCGCCTTCTGCCGCCGAGCCTGCCGCACCTGCCGCCGGGTCTGCCGAAGTTCCTGCCGCCGCCGCTCCGACCGCTGGAGCGCCTGTTTCCCCAAGAGCCCGCAGGCTTGCCGCCGAGAAAGGCGTTGACACCGCCCAGGTGGCCGGCTCCGGCCCTCACGGACGCATCATCGAGCGTGATGTGGTCGCCGCCGAAGGCGCGCCTAAGTCCGGCCTTGCCAAGGCCATGATGGCCGCCGGAGGTCTTCAGGCACCGGCAGCCGGCACCGGCATCGGAGGCATGGTCAAGGGTTCCGATCTCAAGACATGGAAGCCGAGCCACACGGAGAATCTTGCCGGAGAAGGCGAGGAGTTCACTGTAGAGAAGATGTCCAACATGCGCAAGCTTATCGCTAAGTCGATGTACAACTCTCTCCAGAACACCGCCCAGCTCACACACATGCTCGGCGCTGACGCCCGCCGCATCCAGGCTCTCCGCAAGAAGGCCAAGAAGGCGCTGGAGGAAGGAAGGATCGATGCCAACATCACGATCAACGACTTCGTCTGCTACGCTGTGATCAAGGCCCTCAAGAAATTCCCTAAGGTCAACTCCCATTGTCTGGGCGATGCCATGAGGTTGTTCAATGTCGTCAATCTCGGCTGCGCTGTAGACACTGAGAGGGGGTTGATGGTTCCTTGCGTGAAACGCGCCGAGGATCTTAACATCGTGGGCCTGAGCAAGGCTCTCAAGAGGGTTGCCGAGGACTGCAAGAAGGGGTCGATCAACCCTGACCTGCTCTCCGCCGAGGGCGCGTCCTTCACGGTCTCCAACCTCGGAGGCTTCGGCGTGGAGTGGTTCACTCCTGTCATCAACGTGCCTCAGAGCGCCATCCTCGGTGTCGGCACGATTGTCCCTCGTCCGAAGGATCTGGGAGCCGGAGTCTATGCGTTTGTCCCTTATCTCGGCCTGTCCCTGACCTACGACCACAGGGCGCTTGACGGCGGCGAGGCAACCCGTTTCCTCAAGCAGGTGGCCGTCGAGATCGAGAATCTGGAAGTTGAATTTTAACATTTAGTAATATGTACGATTTAGCAGTTATCGGCGGTGGCCCTGGTGGCTACGTGGCCGCGGAAAGAGCCGGAGCGGCAGGTCTTAAGGTTGTACTTTTCGAGAGGAAATCCCTCGGAGGAGTCTGCCTCAACGAGGGCTGTATCCCAACTAAGACGCTTCTGTACAGCGCCAAAGTCTATAACTACGCCCTTACGGGAGACCATTACGGAGTCTATGTCAAGGAACCATCCTTCGACTATTCCAAGATCGTCGCCCGCAAGAACAAGGTCGTGAAGAAACTTGTCGGCGGAGTGAAGCTGGCGATGAAGTCCAACAATGTCGAGGTTGTGGCCGCCGAGGCCATGATCCAGGGCCGTGACGCGGAAGGTGTCAGGATCACCGCGGCAGACCAGGCCTACGTCGCGAGGAACATCCTTGTCTGCACCGGTTCAGAGGCTGCCGTGCCTCCGTTCCCGGGCCTCAAGGAGGCCGGCGACGTGATCGTCACCAACCGTGAGATCCTCGCCCTGGAAGAGCGTCCGCGGGAGCTCGTTGTCATCGGCGGAGGTGTCATCGGAATGGAGTTCGCTGCCTTCTTCAGCACACTCGGCACGAAAGTGACTGTTGTCGAGATGCTTCCGAAGATCCTCGGACCGCTTGACGATGAGATCAGCTCCATGCTTCAGAAGATCTACGCCAAACGCGGCGTGAACTTCTGCCTCAAGTGCAAGGTCACGGGCATCGAGGGCAACACTGTTGTCTATGAGGATCCTGAGGGCGTCACGCAGAGGGTCAGCGGGGACAAGATCCTCGTCTCTGTGGGCCGCCGCGCCAATGTCAGCGGATTCGGTCTTGAGAACCTTGGCGTCGAGATGCTTCTCAACAGAGGCGGAAAGCCTTGCGGAATCAAGGTGGACAGCAGGATGCGCACGAATGTCCCTGGTGTCTACGCCGCCGGCGACGTGACCGGATTCTCCATGCTTGCCCACACGGCCAGCAGAGAGGGCGAGGTCGCCGTCAACAACATCCTGGGCAAGGAAGACCACATGCGCTACGACGCCATCCCTGGAATCGTCTACACCAACCCTGAGGTGGCCGGAGTCGGCCTCACCGAAGAGCAGGCCGCGGCTTCCGGGAAGGACTATTCAGTCGTCAAGCTCCCTATGGCCTATGCCGGTCGCTTCGTCGCCGAGAACGAGGGCGGCGAGGGAATATGCAAGATCATCGTCGGCAAGAAGTACCACGAGGTGCTGGGCGTGCACATGCTCGGCAATCCTTGCTCCGAGATCATCCACAGCGCCTGCATCGCCATAGAGTCGGAGATGACCCTTGAGCAGCTCAAGGAGGTTGTCTTCCCTCATCCGACAGTTTCCGAGATCATCAAGGAGACAGCGTTCGCATTCAAGTAATAACAGATTTAAGAATATAGTAATATGCCAAAAGCGCTTTACATCGATCCGAACGAGACCTTGCGTCCGAAGGATCACGAACTCAAGCTTCCGGTGATTCCTGTGATGAAGTACAACAAGACCGTCAAGGAAGAGCTTAAGGAAGGTAATTTCACAAAAGAGGATCTCCTCCGCATCTACCGCGACATGTCCTACATCCGTGAGTTCGAGACCATGCTCAATCTGGTCAAGACCACCGGTGGCTACAACGGAGTCGCTTACAATAACCCGGGTCCGGCCCATCTTTCAGCCGGCCAGGAGGCCGCCGCTGTCGGTATGGCCTACTGCCTCGACACCGATGACTTCATCTTTGGTTCGCACCGTTCCCACGGTGAGATCCTCGCGAAGGGTCTCCGTTCTATCCAGATCCTTCCTGAGGCCGAGCTGAAGAAGGTCATGGAGGAGTTCTGGGGCGGCTCAACGCTTAACGTGGCCAGGAAGGCTTACGACGGGGCCGACACCAAGGAACTCGGTATCCGTTTCCTCCTCTACGGAGCGATGGCCGAGATCTTCGCCCGCACGACCGGTTTCAACAAGGGTCTGGGCGGATCAATGCACACATTCTTCACACCTTTCGGAATCTATCCTAACAACGCCATCGTCGGCGGTTCCGGATCGATCGCCGTGGGCGCGGCCCTTTACAAGAAGGTCAACCGTAAGAAGGGTATCGTCGTAGCCAACCTCGGTGACGGCGCAATGGCCAGGGGACCGGTCCTCGAAGGCATGACATTCGCCTCAATGGATCAGTTCAACACACTCTGGGAAGGCGACATGAAGGGCGGGCTGCCAGTCCTGTTCAACGTGATGGACAACCAGTACGCTATGGGTGGACAGACCAGGGGCGAGACCATGGGCTATGTGTTCCCTGCCCGCCTGGGAGCCGGCTTCAAGGCCGACGCCATGGATGCCGAAAGAGTTGACGGTTACAATCCTCTCGCGGTCATCGACGCTTTCAACCGCAAGAAGGCCTATCTTCTTGAGAAGAAGGGTCCTGCGCTTCTGGACGTTGTCACCTATCGTTACAGCGGCCACTCGCCAAGCGACCAGTCATCCTATCGTACGAAGGAGGAGATCGAGGCCTGGGAGAAGGAGGATTGCATCGTAGCCTTCGGCGAAAGGCTGAAGGAGGCCGGAGTTGCCGATCAGGCTGCTCTCGACGCGATCCGCAACGAGGTGAACGCCAACATATTCGAATGCTATAAACTGGCCATCGATCCTGAGCTTTCTCCGAGAATGGATCTCGTGAAGGACAGCGAGCTTCTTGGCGACATGATGTTCTCCAACCAGAGCGTTGACTCCCTGAGCGATGCCAAGCCGGACGTGAACATGCCTCTTGAGGAGAATCCGAGAGTGAAGCAGATCGCCGGCAAGTCAAGGTTCTATCTTGACAAGGACGGCAAGCCGGCCAGCAAGATGAAGACTTTCAACATCAGGGACGGTATCTTCGAGGCTGTCGTTGACCGCTTCTACAAGGATGCCTCCTTGATCGCCTACGGTGAGGAGAACCGTGAGTGGGGCGGCGCGTTCGCTGTCTACAGAGGATTGACCGAGGCTCTGCCTTACCATCGTCTGTTCAACTCTCCGATCGCCGAGGCCGCCATCATCGGAACCGCCATCGGCTACGCCATGTGCGGAGGCCGTGTGATTCCGGAGATCATGTACTGCGACTTCCTCGGCTGCTGCGGCGACGAGATATTCAATCAGCTTCCTAAATGGCAGGCCATGTCAGGCAACATCCTGAAGATGCCGGTTGTTGTCCGTGTGTCCGTCGGCTCCAAGTACGGCGCCCAGCACTCACAGGACTGGACATCTCTTTGCTGCCATATTCCTGGACTCAAGGTCTGCTTCCCTGTCACTCCGTATGACGCGAAGGGCTTGATGAACGCCGCCCTTCAGGGGACTGATCCTGTCATATTCTTTGAAAGTCAGAGAATCTACGACAAGGGTGAGATGTTCCACGAAGGTGGTGTGCCGGAGGAATATTATGAGATTCCGATCGGTGAGCCGGATGTCAAGAGGGCCGGCAAGGATGTCACTTTCCTGACCATCGGAGCCACTCTGTACCGCGCTCTTGAGGCAGCCGACATTCTGAAGGAGAAGTATGGAATGGAGGCCGAGGTCATCGACGCGCGCTCTCTCGTGCCGTTCAACTACGAGAAGGTGCTTGAGTCCGTCAGGAAGACCGGCCGTATCATCATCGCCGGCGACGCCTGCGCCCGCGGCTCCTACCTCAATGACATCGCCGCCAACATCACCGAGATGGCCTTCGACGACCTCGACGCCGCTCCTGTGGTGCTTGGCTCACGTAACTGGATCACCCCGTGCCACGAGCTTGAGGAGGCGTTCTTCCCTCAGCCGTCCTGGTTCCTGGATGCCATCAACGAGAAGATCGTCCCTCTTAAGGACTATGTCCCGGTGAGCAACCAGACTGTGGCCGAGCAGATCATCCACGCCAGAAAAGGCATCTAACACGTTTGACCATGCTTACAAAAGCCGTTCGTCTATATGGTAAGGAAGACCTTCGTCTCGAAGAGTTCGAACTCCCCGTGATGAAGGATGATGAGATCCTCGCGAAGGTTGTCAGCGACAGCCTCTGCATGTCTTCCTACAAGTCCTCCCATCAGGCCTCCGACCACAAGAGGGTGCCGGATGACATCGCCGAGAATCCTACGATCATCGGCCACGAGTTCGCCGGAGAGATCGTCGAGGTCGGCTCCAGGTGGAAGGATCAGTTCAAGCCGGGTGACAAGTTCTCCATCCAGCCTGCCCTTAACTATGAGGGCGGTCCTGTCGGAGCCCTTTCCGCCCCTGGCTATTCTTACAGATTCATCGGTGGCGACGCCACCTACATCATCATCCCTTCCGAGGTGATGGAGATGGGGTGTCTGCTCCCTTACAAGGGTCCGGGCTTCTATCCCGCTTCCCTTAGCGAGCCTCTGTCCTGCGTGATCGGCACCATGCATGCCTGCTACCACACCCATCAGGGTTCCTATGTCCATCAGATGGACATCAAGGACGGTGGCAAGATGGCGCTTCTCGCGGGTGTCGGCCCGATGGGACTCGCGATGATCAACTACGTCCTCCGCCGCGAGGACAGAAGACCGTCCCTTTTCGTTGTGACCGACATCGACCAGGCCCGTCTTGACCGTGCCGCCGCTCTCTACACCAAGGAGTTCGCCGCATCAAAGGGCATCGAGCTTCACTATGTGAACACCGGCGCTGTCGAGAATCCTGTGGAGACATTGAGGGAACTTTCCGGCGGCACCGGCTACGATGAGGTTGTAGTGATGGCTCCTGTTCCATCTGTCGTGGAGCAGGGCGACGACATCCTCGGCCATGACGGATGCCTCAACTTCTTCTCCGGCCCGGGCCGCTCTGACTTCAAGGCTCCTTTCAACTTCTACAACGTCCACTACGCCTCCACCCACGTGGTAGGCACCAGCGGCGGCAACACTGATGACATGAAGGAGGCTCTTCAGATGATGGGCGAAGGCCTTGACCCTGCCGGTTTGGTGACCCACATCGGCGGTCTGAACGTAGTCCCTGAGACCACGCTCAACCTTCCTTCGATCAAAGGTGGCAAGAAGTTGATCTACACCCACGTGGAGATGCCGCTGACCGCCATCGCCGATTTCGAGGAGAAAGGCGTGACCAACCCTGTCTATGCCGAGCTCGACCGCCTCTGCAAGGCTCACAACGGACTATGGAACATCGAGGCTGAGGAATATCTCCTCTCCCACGCCTCCGAACTGAGCAAGTAGTACTCACCTTAGTATGAGACCCGAAAAGGATTTTCCCTATCCGAATTTTTCACGTTACAAAAATTCGGATAGGGAAAATCTTTTTCGGGCTGCAGCTAAGATCTGCCCTCATCTTTTCGGGTTTCATTGTCGAAACAATCTCTGTACCATGCTGCCAAGCCCGAAAATATTCTTATATTTGTAGCATCCGCTCCATTTTGCCCGCCCACAGGCAGAATCGGAAGGGAAGTGGCTGACTTATCATAATTTTGACATTAAATACAAACAGTTTTATGAAGCACATCAAACTACTTGCGGTCATCGCCGCGATGACCATCTGCGGGACAATTTCCGCACAGCAGACTTTCTTCAAGGTGTCCTATTCAAATGCCGCGATCGAGATGAAATCGGGCAGATTGCCTGTCACGGAAAACATGAACGGCCTCTCCATAGGTGTCTCGCAGGCGAGACCGCTCCCCGGCGAGTTGCCTTTCTTCTATGAATATGGTGTGGATGCGATGGCGGTGTTCGGCGACCATAATTCCACACTCGTCTCCGCGATTGTTCCGGTCAGTTTGATGTACCAGCTCGACCTCGGGCAGATCCAGCTTCTCCCGTTCGCCGGCCTCAACCTGACAGCGCACATCCTGGGTCAAAGCAAGTACGAGGGTGTCACCGGCGACTGGTTCAAGTCAGACAACGGCAAGTCCGCCGCCAACCGCTTCCAGCTCTGCGCCCAGTTAGGCGTCAAGGCCGTCTACAACAGGTACTTCCTGGGATTCGCCTACCACCCGTCCCTGACCAACCTCGCCGACCGCACCAGCCTCAATCTCATCAACGTCTCGTTCGGCTTCATGTTCTAAGTAAGCCTAAAATCAGCTTGGTACTATTTAGGATTGCTTAGTGGCCTTCGAAAATAGGTCTATCCTCGATAATATTCTCTTTATCTGAGGCTACTTGTTTTTTCATGTTACTAAGTAACCTTCAAAAAATAACCTGCCTCATCTTAAGGAATCTTTTCGGTCTATATCTGTTTTCTCATCAGTCATGTGCCACCGGCACACTCCTTCTTCGAAAATAGATCTATCCTCGAAAATCTTCTCCTAATCTGAGGCAGGTTATTTTTTTCACGTTACTAAGTAGTACCGACAATACGCTTACGGTACGCAAAAGAGGGTGGCTGTCAGTCTTTCGACTTTAGTCACCCTCTCTTTGTCATGTCCAGTGTCCGGCGGCGGGTTGATTCATTACGCCATGGAGACGAAAACCAATGAATAAATCCCGCCAGCGGAGGGGCTGGCGGGAAGGGAGTCAGATTGATTCTATTGCGTCATGCCCGTAGGGGCGGGACAAATTTATGGGCGAACGGGACGCACCGCGAGCCCGTAGTAACGGTAGTATTTTCCACTGGCCCCGCCCCCAGAAAAGAAATCGTCGCCGCGGGCGGTGGTGCAGTCGGCCGAGTCGAGCGAACTCGACCAGTAGTTGCCTCTGGTGCCTGCATAGATGAGCCCGGATTCTTCGTAGTGGCCGGTGGCAGGCAGGAAGATGGCGTTGCCGTTCGGGCCGTCCACCTGACAGCCTTCCACGCCGTCCTGTGTGGTCCAGGTCCAGGTGCATTTCGTGATCAGTTCAGCGATTTCGACTTTTGTCGGCATGCGCCACGGCGAGCCGAGATTGGCGGTGGCTGCGTCGTCGGCCGCGTCGAGAACGGTCTTGTTGTCGCCGATGAAGGCGCCGGCGGAGTCATACCAGATGCCCCCGGTCTGGCCGTCGGCGAAGGTGTACTTCGTGATGTACCTCCAGTGGGAATGGCCGGCCTGCATCCACTTGTAGGTATCCCAAGTGAAATCCGCCTTAGGCGCGGTCTCGCCCCAGGCGTAGTAGTCGCCGTAGTCCGACGGCTTCGACGCGCCGAGGTTGCACTTGGCCCACTTCAGGCCGCTCGGAAGGCCGAGGTCCACATATTCCATCGTGGACGGGGTCGTGCCGCCACCGCCGATGCTGCCCTTGAGATCCTCGAGCTTCTGGATGATCTGCGCGAGGGCTGCGGCGGCGCTGGTGTTGCCGCTGTTCACTTCGGCTACGAGGTCGTTGATGGCGTCGGTCACGCTGGCTATCTTCGAGGCGATGGAGGTCTGGCCGGTGCCGAGAGCCTCGGCCTGGTCC